>Ga0302190_10001905_pt1 | contig 13811 bp, 10 predicted proteins | sample II_Bog_E2_3_FD_198784 | JGI IMG/M metagenome (GOLD analysis project Ga0302190, IMG submission 198784) | Peat permafrost microbial communities from Stordalen Mire near Abisko, Sweden - II_Bog_E2_3 | ecosystem: Environmental > Terrestrial > Soil > Wetlands > Peat | place: Sweden: Abisko... | reverse complement strand
CGTCCCCAAACGATGCCCGAAACTGCTGCACAGTCATCATCCGACCGCGCTTGCTCGTTGAACGCTTCTTCATGCGTCAAGAATATCGCCTTTTCTTCGCCTGAACAAGACTGATATTCATCTAGGAGAATTGCTCTAGATCCTGAGGGACGGTTCTATCAGAATTCACCCAAAAGTCGCCCTTTTTCCGCAGCCTGTTCAGGCCCGGGCCCTGCCGTTCTTCCAAAACACGAAGGAAACACAACTGTAAGAATTGGATCCTGGTGCCTCTGATTCCAGGGTGGAACGGCCAAAGGCGTTTGACCGCACCGGAGAAGTTTGCAGATCAATACCCATCAAACGCGCACAATTAAGGAGAAGTGGCTGGATAGGTGCCATGTGGCTAAATAGGATGCGGAACCACTCCCGCGAATGAAGGGTGCGGAGCCATGCAGGTTTGCGGAGGAACACGATCTCAAGAATTTTTTCGCGAATTCACCCGAAAATCGGCCTCTTCCTGGCTCTGAAGCCCGGCCGCAGAGGGAAAACGCCCTCTACCCCCCACCCCCCCCTATCGTTTATTATCACTTTTTCAACGATAAAAACAGCGTAAGTATCAATGAATGAACTATATACAAAAATTCATAGTTAACTGACTAGTAACTGTAAACCCCCGTTTTTGGCCTGTTTTTGGCCGTTTTTGGCCTGATAATGCCCCAAAATCGCTCAAAATCGACCCCAAATTGCCCCCTTTTGCCGCTCCGTCGCGGTTCTGACTTCCTGTGCCCGGCAAAGCCTGCAAGAGACCGGGGAGAAGCCGTCTTGCGCCGCGCCGGAAACGCCGCGTAGACTGGAGAGCCACTTCAAAATCCCTGTCCGCGCCGGCGCCCGATTCCCGGGCAGCTTCAGGGTTGCTGCAGTGGAAGTCAATGAACTCAAATGGCTTTTTCCTCAGGAAAGAGCCGCAGGTCTGCATCTTCGCTACGGCATGTTCACACGGAAACTGCTCTTTGGGGGAGCCTTGCATGGAAAGCAACCTTCGTCCTCGTACGTTAGGCGAAATTCTCGACCGCACCGCGGAACTCTACCGCTCCAACTTTCTCCTCTTCGCCGGCATCTTCGCCGTCTATGCGGGCGTGGGACTGGCGCTGAACCTGCTCTTGATCGGCTTGGGAGAGTTGCTGAAGGCTCTGCACATGAGCACATCGCTGGCGTGGGTCACGTTGACCGCCAGCGGCATTGAACTGGTCGTCATCTTCCTCCTCTTTGGAGCCGCCGTAGCGGCCATCAGCCGCGCCGTAGCCTGGGTCCACCTGGGCGAGCAGGCCACCATCCGCGGCGCCTATCGCAGCATCCTGCCTCGTCTGCCCCGCTACCTGTGGCTGATGGCCATCACCGCCCTCGTCGTCTGGACGCCGTTTGCCCTGCTCTATGGCGGCTATTTCGGAACCCTGGCTTTTTACGGCCTGAAAGGCGCCGGCAGCCCCGCCGCCGCGTCCAATCCGCAGGCCACGGTGGTCCTTGTTGCGGCCTCGCTGGTTTTCATTCTGCTGCTGATCCCGGTGGCTGTTTACACCATCCTGATGGGCCTGCGCTACGCCCTCGCGCTGCCCGCCTGCGTGGTCGAAGACCTCAAGGCCCGCCCGTCCCTGCGGCGCAGCATCCATTTGAGCAAGGGCTCGCGAGGGCGCATCTTTGTCCTCGGGCTTCTGATCGGCGTTCTCAAACTCGGGGTGGTGGGACTCACCCAGTTCTTCGTGCTGGCAGCGGCTTTCAAGCACCACGGCCAGATCGGGCCCGGCCTGAGCGTGCTTTCGCAGATCATTGCCTTTTTCACCAATAGCTTCCTGGGGCCCATCTACGCCACCGGCATTACCCTCTTCTACTACGACCAGCGGGTCCGCCACGAGGGCTACGACATCGAGTGGATGATGCAGGCCGCCGGTCTCACCGCGCCCGCTCCGGTAGCCGAACTGCCGCCTCCCGCCGCATCCTGGCCAACTCTGGACCAACCCGCCGATCCGCCGGATCCAGGGAGCGTGCATGAATGAGCCGCTGCGCCCCCTGAACCTGGGTGAAATCCTGGACCGCACGCTGGAACTCTATCGCGCGCGGTTCCTGGTTTTCTTCGGCATCGCAGCACTTCCCTCTGGAATCGTCCTGGCCATCGCCTCGGCCTCCCTTCTCTTCTTTCTCTGGTTCGGTTCCGGCGCCTCCGCCCTCGCTGCTCCACTCCTGGCCGGAGTGCTTGCGCTGGTCTTTTTCGCGGTGCTGCTGCTGGTGGGTTTTCCCGTCCTGGTGGGTGCGGCCGCCCTGGGCACCGCGGCCTTGAGCCACGCCGCCGCCCACGCCTACCGGGACCAGGACATTTCCATCCGCGCCGCCTGCAGGCTCGCCTGGAAGCGAGGCTGGCGTTATCTCTGGCTCTACGTCCTGCAATCGCTGCTGGTATTTGTGGCGCCCATGATGGCCTGGAACCTGGCCCTGCTGCTGGCCACCATGGCCGGGGCTGTTGGAGTGGGTGCCGGCGGCCTACTGGCGGGCATCGTGGCCATTGCCGGAGGCATCGGCCTGGTCGCCTGGTTTCTGCTGGCGCTGGTGCGGCTCTGGATGGCCTTTCCCGTCTGTGTGGTCGAGCAGACCGGCGCATGGGAAGCCGTCAAGCGCAGTTATCGCCTCAGCCAGGGCGCCCGCGGACGGATCCTTGTCCTCTGGCTGCTGGGAGCGATTTTGAGCTACCTGCTCTCCCTGGCCCTGGCAGCGCCGCTGATGATCGCCATCGAGCTGATTCCCGGCATGACCACCCCCCAACACGCCGAGTTGGCAGGCACCCTCATGCTCTACATTCTCTTTGGCGCTTTTTTCGCCGTCCAGGCGCTCACGCGGCCGGTCTACGCCATCGCTCTCCTACTCTTCTATTACGACCAGCGCATCCGCCGCGAGGGCTTCGACATCGAGTGGCTCATGCAGAAGGCGGGAATGCTCCCCGAAGCCCGGCCCGCGGCCGCTGAAACCGATGCCCCCCTCCCGCCCGAAACTCCTCCGCCGCCCAACCCCGCAGGCCCCGAAGCTCCGCCCGCAGTTCGGCCTGTATAAACCAGCGCCGAGTATACTTGCGCTTGCGAAAAAAACGCCTGTGCCAAGAGATTCCATTTGGTTCACAAGGAGCGCCAGTGTTCTGTTTTCGTACAGTTTTTCTCTGTTTTCTCACCCTATGCACCAGTGAAGCACTCACGGCTCAGACTGGCTCGCCGGCGCCTCTTAAGGTAACCTCGCCCAATGGCCAGATTGCGCTGCTGTTATTCGATGCCGCCGCCAGGGACGCGAGTGGCCAGCCGGCTCCCGAATCCCCAGCGCCGAACGGCTTGCGCTATGCGGTGGAGTTTCATGGCAAACGGCTGATGGCGGAGTCGAAGCTGGGCCTGGACCTCGTCGGACAACCCGCCTTGGGTCCGGGGATGAAGACGACGGCCGCGCAACCATCCAGCGTGGATGAAAGCTACACGATTCCCGTCGGCAAGACCAGCACTGTGCGCGACCACTACAACGCTCTGCACGCCGATTTTCAGGATGCCGCCGGTCGCCGGCTGTCCCTTGAGGCGCGGGTCTACGACGACGGTGTGGCCTTCCGCTATCTCGTTCCCGAGCAGCCGTCCTTCAAGCAGGTGCGCATAGCGCACGAATTTACCGAGTTCTCCTATGTTACTGACGCCACCAGTTACCCTCTGCTTCTCGACGGTTTCCGATCGGCCTACGAAGACGACTATCAACTGCGCACGGTCAGCAGTCTGCATTCTGACTGGCTCGTAGGCCTTCCCTATCTGGCCGAGGAGCCGGGGCTCGGCTGGGTCGCCATCACCGAGGCAAACATCGACAACTACGCCGGCATGTATCTGCGCCGCGGTAATCAGTCTTTCAGCGTACGAGCCGAATTGGCGCCGCGCGTGGATCTGCCGGGCGTCGCGGTCGAGGCCACGGCTCCCTTTAGGAGTCCCTGGCGCGTGCTGATGATCGGCGATGAGCCGGGTCGCCTGATCGAGTCCAACATCGTGCTCAATCTAAATCCTCCCTCGAAGATTGCCGACACTTCCTGGATTCACGCTGGCAAGTCGGCGTGGGACTGGTGGTCGGGCGATGCGGCTCCCAGCGTCACCTTCAAGACCGGCATGAACACAGCCACCATGAAGCACTACATCGACTTCTCCTCGGCATCTGGATTTCCCTATATGCTCATCGACGCCGGCTGGGCAGCCGCACCCGGAACCCGCCCCGGCGACGATCAGCAACTGGCCGACATCACAAGTGTGAATCCGGACATCGACATGCCGGAGTTGCTGCGCTACGCCAAGGAGAAGAACGTCCGCCTCTGGCTGTGGGCGCATTGGACCTCGGTCGACAAGTACATGGACCAGGCTTTCCCCTTGTTTGAGAAGTGGGGCATCGCCGGCGTCAAAATCGACTTCATGAATCGCGACGACCAGTGGATGGTGGGCTTCTATCACCGCGTGGTGGAGTCCGCGGCCGCCCATCATCTGATGATCGACTTCCACGGCGCTTACAAGCCCGACGGCCTGCGCCGCACCTGGCCCAATCTCATCACCCGCGAAGGCGTCATGGGCAAGGAGTATCTGAAAGTCAGCGCCCGCACCACTCCGGCGCACGACGCCACGCTGCCTTTCACCCGCATGCTGGCCGGCCCCATGGATTACACTCCCGGCGCCTTTGGCAACGTCAACCGCGAGAACTTTGTCGCCCGCGATGTCATGCCCATGGGCCTGGGAACCCGCGCGCACGAGTTGGCGCTCTACGTCGTCTTCGAGAGCCCGCTCGAAATGGTTTCGGACTACCCGGAGCGCTACCAGGGCCAGAAGGAGTTCGACTTCATCCGGCGCGTTCCCTCCACCTGGGATGAGGTGCACGTGATTGGCGGCCGGCCGATGGAGTGGATTTCTCTCGCCCGCCGCAGCGGTTCGGATTGGTACGTGGGTTCCGTTACCAACTGGGATGAGCGCAACGTCAAGCTGCCGCTCAGCTTCCTTCCCGCCGGGGAGTTCGTAGCCGAGACTTACGCGGATGCTCCCGACGCGGCAAAGGAAGCCACGCACACCACCCTGTCGAAGCAAACCGTGGACCGCAACACCGTGCTTGAAGTGCACATGGTCTCCGGCGGCGGCAACGCCGTCTGGATTCACCCGGCCACGAAGCATTGAGTGCGCGGTTCTGAAACCCTCGGGTGGTCTGACGCAGCAGATCACCCAGGCCGCGGCTCCGCTATCATCAGCGCATACGCCGCAAGGGCTACGACATCGAGAAAATGATGGAAGCTGCCGGATTGAACGCGCCGCCCAACCCATCCGCCCAAGCGGTACAGTCCACCTCCGGCCCGGCGGAGGTGCAGGCGTGAAAGCGCGCTCCTTCTTTGCCGTCGCAACTCTCGCCGTTCTTCTGGCCGGCGTGCCGGCGCGCGCGGATTCTCCCGCTCCGTCCCCGTCCCACTGGCGCGAGGCTTCCCTCGGCGAGTACCGCCAGCATTTGCTGGATTTGGACTCTCTGGTTGCTTCTTGCGCTGAAGCGCGCAACGCCAAAGCCTGCGACCCCACCTTGGTGGGGCTGGACGATCGAGTTCCCCTGAGCAATGCCGCCAACGCCGAGCGGCGTCTTGTTCGCTATGGCTGGTTGCGCGTCCTGCTCGCCAGGGCTCAGGACAAGGATGCGGTCGCGTCTGACGCAAAAGCGGTCGCCGGTGCGCCTAAATCTCCCATTGACGCAGCCACGCGGCCGCCACGCCGCACCACCAGCGAGCTTTTGCAGGACGCTAGCGCGCGCTTGACCCAGGACTTGGCTCAGGCAGATGGAGCAGCTTCGGCGCCGCCCCCGGCCGCGGTCAATCAAACCCAGGTTCGCGACTCCATGAAGCAGGTGCTGGCCGGGCGCGACTTCCGCAATCTCGAAGCGCCCAACGCGCGCGACGCGGCGCTGGAAAAGCTGGGCGCCTGGCTCAACCTGCTCTTCGAGAGCATCGGCCGGCTGCAGGCGCGCTCGGCGTGGCTGGGCCGCGTGGTGGTGTGGGGATTCATCCTCGCCGTCTGCGTAGGCCTGGCGTGGGGGCTGCTGCAAATGGAGCGCCGCTGGCGCATTCGTCTGGTTCCGGAAACCCCCGGCCCGGCCGCCGCCGCCGCCTCAGCCCGCGACTGGCAGTTGTGGCTGGAAGACGCGCGCCGTTCCGCCGCCGCCGGTCTGTGGCGCGAAGCTGTTCACTTCGTCTACTGGGCTTCCATCTCGCGCCTGGAATCCCGCCGCCTGTGGCCAGCCGACCGCGCCCGAACCCCCCGCGAGTACCTTGCCCTGGTCGCCTCCGACGATCCCCGCCGGCCTGGTTTGTCCGCGCTGACCGGCAGCTTTGAGCGCATCTGGTATGGCGGACACTCGGCCGGCGAGGCCGACTATTTGCGGGCCGAAGAGCTGGCAGCAGGTCTCATCGAAGGCGGTGCGCGATGAAATTCCTCTCCTCGCTCGACGCCAAAGACGGCCGTCTGCTGCTCTGGGCCGTGAGCATCGGTGTTGCTCTGGCCGTCGCCATCGGCTTCCTGCTGCCCAACGGAAACAGCAACGACAACCCTCTGCCCTCGACCTATCTGGCCGGCCAGCACGGCGCCCGCGCCGCTTATGAAACCCTGCTCCGCTCCAATTATCCGATTGAGCGCTGGGAGCGGCCTTTGAGCGAATTAGCCGCCACCTCCGGGCCAGAGACGGTCGTGATCTTTGCCCAACCTTTCACCCGCGAGCCGGCCGACATCCGGGCCGTTCGGACCATTCTGGAGCGCGGCGGCCGCGTCCTCTCCACCGGCTTCTGGGGCGGATTCATCCTCCCCGGCGAGGCTAGTTCGGCTCCCAAGGACTTCCACTTTGCCGCCTGCAAGCTGGAACCCGAAGGATTGGATTCGCTTTCGAGGTCGGGCGAGGTGTGGATGACTCCCGAGTCCACCTGGCAGGTCGGCAATCCCAACCATCGCGTCGAATACACTTGTGCCGGCAGCCCGGCAGTGGTCGAGTTCAACTGGGGCAAAGGCCACGCAGTCTGGTGGGCCAGTTCCACGCCGCTTGAAAACGGCTCCCTCAGCCGTGCCCAAAACCTGGACCTGTTCCTGAGTTCGCTCGGTCCGCGCACCGGCCACCATTTCTATTGGGACGAGTCGTTGCACGGCGAGATTCGCTCCACCTGGAGCTATGCTTCCGGTCCGGCCCTGACCCTGCTCTGGACCGGCCTGCTTGCCCTCGGGCTTCTCGTGATCTTCAGCTTCAGCCGCCGTTCCGGCCCGGTCCGCGAATTGCCCCCGCCGGCGCGCGCCACCCCCATCGAGTTTCTTCAGGCTCTCGGCTCCCTTTACTCCAACGCCGGGGCCGCGTCCACGGCTGTCTCCATCGCCTGGGAGCGCTTCCGTCGCCGCAGCTTGCGCCTTTGCGGACATAAGCCCAGCAAGATGAGCGCTGTCGAGTTAACCGTCATCCTCCGGCGTCGCTTCCCACAGGCCGGCGCCGGCCTCGAAGCCGATCTGGCCGCATGCGAAGACGCCGCGTGGGCTGAATCGGCCAATCCCCGCCAGGCGCTCAAACTGGTTCAAATGCTCCATCGCCACTACCAGGAGCTTCTCACCGCGGCCAAACCCGGCAGAATCGCCGCGCCCTCCCAGGACGTTCACCCCAATCCGCAAGAAAGGGCTTCATGAGCCAGGAAACGAATCCGGAACTGAATCAGGACCCACTTCAAGATCCCAGTCGCCCCGTGGTCGAGCCAGCAAATGCGCTCCGCGCCACCAGCCAGCTCATCGCCCACTCCCGCACCGAACTGGGCCGCGTGATCGCCGGACAGGGCGAGGTGATCGAGGAGGTGCTGTTCGCCGTTCTCTGTCAGGGCCACGCTTTGCTTGAGGGCGTGCCGGGCATCGCCAAAACCCTCATCGTCAAGGCTCTCGGCCGCCTCCTCGGCCTCGGTTTTCAGCGCGTCCAGGCCACGCCCGACCTCATGCCCGCCGACATTCTCGGCACCACCCTCCTGCGCCCCGGCTCGGAGTCCTTCGCCTTCCACGCCGGACCGGTCTTCACTGACCTGCTGCTGGTGGACGAGATCAACCGCATGCCTCCACGCACCCAGGCCGCCCTGCTCGAATGCATGGAAGAGCGCCAGGTCACCGCCGACGGCACGCGCCGCCCCCTGCCCGCCTGGTTCACCGTCTTCGCCACCCAGAACCCGGTGGACTTTGAGGGAACGTACCCTCTGCCGGAAGCGCAATTGGACCGCTTTCTGCTCAAGATTCGCGTGGCCTACCCCTCTGAAGCTGAGGAGTTGCAAATCCTGGAGCGCCACCATGCCGGTTCCGGCGCGGGCCTTCTCGAAGACGTCGCCATCGTGCCCATTCCCGCGGGCCTGCTGGCCGCGGCCTGCACCGAAGTGCGCTCCATCCGCATCGAGCCGGAGCTTTACGGCTACATCCTGGCCCTGGCCCGGCGCACCCGCGACTGGCCCACCCTGCTTCTCGGCGCCAGTCCCCGCGCCGCGCTCAGCCTCATGCGCGTGGCCCAGGCGGTGGCGGCATTCGACGCTCGCGACTACCTGGTTCCCGACGACGTCAAGCGCGCCGTGCAGCCGGTGCTGCGCCATCGCGTGATGCTCAAGCCCGAGGCCGAACTGGAGGGCTTCGACGCCGACCGCGTCCTGGCCGATGTGCTGGCCGCCGTCCCGGTGCCCCGGCAATGATCGTTCCATCCCTCCATCCCGGCCCAGTCAGCGCCGCATGTGAGCGCCGCCGACGCTGGGGCTTCGGCCTCACGCCGCGAACCATCGGCCTGCTCCTGCTGGGCTTCGTCTGGCTGGTTCCGGGCTTCTGGGACGCCCGCCTGGCCTACGCCATGCCGGCCTGGGAACTGCTGGTGCTCATCTTTGCCCTGCTCGATGGCGCACGCCTGCCCGCGCCGGCCCAGTTGACCGTCGGCCGCTCCTGGTCCAACGCTCCGGCCCTCGACAGCGAAACCGAAATCGGGCTGACCCTGGAAAACCGTGGCCGCACCATTGTCGAGTGCCGCCTGATCGATGATCTGCCCCCCGCGCTCGTCACGGAGCCGGCCACGCTCCGCCTCACCGCATTTCCCCGCGTTCCCGCCATCCTGCGTTATCGCGTGGAACCCAAAGAGCGCGGCGACTGGGAGACCGGCGGTCTCTACCTGCGCTACCGCTCGCCGCTCGGCCTTATCGAACGCTGGGCCCGCGCCCCGCTCACCCAAACCGTGCGCGTTTACCCCGCCCTCCGTACTGGCGAGGAGCAGCAGATTTTCCTCGCCCGCAGCCGCCAGATCGAGCTCCAACTGCGCCATGCGCGGCAGCGCGGACTGGGCCGCGACTTCGAGAGCCTGCGCGAGTATCGCGAGGGCGACGACCTGCGCGACATCTGCTGGACAGCCACTGCCCGCCGCGGCAGCCCCATCACCCGCCAATACCAGAGTGAGCGCAGCCAGCCCATCTGGATTGTGATCGATTGCGGCCGCCTCATGCGCTCCCGCGTGGCGATTGGCGCCAGGGCCTTCCAGGGTTCCAACTCGGTGCCAGGCCGTCGAATTCACTCCAAGCTCGACTACGCCTGCACCACCGCCGTGGCGTTAGCTCAACTGGCGCTCTATTCCGGCGACCGGGTGGGCCTGCTGGCCTATGGCGAAGGCATACAGCAGCGCCTTCTGCCCGGCCGCGGCGCAGCCCACCTTCGCCAGCTCATCGAGTCGCTCGCCCAACTCCGCGCCGAATCCGGCGAAGCCAACCACCTGCGCGCCACGGCCACGCTCAACCGCCTCCAACCCCGCCGCTCGCTCATTCTCTGGATGACCGACCTGGCTGAAACCGCCATGCGCCCCGAAGTCATCGACGGCGCCGCGCAGCTTCTTCGCCGCCACGTGCTGCTCTTCGTCGCCATGGCCCAGCCGGAGGTCGAGTCCATTGCCCAGGCCCGGCCCAACAGCGTGGAAGAAATGTTCCGCGCCGCCGCCGCCCAGGAGATGGCCGCCCGCCGCGAACTGCTCCTCGCCCGCCTTCACGAGCAGGGTGCCCTCACTCTCGACCTCAACCCCGAGGCGCTCACTGCGTCCGTCCTGAACCAGTACCTGAACATCAAGGAACGGGCGATGGTGTAAGAGCAGGATTCTGCTGGGCTTTCTCCCCTGCGTGCTTCCAGTCTTCAAGCGCTCGCGCTCCCGCTCTGCTAACTAAGTTGACTCCCGCCCGTGGATGCGCACGACAAATCGAGTACTCTCTGTTTCAAAGCAAACAGATCCGGCCGGTAGACAGACCTTCCTCGTACGCAACAGTGAATCGCAGACAACCCCAGCCAAGCCGTCGCGCGGCCTCGGGAGGTACCATGCAGCCACAGTCTCATCCGCTCGAATCCTTCTTCCAACATGCGGTCCGCAACTGTTATGAGGGCAAGCTGGGACTGCACGATCCGGAGGTCACCGGCTATGTGGCGCGCCTGCTCTGTGAGTTCTCCGATGCCGACAAGCTCTACATGGTGCGCGACGCAGTGGGCCGCCCCGTCGAAGATTTGGAAGCCATGATGCGGGCCGCCGATCCGGTGCATGGCGACGCGCCCTCCTTCGATGCCGAGCGTTCGGTGCGCAAGCACATCGGCGACTACGCGCTCTTTGTCGGCGGCATGTATCCTGAGGCTTCTGACTCCATGCGCCGCCATCGCCGCCATCATCCCAGCCTCGGCCAGTTGATTCGCGCGGGCAAGGAGAGCTACTTCATCGTCAGCCAGTTCAACCTCTGCGAGTACGCGGAGGAAGCGCCCTTGTTCGCGCGCCTCTCCCAGAGTTTCGAGCGCTGCATTCTCGGCCTGACTCTGGTGCGCGAAGACCTCGGCCCCCGCAAGCCCCTCATGCTCCCGCCGCAGGTGAATTAGGGAATTCTTGGAAGACATGAAGACGATTAGGGAGCAGTGCGATGGCCTAAATCAGCTCATAGCCCGCGAACCAATAGCCAATCTCAAATGCGGCAGTGTCTTCCGCGTCGGAACCATGAATGGCGTTCTCCTGAATGGAGCCGGCAAATTTCTTGCGTAGGGTTCCCTCTGCCGCATTGGCGGGATTGGTGGCGCCCATCAGCGTACGCAAGTCGGCAATGGCGTTGTCTTTCTCCAGAACCATTAGAAACAGCGGCCCTGAGGACATGAAGTCGCAGAGCGCGTCGAAGAACGGCTTGCCCTGGTGCACGTGATAAAAACCGCGCGCCTGCTCGACGGAGATGGACTGCTTCTTGATGGCCACAAACTGGAAACCAGCCTTTTCAATCTCGGCCAGAATGGCCCCGGTATACCCCTTGCGGACCGCGTCGGGCTTGACGATGCTGAACGTGCGTTGCGCCACTGGTTTGCTCCTTTGGGGAATTGCTTTTGACTCCGTTATTGTAATGGTGCGCCTGCCCGGCTGGATTCGAGGGTGCGACTCTGCTAGAGTTTTGGGCATGTTTCGCTTGAGCTTCGCGCCCAGCCGCCGTTCGATTGCCCTCGCCTCCATCCTGTTTGCCGCAGGGTCCGCCGTTCCGGCCTTCTGCCAGACCGCTGCCCCCGCTGCCGCGCCCCCCGCGCCCGAGTTGAAGGTCTTCGATCCCGCACTGGTAGACAAGGCTGTCGATCCCTGCGAAAACTTCTATCGCTATAGCTGTAACGGCTGGTTCAAACGCAATCCGCTGCCCGCCGACCAGACTTCCTATGGCCGATTCACCGAGCTCTTTGAGCTGAATCGTCTGCACCTGAAGCAAATCCTGGAAGAGTCCGCCGCGCCTTTGGCCACGCGCACCGCAAACCAGCAAAAGATTGGCGACGAGTATGCGAGCTGCATGGACACGGCCACGGTAAACAAACTGGGGATTGCGCCGCTCCAGCCAGAGCTGGACCGCATTGCCGCGCTACATACGCTGGCGGAATTGCCGGCTCTGTTGGCCCACCTCCACGCCATCGGCATGAACGTCTTCTTCGACATGGGAGCGAACCAGGATTTTGCCGACTCCAGCTCCATGATCAGCTTCTATAACGCCGGCGGCCTGGGACTGCCGGAGCGCGACTATTACACCCGAACCGATGCGAAATCTGTGGAGCAGCGGCAGCAGTACGTGGATCACGTGCGCAAGATGTTTGTGCTCGCAGGTGAGTCGGAAGCACAGGCCAAAAAAGACGCCGAGACGGTGTTGGCTCTCGAGACCAGCCTGGCCAAGGCTTCGCTCACCATCACCGAGCAGCGCGACCCGCAGAACCTGAACCATCCCACCGATGTGCCCACCTTCTCAAAGGAACTGAGCCACTTTTCGCTGGCCGCCTATACGACCGCTGCCCATGCGCCCGCCACGGGCAAGATGAACGACACGGAACCCAGGTTCTTTGCCGAGTTCAACACACTGGCGGCCTCGACGCCGCTGGACGAGGTGAAGACCTATCTGCGCTGGCACCTGCTGCACGCCTACTCCACCACCAGCATGCCGGAGGCCTTCGAGCAGGAGACCTGGAACTTCTACGCGCACACGCTGAATGGAGCGGAAAAGCAGCAGGAGCGCTGGAAGCGCTGCACCAGCCGCGTGGACCGCGAAATGGGCGAAGCATTGGGTCAGGTCTACGTGGCTCGCTATTTTCCGCCCGCCGAAAAACAACAGGCACTCGAAATGACCCTGGCCATTGAACAGACCATGGACAAGGACATCGATTCGCTCGACTGGATGAGCGCCGACACCAAGGTCAAGGCGAGGGAAAAGCTGCACGCGGTGATGAACAAGATCGGCTACCCGGACAAGTGGCGCGACTACTCGACGCTCGAAATCGTCCGCGGCGATGCGCTGGGCAACCAGATGCGCGCGCATGAGTTCGAACGTGCGCGAGACCTGGCCAAGATCGGCAAGCCGGTGGACAAGGGCGAGTGGCAGATGACCCCGCCCACGGTGAACGCCTACTACGACCCGCAGATGAACAACGTGAACTTCCCCGCCGGCTATTTTCAGCCGCCCTTCTTTTCCGACAAGGAAGACAACGCGGTCAACTACGGTGACATGGGTTCCACCGTGGGCCACGAGCTGACCCACGGCTTCGACGACGAGGGCCGCCAGTACGACAAGGACGGCAACCTGAAGAACTGGTGGACCAAGGACGACGAAGACAAATTCAACGCCCGCGCCGATTGCATGGTCCAGCAGTATGACGCCATCGAAGCGGTTCCGGGCGTTCACCTGAACGGCAAGCTCACGCTGGGCGAAAATCTGGCCGATCTGGGCGGCTTGTGGCTGGCCTGGCTGGCCTGGGAAGACAAGGCGCAGGCCGCGCATCTTGACATGGCGGCAAAGACCGACGGCTACACGCCAGAGCAGCGCTTCTGGATCGCCTATGCGCAGCAGTGGTGCACGCAGACACGGCCCGAGCGGCTCAGAACGCAGGCCCAGACCGATCCGCACGCGCCGGACGAGTACCGAACCAACAGCGTGCTCCAGGATCTCCCGGAGTTCGCCAAAAGCTTCAGTTGCAAGAAGACAGCAGCAATGGTCAGTCCCAAGCCCTGCCGCGTTTGGTAAGCAGCGAATCCACTCGTGCGAGGCTCTCTAACGGGAGTCTCGCACGAATGGACTTTCTCAATGGTTATAAAGTGACACTCTTACCTGGTCGATGGGCTTGATCGCAGCACGTACAAGTAACGCCGTGTATGACAGCGTCGGCTCCTGTCAACTAATTTTCGCAACAAGGCCCTTGTTGTGGTCGGAGGGGTGTCAAGGGCGCCGTTGTTTGGCGTTCATCTCGACCCTTGACACCCCTCCG
>Ga0302190_10001897_pt1 | contig 13838 bp, 10 predicted proteins | sample II_Bog_E2_3_FD_198784 | JGI IMG/M metagenome (GOLD analysis project Ga0302190, IMG submission 198784) | Peat permafrost microbial communities from Stordalen Mire near Abisko, Sweden - II_Bog_E2_3 | ecosystem: Environmental > Terrestrial > Soil > Wetlands > Peat | place: Sweden: Abisko... | reverse complement strand
GGGCACCCGCTGGGCGACCGTCTTGCCATGTCGCGTGATCACGGCCTCCTCGCCTTGCTCGAACCAATCAAGCAGTGTTCCCAGTCCTTTTTTCGCCCGAAGGCACCGATTTCCTTCGTGGTGGCCATGGACAAGCTGGCTGCAATCCAGCCTATTGGCCGGCTGGGCCTGCGTCCAGGTTCTTGCTTTTCGCTTGAAACAGCCTGGACCACGCTTCCGTCGGCATCAGATGTCCCGCCCAAGCTCGGTCAGGCTCTGGTGCGCCTCCGCGGCGGTTTCGTAGATATGTGGCGCCAACGCCCGTGCCCCGAACGCGGCGCCGAGCTTCACGCGCAGGAAGCCGCTGGTGGTGTAGCGGGTCACGCCGGAATAGAAGCGCTCGACCACATCCTTCACCATGGAAGCGTAGTCATCGAGCACCTCGGGCGCGACCGTAAACCTGTCGTAGTTGACCACGGCCCAGACCTTGTGCCCCAGCGGCGCCAGCCGCTCGGTGACCAGTTCGCGCATGCGTTCGATCTCGGCGACATTGCGCACCGACAGCCCCTCGAAATTGACGAAGAACAGCTTCTGCCTGGTGTCGAAGGTGAATCGCTCCTCCAGCGGGATTTCCAGCAGGTCCTCACGCAGCCCCATCGGCTCGTGCCGGAAGATCCGCGCATCCATCAGGCGGGGCGGCCCGCGCATGACCGGCAGGAACGCCATATGCGTCAGAATGTCTTTCTCAAGGTCCACGCCGGGTGCAATCTCGATCAGTTCCAGTCCCTCGGGCACCAGCCGGAACACGCAGCGCTCGGTGATGTACGTGACCGGCTGGCCGCGCTCGGCGGCATAGCGGCCGCTGAAGGTGCGGTGCTCGACCTCCTGGACGAACTTTTGGGTCCGGCCGTGCTCAAGGATGCGCAGGGCTCCGTCCTGTATGGCGACCTTCAGCCCGCCCGCGTCGAACGTGCCGACAAAGACCACCTTCTTGGCGTTCTGGCTGATGTTGATGAAGCCGCCGGCGCCGGCGAGCCTGGTGCCGAACTTGCTGACGTTCAGGTTGCCCTGCGCATCCGCCTGCGCCAGACCGAGAAACGCGACGTCCAGCCCGCCACCGTCATAGAAGTCGAACTGGTAGGGCTGGTCGAGCACCGCCTGGGTGTTCGTCGCGGCGCCGAAATTCAGCCCGCCAGCCGGCAGACCGCCGATCACGCCGGGCTCGGCGGTCAGCGTAATCAGGTCGAGGATGTGTTCCTCGTGCGCCACCGGGGCGACGCCCTCGGGCATGCCGATGCCCAGATTGACCACGCTGTTGGGCAGCAGCTCCAGCGCGGCGCGGCGGGCGATGATCTTGCGCTCGCTCATGTGCATCGGCTGGATCGTACCCATCGGCGTCCGCAGCTCGCCGGAGAAGCTGGCGTTGTACGGCGTGGCGAAGGTCTGCCAGTGGTACTCGGGCCGCTCCGCCACCACGACGCAGTCAACCATCAGACCTGGCACCTTCACGTCGCGCGGCTTGAGGCTGCCGGCTTCGGCGACACGCTCGACCTGCGCGATCACGATACCGCCCGAGTTGCGCACCGCCATGGCGATCGCCAGCACCTCCAGGGTCAGCGCCTCGCGCTCCATGGTGATGTTGCCGAGCGTGTCGGCGGTGGTGCCGCGGATGATCCCGACCGTGATCGGGAAGGCTTTGTACAGAAGCGCGTCCTCGCCCCCGACCGAGACGAGTTCCACGATGTCCTCGGTGGTGCGGGGGTTGATCTTGCCGCCGCCGTTGCGTGGATCGACGAAGGTGCCGAGGCCGACCCTGGTCAGGTGGCCGGGGCGATGCGCGGCGATGTCGCGGAACAGATGGGTGATGACGCCTTGCGGCAGGTTGTAGGCCTCGATCTTGTTGTCGATGGCGAGCTTCTGCAGCCGGGGCACGAGCCCCCAATGGCCGCCGATGACGCGCTTCACCAACCCTTCGTGACCGAAATGGTTGAGGCCGCGGGTCTGCCCGTCGCCCTGGCCGGCGGCATAAACCAGGGTCAGATCGCGCGGCGTACCGCTGGACTTGAAGTGCTGCGAGGACTTGGCGAGAAACAACTCCTCCAGCGCCACCGCGATCCCCTCGGCGAAGCCGATGCCGACGAATCCGCCGGTCGCCACCGTGTCTCCGTCGCGAATCAGCCGAACGGCGTCGGTGGCCGAGACGATCTTGCCGCTGTTCGCTGCTCTCAGCGATTCGAGGAGCGGATGGATGTCACGGTGGGCCATCGTCGGCGCTTCCTCATACAATTCCTGTTGCGTAGTAAACGGCGATCACCACGAACACCGCTACGGTCTTGATGCACGTGATCGCGAAAATATCCTTGTAGGATTGCCGGTGCGTCAGCCCGGTCACGGCGAGCAGCGTTATCACCGCGCCGTTGTGCGGCAGGGTGTCCATCCCGCCCGAAGCCATCGCGGCGACCCGGTGCAGCACCGCCAGCGGAATATGCGCCGCGTTTGCCGCCGCGATAAACTGCTCGGACATTGCGGCCAGCGCGATCGACAGCCCGCCGGAGGCCGAGCCGGTGATGCCGGCCAGCACGGTGACGCTGATCGCCTCGTTGACCAGCGGGTTGGGGATTGCCTGCAAGGCGTCGCGGATCGCGATGAACCCCGGCAGCGCCGCGATCACCGCACCGAAGCCGTATTCCGAGGCGGTGTTCAGCGAGGCGAGCAGCGCGCCCCCGACGGCGAGCTTGCTGCCTTCGGCGAAGCGCCGTTTGACCGGGCGGAAGGCGAAGATGAAGACGGTCAGGATGCCGCAGAGCAGGGCAAGCTGCACGGCCCAGATCGCAACGACGGGCGCGATCGGCGTTACCAGCGGCTTGGTCAAGCCGGCCAGCGTCGCGGTGTGGCTGTCGCCGTAGACCAGCGGGATTGTCAGCGTGAACACCAGGTTCATCACCCCGACGACGACCAGCGGCAGCAGGGCGATCCCCGGGTGCGGCAGCTCCTCGTCGGGGATCGGCTCGGGCTCCAACATGTGGCCCGTGCCGTAGCCCTCGCCGGCCCTGGCGGCCTGCCGGATGCGCCAGGTCAGATAGGTGAGCCCGCAGATCGCGATGAAGGTGGCGCCGATCAGGCCGAGCCAGGGCGCCGCCCAGGTCGTGGTCTTGAAGAACGAAGTCGGGATGATGTTCTGGATCTGCGGCGTGCCGGGCAGGCTGTCCATGGTGAAGGTGAAGGCGCCCAGCGCGATCGTGCCGGGGATCAGCCGCTTGGGTATCGCGCCAAGGCGGAACGCCTCCGCAGCGAACGGGTAGACGGCAAACACCACCACGAACAGCGACACGCCGCCGTAGGTCAGGAGCGCACAGACGATCACGATTGCCAGCACCGCCCGCTCTCGTCCCACCAGGCGCATGGTCCAGGCGACGATCGACTTGGAGAAGCCCGACAGCTCGATGACCTTGCCGAATACGGCGCCGAGCAGGAACACCGGGAAGTACAGCTTCACGAACACGACCATCTTGTCCATGAACAGGCCGCTGTAGACCGGCAGCACGGCGGACGGATCGGTCACCAGCACGGCGCCGAGGGCCGCGACTGGCGCAAACAGGATGACGCTGAAGCCCCGATAGGCGACCAGCATCAGGAAACAAAGCGCACCGAGCACGACGAGAAAGCTCATTCGTCCCCACCCTTTAACGTTGTTGCAACTTGTTCAGATCGGACTTTGGCGCGTCCGTCAGCCAACGCGGACCGTTGGCCGATGTCAACGAGGCAGGCACAAGCCGGGCGTTCCTGACCTTCAAGACCGCGCCAGCGCGTGGCCCGGTTGGACAGCAGCCCCCCAGCCGCGCTACGTACTGGCAATCGCTAAAGCCCCGTATCAGGACCAAGCCGCACGCATGGCCAGCAGCAACGACATCCGCGCCACCTTCCTCGACTACTTTGCCCGCAACGGGCACCAGGTGGTGGAGAGTTCGCCGCTCGTGCCGCGCAACGACCCCACGCTGCTGTTCACCAACAGCGGCATGGTGCAGTTCAAGAACGTGTTCACCGGCCAGGAGAAGCGTCCCTACGTGCGGGCCACGACCGCGCAAAAGTGCGTCCGCGCCGGCGGCAAGCACAACGACCTGGACAACGTCGGCTACACTGCGCGGCATCACACGTTCTTCGAGATGCTGGGCAATTTCAGCTTCGGCGACTACTTCAAGGAACTGGCGATCCCCTTCGCCTGGGAGCTGGTGACCAAGGAATTCGGCCTGCCGAAAGACCGCCTGACGATCACCGTCTTCTCGGAAGACGAGGAGGCAGCCGCCCTCTGGCGCAAGGTCACCGGGTTCCCCGACCAGCAGATCATCCGCATCCCCACCGCGGACAATTTCTGGCGCATGGGCGACACCGGTCCGTGCGGCCCGTGCTCGGAGATCTTCTACGACCACGGCCCAGGCATCCCCGGCGGCCCGCCGGGCAGCCCGGATGCCGACGGCGACCGGTTCATCGAGATCTGGAACCTGGTGTTCATGCAATATGAGGAGGGACCGCCCGGCACGCGCGCGCCGCTGCCCCGTCCCTCGATCGACACCGGCCTCGGGCTGGAGCGGTTCGCCGCCATCCTGCAGGGCAAGCACGACAATTACGACACGGACACGTTCCGCGCGCTGATCCTGGCCTCCGCCGAGGCGACTGGGACCGATCCGGACGGCCCGTGGCGCGTCAGCCACCGCGTGGTCGCCGACCACCTGCGCAGCACCGCCTTCCTGATCGCCGACGGCGTGCTGCCCTCGAACGAAGGCCGCGGCTACGTGCTGCGCCGGATCATGCGCCGCGCCATGCGACACGCGCACATGATGGGCGCGCGCGAGCCGCTGATGTATCGCCTGGTGCCGGCGCTGATCCGCCAGATGGGCACCGCCTACACGGAGTTGCAGCGCGCCGAAAAGCTTATCGTCGAGACGCTGCTACTGGAGGAGACCCGGTTCAAGCAGATGCTGGAGCGCGGCCTGGGTCTGCTGGCGGAGGAGACGGCCCGACTCGGCAGCAGCCAGCCACTGCCCGGGGCGGTGGCCTTCCGCTTGTACGACACGTTCGGCTTCCCGCTCGACCTGACGCAGGACGCGCTGCGCGAGGAAGGCCGCGGGGTCGATCTGGCGGGCTTCGAGGCGGCCATGGCCGAGCAGCGCACCCGCGCCCGCGCCGCCTGGGCCGGCTCCGGCGAGGCCGCCACCGAGCGGGTGTGGTTCGAACTGGAGGAGCAGATCGGCGCCACCGAGTTTCTCGGTTACTCGACGGAGAGCGCCGAAGCCGAGATCCGCGCTTTGGTGGTGAACGGCACGCCCGTGCAGACGGCGCCGGCCGGCAGCGACGTCGCCGTGGTGCTGAACCAGACGCCGTTCTACGGCGAAAGCGGCGGGCAGGTCGGCGATACCGGTGTGATCACCGGCCCCGACGGGCTGCTGATCCGCATCACCGACTCGCAACGCAAGCTGGGCGATTTGTTCGTCCATCTCGGGCGCGTCGAGACCGGCGCGGCGGAGGTCGGGACAGCGGTGGTGGCCGAAGTGGACCACGTGCGGCGCACCGCGATCCGCGCGCACCACTCGGCGACGCACCTTCTGCACGAGGCGCTGCGCCGCAAGCTCGGCACCCACGTCACGCAGAAGGGGAGCCTCAACGCGCCCGACCGGCTGCGCTTCGACATCAGCCAGCCGCGCCCGATCACCGGGGACGAACTGGCCTGGGTGGAATCCGAGGTCAACGCCCGGGTCCGCGAGAACACCGAGGTCGTCACCCGGCTGATGACCCCCGAGGCCGCCGTCGAGCTGGGCGCGATGGCGCTGTTCGGCGAAAAATACGGCGACGAGGTGCGTGTCGTCGCCATGGGGAGCCCTGAAGGCAACAAGGGGGCGTGGTCGATAGAGCTGTGCGGTGGCACCCATGTCCGGCGCACGGGCGACATCGGCTATTTCAAGATCGTCTCGGAGGGCGCGGTCGCCGCCGGGGTGCGACGCATCGAGGCGGTCACCGGCGCGGCGGCCGAGGCGGTGCTGGCGGAGACCCAGCACCGGCTGAACGAGGCCGCGCAGGCGCTGCGCACCGCCCCCGCCGAGGTGCCTGACCGCATCGCCGCGCTGCTGGAAGACCGCCGCAAGCTGGAGCGCCAGATCACCGAGCTGCAGAAGAAACTCGCCACCGGCGGCGGCAGCGAGGCGGTCGAGGAGGTCAACGGCGTGAAGCTCGCCGCGCGCAACATGGGCGAGGTGCCGGCGCGCGACCTGAAGGGCCTGGCGGACGCGATCGGCAAGCAGCTCGGCAGCGGCGTGGTGGCGCTTGTCTCTACCGCGGAGGGCAAGGCAAGCATCGTGGTCGGCGTCTCGCCCGACCTCGCTGGCAAGGTGTCGGCGGTGGACCTGGTGCGGGCGGCGGCGGCGGCGGTGGGCGGCAAGGGCGGCGGCGGGCGGCCCGACCTAGCGCAAGCCGGCGGCCCCGACGGCTCAAAGGCCGACGAAGCGCTGGCAGCAATCAGGACCGTTCTGGCGGCTTAAGCCCGCGACCGATTCTTGCGTCTCCGATGGGCACCGTAGGGTGGGTAGGGTGGACAAGCTCTTGCGCCGTCCACCTCTTTTTCGTGGGTCCCCGTTCCGTCCGCCCAACGCCTCGCTCCCTCACGGGTGGACCGGAGCGGTCAGCCGCAGGGGGTAACCGGCGAGCGGCGGAGTCCCAAGAGGCGGATGGCGCTCCGCTTATCCGCCCTACGCCTTGCCTCGATGCGACATTGCGGGGGCTGCCTATTGCTCCGGCAGCGCACGGAGATACGTCGGAACGATACTGATGCTGTTGTACGGCGAGCCGTTGATCAGCTTCATGCTCACGACGGTGTAGACCAGGACAGCCTTCTCGGCGTCGATCGCCCGATGGATCTGGAACGTCTTGAAGAACAGCGAAGCGGAGGAAAAAGCGATAACCTCCGCCTTCGGCAAATCGGGAGGTATCGTGACCGGACCTACCGCCCGGCAGGCGATCGAGAAGCGACTGGGATCTTCGGCCAGGCCCAGGCCGCCCTTGACCCCGCCCGTTTCCGCCCGGGACAGATAGCAGGACACATTCTTGACCTTGGGATCGTCGTAGCGGTCCACGACGACCTTGTCGTCCGGTCCCAGCCAGCGAAAATTCGTGTTGATGGAATCGATCCGGGTCTGCGCCACGGCGCTCCCCGCCATGCTTCCCAACGCCAGAGCCGCGGCAACAACCAGAATTCGCATGCACCCTCCAGAAGCGCCCAGCGACACCGCCTGAACCCCCGGCCGGCGATAAGGTTTCGGGAGCGGCGGGATCACGACATCGCTGGCGCCTTTATCGTGACTCAGCCCGCTCCCATTGCCAAGCCGTGCCGGATCGGCCGCCCGACACAAGCCTGCTAACAACGGCTGCGCCGCGTCCGGTCAGAACAGGTGCCTGAAAACGAAATAGAGTGTCCCGGCCAGCAGGATGGCCGCCGGCAGCGTCAGGACCCAGGCGAGCAACAGGTTGCGCACCGTGCTCCACTGCAGCCCCGACCCGTTGGCGGCCATGGTTCCGGCCACGCCGCTCGACAGCACATGCGTCGTGGACACCGGCAGTCCGAACATATCGGCAGCGGCGATGGTGCTGGCGGCGACCATCTCGGCCGAGGCACCCTGCGCATACGTCATGTGCGTCTTGCCGATCTTCTCGCCGACCGTGACGACGATGCGTTTCCAACCAACCATGGTGCCAAGGCCGAGCGCCACCGCCACCGACACCTTCACCCAGGTCGGAATGAACTTCGTGGCGTTGTCGAGCGAGCTGCGATAGGCGGTCAGCGCGGCCTTCTCGCTGGGCGACAATCCGCCCTCCTTCAGAGCGAACCGGATGCCTTCACTGACAAGGTACATCTCGTTGCGCACGTTCTCGACCGCGGCGGCAGGGATCGCGTTCATGGTGCCATGATCGCGCACCTGCTGGGCGATCGAGCCCACCAGCTCGCCGAATGCGGCAAAGGTGTCCGGCTGCTGAAGCGAACGACTGCGCACCGCCGCCGTGACCTCGGCCATTGCCTGATCGTGTGACACCACGACTCCACCGGAGCGTGCATCGAACGCCGCCTGGGCGTCCTGGCTCGCCTGGAAAAAGGCGGGCGTCGCGCTGTCCGGCAGCGCGTGGTTCAAGGCGAAGGCGGTCGGCACGGCACCGATCAGGATCAGCATGATCAGTCCCATGCCTTTCTGGCCGTCGTTCGAGCCGTGGGCGAACGACACGCCGGTGCACGTAAAGATCAGCCAGATGCGTATCCACAGCGGCGGCGGCTTGTCGGACGCCGGCGCCTGATACAGCGCCTTGTTGCGAATCAGCGCCTTCATTGCCAGCAGCAGCAGCGCAGAGAACACAAACCCCACCACCGGACTGAATAGCAGGGCGCGAAACACGGCCATCGCCTGGCCCCAATCGACGCCCGATGTCACGGAATCGGCCGGCGCCATAAGCTGGTTGGCGATGCCGACGCCGATGATCGAGCCGATCAGCGTGTGCGAGGAACTGGCCGGCAGGCCCAGATACCAGGTGCCGATGTTCCAGACGATGGCGGCAAACAACAGCGCGAAGATCATGTCGTAGCCGGCGCTGTTCCCCACCTGCAGGATCAGTTCGACCGGCAGCAGGCTCACCACGGCGAACGCCACTGCACCGGAGGACGCCAGCACCCCGAGGAAATTGAACCCACCGGACCACACGACCGCAAAATTCGGCGGCAGGCTGTGGGTGTAGATCACGGTGGCCACCGCATTGGCAGTGTCATGGAAACCGTTCACAAACTCGAAGCCAAGCGCTATCAGCAACGCCAGACCGAGCAAGACGAAGGCGCCGATCGCCAAAGGCGGGCCGCCAGCGGCGCTGATGTCGCCGAGCAGCCCCCATAGCAGATAGCCTAAACCCCCAATCAGCAGGCCGCCAAAGACCAAGCCGGTTGCCACGTGCGGCCTGCGGTTGAGATCGGGACGGATCGGTAAAGCGGCAGTCTCGGACATGCGTATGGGGACCCCTGTTGCCTGCTACCGAGGCAAATCTTCGGTCGAATTTTAAACGGCGCCGTTGACTTTATTATAACAGTTTTATGACAAGACTAGGGGGACGCTGTCCCCCTAGGACCCCCAGCCAAGGGCCGACGGCCCTTGGAACCCCCGACTTTCGTTAGACTCTTGCAGCCTTCAGGGCGGCGAGCCGGTCGGCCAGACTCTGCGGCGCCGGCCCCTTGCCGGCCGCGGCATCCATCGCGCGGGCGATGTTGGGATCGTCCTGCTCCGGCGCCGTCGGCCGCAGCAGCTTGGCTTTCGCAAGGGCGACGTCGGCATTCGCCAGGTCCTTGGCCGCCGAGTCCTGCATCGCCTTCAGCGCCACGCTCAGGCTGCTGGCCGCCGAGGACAGGCCAGCCGCGCGACGCGCCGCTTCGGCCTGCTGCTCGGCCGTCTGCCGCTGCTGCTCGGCCCGCGTCATGTCGCGACGGGCACGCTCCAACTGAGCACGCCCGTCCTTCAGCTTGCCGCCGGCCTCGGCGTAGGTCTGCTCCAGCATCTCCAGGAATTCCTTGGCGTCCGCAGCCTCGGCCTTCTCGCGGTTGACCTCCGGCGACATCTGCTCCAGCAGCGTCACCAGCGTGTTCAGGCTCTTCTCAAGGTCGGCCTTGCGCACCGGATCGGTTTCCGTATCGATCTGCCGCTGCAGCAGGTCCGCCGCCGCGAAGCGCTGGCTCGACAGAAGCTGGATCGCGTCGGCCTCGCGCTTCTCCTTGTCGTAGGCCTGTCGCGCCGCGGCGACCTGATGGCCCAGGTCATCCAAATGCTGCTCCATCGAGCGCAGTTCGGCCTCGCTGGCGGTCTGCGGGTCCCACCGCACCAGCGCTTCGATGCCGGACTGCACGGTTTTGTTGGCCTTCACGCTGATCATGTTGCCCATGAAGCGTAGCATCGCACTCCTCCTTCTTCTTGTTGCGAATTCAGGCTGGAACCATCGCGGCCGCGTTGAGCAGGCCGACCGCCAGTTGCGCCGCGAACACGGGGATGGCCGCAGCGACGTTCCCCGCCTCGATCATCGCCCGCGCCCCACGCGGCAGTACGCTGGTAGCAACGCCGAACGTGGCAAGCTGCAGGACAAGGGCAACAACCCCCCAGACCAGGATGTCGAGCACCCGGCCGGATGTCGCGAGCAGTGCGGCAAGCGGCACGGCAAGCCCGAGCACCGCGCCGCCCAGCACGATGGCAGCAGCGACGTTCCCGTTGCGCAACAGCTCACGCTCCCGAAACGGCGTCACCGCCATATAGATAAGTATGCCGGCGCCAAGCAGCGCCAGCGTCACCGCGAACTGCAGCAGCAGGTTCGGCAGCCCCCGGCCGAGCGAGTCCAGGACGGTGGAGAACGATGTGGTCAGGTCCGGGTTCATGCGGCGCTCCGCTGGTCAGGTGAGGGGAACGGCGGCCAGGTTCAGCGCGGCCGGATTGACGTCGATGCCGGCATGGATGCCGACCGAGGCGCCGCTCGGCTCCTCGACGGCGTCCACCAGCACGTATTCCGACTGCGGCCCCGGAGGGGCGGCGCCGGTGCGGGCACCGTAGAGCATGGCCTGATGGCTGCGGCGGGCGGCGCCGGTCGTACTCTCTATCGTCTCGTCGAACGCAATCGGCGCAACGGGAACGGTGCCGGCGTTCCAGATCCGGTCGTAGCTCTTGCCGTCCTTGGTCTGGAAGACCGGCCAGCCGATCGTCCCGCCAGCGGGGTCGAGCCAGAATCGCCACTCGTCGGCGGTCTCGGGTACGACCTCATCGATCTGGCTGAAATACCGGCACTCGTCCGGCGCACCGTCGGCCCCGAGATGGAGTTGGAAGAACCCACCGCCGGCCAGATACAGCCGTTGCAGGAAGACGGGTCCGCCCCGCAGCGTGCCGACCGCCTCGACATTGAACATGCTGCCGCCTTCGGGCGCATGGACTTTGGTGGTGCCGGCGGCGAGCAGGAACGGCGTCGGGTCGGCCGGGATCACCATGCCGACCCGGAACCGGCCTGCGGCGGCACCCGGCGGGGCAGCTTCGGCGCGCTCGGACCGTCGGCGCATCAGCCAGAGCCCGACCAGCAGCGCTCCGCCGGCAAGCACGACCACCCAGACCAGTCCCGAGCCATCGTGCGACACAGGTGGCTGCGGCCTGGCAAGCTGCGCGTCGAGATTCTGCAGGTTGGCGGCGACGGTCGGATCGCGCTGGGCGGCGCGCTCGGCTTCCTGCCGCCATTGCTGGTAGCCGGGGTCGTTGCGATGGTCCTGGAAGTAGCCGGTGCGGTTGGGAGCGGTGAGTGCGTTGAGCAACGCCCAGGCGGCGGCCGCGTCCCAGACGCTCATCCCGGACCGGGACGGACCGGACGGCCAGCCATAACCGGACGGCCGGCGTGTCTCGACCGGCGGGGCATAGCCGCTGTCGGGAGCGCCCCATGGCGATGGGCGGCGCACCTGCGGCGCCTCGGAGGCGCGTTGCTGCGCCCGGTAGTTGGAGAGCGCGTCCGACGAACTGCGGCGCGACAAAGCGCGGTCGCCGGCGGAACTGCTGCTGAAACCGCCTCCGCCAAACGAGGGACGCGCATACCCCCCGCTCCCGCCCGACGAAACCGGCGGACGGCGCACCTCCGCACCCAGCGATGGTCGCGAGTAACCGCCGCTCGACGCCTGTGCCCATGCCTCCGCAGTGGCGCCGCCGAACACGGCGAGCGCGAGAGCAAAACACAGAAGCGGGTTGCGCCAACGCGCGGCCATCGGCTTTAGCCCGGCGCCTTCAGGCAGGCGCTCATGTAGTTACGTCGGGTATCGCCGGTTATTTTGTCCTGGCTCGCCTGGGCGTTGCAGGCTTTCATCATCAGGTTGGGGTCGGTTTTACCCGCCAGACAGCTACTCATGAAGGTTTGACGGGCGTCACCCTTCAGCGAGCGCGTGGAGGCGGCGCCGTTGCACGAGCGCATGCGGTTCTGCTGCGCCTGCTGAGCGGCCGATGGCTGGGCGGCCGATGGTTGGGCGGCCGATGGTTGGGCGCCCGATGGTTGGGCGCCCGATGGCTGGGTGGCCGATGGCTGGGTGGCCGATGGCTGGGTGGCCGATGGCTGGGCGGTTTGGGCAGCGGCGATCATTGGGAGCTGCGCGGCAAACAGCGCAGCGCCGCACAGCATGGCGGCCAATGGACGGATCATCGGGACGGCTCCTTTCGCGGTCCTGGAGGCTCTGCGTAATCGGGCCAGCCTTGCGGCCGAAGTTGGAACCCCGGCTCGGAGCCCGTTCACGGGGTCGCCGGGGACGCCGATCGGGCGCCCCCGGCGCTCCGTCAGCGCGGCTCGCGCGCTTCCCGCGGCGCCAGCGGTTCGCCTTTCTCAAGGGCAGCCAGGCGAACGGCTTCGGCACGGTCGATCGCGCTGTCGTCGGCACCCAGCCAGAGATGCAGCAGGCCAGCGACAGTCGCACCGACGATCGGCACCACCCAGAACAGCCAGAGCTGCTCCAGCGCCCAGCCGCCGACGAACAACGCGGGGCCGGTGCTGCGCGCCGGGTTCACGCTGGTGTTGGTGACGGGGATACTGATCAGGTGGATCAGCGTCAGGCTCAGCCCAATCGCGAGCGCCGCGAAGCCCTTCGATGCGCGTGCCGATGTCGTGCCGAGGATGACGGTCAGGAAGAAGAAGGTCATCGCAAACTCGATGACTATGGCGGCGCCGAGCGAGTAGTGGCCGGGCGAATGGTCGCCGTAGCCGTTGGACGCGAAACCGCCGTCCAGCGAGAACCCGGCCGCGCCGGAGGCGACCACATACAGGATGGCCGCGCCGGCAATCGCGCCGAGCACCTGCGCAATGACGTACAGCGGAACCTCGACGAACCGGATGCGGCGGGCCGCGGCGAGGCCGATCGTGACAGCCGGGTTGAAGTGGCCACCCGAGATATGGCCGAACGTATAGGCTCCGGTCAGGACCGTGAGGCCGAACGCAAAGGCCACGCCGAGCAGGCCGATGCCAACTTCGGGAAACTTGGCGGCGAGTACGGCAGCGCCGCATCCGCCCAGGACGAGCCATAGGGTGCCGAGGAACTCGGCGAAGAACTTGCGAGACACGGGTAAGGCCTCCAAAGGTGGTTCGAGTCGTTGTCCGCGGCGGCCAAGCAGCGCGAGCGCCGTTCGGATCAGCCGCTCAGCCTCCGCCGCGTCAGCCTGGCGGACGGCCGCATCCAGACGGCGCGCAGCCTCCGTGCGCTTTTCCACCCCGGGGTCGGGCACGGCACTCGGTTTCCTGCTTGGTCGCGGGGGCGGATAACTCCGTCGCCCGGTTTAGGCGGACCGGGCGACCGCTGCTTGGACATCCTTGCGAAGGCTTGGCGAAGTTTTGCGGTCAGGCGAGCAAGGCGCGGAACCGTGCGGGCGTGGTGCCCGTTTCCCGCCGGAAGATTGCGGTGAAGTGGCTCTGGTCGGAGAACCCCACGGCAGCCGCGATTGCGGCAATCGGCTGATCGCCACGGCGCATCATCCCCTTCGCCCGCTCGATGCGGCGCTGCTGGGTGTAGCGCTGTGGTCCCATGCCGACCGCCAGCTTGAAGCAGCGGCTGAAATGATAGGGGCTGAGGCAGGCGACCTCCGCCAGAGCGGCAAGCGCCAGGTCTTCGTTGAGGTTCGATTCGATGAACTCGAGCACGCGGCTCAGGCGCTCGCGTGACAGGCCGCGTGCCGAGGACGCCGGCGGGGACCAGCGCATGAAGCGGCGAGCGATCTGAACGGCGAGCGCCGAACCCAGGCTGTCAACCAGCAACCGGTCGGCCAGGCCGCTGCCGGTTTCCTGCGCCAAGGTTTGAG
>Ga0302190_10001894_pt1 | contig 13842 bp, 7 predicted proteins | sample II_Bog_E2_3_FD_198784 | JGI IMG/M metagenome (GOLD analysis project Ga0302190, IMG submission 198784) | Peat permafrost microbial communities from Stordalen Mire near Abisko, Sweden - II_Bog_E2_3 | ecosystem: Environmental > Terrestrial > Soil > Wetlands > Peat | place: Sweden: Abisko, Stordalen... | reverse complement strand
CGGCCTTGGCCTGTCCATCTGCCAGAAGCTGGCCCAATTGCTGGGCGGCGCCATTACGGTGGAGAGCCATCTTGGCCAGGGCAGCCGCTTCACCCTGACCGCCCCCTTCCCGGCCCGGCCCGAGCCTGCCGCCCTGCATGCCGAGGCCATCCGTCAGGCCCCGCCCAGCCGCATCCTGGTGGCCGAGGACGAGCCCACCAACCGCAATGTCATCTCGGTGCTGCTGCGCCGGGCCGGACATAGCGTCGAGATGGTCGAAGACGGCGGCATGGCGGTGGAAGCCGCGAGCCGGGGCGATTGCGATCTGATCTTGATGGATATGCGCATGCCGGGCATCGATGGGCTGGAGGCCACGCGGCGCATCCGCAGGCTGGAAGGCGATGCCGGGCGGGTGCCCATCGTCGCCCTGACCGCCAACGCCATGAGCGAGGACCGGGAGTCCTGCGAGGAGGCCGGGATGGACGGCTTCCTGGCCAAGCCCATCAGCCCCGACCGATTGTTCCAGATGCTGGCCGATACCTTGGGGGATCAACCATGACCTCTCCTTGCGATTTACTGCTGATTGGTCAGGACACCGACGCCCTGGCCGACGCCTTGCGTGCCCTGGACCATCGGGTCTTCCCCATCGCGCGGGCCGAAGCCGCCCTGGCCATGATCCGCGCCCGAGGCTTTGATCTTTTGTTCGTCGCCGGCCCGCCGGTGGATGCCACCATGGTCGCGATCATCCAGTCCATCCGCGCCCTGGAAGACGCCACCGCCGCCCTGGCCCCCTTGTTGGCTTGGGACCGCTTCGAAGATTCCGCCGAAGCCTTTAAGGCCGCCGGAGCAGATCGGGTGCTGTCCGGCCCGGTCAATGATGCCGTCCTGGCTGATCTCTTGGGGCTGGAGGATGGCTCCGCCCCACCCTCGGCCACGGTGATGGAGCATTTGCGAGCCAGCCTGGCCGAATGCCTAGCCGAGTTGGAAGCCGATGGTCTTGCCCCCTCGCGCTTGGCCGATCTTGGCCACCGGCTCAAGGGCAGCGCCGCCACCTTCGGCCTGCCCGATCTGGCCGAAGCCGCCCGTCAGGCCATGCAGGCAGCCCGATCCAGCCAGGATGTCCCCTCACTACTGGCGGCCTTACGCCGCGAAACAGCCCTGGCCCTGGAAACATTGCGCCATAGACTCGACCGATGAAAGATTGCCACAGTCCTCATTCATAGGTAGGGTTCCGCAAGTTTTTTTCAGGCGGGACCATGACTACTCTTCTACTTGTCGAAGACAGTCCAGACATTCAGGCACTGATCGCCGGCTCTCTTAAAGACCAGGGCTATCGTGTGCTTTGTGCTGGATCTGCTGCCGAGATGGAACGTCATCTGGCGACGGAAGCCCCGGCCCTGATCTTGTTGGACGTCAATCTGCCCGACGCCGACGGCATAAAACTGGCCAAGGCCAAGGCTTTGGGCGACCGGGGCGGGCTGATCTTCATCACCAGCCGCGACACCCCCGAAGACGTCATCGCCGGCCTGGATGCCGGCGGCGATGATTATGTCGCCAAGCCGGTGGTCATGCCGGCCCTGCTGGCCCGCATCCGCAGCGTCCTGCGCCGCAAACAAGAAACGGTAATCGCCTTCGAGGGCTGGATCCTTGATCTGATCCGCCGCGAGCTGTTCTCGCCCAAGGGCAATCTTTTGCCTCTGACATCGGGGGAATTCAACGTCCTGGCCGCCCTGGCCGCCGCCAAGGGGGCTGCGGTGGACCGCGACTTCCTGCTGGACGTCATCAGCAACCGCGACCCCCGCGAGGTCAGCGGCCATACGGTGGATACCCTGATCGCCCGCCTGCGCCGCAAAATGCGCGAAGCCGGTGGACCGGTGCCCATCGCAACCCTGCGCAATCAGGGCTATGCGGTGCGAGCCGAGGGATAGATCAAACGATTCGGCTGACCATCGCCTCGCTGCGATCCCGGTCGGTGAATTCCAGACGCAACTGATCCCCCTGGCGTCCGACCACTCGGGCCGGCAGGCTTTGGCCCGACAGGGTCAGAGTGACACTGCTACCCTCGGCCAACGCCGCCGAAGCCGAGACGGCGCAGCCGCCCGACGACAGATTGAGCAAACGGCAGCTTTCGCCCGAGCGTCCTTGCACCCCCAGTTCGGCAGTCAAGGCAACGCCTTTGCGCGGGAAATTACGCCGGTTTCCGGCATCGCTTTCCCGCAAGGTGCGGATCAGATTGAGGCGGAAGGCCGACAAATCCTTTGCCACCTGGGTCACCGTATCCGACAGATGATGGGCCTTGTCGCCCGTATTGCTGGCCCGAGCGCGGACCTGCTCGATGGTATGGCTAGCCTGGGCGGTGCCGGATGCGGCCAGACGCGCCGCCTCGCTGATCTGTTGGGTGGCCGCCGTCTGTTGATCCACCGCCGAAGCCACCGCCGAGGCGATATGGTTCAGCTCGGCAATGACGTCGGAAATCTCGTGGATGGCGTCCACCGCCCCCTTGGTCGCTTCCTGAATGGCGGCGATCTGCGAGGTGATGTCGCCGGTGGCCTTGGCGGTCTGGCTGGCCAGATGCTTGACCTCGTTGGCGACCACAGCAAAGCCCTTGCCTGCTTCTCCTGCTCTGGCTGCTTCGATGGTGGCGTTCAGGGCCAGAAGATTGGTCTGACCGGCGATCTCGTTGATCAGACCGATGACGTCGCCGATATGCTGGGCGGCCTCAGACAGGCTGGCGACCATGACGTCGGTACGCTCGGCGTCGGCGGCGGCGGTGGCGGCCACCTGGGCGGCCTTGCCCACCTGCCGGGCGATCTCGGAGATGGAGCTGGACATCTGATCGGCAGCAGCAGCCACGGTCTGGACATTGCCCGAAGCCTCGCCCGAGGCGCGGGTGGCATCCTCGCTTTGGCCCATGACCTCTTCCGAGGCCGAGCACATTTCGGCAGCCATGCCCTGCATGGCTTCGGTGCGGCGCAGAACGTCGGCGATGGTGCGTTGCAGTTCCTGATCCACCGAATCCGACATCTGCAGCATCTCGGTCTGCTGCCGCAGCTTGGCTTCCCGCTCTTCGGCTTCGCGGCGGCTGGTCATGCCGGCCAACTCGCGGGCGTTGGTGCGGAACACCAGCACTGCCTGAGCCATGCGGCCCAGTTCGTCGAGGCGGTTCTCGGCGGGAACGCCGACCTCGAGATCGCCGTCGGCCAATCTGCGCATGGCGGCGGTCAGCAGCACCATGGGGGTCACCGTGCTGCGCCACAGCCAGAAGAACAACGACGCCGCCACCACCGAGCCGATCCCGCAAAGCCCAATCAGAATTGCGGCGGAATGCAGAAACAACTCGTCGATATCATCCACATAAATGCCCGAGCCCACCGTCAGGCCCCAGGGCGCGAAGGTCCGCACATAGCTGAGCTTGGGAACGGCCTCGTCCTTGCCCGGACGCGGCCAGACATAGGAGACGAAGCCGCCTTCGGGCTGCTTGGCCACCTGAACCATCTCGCGGAAGAAGAACTTCCCGGCCTTGTCGGGGATGGTGGTGGTGTCCTTACCGCGAAGAGCGGCGCTGATGGGATGCATCACCATCACGCCGGCGCCGTCCAAGACGAAGAAATACTCGTTATTCGAATAGCGCATGTCGGACAGAGCGGCCAAAGCCCGAGCCTTGGCATCGTCCTGGGACAAGGTTCCCTGATCCGCCAGCTTGCTGTAATGGCCCATGACCGAAAGAGCACTTTCGACCACGGCGCGGGTCGAGGCCTGGCGGTCGGTGACGATGGTGGAGCGCAAAAGCCACATGGCCGCACCACTCACCAGCATGCCCCCCAACACGCAAGAAGCGATGATGATCATAAGTTTCTTGGCGAAACTGAAATTCAGCAGCATGGCGTCGCCCCCGGACCTTCCGTCACCTCGAACAGGAAAGAGGTGCGAAGTATTATGACCAAGCCTATATTCCCAACCACGGCGGAGTCGAGAGGGTATCCGCAGTCTACTGCGAAAGAATGGAGCCGTTTTCCGTGCCAGACTTCACCTTCGGTCTTTCTGAGCTGCTGACCTTTTTGACCGTTGTCGCCATCGATGTCGCTTTGGCTGGCGACAACGCCATCGTCGTCGGCATGTCCGCCGCAGGACTGCCGCCCGAGCAGCGCCGCAAGGCCATTGGCTCCGGCATCCTGGTGGCTGCCCTCATGCGAATTCTCTTCGCCCTGGTGGCGGTGCGGCTGCTGGGCATCGTCGGCCTGACTGCCGGTGGCGGGCTGCTGCTGCTATGGGTATCCTGGCGGCTGTGGCGGGAACTGCGTCAACATAAGAAAGAGGCGCACAGCCCCCAGCCGACAAAAGCCGCCAAAACCCTGCGCCAAGCAGTGGTGCAGATCGCCGTCGCCGATCTTTCCATGTCGCTGGACAATGTGCTGGCCGTGGCGGGCGCCGCCCGCGACCATGTCTGGGTGATGGTGCTGGGCTTGGCTCTGTCGGTGGCTCTGATGGGGCTGGCGGCCAGTCTGGTGGCCCGGCTGATCGAACGCTTCCGCTGGATCGCCTATGGCGGGCTTTTGATCATATTTTATGTCTCGCTCTCGATGATCTGGGCCGGCGCTCAGGAACTGCATGCACACTTCTTCTGAGGGAATTCTTGCGAAGCTTGCCGGTTGCCGGTAAGCAGAATGGTCTCTTCCGAAGGCTGATCCATGCCCAAGTCTCCGTTGCCTAAGTCTCCTAAAGCCAAGACCCGCCCCAAGAAGACCGTGGCCGCGCCGCCGGTCCTCACGCCCTTCCCGCCCGAGCATCCCCGCTCGCGGGCGCAAGTGCTGGTACGCAAGGGCATCGAGCTGATGGGCGCCGGCAAGATCGCCGAGGCGGTCACCGCCTATGAAGAGGCCGCCGCCATCGATCCCACCCATCCCGACGCCTGGGGCAACCGGGGCGTGGCCTTGCGCCGTTTGGGCCGCCACGAGCAGGCCCTGGCTTCCTATTGGCGGGCTATGGAGAGCAGCCAGGACAAGGCGGTCCTTTGGACCAACATCGCCAACTGCCTGATGGATATCGGCCGACGCGAGGAAGCTCTGTCGGCTTTGCACAACGCCATGCATCTGCGTCCCGGCCAGCCGGAACATTGGCGGGTGCTCTCCAGTATTTTGCTGCAAAAGAACTTCAGCGCCGCCGGAGAAGCCGCCCTGCGCCGGGCCATCGCCGCCGGACGCGACGACGCCCCCACCCTGGTCCGCCTGGGCAGCATGATGAACCAGATGGGCGAATACGAGCTGTCCTTGGAAATTCTCAAGGAGACCCTGGAAAAGGCTCCGCTGCTGGCCGACGCCCATTCCTCGTTGGGCCAGACCTTGATCAGCATGGGCCGCCTGGACGAGGCCGAGCCGGCCCTGCGCCGGGCCATGGAGCTGGATTCCGAACATCTCGACGCCCGCTTAGGCCTGGCCCGCAAGCTGCTGCTGGAAGGTGCCCTGGAGACCGGCTGGGTCGAATATGAATGGCGGCGGCGCAAGCCGGAATCAAAGATTTCCAAGCTGCCCGGCATCGAATGGAACGGCCAGCCGCTGGCCGGAAAGACCCTGCTGATCCATTCGGAACAGGGCTTCGGCGACCTGATCCAATTCGCCCGCTATGTGCCGCAATTGGCGGCTCAAGGGGCCAAGATCGTTCTGGCCGTACCCCAAGTGCTGCGCCGTCTTCTGGCCACCGTCGAGGGTGTGACTCAGGTGGTCAATAACCTGCGCGAAATCGCTCACTATGACTATCATATCCCGCTGCTGTCGATCCCCCGCATCACCGGCATCTCGGTGGCGACGATCCCGGCCAAGATCCCCTATCTGAAGGCCCTGCCCGGCCCCAAACTGCCAGCCCCCCTGGGCACCCGCCTGAAGGTCGGTCTGGTCTGGGCCGGCAGCTCCAAACATGCCAACGACCGCAACCGCTCCATCACCCTGGAAACCCTGATGCCTCTGGCCGGCATCAATGGCGTCACCCTCTATTCCCTGCAGACCGGCCCCCATGCCGGCGACATCGGCAAGGAAGCCCATGGCTCGCTGGTGCGCGACTTATCCACCCATCTGAAGGACTTCGCCGACACCGCCAATGTGGTGGCCCAGCTGGATCTGGTGATCTGCGTCGATACCTCGGTGGCCCATCTGGCCGGAGCCCTGGGCAAGCCGGTCTGGGTGCTGACCCCCTTCGCCCCCGACTGGCGCTGGATTTTGGGCCGGGACGACAATCCCTGGTATCCCAGCATGCGTCTGTTGCGCCAAGTCACGCCAAACCGCTGGGACGACGTGGTGACCCGCGCCGCCAACGCCCTGACCAAGCTGGCGGAACGGGCTCCTGATCCTGCGACCCAGGGCGAGGTCATGGTCAACAGCCTGTTCGCCGGTCCCGACGGCGGGCCGCGCTTTCGCATGTGGGCGCCGCGCTCTTACCTGAACGACGCCGGCATCCGCTTCCTGGTGCGGGCCGAGCGTTGGGACGGCGGCTATGAATATTCCACCCGCTGCTTCATTGACGCCCATCTGAAGCCCGGCGACCTGTTCATCGACGTCGGCGCTCATTGGGGCATCATGTCCCTGCAGGCCGCCACCCGCTGGCCGGGCCAAGTCACGGTCGTCGCCTGCGAACCGGACGCCAACAATCTGACCCAACTGAAGACTTGGGTGGACCGCAACGGCCTGGGCAGTCAGATCGAGATCATCCCCGGCGCCATCTCGGACTTGCCGGGCCAAGGCACACTGCTTCCCGAAAGCACCATGGGCTATAAGCTGGTGCGCCAGGAAGGCGGCGAGATCACGGTTCGCAGCGTCGATGCCATCCTGGCCGAGCGCCCGGCCCTGGCCGACCGCCGGGTGGTGGTCAAGATCGACGTCGAGGGTTCCGAGGTCGATGTTATCGACGGCATGAAGGATCTTTTGGCCTCGGGCCGGGTTGCCGCCGTCATCTGGGAAAAAGGCCACGACTACGACGGTCTCGAGGGAGCCCCCAAGATCGAAGCCATCCGCAGCCGCATGGCCGCTTACGGCTTCACCGCCTGGCGCTTTGGCAAGGAGGAGGACGCCGGTCCCTTGCGGCCCTTCGCCTTCGACGAATGGCGCGGGAATGTCATCGAGCTGGCTGCTAGCATCGAGGCCTTGCCCTCCTATGGCCTGCCCCGCCCGCCGCCAATGGGTCAGCCCGCCGACCAGATGCTGGATGACAACCGCCAGTCCCAGGAACTGATCCGCAAGGCCTCGGAACTGCAAAGCAAGAACAAGGTCGATGCTGCCCTCGCGGAATACGACAAGGCCTCCATGCTCGACATGCGCCATGCCGATCTGTTCAACAATGTAGGCGTAGCCTTGCGCACCGCCGGCCGTCTTGCCGCCGCCGAGGCTTGCTATCGCCGCTCCATGGCCCTGAACCCGCGCAATCCCGGCAGCATCTCCAATCTCGGCAATGTGCTGCGAGAGCTGGGGCGGCACCAGGAATCTGCCCAGTTCCACAACCGCGCCATCAAGATGCAGCCCGACAATCCCCGGGTCTTCTACAATGCCGGACTGGTGGCCCGCGATGCCGGTGAACCGATCCAAGCCCGCAAGTTCTTCGAGCGGGTGCTGGCCATGGACCCCGACAATCACGAATGCCGCTGGGACTGGGCCCTGTCCTTGATGCAAGAGGGCGACTACAAGCAGGGCCTGCCGGCCTATGAAGCCCGCTGGGGCCTGGAGCGCAGTCAGCCCAAGATCACCAAGCTGCCCGAATGGAAGGGCGAGCCCTTGAAGGGCAAATGCCTGTTCCTCCATGACGAGCAGGGCTTCGGCGACGTCTTGATGTTCGCCCGCTTCATCCCCGAGGCCAAACGCCGGGGGGCCGGCAAGATCATCTTGCAGTGCCAGCCCGAACTGATGCGCCTGATGGCCCTATGCCCCGGCGTCGATGCGGTCATCCGCCGTGGTCAGGAGCCTCCGGCGGAATGCCAGATCTTCGCCCCGCTGTTAAGCCTGGGCGGACTGTTCGGCCATGACCTGGAAAGCCTGCCGCGCCAAGTGCCCTACCTCAAAGCCCCCGAGCCCATGACCATGCTGCCCGACGATGGCCGGCTGAAGATGGGTCTGGTCTGGTCCGGCAAGCCGACGCCGCGCGACCGCTCGTTCCCCCTGGCCCAGGTGCTGCCGGCCTTGGGCGACCCCCGCTGGGATGTCTACAGCCTGCAGATGGGCCCTAAGACCAAGGACCTGAAAGATCTGGGAGCCGACAGCTTCATCACCGACCTTGGCCCCAATCTGACCGATTTCGCCGAAACCGCCGCCGTGCTGAAAAAGCTGGATTTGCTGGTGACCTGCGACACTTCCATCGCCCATCTGGCCGGAGCCTTGGGCATACCGACCTTCATGCTGCTGCTCTTTACCTCGGACTGGCGATGGTTCGACAAAGGCGCGGACTCGCCCTGGTATCCGTCGATGCGCATCTTCCGCCAGCCCAAGCCCAACGACTGGAACAGCCCCATGCGCGAGCTGTCCCTGGCCCTGACCGAATTAGCCGACAGCAAATCTTCGCTGAAGGCGCTGCCGATTCGCCTTCCATAGAAGTTGAAAATATTCCGCCAACGGATTGATTCGCAGGCGGAATCATCATACGACCAGATAGTCTCGACAAGTTGCGGCGACTCGCCCAAACTATCCCTTAAGGGTGGAGCCGACATGCTGGGGAGCATCGATGACCGACAGCAATGAGCCGGCGGAGCAAGTCTCTCGCTGGACATGGAGGAAATGGGGCATCACCGGTCGATTGACCGCGTGGTTCCTGATCATTTCCATGCTGCCCATCACCGTTCTGCTGCTGCTGAATCAGAAGCTGACCGAAGACACCATCCGCAAAAGCGAACTGGCTCATCTGGACCAGATGGCCGACTATAAAATCAGTCAGATTCAAAGCCTTATCCTGGGCTCTCAACGCACTCTGGCCGTCCAGCTGCAAATGCCGATGTTCGGACAGGCCATAGGCGCCTATCGCACGGCTCTCCTGGCCAAGGACCCCGCCGCCGCGACCGCCGCCGCCGATCGGACTTATCGTCCCTTCATCGGCGGCCTTTTGCGCCAATCCGGCTATGAGGACCTATTGCTCTTCGGCCAGGACGGTAGCCTGCTGTTCAGCCTGGGCAACCGCTTCCCCGCTGTCCAAGGGCTGGGCTCGCCGGAACTGAAGGACAGCCGTCTGGCCCAGGCCCTGCGTGAATCCATGACCAGCTTCCAGCCCAAAACCACAGGCCTGGATTTTGCCCTGTCGGGACAGGACGCACCTCTGTTCGTGGTGGCCCCGATCATCGCAAATGGGGTTCTGATGGGGGCCGGCGTCGCCAAGATCAGCCTGCAACCTCTGACCCAGATCATCACTGACCCCTCTGGACTGGGCCGCAGCGGCATCACCTTGCTGGCGCAAAAGTGGCAAGATCAGATCCACCTGATCACGGCCGCTCGCAATCTGGACCGGGTGATCGAACAACCATTCCAACCTGTGAACGGTGATCCCAGCCTGCCGATCCGCGCCGCCGTCACCGGCAGTTCGGGAAATGGCGTGGCCAAGGATTTTCGCGGAGTCATCGTGCTGGCTGCCTGGCGCTTTCTGCCCGAGACCGGCTGGGGGCTGGTGGTCAAGCGCGACGAAACCGAGGTCATGGAGCTGGTGCAGCGCCAGCGACTGATGATGGGCTCCATCGCCCTTCTGACTCTGTTGATCGTCACGGTTCTGGCCCTTTACGCTTCCCGCAGCCTGACCCGGCCGATTCGCGCCCTGACAGACCTTGTGCTGCGCATGAGCGCCGGCGATCTTCAAGGAACGGTAGCCATCCAGTCCGACGACGAACTGGGCGATCTGGCCCGCGCTTTCAACGGCATGACCGCCGATTTGCGCAACGTCTACAAGACCATCGAGGACGAAGTCTTCCGCCGCACCCTAGAGCTGGAAAACAGCAACCACATCTTGGAACAGACCCGCGACGAGCTGCGCAAGTACTTCCAGGTGGTGGAATATGGTCCGGTCGCGGTGATCATCACCAACGGCGAAGGTCTGGTGGAATATGTCAATCCCCGCTTCTCGGAGCTGACCGGCTATCCCCAGGACGAAATGACCGGCAGCCGCCCGCCGCAGAACCTGATCCCGCCGGAACTGTCGGAAGGCCACGCCATCTGGGCCGAGGTCCGCAATGGCCAGGAATGGCGCGGCGAATATCAAAGCCGCCGCCGCAACGGCGAGGAATTCTGGGTTGCCACCTCCATCTCTCCGGTCCGCCTTGCCGCCGGGCGCATCTCCCACTTCGTCGCCATCATGGAAGACATCACCCTGCGTAAGCGGACCGAGGAACAGCTGCTGAACTCCAAGGATACGGCGGAATCGGCCAATCGCGCCAAGTCGGAATTCCTGGCGGTGATGAGCCACGAGATCCGCACGCCCATGAACGGTATCCTAGGCATGACCCAACTGATGCTGGACACGCCGCTTTCGGCCCTGCAGCGGGATTATCTCGACACCATCCATCACTCCAGCGAATCCCTGCTGGGGCTGCTGAACGACATCCTCGACTTCTCCAAGCTGGAGGCCGGGCGGGTCGAACTGGAGATGGTCAATTTCAGCCTGAGCGAGACCATCCATTCGGTCATAGACCTGATGTCGCCCAAAGCCACTGAAAAGCGCCTGCGCCTGACCTCGCAGCTGTCGGATGGCCAGACCGACCAATTGCATGGCGATCCGGCGCGACTGCGCCAGATTCTGCTCAATCTGGTGGGCAACGCCATCAAATTCACCGAAAAGGGCGAGATCAATCTGATTGTCGAGGCCCTGCCCCCATCCGAGCTGGATCGGGTGGACTTCCGCTTCACCGTCGCCGACACCGGCATCGGCGTCAGCCCAGAGATGCAACAGCGCCTGTTCCAATCCTTCAGCCAGGGCGATACCTCCATCTCGCGCCGCTATGGCGGCAGCGGCCTGGGGCTGGCCATCTGCCGCCGGCTGGTGGAAGTCCAGGGCGGCGCCATCGGCGTCGACAGCGAACCCGGCCAAGGCAGCCGCTTCTGGTTCACCCTGTCCTATCGCCCCGCCGAAGTGGCAGCACCCAAACGCGGCCGCTCCAAACTGCGTCAGGCCCTGCCCCGCCTGTCGGTGCTGCTGGCCGAGGACAATGGAGTCAACCGCAAGGTCGCCGCTGCTCTTTTACAGAAATGGGGCCATATGGTCACCGCCGTCGCCGACGGCCAGGAAGCCGTCGAAGCCGTACAGGCGGCCGTCTTCGACGTGGTGTTGATGGATGTGCAGATGCCCGGCATGGACGGGCTGGAGGCCACCCGCTTCATCCGCGCCATGGATGGCCCCGTGGCCAAACTTCCCATCATCGCCCTGACCGCCAACGCCATGCCCGCCGACCAGCAACGCTGCCTCGAGGCCGGCATGGACGATTATGTCAGCAAGCCCATCGACCACGAGAGGCTTTACGCCGCCTTGGAGCGGGTCTGCGTCCAGCGCATGGATGGTAAGGCTTAATCATCTGCTTACATCCTTGCTTTCCTTTAGCCGACTAAATATATATCCTCCACGATTACCCTTTGTGCCTGGAGTATTTCTGGATGGCCCGCGTTACGGTTGAAGATTGCGTCATGAAGATCCCGAACCGCTTCGAGCTGGTTATGCTGGCCGGGCAGCGCGCCCGTGACATTTCGTCGGGCAGCGTCCTGACTGTCGAGCGCGATAACGACAAAAACCCCGTGGTTGCCCTGCGCGAAATCGCCGATGTGACTGTCGATCTAGAAGCCCTTCGCAACGCCGTCGTCACCGGCCTGCAGAAGCATGTCGAAGTGGACGAGCCGGAAGAGGACGAGATCGACCTGATGTCGGGTCGCGATCTGCTGCTGGATGCCGGCGGCGAATCCCTGCTGGACGGCGAAGACGGCGAAGACGGTCTGACCATCCATGAGGACGGCGTCGAAATGGACGCCGTTGTCTTCGACGAAGAATGAGTCCTGACGGGCGGCTGCATAAGTTTTTTCGCGCCGCCCTCCTGCGCCATCAGAGTCTTGCGAAGCCGTCGCCCATAGCGGCGGCTTCGCCGTCTCCAGACTCCGCACCGTCCCCGGGTGTTCTGCCATGATGCGGCAATTTGAATTGGTCGAGCGTGTCAGCTCCTACGATCCCGCCGTGGACGAGGATGCGCTCAACCGCGCCTATGTCTATGCCATGAAGATGCACGGCTCGCAGCTGCGGGCCTCGGGCGATCCCTATTTTTCCCACCCCATCGAAGTCGCCGGCATTCTGACCAACTTCAAGCTGGACTGCGCCTCGATCATCACGGCGCTGCTGCACGACACCATCGAAGATACGGCGGCCACCATGGCCGAGATCGAAAAGCTGTTCGGCGCTGACATCGCCCGCATGGTCGACGGCGTGACCAAGCTGTCGCGCATCGAACTGCAATCCGACCATACCAAGCAGGCCGAGAACTTCCGCAAGCTGGTGCTGGCCATGTCAGAGGACATTCGTGTCCTGCTGGTCAAGCTGGCCGACCGCACCCACAACATGCGGACCCTGCACTACATCCGTAATCCGGAAAAGCGCAAGCGCATCGCCCTGGAAACCATGGAGATCTATGCGCCTCTGGCCGAGCGGATCGGCATGTCCGAGGTCAAGAACGAGCTGGAAGACCTGGCCTTCGCCGAGCTGCATGGCGATGTCCGCGATTCCATCGTCGCCCGCCTGAATTACCTGCGCGAGCAAGGTGGCGGGCTGATCGACCGCATTCTGACCGAGCTGCGCGCGATCCTGAAGGAAAACGGCGTCGAGGCCAAGGTGGCGGGCCGGGAAAAGACTCCCTTCTCCATCTGGCGCAAGATGCAGATGAAGAACGTCGCTTTCGAGCAGCTCTCCGACATCATGGCCTTCCGGGTCATGGTCAATTCGGTCGAAGATTGCTATCGGGCCCTGGGCGTCATTCACAGCCATTACCCCATGGTGCCCAACCGCTTCAAGGACTACATCTCGACGCCCAAGCCCAACGGCTATCGCTCCTTGCATACCGGCGTCTTTGGCCCTGAGCGTCATCGCATCGAGATGCAGATCCGCACCGAGGACATGCATGAAGTCTCCGAACTGGGTGTGGCCGCCCATTGGAGCTACAAGCAGCAGCAGCAGACCGACGGCAAGCAATATCGCTGGCTGCGCGAGCTCCTCGACATCATGGAGCATGCCTCCAACCCCGAGGAATTCCTGGAGCACACCAAGCTGGAGATGTTCCAGGATCAGGTGTTCTGCTTCACGCCCAAGGGCGACATCATCGCCCTGCCCCGTGGCGCCTGCCCGGTGGATTTCGCCTATGCCGTCCACTCCCAGGTCGGCGACCGCTGCGTCGGCGCCAAGATCAACGGCCGCATCATGCCGTTGCGCACGCCGCTGTCCAACGGCGATCAGGTCGAGGTCATCACCTCCAAGGCCCAGACGCCAAACCCCACCTGGGAACGCTTCGTCGTCACTGGTCGCGCCCGCGCCCGCATCCGCCGCTTCGTCCGCACCCAGCAGCGGGCCCAGTACGTCGATCTGGGCCGCGCCATCCTGAACCGCGCCTTCAAGCAGGAAGGCTACGACTTCACGGAAAAGGCCCTGGAAGGTGTTCTGAAGATCTTCAAGGCCGCCAACGCCGAAGATTTGGTGGTTGATGTCGGCGAAGGCCATCTGACCGGCCGCGACGTGGTCTCTGCCGTCTACCCCGAACTGAAGACCGCCCAGCAAAAGGCTCAGGCCCTCAACCTGACCGACAATGTCATCTCGCTGAAGAAAAGCACGCCGAAGAAGCCCGGTCAGGCTATGCCCATCAAGGGTCTGATCCCCGGTCTGGCCATGCATTTC
>Ga0302190_10001886_pt1 | contig 13866 bp, 10 predicted proteins | sample II_Bog_E2_3_FD_198784 | JGI IMG/M metagenome (GOLD analysis project Ga0302190, IMG submission 198784) | Peat permafrost microbial communities from Stordalen Mire near Abisko, Sweden - II_Bog_E2_3 | ecosystem: Environmental > Terrestrial > Soil > Wetlands > Peat | place: Sweden: Abisko... | reverse complement strand
GCGCGGCGATCTGATCTTGAATCCCCTCGACGCCAGGTGTCCGTATTGGTCGTTGGGAGACGAGCTGGACCGCCCGGAAACCGCCTCTTCCATAGCCGCCGCGTTCCTGCCAGACAAGGAGTACGAAAAGGGGTTTTTTACCGATGGACCGCGCCGGATTCTGGCCCATTTGCTCAAGAAAAAGCCGCAGCCCAGGGACATTTTGAAGTGGATGGCCGATCCCTCGCAGATGGAATTCATGGTGAAGGGAACCCCGCTTGCCGCCCTGATCGACTCCGCCGCCCCCGCGCAGCGGGCAGGCGTCCTTTCCAGCCTGAATATGGTTGCCGACAGCTTGGAATTGCTGCCCGAATGGAACGAAGCGGACGGCAAGACGTTCTCTACGGATGAGTGGTACACCGAGCGCAAGCGATGGGTTTTTCTGACCTCCAGCCCCGCCTACCGGGAGAAGATTTTGCCGCTTCATTCCGTGTGGCTGGACCTGTTTATTCTGCGCATGATGGGATACTGCGAAGACCCCAAGGTGAAGCCGGTTTGGTTCGTCATTGACGAGCTGGCCAGCCTCAACAAGCTGCCCCAGCTTCATACCGCCCTTACCGAAAACCGCAAGTACGGGAACCCGGTAGTGGTGGGCTTTCAGGGCCGGAGCCAGATGGAAAAACGCTACGGCCAGGACGCCGAGGCTATGCTCTCGCAACCGGCGACCAAGATATTTTTGAAGACTTCCGAGCCACGCGCCGCGAAATGGGTTTCAGAAGCCATCGGCGAGATTGAGGTCGAGCGCCTGAAAGAGTCCCGCAGCATGGGCCTGCTCAGGAGCAAGAAATCCTTTGCGCTGGAGATTGCCACCAAGCCGCTCGTCATGGCCTCTGAAATCTCCGGACTGGAGCCGTTGTGCGGCTTCATCAAGCAGGAAAATCGGGTCGTGCCGGTACGGTTTGCGCTGGCAAAAAAGAGAGAGAAACAGCCAGCATTCATCGAACGGAAGAGGCCAGAAGTCGCGCCCAGGCCGGTCGAGCAAGCGCCGGCAATGCCGGCACTCCCGCCCGCCACTTCGCCACCGCCGAAAAAGAGAGCCGCGCCGGCCGCGCCCCAGGCCGCGCCGCCGCTTGCGCCAGCGCCCACCGCGAAGCCCAAGGAAGCATACGTTTGGGACGAATCCAAGTGGATTGACTGACACAACCGAGGCGCACACCATGCTTTCCATCTCGCAACCACTCTCGGCAGGCCAGGCGCGGACGTACCACGCGCGGGAGTTTGCTTCGAGTGAGCAAAATTACTGGAGCCGCGACCAGCAGGGGCATAGCGAGTGGCAGGGCAGGCTTGCCGGAGAGTGGGGCCTTGCTGGAGCCGTGGGCGCGGAGCACTTCGCCCGCCTGAGTGAAGGCCAGCACCCGCAGACCGAGGCGCAGCTCGTCCGGCATCAGACGGCCAAGACCTACGACGGCAAGTTTGGCAAGGAAGTAACCAGCGTCGAGCACCGGGCCGGATGGGACGCGACGTTTTCCGCGCCGAAGTCGGTTTCATTGACCGCCCTGGTCGGCGGCGACGACCGGGTAAGAGTGGCACACCGGGAGAGTGTCCGCTCGGCTCTGTCCGAGTTGGAGCGGTATACCCAGGCGAGAATCGGCAATATCCGCGCACCGGAAACGACGGGGAAGTTTGTCGCCGCGACCTTCGAGCACGACACGGCCCGCCCCGTCGAAGGCTACGCCGCGCCCCAGCTCCACACCCATGCCGTGATTTTCAACGTTACCGAACGGGAGAACGGCCAGACCCGCGCTTTGCAGCCCCAAGAGCTTTTCGCCTCACAGAGCTATGCCACGAATGTTTACCGATCGGAGCTGGCCGTCCGGCTCAAGGATCTGGGATACATGATCGAGCGCGGCGAGTTTGGCCAGCCTGAAATCAAGGGATACACGAAGGCGTACATGGAGGCCAACAGCCTACGCCGGGAACAGGTGAAGGACCACCTACGCGCCAGCGGCCTTGACGGACCGGCAGCGGCGCAGATCGCCGCGCACCGGACGCGGGATTCCAAAGAACTGAAGACCCCGGAAGAAGTATTGCGGCAGCATCGGGAGCTTGCCGCGCAGCACGGCCACCAAGCCGATAGAGTGGTTGCCGAGGCGCGGCAGCAAGGCCAGCAACACGCACACAATCCCGACAAAGCCGCCCAGGTGTCCGTAACTTACGCCCGCGATCATCTCTTCGAGCGTTCGGCGGTCGAGAGCGAACGCTCGATTATGACGGCGGCGCTCAGCAGAAGCATGGGCGAGGCGAACTTCTCCCAGGTCCGGCAGGAGTTTGACCGGCGAGTCCAGACGGGCGAGTTTCGCGCCGTCGAGTATGGACCCAAACACAAGGACCAGCAGTACACCACCGCAGCCATGCTGCGTATGGAGCGCGAGACCATCGGCCAGATGCAGGAAGGCAACCGCCGCGGCTACAGCGATCCGATGCTGGTTGAGGGAAGAGTTCGCATCGAGACCGAGGACCGGCACCCGGAATTGAATGCCGGACAGCGCCAGGCTGTCGATGAGGTTTTTCTCTCGCGGGAGAAGATTGTCGGCTTGGATGGAGTCGCGGGCACAGGCAAGACGACGACCCTGGCCGTGGTGCGCGAGGGCGCGGAGCAGGCCGGGTACAAGGTCGAAGGTTTTGCGCCGACGAGCGGCGCGGCGAAGAAGCTGGGCGAGGCCGGTATCGACACTAAGACCTTGCAGGCCCATCTTGCCCAAGGCCAGCGGGCGGACACGGGCGAGCATCGGCTCTATGTCATGGACGAGAGTTCGCTTGCGTCCACCAAACAGATGCACGAGTTTGTGAGCCGCTTGCATCCGAATGACCGCGTTTTGCTGGTAGGCGACACCCGCCAGCATGAATCCGTCGAGGCGGGCCGCATCTTTGCCCAGCTCCAGGACGCAGGCATGAAGACGGTGAAGCTGGAGGAGATTGTCCGCCAGCGCGATCCGGAGCTGAAACAGACCGTCGAGCAGCTTGCGCGTGGCCAGGTGGGAGAGGCTGTCGCCGGTCTGGAGCGGCAGGGCCGCATCCACGAGGTGCCAGGTCATGAAGACCGCATCGCAGCCATTGCCAAAGAGTATGCCAAGTCGCCCGATAACACGCTGGTCGTCTCGCCCGACAACCGCTCCCGCGCGGAGATCAACCAGGCCATCCACGCCGAGCTACAGGCGAAAGGCATTGTAGGCAAGGAGGAACACCGCGCCCAGGTGCTTGTACCGCGCCAGGACCTCACCGGAGCGGATCGCATCTGGGCGGCACGGTACAACCCCGGCGACGTGCTGCGCTACTCGCGCGGCTCCAAAGAAACCGGCATTGGCAAAGGCGAGTATGCGCGGGTTAAAAGCGTCGATGCTCCAAACAACCGGCTCACCGTCGAGCGCAAGAGCGGCGAGGAAGTGAGCTACGATCCACGGCGCCAGCAGGGCGTATCCGTCTACCGCGAGCAGGAGCGGGCTTTCTCAGTGGGAGATCGGGTGCAGCTCACCGCGCCCTTGCCCGACTTGAAGCTGGCCAACCGCGAGCTGGGGACCGTCGAAGGCATCGGCCAGGATGGGCGGATGAGTTTGAAGATGGACGGAGGCCGCCCAGGTGATCGTGTCGTCGAGCTTGATTCGGTGAAGAATCCGCACCTTGACCACGGCTACGCCGTGACGAGTCATTCCAGCCAGGGGCAGACTGCCGACCGTGTGCTGATCCACGCGGATACCGAGCTGGGAGCCAAAGACTTGCTCAACAACCGCATGGCCTACGTTGCCGTCTCGCGCGGCGCATACGACGCGCAAATCTTCACCAACGACCGCGAGAAGCTGGGAGCGGCGCTGGGGCATGATGTATCGCACAGCAGCGCCCATGCGCCGGAGATGAAGCCAGAACAGAAGCAGGAACAGGCCGTCACGCCGCAGCGGGAGATTGCGCCGAAGCAGGAACAAGGAGAAGACTTTGGTTTGGGTCTCTAAGGGAGCAAGCCGCCGCCCCTTGTGGCCCCGGCTGCCCAGGCCCGTCAACCATGGCGTTGCCCGGACGGACACGAAGAAGCGTCAAGAAGGGATGCAACGGCCGGTGACGGCTATTCGATACACAATCCAAATTGCTCCGGGCGACAGCAATGTTGACACTGGGAGCAAAATGGATTTTACGTCTGGCGCTCAATCGCTTCCGGCGTGGATCTTGGGAATCGGCGGAGTATCGAGATACCCCGCTGCTTACGGAAGTGCGTCCGTTTTTGGGCAGCGTGAATTCTCCACCAGTGTTGATGTTGGGTCTGCCCCAAGCCACGCCTATTGAGGGTAGTGCGCTCATCGAATCGTTGTGGAGGAATATCGTGATGTGTGATTGCTAAGACCACACGAGTTCGAAAGTGCAATGAACAACAAGCCAAATACAAGGTAGAGCGTAAGCGTCCTTTTCTGGCCGCCTTGTCAGTAGGCTGCTGAGGATTCAAGCTCAACCTTTGGCTATATGGCCACGGGGGGCTTGGATGGGTGAGAGTGCTGAAGTTCCTGAGGGAGCCGCTGTTCGCAGGCGGCGCTGGACGGTGGAGGAAAAGCGGCAGATCGTGGAGCGGACGTTGTCTTCGACCTTGTCGATGGCGTCACTTGCAAGGCAGCACGGCATAAACGCCAACCAGTTGTTTTATTGGCGCAAGCTTTACCATACCGGCCAACTCGGTGGTCAGAGGGTTGAGGAGTCGGCAAGCCTTCACCTTCTTCCTGTTTCGGTGGATGAGGAAGAGCGATCGGGCGAGGAGCCGGAGCAGAGAGAGTGTGTAGCTCCTGGCTTGACGATGAAGATCGAGATCCCCGGCCGTGCGCTGATCGCCATCGAAGGCACCGTTGATGCCAGGATCATTCGCGCCGTTCTTGAGAGTCTGCGCGGATGATTCCATCCAACACACAGATCTGGCTAGTCGCAGGGATAACAGATATGCGCCGAGGTTTTTCAAGCTTGAGCGGGCTTGTGCAGGTCGCACTCGAGAAGAGCCCTCTGTCAGGACAAGTTTTCATTTTCCGTGGGCGCAGAGGCGACCTGGTTAAATTGATTTGGCATGACGGCGACGGGATGTGCCTTTTCCAGAAGCGTCTTGATCGCGGACGTTTTGTTTGGCCGCAGGCAACCAGTGGTGCCGTGTCGCTGACTCGCGCACAGCTGTCGATGTTGTGCGAAGGCATAGACTGGAGGCAGCCTGCGCGAACATGGCAACCCCCGATGGCGATCTAAGTTGGTGTCGATAACTTATCGTCGACTTATAGCACTTTCATTGTGCATTCGAGCGAAGCTTGTGGCATACTGCTTTCATGATTTGCGTGCATGCCCGCCCGATAGAGTTAGAGAAGATGGGCGCATCCGCATTGAGTCATCTTGTGATCGCGCAGATGGAACGGATCGAGCATCTTGAGTTTCTGGTCACCAAGCTACGGCGCGCGCAGTTTGGACCGAAGTCGGAGAAGGTGCCCATCATCCCGGAGCAGTTGGCGCTCAGCTTAAGCGGAAGCGTGATTGAGGCCCAACTGCCAGCACAGGTTGAGCAGCCGCAAGCCAGCAACGACAAGCCGGCACGCACTCCGCGCAAGAGCCGCGAGCTTCCTGCACATCTGCGGCGCGAAGTCAGAACGCATTTCCCTCAACACACCAAGTGCCCGTGCTGCAACGGTGAGTTGCGCAAGCTGGGCGAGGATGCATCTGAGATGCTGGAGTACACTCCGGCGAGTTTCTTTGTCATCCGCCATGTACGCCCGAAGATGAGCTGCCGCAAGTGTTCATGCGTGGTGCAGGCTCCGGCGCCGGAGCGAGTGATTGAGCGCGGCCTTCCCGGACCTGGATTGCTGGCGCACGTTGTTACCGCGAAGTTTTGTGACCACTTGCCGCTGTATCGTCAGTCGCAGATCTTCGCACGCGAAGGAGTCGATCTTGATCGATCGATTCTTGCCCGCTGGGTAGGTGAAGCTGCAGCATTGGTGGCCCCGGTGGCCGAAGTTCTGCGCCGTTATGTACTCGACACGGAGAAGTTGCACGGCGACGATACTCCGCTGCCGGTGCTTGCGCCGGGAACAGGCAAGACCAAGACCGGCCGCTTCTGGACCTATGTTCGCGACAACCGTTCTGCGGGCGACAAGGCAGCGCCAGCTGTTTGGTTTGCATATTCGCCCAACCGCAAGGGCGAACACCCGCAACGTCATCTGGCCAAGTTCGAGGGCATCCTGCAAGCCGACGCGTTCGCAGGATTCAATAAGCTTTATGAGGGCGGCGCCATTCAGGAAGCGCCGTGCATGGCTCACATCCGGCGCAAGTTCTTCGACCTGGTGAAGGCGCATAACTCGCCTATCGCCGCAGAGGCTGTGCGGCGCATCGCCGCTCTCTACCTGATCGAGAAGGAGATCAAGGGGCGATCTGCGGATCAGCGCCGCGCCGTTCGCACCGCTCGGGCCAAGCCTCTGTTTGACGATATGCGACGATGGCTGGAGCAAGCTCTCACTCAACTGACGCCCAAGTCGGAGACGGCTTCGGCTATTCGCTATGCACTCGCTCTCTGGGATGCGCTTGCGCGTTATCTCGATGATGGTCGCATCGAAATAGATAACCTGATCGCGGAACGAGCCCTCCGTCCGGTTGCCATCGGTCGCCGCAACTATCTGTTTGCCGGATCGGACTCGGGCGGCGAGCGCGCTGCCATCCTTTATAGTCTGATAGCAACAGCGCGGATGAACGGCATGGACCCCGAGGCCTATCTGCGCTATGTCCTCGCTCGCATCGGCGAGCACTCTATCAAGCGCATCGAGGAGTTGCTGCCATGGATCGTCGCCGGAAAACTGGCCCCCGCGTCACAGCAGGCCGCCTAGACCCGTCCGCCTACGACGCCTCGCCGTTCGCCATTTCCATGTACCCGAACATAGACGAATTCACCGAACACGGCCAGATCGTCATCGGATACATCGAGCCCGTCGGAGCCGTGGCCATCGCTTCAGAAGGACGTCAGACGATCGCCATGCTCCGCCGGCGGAAGGGTGAAGCCTTCAAACAGCTACTCGCCCGCCTCGATGTGGCCATCGAAAAAGCCACGATCGACGACGTCTACGTCGACGAAGTGAACACTCCGCAAAGGTGAACACGCACAATCTGAGACCAGTCGTGTCCACTTGAATTGATCGTGGACACATACGGTCCTATCCACCACAAAACCCCACCCATCGTCCAGACGGTCAGAAAGCGACGCTTACGGTAGAGCAATCCCGTGACAATGAAAGCGTCACAGAAATATTGGGGATTCATGTAAATAGCCTCCTTGTGCTAAAAATGTGCGATATTTACCTCTCCTCATGATTTTATATCCCTTTTATGTCGTTTGTTATCAATGCCCAAATGAGAATATCCCGGCTGCAATGCCATCAAATGGAAAAGAACTGGGAGATTACGGGATCTGGCAGACCGAGAGAGTGGCGTTATGCCAGGAACAGGCCAGTCCTTCTGGATGGGGATAGGAGACCAACACCCAGTTCACGCCAAAGTCTGTCTTCAGCCGCTCAAAGTCTGCAAGTTCGAATCTTGTCCAACCGGCTTGCGCCTCAACTTGTCGCTTCCACACCGCGGCCAGCTCGGGAACCTTGGTGACCACTGAGGTGTCCTTGATGGCATCGGCAAGCTGGCTGCGCTCGGATAATGCACGGAAGCTGTGGTAGTCTTCGCCGGGGGCGGCCATGTAATTCGGATCAAGGGCGAAGTATGCGTCTTGAGGGGTATTGCTCTTGATCCAACTGAAGGCTTGTAGCCAAGGATTGGCTGTTGCCTGTCCGGGTAGTTCCAAGTGTTCCGTGCCTGCGAACAACTGCCGTTGCGCTATGAACATACCGCCGTTAGACAGCAGTAAAAACACGGCCCAGCGCCATACGTGCATCTTTAGGGCGTATCGGCCCAGATAAGCGCCGCCGATCAGTGTCAGGAAGATGTAGATCAGGTGTAGGTAGCGCATCGGTTCAAGGGTGCTCAGTCCAATTGGGGCCAAGGGGCTGAGGATAACCATCGCCACAGTTTGCTGGAAAATGCCGTAGATTACAATGGCCGCCGAAATACGGGCCAGTTTGTTTTCACCATGCTTGCGAGCGTATAGGGCGATCTTCCAGAACAACACTAGCGGTCCAATGGCACCGAGCCACTCGTACCAGGTCCATTGATAAAGGCAAAACCAATGCCGACTGTGCAATGCGTCGAGCCAAGTTTGCGACGGGGTACTAAACATCCATCCGAATGGAATGATTGCGGCAACTGGTGTAGTGGTACCGAAAACCAAGCGTTCGCGCAAGACATTCAAGTGTATGTGCAGGGGTTCAAAAAACATCAGGGACAGTACACAACAGAAGGAAATTCCCAAAGCACCCATCAACGGGTGGAAAAATAAAGCTAGCACGAGTAACGGCATGGCCTGCCAGCGCTTTCCGGCCATAATTCGCGAGATTCCAAAGAGGATCATGGCCGTCGCAATACTGCGCGGATGCAGATACTGGTCAACAATGTAGAGTGCCGTTCCCGCAACCGGAAGTGTAAACATGGCCACAAGCATGGCGATTCCTACCCATCTGGCTATGGCTTCCTCAAAGAGCTGACAGATGATTGTCCAACAGGCTAAGACGATTAAGAAGATGGAAATAAACTGCCATAGTAGCTCGGACCAAGCCACCGAGATCCCGGTCCAATGTACGAAGGTAGCCATCCATGAATCGAAGACTGTGGTCTGTAATTGCAATTTAAAAAAATCAGAATCGCGTGAAAAGAGTGCAGGATTGAGGTTAGCCTTAACGGCAGTCACGTAGACGCTGTCATCTTCGGCGCCGGGATGATAGCCCATGACCAGGAAGCCAATTACTGTGAAGAGCAGCAGGGCGATAGGGTACAGAATTCTAGTGCGCTTTGCAAAAAACAGATTCATGAATGTGCGGTAGACTCCAACAGTATCTTACAACCCCCGTATTCACGGATGGCAGACGCCGAGCGCAGATTTTAAGGTCACCCAGCGATTGTGACGACATCGAGTGCCGCGCGATCGCTCTCCCTTTCCGCAGTTGCCGTCTCTTGGATACGCAGCAAACCCTGGATTGCGCAACAGCCAAGGATTACCAGAAATGGATCAAGCGGGCGCATTCGATATGCCTCTGGGTGCACGAAGTAGTACATCAGGGGATAGAGGAATAGAACGCCAATATAACGGATGGCCTCGTAACGCTGACGGCGCCAGGAGATGACAAGCCCCAAAAATCCGAGCAGAGACAGACAACTGGCAACCGGGATATTGGCTAGATCGAGAGGCTCTTGGGCTAGATAGACAGGGTCGAAGCTCCAATAGCCGGTCCAGAGATAGACCGCGCGCCGTGCAATCATCCAGGCATACCAGCCAGGATGCGCATGAGTGTATGCAGCAGCCTGCGCAGCTTTGTGGTCCATGAACGCCAACTCGCCAGCGCGGTATTCGGTGAGCTCCTTCGGGTCATGGTTGGGGTGGTGATCGCCGCTTCTCCAGTGCAAGGAATACCCGTTGTTGCTCAGGTACATCTCTAGGCCCATGCTGTCACGCATGGGAATAAAGCGATGAAAGACCAAGGCATTGCGGATCATCCAAGGAGAGATGGCCAGCGCCAGAGTCAACGAGGCGACCAGTCCTGGTACCAGCCATCGCTTGCCTGTACGAGCCAACCGCCAAGCGGCCAGAGACATAAGGAAGGGAATTACCACAAGAATCGAAGGCTCGGTCAGAGCCGCAAAGCCGGCAAGAAGACCAAAGCCAGCCCACAGACTCAGCCTTGAGGAACATTCCAGGTTTTGCGCCATATAGAACAGCCAACAGAGGCATAGCAGCAGCAAATGCGTGGACCAAGCCCATTCCGCTGAAAAGTAGATGCCGTATGGTGAGAAGACCCACCCCCATCCTGCCCACAAGGCGACCCGCGGGCCGAAACTCCGCTTGGCGATGAGAAACACAGGGATGCAAGAGAGTGCTGAAAACACACAGTTGAGCGACAATACGGCAATCATCGACACCAGTGTGTGAATGCCGAAAATATGGAAAAGGAGAGCAACGATCACTGGGTAGACCGGTGGCATGATAGCCGAAGGCTGGTTGGACAGAAATGGGCTACCGAAGCCATGCCCTGCCAATAGTGCCCGCGCTACGTTGCCCTGTTCATAATGAGCGATATTGTACGGCGACATCCACTCGTCATAGACGAACGGCACTACGGCCAGGCGAATGGCCAGCGCAACCAAAACCATCCAGCCAATAGGGGGTAGAATCCTGCATATTCTATCTAAAGAAACGGGTGGTTTGGTATAGCGTGCGTGTGAAGGGGATATATGATCCATTTACATAATAATAAACTGTTCCATGCGGATATGGGCCTGGCTTCGTAGCTTAAAAAACGTGAAAACGCCTATATGAGAGACGGTCCCGGTTGCTCGGACAGTTTTTGCGGTTTCCTTAAGTGGCGCGGGCTAAAAAGGGTAAGTGTTGACCCACGACCACCGCCCCTTGTTTGTGACCTTCAGAGATAAATGGCGGGGTTTCTTCGCCGCTATTTGGCCACTTCTCGCGATAGAGCACGCCAGAGCGTATGGCGGCTCACTTCAAGGTCTTCTGCGACCTGAACCTTGGTGTAGTCCCCGGAGCCCAGCAGTGTTCGCGCCTTTTTCAAATCCGTCTCGCTGAGCGCCTTTGGCCGTCCGCCTACACGTCCACGGAGGCGCGCTGCCTTAAGGCCAGCATTGACCCGCTGGCGCAAAAGATCGCGCTCAAATTCCGCCAGGGCAGCAAAGAGATGAAAAGTCAGCTTACCGCTTGGGGTCGTGGTGTTGATCTCTTCGGTCAGGGAATGCAACTCGACGCCACGCTCATTGAGCAGAACCGTGGTGTCAATGAGCTGGCGAAGTGATCGCGCCAGGCGATCCAGCTTCCAGACTATGACGACGTCGCCCTTACGGGCGTTGTCGAGAAGCTTCATCAGTTCCGGTCGTTCGGTCTTTGCCCCGGAGGCCTTTTCCTGATAGACGCGCACGCACTTGGCCCGCTTGAGCGCATCCATTTGAAGATGGGTTTCCTGAGTATCCGTCGAGACGCGAGCGTAGCCGATTTTCATGGTGCAAAAACCATCATCTTGAGCATATTATGAACCATATATTTTGCACCATAGTTCTGCAACTGATTTTGTGACGTTTCGGGCATTTTCTCACCATGGCAGGGACGAGGTGCAAAAACAAAGGTTATTGAACCCATGGCGCAGGCGGATAAAACCAAGCCAGTGGTAGCTGATCTGACAGACGAGCAGCGCAAATTAGCCATGGATCGCTTTGCCGTCCTCCGGCCCCATATTGAAGAGGACGTTCCATTGGCGCGGGCAGCGCGTAGTGCAGGTGTTCCAGTCAGAACAGCAGAGCGTTGGTTGGCTCGTTATCGGCAAGTGGGTCTCGCGGGGCTGGTACGTTCCACCCGTATCGACGCCGAGGTGCGCCGCCTGCCTGCTGATCTTGTGGCGCTCATTGAGGGCATGGGGTTAAAGAAGCCCCGCGCTTCAGCCGCCACTATTCACCGGCGCTTCAGCAATATGGCCAAGACACAAGGCTGGCCCGTTCCCTCGTACAGCACGGTCTATGCGATCCTCGCCGAACTTGACCCGGCAATGGTGACACTGGCGCTTGAAGGGGCAGTAGCTTTTCGTAATCACTACGAATTGATATATCGGCATCGTGCGGACACCGCCAATGCCATCTGGCAGGCGGATCACACCATGCTCGATCTGCTGATCCTCGATCAAACCGGCAAGGTTGTCCGTCCGTGGCTTACAACTGTGGTGGATGACTATTCTCGTGCCATCGCCGGAACCATGGTGTTCCTCGGAGCACCGTCCATCCTCTGTACCAGCCTCGCGTTGCGAGTGGCGATCTGGCGCAAGGCCGACGCCTCTTGGCCTGTGTGCGGCATCCCCGACGTTCTTTATGTCGATCACGGCAGTGACTTCACAAGCGACCATCTCGATCAGGTCGCGGCCAGCTTGCACTTTCGCATCGTTTATTCCACTGTCGCCCGCCCACAAGGGAGAGGCAAGATCGAGCGCCTATTTGGCACCCTCAATACGGAACTCCTGCCGGAACTGCCTGGATATCTGGTCAACGGTAAACCTGCGACCCCGCCCAAGCTGTCATTGTCTGAGTTGGACCAGGCGGTTACCTCTTATATCGCCAACACTTATCATGTGCGCCTTCATAGCGAGACCGGCCAAACGCCTCTTGACGCTTGGCGCGGCAAAGGATTTCTGCCACGGCTGCCAGAAGACCTCGAAGAACTCGATCTGTTGCTCGTGATGCACGCGAAGCCGCGAACCGTGCGGCGCGACGGTATTCGTTTCCAAGGGCTACGCTACAGCCATCCGACCATGGCATCCTACGTCGGCGAAGCTGTCACCATCCGTTATGATCCGCGCGACTTGTCCGAAATCAGGGTCTTTCACCGCAACAAATTCCTATGCCGCGCGGTAAGCGAGGAACACGCTGGCGAGGTCGTAACCCTAAAAGATATTCAGGCCGCTCGCCGAGCGCATCGGCGTTCCTTGCGCAAGACCATCAACGAACGCGTGGCGCGGGTTGTTGAGTTTTTGCCGATTCAGCCGCAGAATCCGCAAGCCGAGGAACATAAACCATCCCGTGGTCAGCGGCGGACCAAACTGCGTATCTATCAGGAGGATGATTGATGAGCGGTGAGCGAAGTGGAGCATTCATCGCCACGAAGGAGCATCGCCGGTTCATAGAGTTCGCAGAGGCCGTGCGGAAGCACCGTTACGTTGGCCTCTGTTATGGCGCTGCCGGTGTCGGAAAAACCTTGTCTGCTCGCCGCTATGCACATTGGGACTTGGCAAGCCCTGTTATCGAGGCATGGAAAAGTAGGCGCGATTCCTCACGGGCGAAAGTCAACGAGGCATTGGAGCGTTCGCGCACTGTTTTCCATACGCCGACTGTGCTTGGCACCATGCGCGACCTGAAGGAAACTCTGGGTGAGCATATCGACCGGGTAGATACGTGCATTGACGATCACCTTCATCGCCATGTAAAAGGTTGCCGGATCATTACATGCGATGAGCTTCTGGTTGAAATGCTGATCTTTGACGAGGCCGAGCGGCTATCGGTGACTGCGCTTGAATTTATCCGGGATATATTCGACCGCAAAGGTGTCGGCGTCATTTTGATCGGGATGCCGGGCATGGAAAAGCGCCTATCGCGGTATCCGCAGCTTTACAGCCGGGTTGGTTTTGCCCACCACTACCGGCCCTTGCAGGGCGATGAACTTTCCTTCGTTCTCACCCGGCATTGGCGCAAACTCGGTCTCACCCTCGACGAAGCTGACTTCACTGACACGCAGGCCATTGCCTCAATTGCTCGGATCACAGGCGGCAACTTCCGGCTCCTTCACCGCCTGTTCGTGCAGATCGAGCGCATCCTTAAAATCAACGGTCTCTCGGTCGTCACCGATGATGTGGTCGAAGCCGCCCGCAGCACCCTTGTCATCGGCATATAGCGCCGAAGAAACCCCGCCATTTATCTCTGAAGGTCACACCTTGTTTTCAAGGGCTTGCATGGGTCAAATGTCAAGGCCATAATTAAACCATGAAATACGGCTATGCCCGCGTATCGACTGACGACCAGAGTACAGCCTTGCAGCTCGCGGCCTTGAAGCGGGCCGGATGCAAGACTTTTTTCAAGGACCAGGGCTTGTCAGGAGCCACGACCAAGCGCCCTGCCCTGCTCCGTTGCCTCAAGGCATTAGAGGACGGCGACACGCTCATTGTCTGGAAACTTGACCGCCTGGGCCGC
>Ga0302190_10001875_pt1 | contig 13916 bp, 8 predicted proteins | sample II_Bog_E2_3_FD_198784 | JGI IMG/M metagenome (GOLD analysis project Ga0302190, IMG submission 198784) | Peat permafrost microbial communities from Stordalen Mire near Abisko, Sweden - II_Bog_E2_3 | ecosystem: Environmental > Terrestrial > Soil > Wetlands > Peat | place: Sweden: Abisko, Stordalen... | reverse complement strand
AGGCCCTTCGGCTGAGGGCAGGGGAGATCGGGTTCGTGACCCAGTTCCTCCACTGCCTGCCCCGCAGAAGCGCCCTGAATGTCGTGGCCGAACCGCTGGTGGCCGCGGGGGTCGACCGGGCCGTGGCCCGCAAGCGGGCCGGCGAGATGCTTTCTCGGCTGTGCGTGCCGGAACGGCTCTGGGCGGTGCCTCCGGCCACCTTCTCCGGCGGCGAGAAACAGAGGATCAATCTGGCGCGCGGACTCATCAGCCGGCCTCGGTTGCTGCTGCTGGACGAACCCACCGCAAGCCTTGACCCGGCCACCACCGATCGGGCGGTGGCGGTGATCCAGGCCATGAAAACGGAGGGGGTGGCCATGCTCGCCATATTCCACCATCCCGACCTGGTGGCCCGTCTCGCGGACCAGGTGGTGGAGCTCGGACAACCCTCAATGACGCTTGCGGAAAAGGAATCGTGATCCCCATGAAAAAGAGACTGCTATTGACCAACGCCAAGGTCGTCCTGCCGGAAGGGGTGTCCAGTCATGCGGATGTCCTGATCGAGGACGGCCTGATCATCGCCCTGGGCCCCGAAACCAGCCAGGGTGCCCGGATCGTCGATCTGGCCGGGCGGATGCTCATGCCGGGCATGATCGATCTCCATTGCGACGCCCTGGAAAAGGAGGTGGAGCCTCGGCCCAATGTTCATTTCCCGCTGGATTTCGCCTGTGCCCAGGCGGACAAACGCAACGCCGCCGCCGGCATCACCACGGTCTACCACGCCATCGCCTTCGCCCATCATGAACTCGGGGTGAGGAACATCTCCTTCGCCGCTGAAATCGCCCACGCCATTCATGCCTGGCAGACCCATGCCCTGGTGGACAACCGGGTGCATGCACGGTACGAGGTCACCGACACCGAGGCACCGGATATCCTCGCGGGGTTGATCGAAGAGGGGATCCTCCATCTCCTCTCCTTCATGGACCACACCCCGGGCCAGGGACAGTACCAGGAGGTGTCCACCTACCGGGCCTTCCTGGCCAGGACCTACCAGAAGTCGGACCAGGAGCTGGACGAGATCCTGGCCCGGAAAGGCGCCGATATCGCCGGCATCGCCGAGCGCGTCCAGCGGCTGGCCCGGCTTGCCAGGGCCAAGGGCATCCCCCTGGCCAGCCATGACGACGATAGTGCCGTGCGGGTGGCGTCTCTGGCCGAGATGGGCATCTCCCTGTCAGAGTTCCCCATCAACCTGGAAACCGCCCAGGCGGCCAAGAACCTGGGGGTGGCGACCCTGGTGGGCGCCCCCAACCTTCTGCGCGGAGCCTCCATGTCCGGGGCGCTGCTGGCTGTGGATGCGGTAAGGGCCGGGGTAGCCGACTGCCTGTGCGGGGACTATTCTCCGGCCGCGTTGCTGCCGTCGGTGCTGAAACTGGTGGAACTCACCGATTGCCATTTGCAGGACGCCGTCGCCCTGGTTACCCGCAACCCGGCCCGGGCCGTGGGGCTGACCGATCGTGGCGAGATCAGCCTGGGCAAGCGCGCCGACCTGATCGCCGTGCGGATGCTGGGCAAGCTGCCCCAGGTGGAACGGGTCTGGGTCCGCGGCAGGGCCACCTTGACCGCCCACTACGGCCGGATCTGATATGACTGCAAAGGAAGCTCCCATGTTGAGACTTGGCAGCAACATCAATGAGGTGCGGGTCGACGGCAGGCTGGAGGCCTTGGCCGGGGACCTGACCGCCTTTCTCGGCTTCGGCCTGAATGCCGCCGAGATACCCGTCCACGGTCTGGATGCCATCCGGAACGGCCGGCTGGATCGACGGAGGACCGCCCAGGCCAAGGCCATCATGGCCGACTTTCCCTTCAGCTACAGTGTTCATGCCCCCAATCCGCTGAATCTGATGGACCGGGACCATGGCGGGTTGCATCGGGAGGTGCTGATGGCCTCCCTGGAATTTTGCGCGGAGGTCGGAGCGGAGGTCATGGTCTACCATCCCGGCCGGTTCCTGGCCGAGGAGGCCTTCGCCGCGCGCGGCCCGGTCATGCTTGAGCCGGCCGAGCGCACCAGGCTTCTGGACCTGGAGGCCGCCATCCTGAGGACCGCCGCGGACGCTTTTCCCGGGGTGGTCATCGCCATGGAGAACGCCCGTCCTTACCTGCTGCACTCGCCCTACTGCTATGCCGAACGGCCCGGAGCCCTGAAACGGCAGGTGGAACGGATCGACCGGAGCAACGTCAGGATCAATCTGGATTTTGGCCACCTGCAGATGGAATCCGTGTTCTATGGCCTTGATCCGGTGGCCGAGGTCCGATCCATCGCCGCTTTGATCGCCCATTGCCATGTGCACGATAATTTCGGCCACCCGGTCTACCATACGGAGAAAATGCAGACCCACCAGATCCCTTTCGGGAAGGGCGATTCCCACATGCCGGTCGGGTGGGGAGCGATCCCATTCCGGGACCTGTTCGCCCCCTTCATCGATTCCTATCACGGCCTGCTGATCTGTGAACTGCGCGGCCGGTACTTTGGAAACACCCGGGAATCCTCCGATAACCTCCGGGCGATCCTGAATACCCTTGGGAAGGACTGACATGCGCCTGAAGCCGAAACAGCGGTGCCTGGTGGCCATGGTGGATGGCCTGGGCCTGGACTATGTCCACGGGTCCCCTCTACCCACCCTCAAGGCCCTGGGCCATGACGGGGTGTTCAAGGCGGGGCGGGCGGTGTTCCCCTCCCTCACCAACGCCAACAACCTTTCCATCGTCTGCGGCGCGCCGCCCTCGGTCCATGGGGTGACGACCAACTGCTATCTGGACGAGGCCACCGGCAAGCCGAGATTCCTGGAGGACCCGTCCTTTCTGACCGCGCCCACCCTGTTCGAGCGGGTTCGCGCCCAGGGGCGCAAATGCGCCCTGCTCACCTGCAAGGCCAAGACCCTTGGGATCCTGGAACCGCACGTGGACTTCGGACTCGCCGCTCAGGCGCCCCGGCCGGACCTGGTGGCCCGATATGGACCCCCCCCTGACGTCTACAGTCGTACCGTGAACACCTGGCTTTGGCAGGTGGCCCTGGACCTTCTGGAACACCGTCCGGACCTGGCAGTGATCTACCTGCACACGACCGACTACCCTATGCACCGGTGGGCGCCGGAGGAAGCGGAATCCCAGGCCCATCTGGCAGACCTGGATGGGGCCTTGGCCGAGATGCGGCGGGTGGCTCCGGATGCGGCCTTGCTGCTGACGGCCGATCATGGCATGAACCCGAAGAAGATCTGCCTGGACCTGGCCCGGATCCTCGAGCGGGCCGGATGCCCGATCCGGGCGGCCATCAGCCCGGTGTCGGACCGCCTGGTGGCCCACCACCAGGGCCACGGCGGCGTGTCCTACGTTTATCTGCGGGATCCTGCCGATCTCGAACCGGTTGCCAGCTTCCTTAAACAGTTGCCGGGTGTGGACGAAGTCCTGACCCGGGAAGCGGCGGCCGTAAAGCATGACCTGATGGCCAGCCGGATCGGGGACCTGGTGGTGAGCGCGGACCGGGATACGGTGTTCGGCACCCTGGCCGGGGAAAGGGAAACCTTGGCCGAGGGCTATCGCAACCACGGATCCCGGTTCGAGCTGGACATCCCCCTGCTCGCCTTCAATCCCGAAGGTGCCCTTCCGGACCCGGACCACCTCCGGTTCAACTACGACCTGACCCGTTTTCTATTCTGGTCGTGACCGTTCACCTCTGGACGAGGCCTTCCGGCGTCTCCCCGGCAAAAAAGGCCTGGAGCTGCAGCGCGGCCTTGCGCTCGATGGCCAGCCGCACCCCGGCCACGGCGCTGCCCAGGTGCGGGGTGAAGAGGGTGTGCCGTCCCTGGGCCAGCAGGCTGGCCGCGATGCTGGGCGGCCGGTCCGCCAGGGCCCAGTCCTCCATGGCGAAAACATCCGCCGCGTAACCACCCAGATGACCTTCGTTCAGGGATTTGGCTACGGCCTTTTCATCCACGACGCTGCCCCTGCCGATATTGATGAGCAGGCATCCCGGCTTGATCCGGTCCAGGGTGTCCTTGCCCAGGAGGCCCCGGGTCCCGGGCGTCAACGGCAGCAGCAGCACCAGGTAGTCCGAGCCTTCGAGCAGCGCCTCGAAACTAGTGGCCGTCACCCCCAGTTCCTGTTCCTCCCCGGCGGTGAGCGGGCGAGGATCGCAGTACTGGACCTGGCAGCCCATGGGCTTGAGCCGTGCGGCGAGAGCTTGGCCCACCTGGCCCATGCCCAGCAATCCCACCTGGGCGCCCGCAAGGCCGATGCCGTAAAAGCGGGGCCGCCAGCCCTGGAAGGCGCCGCTCCGGATGTGGGCATCCCCTTCCAGCAGGTTCCTGCCGAGGCCCAGCATGAGCGCCAGCGCCAGCTCCGCGGTGGCTACCGTGAGCAGGTCCTCCTGGATGCAGAAGGCGATGCCCCGCTTGGCCATGGCCGCCACGTCGAAATTGTCGTAACCCTTGAGCGTTGCCGCCACGATCTGGAGCTTTGGACAGTGGCCGAGAAAGGTCGCGTCCAGGCGATCCGGCATGAACACCATGAGTCCCTGGGCGTCCCGGCAGCGGGCCAGCAGCTCCGGTTCCGGCAGGACATCCCTGGATTCGTTCAGCACGGGCTCGCTGAATTCCCCAAGGAACCCGGCCACCTCGGGATGGATCCGTTGCGTGACAACCACTTTGGGACGATTCACCGCAGGCCCCTCCTTTGCTTCAACAGCATGGGACCCGCTTGTGACCGGGCGGGGCCGGTCCTGTGAACTGTCTGGGCCGCACGGTCCCGGCTATCGGAGGGCGGTTTGCCACGCCGCCAGGTTCCTGCGAATCTGCGCCGCGTGCACCACTAGGTGCTCGGCATAGATCCGGAACCAGTCGGCATCCGTGTAGACGCCGCTCTGGGTATGGTGCCCCACCCGGCCGAAGGCGCTGTCAGGGAGCCGCCGCAAGAGAGCCGCGGTATTGGCCCGCACCGCCTCAATGGTACGGAAGGCCAGTTCCACGTCGTGGGCATGATAATCAAAGGTGCGCGCCCACAGATTTTCGTCATAGCCGACGATAAGCGGTTTGGGCTCAGCCAGGAGGAGACGGATCCGGCTGTGGCCGTATGCCTCGCTGTCGGCACAGTGGACGACCACCTCATGGGCGCTCCACTGGCCATCCCCCGGGCGCCAACGGCTGGCCTCGGGCGGAACTTCGTTCCAGGCCTGGCGGAGGAGGGCAGGCCCTGCCTCGAAATGATCCAGGAAAGCGCCACGATCAAGCGAGCTGAGGGCCATGCGACCTCCGGTGCCCCATCTGATCACCCTTTTCAGTTCATGGAAAGCCCCTTGTTGATGGTGCAATTCATGGCCTGCTCTGGCCGGCCCGGAACGGTTTCGGCGAAATGGCAACGGCGCGGTGGCGATTCCGGCGGCTCCAGGTAGACTCTCCTGAAACGGAAATCCAGGAGCCGAAAGATGTCCAGTTCTCTCCAATGGCGGTCCAACGTTCTTCAAGTCTATCCCGACGTGTACACCCCCGAGGTGCTGGAGGCCCTGGCGGCGCTGGCGCCGCTCAACCGGCAGCGGGACGCGCTGATGGCGGCCCGGCTGGCCCGGCGCAAGGAGCGCGCCGCCCTGGGCCAACCCATCGGCTTCCTGGAACCCGAGGGCGTGATTCCCGGGACCGGGATCACCGTCGCCGACGCCAGGGCCGGAAACTTCGACGGCGCGGTGATCCCCGCGGATCTCACGCGGCAATGGATCCAGGGCACCGGCCCCGCCACCCGGCCCCGGTCGGACCTGAAGTCCGGCCTGCGCAATGTGGCCTATGCCCTGCTGTCCGGGGCGGACGGATGGATGTTCGACGGCGAGGATGCCCTGGGCCAGGTGGACACCATGTCCCTGGACAACCACCGCAACCTCAAGCTGGCCCTGGCCCGGGATCCGGTCTTCCTGGCCGTGGCGGAGGAGGTCTCGGGGGAGATGAACCGATGGGCCCAGGGCTTTTTCGGCCGGCCGATCATCGACCACTGGGCCGCCCAGCTGGACTTCACCACGGTGCTGTACCGGGCCCGGGGCCTGCACCTGGACGACCGGCACATCCGCACCGCCGCGGGCGGCTTCTCCGCTTCCATCGCCGACCTGGTGCTGTTCGTGGTGAACAACCAGGCGCGGCTGAGGGCCGCGGGCCGCAGCGTGGCGCTCTACCTGCCCAAGATCCAGACCGCCGGGGAGGCCGCGCTCTGGAACGCCATGCTGCTCGCCCTCGAGCAGCACCTGGGACTGCCCGTTGGAACGGTGAAGGTCTACGTCCTGGTGGAGCAGGTGGAGCAGTGCTTCCAGCTCATGGAGATCCGGGCCGCCCTGGCGCCCCACTTCGTCGGCTTCAATACCGGCCGCTGGGACTACATCAACAGCGTCTCGGACGCCCTGGCCTGGGATCCGGCCTTCGTGAACCCGAACATTGATGCCATCACCATGACCTACAGCTACATGCAGGCCTACGAGGACCGGGTCCGGCGCGCCGTGAACCGCCCGGACCGGCAGGGACGCTTCGCCCTCTGGCAGGGCGGCATGGAACCCAACATACCGGTGGGATCCGCGGCCGGGGTGGCCGCGAGCAAGGCCAGGGCCGTGGCCGGCGCCGAGCGGGAGCAGCGCGAGGGCGCCTCGGGCAAATGGGTGGCCCACTGGAAGATGGTCCACATCGTGCGTCCGGTCTGGGCGAAGGTGGGCGAACCCAACCAGATGGGCCGGACCTTCCCGCCCCTGGGTCACGGGCCTGAGGACGCCGCCGCCTTGACCCGGCTGGCGTCCGCGCCGCGCACGATCCGGGGCGCCCGGGACCTGGTCTCGGTGGCGGTGCAGTACGGCAACGCCTTCCTCCAGGGCTTCCAGGCCGCGGCCCTCAAGCCCGCCGACTTCTTCGGCAACGACGACGTACTCTACCTCATGGAGGACATGGCCACCGGCGAGATCCGCCTGTCCATCCTGTGGGAGTGGCTGCACAAGGGCGCTCCGCTCACCGAGGACGATGCTTCGGTCTCGGTCCGGGCCGGCGACCGGTTCACCCCGGCCCTGTTCGAACGGCTGCTGCAGGAGGAGTACGGCAAGCTGCTCAAGGCCCACGACAAGGACGTCCACGACGATTCCAAGGCCACCACCCTGCCCATCGCCCGGGCCATCGCCCTGGCCTATGTGCGCAGCGGGGTCAAGGCGCCGTGGTACGTGGACCTGCTGAACCTCAACCTGGGCCTGGCCGATCTGGCCGTGGCCGAACAGCGCATCGCCCGCTTCCTGGAGGACTTTGCCCGGACCGGGGTTCGGGTCACGGAAAACCTGGATTTCCTGGGATGAATTATTTTTGTACATGGTTGGGGGTGCTGGGAATGGTGCTGGGCCTGGGCGCGGTCCTGGCCGCCGGCCCGGCGCCCCTGGACCGGGTCACCCTGCAGCTCAAGTGGCACCACCAATTCCAGTTCGCCGGCTACTACGCCGCCCAGGCCAAGGGCTACTACCGGGATGCGGGGCTCGAGGTCTCCATCCAAGAAGGCGGAGGGGGCCTGGACACGGTCAAGGAGGTCACCTCGGGCCGGGCCCAGTTCGGGGTGGGCAACAGCGCCCTGCTGCTGGACCGCGACCAGGGCCAGCGGGTGGTGGTGCTGTCGGCGGTGTTCCAGCATTCCCCCCTGGTCCTGATGGCCAAGGCCGGAACCGGCATCGCCACCGTCAAGGATCTGGCCGGCAAACGGCTGATGATCGAGCACCGCTCCGATGAGCTGATCGCCTACCTGCGCTGGTCCGGGGTGCCCGAGAGCGCCATGACCTTCCTGAACCACACCTTCAACACCGAGGACCTGATCCAGGGCAGGGTGGATTGCATCAGCGCCTACGTGACCGATGAACCTTTCTTTCTGCGCCAGGCCGGGCAGAAGTTCGTGCTCTTTTCCCCCCTGACGGCGGGCATCGACTTCTATGGCGACAACCTGTTCACCTCCGAAGCCGAACTCGCCGGGCATCCGGCCCGGGTCCGGGCCTTCCGGGACGCCAGCATGGAGGGCTGGAAATACGCCATGCAGCACCCCGAGGAGATCGCCGACCTGATCCTCGCCCGGTACGGCCAGCGCCACGGTCGGGACTACCTGCTCTACGAGGCCCGGCAGATGGTCCCGCTCATTGAACCCAATTTGGTGGAAATGGGCTACATGTACCACGGCCGCTGGCAGCATATCATCGATACCTACACCGATCTGGGGCTGCTGCCCAAGGGTTTCCGGCTGCAGGGGTTCCTCTATGATCCGGAAGCGGACGCCCGGCAGAACTATCGGCGCCTGCTGCGGGTGGTGGCCGGGGCCCTGGTGCTGGCCGGCCTGCTGGGCGGGCTGGCCCTGGTGTTCCTGCGCCTGAACCTCCGGCTCAAGGCGGAAAGCGCGGCCCGGGAGCAGGCGGAGGCGGAGCGGGCGAAGCTGGAAGCCCAGCTGCGACAGACCAGGAAGATGGAAAGCCTGGGCAGTCTGGCCGGGGGCGTGGCCCATGACATGAACAATGTGCTGGGGGCCATTCTCGGCCTGGCCTCGGCGAACCTCGAGGCCCACCCGCCGGGAAGCCCGGCCCGGCATGCCCTGGCGACCATCATCAAGGCTGCCGAGCGGGGCGGCAAGATGGTCAAGAGCCTGCTGAGCTTCGCCCGCAACAGCCCGGTGGAGGAGCGGGAACTGGATGTGAACGCCCTGTTTGGTGATGCCGTGCAGATCCTGGAACGCACCACCCTGGCCCAGGTCCGGCTGGAACTGGACCTGGCGCCGGATCTGCGCCCCATCCGCGGGGATGCCGGCGGTTTGACCAACGCCTTGATCAATCTTTGCGTCAACGCGGTGGACGCCATGCCGAGGAACGGGACCCTCACCTTCCGGACCCGGAACCTGGACCAGGACCGGATCGAAGTCCAGGTCCAGGACACCGGCAGCGGCATGGCCAAGGAGGTGCTGGAACGGGCGCTGGAGCCTTTCTTCACCACCAAGGCCGAGGGCCGGGGCACCGGGCTGGGCCTGACCCAGGTCTACGGCATCGTCAAGGCCCACCGTGGACAGCTGGAGATCCGCAGCGAACCGGGCCAGGGCACCCGCGTCACCCTGACCTTTCCGGCGACCCGGCCCGAAGCGCGGGTGGTCCCGCCCTCCTGCGCCTCCGGTCCGGTCCGGGCGCCCCTCCACGCCCTGGTGGTGGATGACGACGAGCTGCTCCGGATCGCCCTGCAGGCGGTGCTGGAGGAACTGGGCCACAGCGTCACCCTCGCGGCCAGCGGGGAGGAGGCCCTGGGGCAGCTGGAGGCCGGGCTGCAACCGGACCTGGCGATCCTGGACCTGAACATGCCCGGGCTGGGCGGGGTGGAAACCCTCCCGCGGCTGCGGGCGCTGCGCCCGGATCTGCCGATCCTGTTGGCCACCGGCCGGGCCGATCAGACCGCCCTGGACCTGCTGGAGGCTTTCCCCAATGTCTCCCTTCTGGCCAAGCCGTTCAGCATGAGTGACCTCAAGGAACGGCTCGGTCCGCTCGGAGTCCCCGCGCCCTGACCCCGGCTTCCGGCGGATCAGGTTTCTCGCACCAGCGCCGGCCGGTTCGGCGTTTGAGCGGTATCCTGGAACCTTCGATTCATACATGGCTTGATTTGCAACGCCCACGAGTGAGCAGGAGACTTTCTTGGCCAGCTTCACGGGAACGGAACGGTTCACCATCCTGAAACGCCTGGGTTCCGGCGGCTTCGGGGTGGTCTACGAGGCTTTCGACCATGAACGGCAGCGCAAGGTGGCCCTGAAGGTGCCGCACGAGGCCAACGCTTTCAACATCTACATGGTCAAGCAGGAGTTCCGGGCGCTGGCCGACGTGACCCATCCGAATCTGGTGAGCCTTTATGAACTGCTGGCCCAGGGCCCGGACTGGTTCTTCACCATGGAGCTGGTGGAGGGCCCCGATTTCCACCGGCGGCTGCGCCCGGAAGAACGTGGCCGCAAGGCCGGGGGCGACGGCGGCAGCAGTTGGCGGGAACGGGATCCTGCCACCTCCGACCTCGACCCGGATGCCACCCGGGTCCGTCCCCGCTATCCGTTCTGGGGCCCCGGCCGGCTGACCCAGGGGGTGTCCACGGAAAGTTCCGCCCTCAGCCGGAACTCCGACACCCCCAGTTCCGGGGAAGGGGGGCCTTCGCTCCACCACTCACCGCCCAGGGACTACCAGGAGGTCCGGGAGCTCACCCGGCAGCTGGCCGAAGGCCTGCAGGCCCTCCACCTGGCGGGGAAGCTGCACCGGGACATCAAGCCTACCAATGTGCTGGTCACCCGGGAGGGGCGGGTGGTCCTGGTGGATTTCGGCCTGGCGGTGGATTTGGCCCCCGTCCCTGGAAGCCAGGCCCGGCCGAGCCGGGTGGCGGGCACGCCAGCCTACATGGCCCCGGAACGGATCGGAGGCCAGGCGCCCAACGAAGCCAGCGATTGGTACAGCGTGGGGGTGATGCTCTACCGGGCCCTCACCGGGCAGCTGCCCTTCCCCGGAAAGGATATGTCCGCCGTCATCAACAAGATCTCCATGGATCCGGTGGCGCCGGCGCTCCTGGTTCCGGAAACCCCCCAGGACCTTTCGGACCTGTGTCTGGAACTTCTGGCCCGGAATCAGGCCCAGCGGCCCTCCGGGCGGGAGATCCTGGCCCGCCTCGGGGAGCCCGCCGGCACGGGCCCGGCCGCTCCCGGCCAGGGGCGGGTTTCGGTTTCCGAAGCCATGCTCATCGGCCGGCGGCCTGAACTGGAGGCGCTCCGCCAGGCCTTCGAGGCCAGCCTGGCCGGCAAGGCGGCCACGGCCATGGTCCAGGGCGGCTCCGGCATGGGCAAGAGCTTCCTGCTCCGGCACTTCCTCTGGGAAATCCAGCGGGAGAACCCCAAGGCGGTGGTGTTGGCGGGGCGTTGCTACGAGCAGGAGTCGATGCCGTTCAAGGCCCTGGACAGTCTGGTGGACGCGCTGACCCATTACCTGCTGGGCCTGCCCCAGGCCAAGCTGGTCTCCCTGCTGCCGCTCAGCATGCCCTACCTGGCCAGGATGTTTCCGGTGCTGCGCCGGCTGCAGGGCATCGGCGCGGGACCGGTTCCCGGCGCCTCCCCGGACCCCCTGGAATTCCGCGAGCGGGCTTTCACGGCCCTGCGCCAGCTGCTCCATCGGCTGGGTGAACGCCATCCCCTGGTGCTGTTCATCGACGACCTCCAGTGGGGGGACCGGGACAGCTCCGCCCTTCTGGCGAGCCTGCTGCTGCCCCCGGACACGCCTTCCATGCTGGTCCTGGCCTGTCACCGCACCGAGGAGGGACAGGTCTCCCCGGTGGTGCGCGAATTCCAGGAACGGCTCTCGGCAGCCAACGCCGAAACGATGGACATCCCGCTGGGCGAGTTGCCGGAACCGGACGCGTGTCTGCTGGCCCAGGCCTTGCTGGGTCCCGGCTTCGCCGAGGCCGAGGCCAAGGGGGCGTGGATCGCCCGGGAATCGGGCGGGAGCCCGTTCTTCATTTCCGAACTGAGCCAGCATGTGCTTGCCGCCCTGGATTCCCCCCCGGGCCTGGGGCCCCTCGGTGCGCCGTTCCCCCAGACCCTGGACCAATACATCCGCAACCGGGTGGAGGCTTTGCCGGAGGATGGTCGCCAGGTGCTGGAAGTATTGGCCCTGGCGGGCCACCCGGTGGATTGGCAGATCCTGGTCCAGACCTGCGTCCTGGGTCAGCCCAAGGCGGAACTGATCACCAAGCTGAGGGCGGCCCACTTCATCCGGACCCGGGGACGGGGCCGGAACCTGCTGGAGACCTTCCATGACCGGATCCGGGTCTCCGTGGCCAGGGACATCCAGGAGCCCAGGGCAAGGGACATCCATCTCCGGCTGGCGCTGGCCATGGAAGCGGCCCCCGGGCCGGATCCCCAGGCTCTGGCGCTGCATTTCCAGCACGCGGGGGAGCTGGACAAGGCTTCGGGGTATGCGGAACGGGCCGCGGAACAGGCGACCATGGCCCTGGCCTTCGAACAGGCTGCGCATTTCTTCCGGCTGGCCCTGGACCTCCGCCAGCTCCCGCCCGGGGAACGGGGCCAACTGCTGTTGAAACTGGGCGGCGCCCTGGCCAACGCGGGTCTGGGCTTTGAAGCCGCCCAGGCCTACCAGGAAGCGTCCCGGGACGCCAAAGGCCACGAGGCCATCCGCCTGCAGCGCATGAGCGCGGAGCAGTGGTTCCGCTGCGGCAACTTCGACCAGGGCATGGCCGCCCTCCAGGCGGTGATCGCCACCCTGGGCATGGCGATCCCGCCCAGCCCCTGGCGGGCCCTGGTGTCCTCCATCCTGCGCCGGGTCCTGATCCAGATCCGGGGGCTGGGTTTCCGCCTGCGGCCCGAGTCGGAGATCCCCCGGGAGGACCTGGACCGGATCGACATCTGCTGGGCCGGGGCCATGGGACTGGGTCCCATCGACCACATCCGGGGCGGGGACTTCCAGGCCCGGCAGCTGGCCCTGACCCTCAAGGCCGGAGAGCCGTACCGGATGGTGCGGGCCCTGGCCCACGAGACCGTCTATGTGGCCCACCGGGGCAGCCGGAGCCAGGTGGCCACCCAGCGGATGCTCGCCACCACCCTGGCCCTGGCGGAGAAGCTGGGCGCCCCCGGCCCCATGGGCCGGGCCTACATCGCCGCCGGTACCGCGGCCCTCATGCAGGGGCGCTGGAAGGCCGGCATGGAACTGCACGAGAAGGCCGAGGCCCTGCTAAGGGAGAACTGCTCGGGAATGGACTACGAGATCCACATCTCCCAGCACCATGGGTTGGTCTGCCACTGGATCCTGGGCGACGTGCGGGTGGTGGAGGCCCGCCTGGGGGCGGGGCTCAAGGCGGCCCGGGACAAAGCCGACCTGCTGACGGCCACCAACCTGCGCACCAGCGTCGCGCCGTACCTGTACCTGGCCCAGGACCAGCCTGACCGGGCCGCTTCGGAGATCCGCCAGGCCATGGCGAACTGGTCCTCGGCCGGGTTCCACATCCAGCATTACAACGCCCTCGCTGCCCAGGCCAACATCCACCTGTACCAGGGGGAACCCGGGCAGGCCGCGGAACTGATCTCCGCCCAGTGGCGTCCGTTCCGGCGCTCCCTGCTCTTGCGGGTGCAGGGCATCCTCATCACCATGCTCGAACTGAGGGCAAGGGTCGCCCTGGCCCTGGCCCAATCCCTGGCGCCGGGGGCTCCGGAGCGGGCGGTCTGCCTGAAGTCCGCCCGGGCTGACCGGCGGGCCCTGGAGCGGGAGACGACGCCCTACAGCGACGCCTTCGCCCTGAAGCTGAGGGCCCAGGAAGCCCTGGTCCTGGCCCGGGACGAGGAGGCCGCGGCCCTGTTCTTCCGCGCCGAGATCGCCTTCGGCGCCTGCGACATGCGGCTCCATGTCATGGCCATGCGCCATGTGCGGGGCCAGATGGAAGGCCGGGCGGGTACCGGGCACCTGGAGGAGGCCGAGAGCTGGATGCGGGAGCAGGGCATCCTCCACCCGGGGCGGTTCGTGAGGATGCATGGCCCGGTTCCGGTGGGCCGGCCATTGGGGGGAAGGGGCCTCACCCCTTGAACCGATGCCGGAGCAGGCGCATCGCGCAGATGAGAACGAAAGAGGTGGCCACTTTCAGGGCGCCCGTCGCCGTTTCGCGCCACCTTTGGACGCTTACCAGGTTCCTGGGTTTTTTTGCCAAGCTCCGCTTGGGAAAAAAGAATTTGCGGCAAGTCGGACAGATGCCGTGGGAATAACGCACGGGCCGCTTCCGATGCTCCTCCTGCCAACCATTCCCGGACTTGATCTGTCCGCACCAGGCGCAACGAGTTGATAATTCCAGTATCTCCATCACACTTCTTTCAAAATTCCTGGGCAATCCATGGTTGCCTCG
>Ga0302190_10001866_pt1 | contig 13991 bp, 15 predicted proteins | sample II_Bog_E2_3_FD_198784 | JGI IMG/M metagenome (GOLD analysis project Ga0302190, IMG submission 198784) | Peat permafrost microbial communities from Stordalen Mire near Abisko, Sweden - II_Bog_E2_3 | ecosystem: Environmental > Terrestrial > Soil > Wetlands > Peat | place: Sweden: Abisko... | reverse complement strand
GTCAGCCGGGCAACCTCGCGCATCGCAATCGCACCCTCCAGGTGCATCCGTAGCACTTCGCGCACCTTGCGCATCTTCGGCCTCCTCGTCGGCATCCCATCCTCCCGGCTCACTTCAAGCCGCAGGATGACTCCAACGATCAGGCTTCTCACCCCATTTACGGGTGGCCGGAAATTAATCGGAACGCCGGCCGGGATCAAATCGGAATAGTGGCCGGGATGACCTCGGAATCCGCATCTCGAGAATGTGGACGTGGTGGGTCAGGCGGTCCAGCAGGGCGCCGGTCAGGCGCTCGGAGCCGAACACCGATGTCCACTCATCGAAAGGCAGATTGCTGGTGATCAGCGTGCTGCCGCGTTCATACCGCTGGCTGAGCACCTCTAACAGCAACTCGCTGCCCACTGCGGTGAAGGGTACATAGCCGAGCTCGTCGAGGATCAGCAGCTTCACGGCGCCTTAGCTGACTTATGTTGGAGCGTTTATCGAGCCGCATCTGGCTGGGTCGCGGGGGCGGCATTCAGAAATGTTGGCATACTTGCGCACCGTGCTTCGACTGCGATGAGGCGTGGAAAGGCGGTCAGATCGACGTCAAAGCGCCGCGCCGAAAAGAGCTGAGGGATGAGGCAGCAATCGACCAACCCTGGCGTATCGCCAAAGGCAAAGCCTTTGCCGAACCGGCGTACCATTGCTTCCAGCGTGGTAAAGCCTGCTGTGATCCATCGGGCGATCCATGCGGACACGGACGCCTCCTCGGCAGCAAGATCGGTGCGCAGGCTCTGCAACACCCGGAGGTTGTTGAGTGGGTGAATGTCGCAAGCAATCACCTGAGCCATTGCCCGGACATGCGCGCGCGACAGCGCATCTTGGGGCAGCAGGGCGGGGTGGGGGAACGTCTCCTCGAGCCACTCGATCATGGCCATCGATTGGGTCAGTACAACGCCGCCCGTTTCGAGCGCCGGGACCAGACCCTGCGGGTTCAGCGCAAGAAATTCGGGATCGCGCTGTTGGTCGCTGCGCAGATCATGCGTGATCTGCGAATATGTCACGCCCTTGAGTGCCAGCGCGATGCGGACACGCCATGCAGCGCTTGAGCGCCAATAGGAATGCAGCGTCAGGCTCACCGCGCAGGCTCAATCATGCCGGTGCAACTACCCAACCCGATGCTGCAAAAGCCATCGCGCTGTGCCCAGACCGTAATCGTCAGACTGTCGCCATCGGCAAGGAAGCCGCGCGTCTCGCCACCGGGCAGGGTGATCGAGCGCTTGCCGCCCGCGGTCTGCTCCAGCAGGCTGCCCAAGCTTTCAGGCTGGGCGCCCGAGAGCGTACCGGTGCCCAGCAGGTCGCCGGAGTGGAGATCGCAGCCATTGCTGGTGTGATGGGCCACCAGTTGCGCCAGCGTCCAATACATCGCTTCGCGGCTATTGCCCCGGCTCAGGCGATGGGGGGGCAGCCCAGCCTCGCGCATCGCGGCGCTGGAAAGCGTCACTTCCATCTCCAGCGATAGCGCGCCCGTGGCCCTGTCGGACGCATCGTCAAGATAGGGCAATGGCTGAGGATCGCCTGCCGGGCGCGGCGGTGGGGCCATGCGAAATGGAGTCAAAGCTTCGGCTGTCACTACCCATGGCGAAACCGAGGTGCAGAAATTCTTGGCCAAGAACGGCCCAAGCGGCTGATATTCCCACGCCTGCACATCGCGCGCCGACCAGTCGTTGAGTACGCAGATGCCCCCGATGCGATCCCATGCCTGCGCGATGGGCACGGGATCGCCCAGAGCATTATCGCCCGCGATCCACACGCCCAGCTCCAGCTCATAATCCAGCCGCTTTGTGGGGCCAAAGGTCGGGCCTTGCGCATCAGGAGCCTTCGTCTGCCCATGTGGGCGCCGGACGGCGGTTCCTGAAACGCGGACCGAACTGGCCCGGCCATGATAGCCGATGGGGACATGGCGGTAATTGGGCAGCAGAGGATTGTCGGGCCGAAACAGTGCGCCAACATTGTTGGCATGATGGAACCCCACGTAAAAGTCGGTGTAATCGCCAACCGCAAAGGGCAAGTGCATCGTGCAATCCACAGCTTTCACCAGATGCGGCTCGACCGGCCCCTGAGAAGCTGGATCGGTGAGCAGCGCAAACAGCGCGTGGCGCAAGGTCAGCCGCGCCGAAGGGGGCAGGGCAAACAGCGCGTTGAGCTTGGTCTCCGACAGGCTCGGGCCCAAAAACTCTGGCAAATGGCCCGCTTGCGACAAGGCGCGCAGGTTCAAGATGTGGTCGCCAATCGCCGCGCCGATGGCCTTCTCGCCATCGCCGGTGCAGAACACACCAAGCGGCAGGTTCTGCACCGGAAACAGTGCGTGATCGCCAGCCGCCCAGCTTGTGGCCAGCTTGTTGTGGGTATGGTCGATCATTCAGATGTGTTCCTGATGCAGCCATGCTGCCTGTTTGGGCGCGCGCTTGGTCTGGCTCCATTCTTCCAGCATCACCGGGGCCAAGGCGGCCAACTCGGCATATTGCTCGGGTCTGCCGATATTGCAGGCCAATTCCAGCCGGTGGCCATTGGGGTCAAAGAAATAAATCGATTTGAAGATGCCGTGATAGGTCGGCCCCAGAACATCGACGCCCTGCGCTTCTATATGGGCTTTGGCCGCAATCAGCGCTGCTTCGTCGGCCACTTCGAGCGCGATATGCTGCACCCACGCCGGTGTGTTTGGATCGCGGCCCATCGGCGGCTGGGCGGGCAATTCGAAAAAGGCCAGAACATTGCCTCCGCCGCAGTCGAGGAAGATGTGCATATAGGGATCGTCCTCGCCGGTTGAGGGCACTTTGTCCTCGGCAAAGGCGGTGGTGTAGCGCAGGCCTAGCACGCGGGCGTACCAATCGACGGTCTGCTTTGCATCGTGGCAGCGATAGGCCACGTGGTGAATGCGCGCGATCTGCGGGGGCGATGTCATCATGCCTTCTCCTCAACCTTGAGCACGCCGCGCCGCATCTGATCGCGTTCCATCGATTTGAACAGGGCGGTGAAGTTGCCATTGCCAAAGCCATCGTCGCGCTTACGCTGGATGAATTCGAAGAACACCGGGCCGATCTGCGTTTCCGAGAAAATCTGGAGCAGCAAGCGGGGATCGTCGTTTTCGGTCGAGCCGTCGAGCAGGATGCCGCGCCGTTGCAATTCGTTCACCGGCTCGCCATGGCCGGGCAGGCGCTCTTCAAGCATCTCGTAATAGGTTTCGGGCGGGGGCGACATGAAGGGCGTGCTCAAAGCCTTGAGCCGATCCCAGCAGCCCAGCAGATCATCGCAGGAAAAGGCGATATGCTGGATGCCTTCGCCATTATAGGCGCGCAGGAATTCATCAATCTGCCCGCCGCCAGCCTTGCCTTCCTCGTTGAGCGGAATGCGGATCTTGCCATCGGGCGCGGTCATCGCGCGGCTGGTGAGGCCGGTATATTCGCCCTTGATGTCAAAATAGCGGATCTCGCGGAAGCCGAACACACGCTCATAAAACGCGCCCCAATGCGCCATCCGCCCGCCATAGACATTGTGCGTGAGGTGATCGATCGTATGAAAGCCTGCGCCAACCGGGCGGCGCTCCACGCCGGGCAGATATTCGAAATCAATGTCATAAATCGACAATTCATCGCCATAGCGGTCGATCAGATAGATGATCAGCCCGCCAATGCCGCGAATGGCCGGGATGCGCAATTCCATCGCGCCGGTTTGCACCTCGACCGGTTCTGCCCCGCGCTCGATGGCCACAGCATAGGCCTGCGCTGCATTCCTTACCCGCCACCCCATGCCGCAGGCCGAAGGGCCATGCTCGGCCGCGAAATAGGCGGCGGGGCTGCGCGGCTCATAGTTTGCGATCAGGTTGATATCGCCCTGCCGCCAAAGATGCACCTGCTTGGAGCGGTGGTTGGCGACATGCGTGAAGCCCATGCGCTGAAACACGGGTTCGAGCAAACCGGGCTTGGTGGCGGAAAATTCGATGAATTCGAACCCGTCAAGGCCAAGTGGGTTTTCGAACAGGTCTGCCGAACAATCACTCACGGTCACTCTCCATGCCAAATGCTGCACCTTGGCAGTCGCCAAATAAGTATCAGATTTGCCTTGCAAGGTCTGCGCATTCTGAGCATGAGATCGCGATGTTTTTGCGTGAATAGCGCATCAATATATGCATATATGAAGGTTTGGCGTATGGATCAGATGGATCGGCGAATTCTGGCGCAGTTGCAGGCGGACTCGTCGCGTTCGCATGCCGATCTGGCCGAAACGGTGCATCTATCCGCTTCACAAGTGTCGCGGCGCATTGCCCGGTTGCAAGAGGATGGGGTTATCCGTCAGCAGGTCGCCTTGCTTGACGAGGAGGCCTTGGGGCTTCAGGTCGAGGCATTCGTTGCTGTTGCCATGGCAAGCTACGCCCCCGATGCGGTTCGCCTGTTTCACGAACGCATCTCCTCGCTCGACGAGGTGCTCGATTGCTGCGCAACAACCGGCGATTCCGATTATCTGTTGCGGATCGTTGCGCGCAATCTCAAAGCCTATTCCCAGCTTATGAACGAGCAACTGCTCGGCCATGGCGATGTCGCCAGCGTCCGGTCAAGCGTGGTGCTCAACCGGATCAAGCGGACCACCGCCCTGCCGCTGGATTAACGGCCAGGCGCAGCGCCCGGATGCGTTACCTCGTAGTGCTGGCGCAGCAGGTCCTTGCCATAATCATTGCCATTGGGGGTGCGGATCACCGTGTGGATATGACATTTGGACGGCAGCTGATTGTTGAGCCAGATGCCCGGATGGTGATCGAATTCCAGCATGATAATCGGGCTTTGGATGCGATAATAAAACGGATCTTCATCGCCCGAACCGCCAATCCATGACCACCATGTGCGATCAAAATGGCGCTCGATCTGTTCGAGACGCCGCGCGCGCGGGCCATCGGGCAGCACATCGAGGAAGGCGTCGGCAACCTCAAGCAACTGGCTGCGTTGGCGTTCATTGAGCGCGTCCATCGGGATGCCTTCATAGGGCACAATGCGATTGTCCTGAAACGCGCCGCCCAGATGCAGGCCGTCGGCGGGATGCCAGCGACCTTTGGGCTTGGTTGGCTCATCATGCATGTGCTCAAAAATCTGCGCTTTGGCATGCAACTCGGGCGAGAGCGACTGCATCAGCGCGAGGCCGACCTGCTCCTGCGTGGTGAACAGCTTGGTGCCGATGTGCGGCCCGCTATCGATGATATTCGGCTCTGCGCCCATGAAGATCGGCGACACCACCATCTGGCCGCCCACGAAGAAGCAGTTCAGGCACAGGTGGTGGCCATACAGGTTCCACCCCCAAGGCTCGTTTGACGAGGGATCGCCAAAGATCAGGAAATTATAGCTCCATTCATTCATGATGTTGGGCAGATTGGTCAGTTGGCCCAGGAACGCATTGGTGCGCATGCAGCCTTGCGCTTTGGCATGGCCGCGATCTCCCAGCGATGCAGCGACGATGCCCATGATCAGCATGCGGGTGGTCTCGCTCTCATCCTCCATCCGCAAGCCATAGTCGTTGAACAGCACCTCGGGATTGCTCCAGACCCGCCATTGTGGCGCGTCGAGCGGAAAGAGCAGTTTGACTTTCTTGTTTCCGTCCAGAGATGTGAGCAAAGCGGTTGCCGCTGCGGTTGCTTCGAGCACCGGGGCGCCTTCGTCTTCCAGCGCGAACAGGCCATGTTCGCATGTGCCGTCACAGGTCAGGCCGTGAAACGGCTGGGTCGCGAGCGTTTGCCAATGCGTGATCAGGTCGTTGAGGAGCGGGACCTCGCGGGCCGCCACGCCATATTCGCGCGTCGAGAGATGATGCAGCCCCGCGAGTCGTGGGTGATCGAGGGGAAAAAGCAAATCGCGATAATCGTTTGAAGCGCGCATTTCATGGCCTCTGGCTTATAGATATATCAGTTAAGGTTGACGATCACGCCCTTCGTGTCAAGGATATGGTTAGTTCTTTGGCATGGCACTACGGGAAAGGTTATATTTGATGGTCCTGCAAGCCCGCGATCCGCGTTCGGCATTCCCCCAGGCGCGGCGGCACGCTCTTGCCCGCAGGCCAGATGATCCGGCACGCGGCCGCTACCTGCTGCTGCAATGCATGCCGCCACACAATGGCCTTGAACCTTTGATCGCGCTGGTTCAGGCCGAATTGCAGAGCCGATATGCGGCTTGCACGGTGGACACTGCGATGCGCCGCGATTTCATGATCGACGATGCGGGCGAGCGCCAGGGCTTCGTTGGCCGCTATGATGGAATCATCCTGTTTGCTGGCCCGGCGGCGACATCTGTGCATGTTACGTGGAAATATGGCTCCGCGCTGGAGCAAGCAGGCGTTGCTGTGGCGGTGTCGGTGCCGAGATCTCTGGCGGGCGTGGCGGAACACGAAATTGCGATGCGCGGCGCGCGGTTGCGGCATGCCTTCGCGGCGGTTTCGCCCGAGCCCATGTATGCGCAGGATCTGGTGGATGCCCTGCTGGTCACGCCAAGCGCGCAAGAGCAGGCCGAAAGCGACTATATCCCTTTCACGCCAAGCCACTATGCCGCCAGCGGCACGGCCAGAGATGTCGTCCAATGCTTTGAAGCGCAGGATATGACCGATGGCCTGCCGATAGAAATCCCCACAGATGAGGCCGTGGAGGCCATGCTTGCCGGAACGCACCGCCCGGCAAGCGATATCGTCTGCCCGACTGTGCGGCCAGAAGGCTTGCCCGTGACTGTCGAGCAGGTGGCGATCAACGCGGTCATGGCCGGGGCAGGGCCTGAACATCTGCCGGTCATTCTGGCAGCGGTGGCGCTTTTGGGGGCGATTGAGATGGAATCCATGACCCGCTCGGTGAACAGTTTTGCCTTCACCCATCTCATCAATGGCCCGCTTGCCAAGCAATTGGGGATCGCCTGCGGGGCAAATGCGCTGGGGCGAGGCAATAAGGCAAATGCTGTTATCGGTCGCGCCATAGGTCTGGTGCTGCGCAATGGCGGCTGGCAGCGGGTTGGCTCATCGGCATCACCTTGCCAAGGCAGCGCCGCCGGGATCACAGTGGTTGCTGAAAACGAAGCGGGCTCGCCTTGGTCGCCGTTTCACACCACGCTGGGCTTCGAGCCTGCCGACAATGTGCTGAGCCTGTTTGTTGGCGGCTTTGCCATAGTGGGCAATTATTATTATCAAGGCTTGGTCGATGTGGGGCGCCAAATGCTTGAATTCGAAAATAAAATGGGCTCGCTCTTGTTGCTTTCCGCCAAGCGCGCGGGCGAACTGGCCAGACGCGGGCAGAGCCGGGAAGCGGTGATCGATACGCTGCATCAGCATGCCGCCGCCCCATTGGGCGACATCCGCAAAGGCGGCTTCTATCCGTTGATGAAGGCGCTGATTGAGCGTGATCGCGAAGAAAAGACCTGGCCGAAGGCCTATCTCACTCTGCCAGATGAGGCGGTGGTGCCGCTTTATCCCGCAACAGGGATAAAAATCGCTGTGGTGGGCGATGATATCGCCTCGGTGATGCAAGTGTGGAATTCGCAGTTGCTGGCCAACAGTAGCATTGATGATTGGGTCTAAGCTCGACTTTGTACGTTTTGGGTCACGTCCAGGTCCAGAAGAGGCTATTGCTTGCGACGTGGTTGAGTGCCTGATCGAGGGGCAGGACGCATCCGCCCATGTCGTCGATGTCCTCCCATTTACGCCTGTGTGACCAGTATGCGATCCTGACGTCGTCACCTGTGCCGGTCGGCTTGAGACGTGCGATGGGTGCCTCGGTTGCCAGCAGGTATAGGTGGAAAGCGCCTTTGTCCTTGTACCAGCCAACGCCGCCGCCGTTGGCATCATCAAATGCTTCGATGCGCAGTTCGATTTCGTTTTCGTCCATGGCGCAGCCATAGCCGCCTTCGACTCAGGGCGCATCTGATTCATGTGTGGACGGCCCCTGTTGGGCAAGATGAAATTTGACGCGTTGATCTGATCCGGGTCAGGTTCATTCATGTGTCCGGCCTGTTCGCGCGGCGCGAAACGCCGCTGGCCATGATGTCGTCAGTGGACGGGATCCTCATCACTTTGGCGCGCTATGATGCGCGGTGAATCAAACAGGTTGTTCCCACCCCCGGCAAGCCCCGGATTGGTATCAAGCGTTTCGTTCTCTCCTGCCCAAACTGTTGAGGCGAAGGTCAGGCGGTCGCCGGACTTGCCCGATAATTTTCGTTTCGGACCATCACTGCCCAGGCGATCCGCGCCATCTTGTTGGCGACAGCAACTGTCACCAATCTCGCGGGTTTGCGCTCGAGCAGCTGATTGGCCCAGGTGCTGACTGGCGTTGCCTTGCGGCGCGTATAGCGGACGACGTGCAGCGCGGCAATCATGATGAGAAAGCAGCGTCAATCAAGATGAGAATCTCCACCTGCTGATCCGGTGCAGGGCGTAGCCCGGAGCCGGGTCAGCGGGTGGAGATGGCGCCCCATTGCTGGGCGTTTCTGTGGGTCGCGGTCGGTCAGGTACTCGTTGGCGTAACTTCGAGAGAGGGGATGCCGGGGATGCCGGGCCGTCACGTCAACGATCATCAGATGAGGCTCTATATGAAGTTCCGACAGACACATGCCGTGCCGGTAGCCGCCGCCAAGGCAGGCATCAGCACGGCGACGGCCTATCGCCTTGGCAGCGATTCCCGCCTGCCGTCGCAGAAGCAGGCTCCGCGAGACCGGCGGCGACCCGATCCGTTGGCCGGGATATTCGATGAGGACGTGGTCCCCTTGCTCCAGGCCGCCCCAGGGCTTCGTTCGGTGGCGATTTTCGAGGAGATCTGCCGGCGCCATCCCGACCTCGATGCTGGCATCCGGCGAACATTGGAGCGACGCGTCCGGGCGTGGCGTGCCATCCATGGCCCTGAGCAGGAGGTGATCTTCCGTCAGGTGCATGAACCGGGTCGGCAGGGTTTGTCCGACTTTACCGAGATGAAGGACGAGGCGGTAACGGTTGCTGGCGTGCTGCTCGATCACCGCCTCTACCATTTCCGGCTGATTTGGTCGGGCTTCGAACATGCCCATGTCATCCTGGGCGGCGAGAGCTATGTTGCCTTGGCCGAGGGGCTGCAAAATGCACTGTGGGCCGTGGGCGGCGCTCCGAACGAGCATCGCAGCGACAGCCTGTCGGCCGCGTTCCGCAATCTGGACGCCGATGCCCGGCAGGATCTGACACTGCGCTATGATGCCCTGTGCCAGCATTACGGCATGACGCCGACGCGCAACAATCGCGGCGTTGCCCACGAGAATGGCAGCATCGAGAGTTCGCACGGTCATTTGAAGGCCGCGATCAAGGACGCACTGCTGATGCGCGGGTCGCGGGACTTTGATGATCTGGCCAGTTACCGGCACTTCATCGATGAGATCGTCAGCCGCAAGAACCGGCGCAATGGCGCGCGCATCGATGCCGAGCGCGCGGTGCTGCAGCCACTGCCGGACGCGCGGACCAGCGATTACGAGGAAACGATCGTCACGGTCACCTCGACCAGCAGTTTCACACTTCGCAAGGTGTTCTACACCGTGCCCTCGCGTTTGATCGGCCATCGGCTGAGGGTTCGCCTTTATGACGACCGGCTCGATCTCTTTGTAGGCGGCACGCATCTGATGACATTGCCGCGGGGGCGTTCGTTCAACAACGGCAACCATGGGCACGTGGTCGACTATCGACATGTCATCCATAGCCTGCGCCGCAAGCCGATGGCTCTGCTCAAGCTGGTCTATCGCAATCAGCTCTTCCCACGCGACGCCTATCGGCAGATATTCGACCGGCTCGTTGCCGCCCTGCCTGAACGCGTCGCTTGCCGGCATATGGTCGAGTTGCTGGCCATGGCCCATGAGAGAGCCTGTGAAGCCGAACTTGCCGACATGCTGTTGGCCGACATAGCCGCTGACCGCCTTCCTGACATGGCGGCTTTACGGACACGTTTCGCTCCCGACCCGGCGGCGCTTCCCGATGTCGTTGTGGAGTTGGTCCCCCTTGCCATTTATGATGCTCTTCTGGCGGGAGAAGCCGCATGAGCCGGAATGTCCCCGCCATTGACGCCCAGCGGCTCAGTCTCATCCTCAACGATTTGCGCCTGCCCGCGATCAAGCAGATCTGGTCCGACTTCACCACGCGGGCCGACAAGGAAGGCTGGCCTGGCGCCCGTCTGCTTGCCGCGCTTGCCGAACACGAGATAGCGGAAAGGGATCGTCGCAGGATCGAGCGGCATCTGAGCGAAGCCCGCCTGCCACCGGGCAAAACCCTCGACGGCTTTGCCTTTGACGCTGTCCCCATGATCTCGCGTGCGCAGGTCACTGCCCTGTGTTCCGGCGATGGCTGGCTTGAAAAAGGAGCTAACATCATCCTGTTTGGCCCACCGGGCGGCGGAAAAACCCATCTGGCAGCGGCAATCGGGCTCGCCCTGATCGAGAATGGCTGGCGTGTCCTGTTCGCCCGCACCTCCGACCTGGTCCAGAAACTTCAAGTCGCTCGCCGCGAACTGGCCCTGGAAGCCGCGATCGCGAAGCTCGACAAATATCATCTGCTGGTACTCGATGATCTGGCCTATGTGACCAAGGACCAGGCCGAAACCTCCGTCCTGTTCGAGCTGATCAGCGCGCGCTATGAACGCCGCTCCACGCTCATCACCGCAAACCAGCCTTTTGGCGAATGGAACCGCATCTTCCCGGACCCTGCCATGACGCTCGCCGCAGTGGACCGTCTGGTGCATCACGCAACGATCTTCGAGATGAACGTCGAGAGCTATCGACGCCGTGCTGCGATCCAGCGACAATCACGCGCTGGCCGGCCGCCTGCCTCTGCGACAGTCAAGGACGTGTCGCCCAGCGACAATCAAGCCGACGCGTAGCGCTTGCCAGCGTCAATCAAAACAGGCACCACATGAAAACCGCGACAATCAATTCTCATCCTGATTGACGCAAGCTTCTCATCCAGATCGCCGCGCTACAGGCCCAGACCATCGATCATGTTGGCAATCAGCAGCAACGTTTGTCGGGCCAGTTCCGGGATCGCTGCCTCGCCCGCGTTGAGGACATCGACGAGATCGCGGACATGAGCGCGGCATCTCCGGCTTGCCGTGGCGGGCCATAGCATCCTCCAGCGCCTCGACGCAGAAACCCGCATCCATCGTGTTGGAGATCCGCCAAGCCAGCACCTTGCGCGTCGCCCAGTCCATAATGGCCACAAGATAGAGGAAGCCGCGCCGCATCGGCAGGTACGTCACATCAGCGCACCATACCTGATTGGGTCGGATGATCGCCAGATCGCGCAGCAAATAGGGATAGATCCGATGCTCCGGGTGCGGATCGCTGGTGCGTGGACGCTGGTAGATTGCCACCAACCCCATCTTCGCCATCAGGCGCCGCACCCGGCGACGGCCAACAGCATGGCCCATCCGCTGCAGGTGACGGGCCATTTGTCGGCTACCGTACCATGGGCAATCCATGAACACCTGGTCAATCATGGCCATCAGCGCCAGCGTCGCGCCATTCTCCGGTACGGGCGCGGAATAATAGCCCGAACGGCTGATCGAGAGCAGGCGACATTGCGCCGTGATCGACAGGTTCGGATTGTCTGGCTCGACCATCTTCCGCCTCCGATCCATGTTCATCGACCGGAGGCCCGCGCCAAAAAATCCCGTTCCACCAGCAATTGGCCAATCTTGGCGTGCAATTTCTCGATCTCGGCCTCGCTGGCAGCCTTGGCAGTCTGGTCACCACCCTCAAACAGGCTGGCCATGCCATCCATCGCCTGACGCTTCCACGCGCCGATCATCGTATGGTGCACGCCATGCTTGGCCGCCAATTCCGCAAGCGTCAGATCGCCGCGGATCGCCTCCATCGCTACCTTCGCCTTGAACTCCGCGCTGTAGCGCTTCCTCGTCGTCTTCATTCCAGTCCATTCCTCAGGTCAGGCTGAGCTTATCACCCTGTCCAGAAAAACGGCACCACCTCAAAATGTTTGCACCAGCATAGCGCAAAGCGGCTTCTCCGGCGGGATCGAAGGACGGCCAATCTGAGAATAAAGCTCGAAAAATCTGTAGGCCGCAATCAAAGCGCTTCGTCCACGATCACCCAGATGGGCCCTAGCGGATCGCGCTCCGGCACCCGCGCTTAGCAATTCATGCACAAAAACAGACCTTCTGTCCGAACGCCCCAAGTGCGCACTGTCTGCTCCAGCAACAATCTCGCTGAAAAAAGTTGAATTACCCATCACCTTAAAGCGGTAGCCCTTTTCCGTAAGCTGCTATGCTTCGCTATGGGCATCTCGGTTTCCCGCTCAAGCTTTGGCGGTGACTTTGTCCTGAGGTTGTGAGCCTTCCTTGCTGCGGCGTTTGCGGCGAGTTGCCGCAGTTTGGGTAAAGCCCTCAGATGGTTGCATTGTGTCGAGGGCTTGAAAATAGAAAAGAATGCCTTCTTTGGATTTGCTCACACGTTCTTCGATTATAGCACTGGCGCGCCCAGGGTCACGGACGGCCACGAAGGCTGCTATTTCTTCCGCAGTGGACACCCACTGACGCCCTTGCTCTGTATTGAAGAAATTAATGAACAGTCTCTCCATTTCTGCGCTGAGGCGCTCATAGAGGAAGAGGAGCAGGTCATTGTTTGCAAGCGTTGCCAACCTATTGAAAAATTCGGCCGCATTGCTGGCCAACTCAGATGGCCGGAGGGCCGGATTGGCTGATTTGACTCCAATTTCCATCAACTCCTGTCGGTCATCTGCAGCCATCCGTTCATAGGCTAGCTTGGCCGTAAGAGGCCCCAGAACCAGCCATACCGTGAAGAAATCCTCGATGGATTTCCTGTCGATCCGGGTGACGCGATAGCCGCTGCGGGGCAGGGTTTCGATCAGCCGGTCCTGGTCCAGACGCACGAGCGCCTCGCGCACTGGCGTTCTGCCAAGGCCAAGGCGCTCGATCAATTCGCGTTCGGTCAGGCGTGAGCCTGGGGCGAGTTCACAATTGATGATCATGGTGCGCAACCGGGCATAAGCGGCCTCGGTTTGGCTCGTATCGGGCTTGGCTTCTTTTGAGGGTTTCAGCATGGGCACAAATTAACCCCAAATGGCTCTTTGCGCCAGTGGGGTGCCCCAAAGATATATCGCAATTCCCAGTTTTCCCCAACAGCTGAGCCCCGGTCAGCGCCTGTAGGTGAGAAGGGCTAGTTCGGCGCGCCTGCTCGGCCATTGGCTAGGTATCTTGCAGCATCTTGGCGATCTGCGCGATGATTGCCAGTTTTTCGGCATTACTTCATGCAGGGTCGTGGATCAGGCCTATGCGGCGATGAAAATTATACCCATCCACGGCCAGTTGCGCAGTGCCTGTAATGGCAAACGATGCAGGTGCAGTCGTGATCCCAAGGCCGGCCGCCATCATTGCCAGGCATCGCTCGTCGCTTTCCGAACGGAAGGCAAAGCGCGGGCGCACCCCGGCGCTGGTGAAGAAGCGGCTGGTTTCTTCCAAGATCTCGCAGGAGCGGCGGGCGAGCATGATCTCGCTGGCCAATTCCTCGGGGGCCACGCTTTCCCGCCCGGCCAAAGGATGATTGCTGGCCACCAGCATCGTATAAGGTTCGGCCCAGAGCGGATGGGTATTGGGCACACTTTCCTTATCGCGCAAAAGCGTGAGCGCGAGATGGATGCGGCCAGTCGCCAGAGCGGTGCGCAATTCGTAATCTGTGCCCTCGATCATCTCGATGCCGTGTTCACGGCCCAACACTTCGATGATCGTTCGCAGTTGGCGGTTAGCCACGCTGCGGATCACGCCCAAACGTAGCGAGGGCCATTCGACCGAAGCATTGCGCCCAAAACTGTCCGCCACGCGAAAGCCGCGCTCTAGCCCGCATAATTCATCCGGTTGAGTTTCGCGCTCCCAGTTTTGAGCATTTGGCGTCAGCCGGGCATACCGGCTCGTCCCCGGCGGTGGGCGGGGTTTGGGTGGATCAAGGCTTGCGGGTTGACTG
>Ga0302190_10001857_pt1 | contig 14022 bp, 10 predicted proteins | sample II_Bog_E2_3_FD_198784 | JGI IMG/M metagenome (GOLD analysis project Ga0302190, IMG submission 198784) | Peat permafrost microbial communities from Stordalen Mire near Abisko, Sweden - II_Bog_E2_3 | ecosystem: Environmental > Terrestrial > Soil > Wetlands > Peat | place: Sweden: Abisko... | reverse complement strand
CGTCTGCTGAAAAAAAGCGGCGGCGGGCGTGCCGTTCCATATACTTAGCATGCCTTCGACGGCTTCGCGTCCAACCGCCGGCAACCCGCCATCGACGCTGACCGAACGCCAGAAATGGGCGAGTTGGTCGCGTGCGCCCTTGGCGCCGCCCTTGCGCAGACCGTCCGCAAAATTAACCGCATTCATCGCGCCGGCGCTGGCTCCGCTCAAGCCGTCGAATGCGAGGCGCCCATCCTCAAGCAGGCGATCCAGGACGCCCCAGGTGAAGGCGCCATGCGCGCCTCCGCCTTGCAATGCGAGATTGACCATTTTGTGCGCTGGAGGCTCTGCGGTCGTCGGCATCGAGATCCTTTCGGCCTCAGGCGGCGGTCCAGCCGCCATCCATCGGAATGTTGGCGCCGGTAATCTGCGAGGCCGAGTCCGAGGCGAGGAAGACGGCCAGCGCCGCGACCTGTTCGACAGTCACGAACTGCTTTGTCGGCTGTGCGGCCAGCAGCACGTCGTGCATGACCTGCTCCTTGGTCATGTTGCGCGCCTTCATGGTGTCGGGAATCTGTTTTTCGACCAAAGGCGTCCATACGTAGCCGGGCGAAATGCAGTTGACTGTGACGCCGAACGTCGCCAATTCCAGCGCCGCCGTCTTGGTGAGCCCGGCGATGCCATGCTTTGCCGAGACATAGGCGGATTTGAAAGGCGAAGCGACGAGCGAATGCGCCGAGGCGGTATTGATGATTCGGCCCCATTTACGCGCCTTCATGCCGGGAATGGCGGCATGAATGGTGTGAAAGGCGGAGGAAAGATTGATTGCGATGATCTGGTCCCACTTTTCGGTCGGGAAATCCTCGATCGGCGAGACGAACTGTATGCCGGCGTTGTTCACCAGCACGTCGACCGAGCCGAAGGTCTTTTCTGCATTCGCCACCATCGCGGCGATCTCGGCGGGTTTGGACATGTCGGCGGCGTCATAAATCGCCTTGACGCCAAAATCCTTTTCGATCGCCAGGCGCTCGGCCTCGATGGCGGCGGCGTCGCCGAAGCCGTTAATCAAGACATTGCAGCCTTCCTTTGCGAATGCGCGGGCATAGGCGAGGCCGATGCCGGAAGTCGATCCGGTGACGACGGCGGTTTTGGCGGCAAGCGACATGATCATCTCCATTACGGGAAAAAGACGCCAGACCCTATCGGTCAGAATTGGGAAAAGGCTCTAGGTTTTTGTTTTTACGCGCTTTAATCAAGCGAATCGGTTTCCGAATCGCTCGAAAACGCTCTGAAGCTGCGCTGCGACTATAGCGCGCGACCGGAATTTTGCAGAATGACTTTTGGCTGATATGCGATATTTTCCGGCTACAAACCCGCACGCGACGTATTCGGCGCCGTGGTGGGGCGCCCAAATTCGCGTCGGCGCGTTTCTCTGGTATAGAAGCTCATTCTGCTGGAAGACAGGTTCCACCCGATGACCGAACATTATTTCCCGCCCAAGTTCCCGTCCATGTGCGAAACAGAAATCGCGGCGGTTCCGCGGCAACGACGCCAGAGTGTCGGCGTGCGTGTCGGCTCCGGTCCTGGAGCTGTTGTGGTCGGCGGCGGCGCGCCGGTGGTCGTGCAAAGCATGACCAATACGGATACGGCGGATGTCGAGTCTACAGTGCGGCAGGTCGCGGCTTTGGCGCAGGCCGGCTCTGAACTGGTGCGGATCACGGTGGACCGCGACGAGGCGGCGGCAGCCGTGCCGAAAATTCGCGAAAAGCTCGACGCCTTGGGGATTTCGACGCCGCTGGTCGGCGATTTTCATTATATTGGCCACAAATTGCTCGCCGATCATCCCGCTTGCGCCGAAGCCCTTGCGAAATATCGCATCAATCCTGGAAATGTCGGCTTCAAGGAAAAGAAGGACAAGCAATTCGGCGCCATCGTCGAATTGGCGATCAAACATGACAAGGCCGTACGCATTGGGGCCAACTGGGGCTCGCTCGATCAGGAAATGCTGACGCATTTGATGGACGAAAACGCGGTGGCGGCGCGACCCATCGACGCCCGCGCTGTAACGCGCGAAGCGTTGGTCCGCTCGGCGCTGCTCTCCGCCGGACGGGCGGAGGAGATCGGGCTGAGCCGTGACCGAATCATCCTCTCGGCCAAGGTTTCCGGCGTCCAGGATCTGATTTCCGTCTATCGCATGGTGGCGCAGCGGTCCGATTACGCGCTGCATCTCGGTTTGACCGAAGCGGGCATGGGATCGAAAGGCATTGTCGCCTCTTCGGCGGCGCTGGGAATTTTGTTGCAGGAGGGGGTCGGCGACACGATCCGCGTTTCCCTGACGCCGGAACCCGGCGGCGACCGCACAATTGAAGTGCAGGTTGCGCAGGAAATCCTGCAAACCATGGGCTTCAGGACCTTTGTGCCGCTGGTTGCGGCCTGCCCGGGGTGCGGACGAACGACGTCAACCGTTTTCCAGGAACTGGCGCGCGACATCCAATCGCTGATCCGAGACAAAATGCCGGTATGGAAAAAAGTCTATCCGGGAGCCGAGACTTTGAACGTCGCTGTCATGGGCTGCATCGTCAACGGCCCGGGCGAATCGAAACATGCCGACATCGGGATCTCGCTGCCTGGCACGGGTGAAACCCCCGCCGCTCCGGTATTCATCGATGGCAAGAAGGCGATGACCCTTCGCGGCGAAGGCATTGCGCAGGAATTCGAGAAAATCGTCGAGGACTATGTCGCCAAACGTTTTGGCGGCAAGGCCGACGCCAGCCTGCCGAATTGATCGAAGCGCCAAATTCAGGGGCGGGCCGCCGCCCACTGAACGATCACTGGATTATTTCCCTTCCGGGTTGGGTTTGGCCTCAGCCTCGGTCGGCGGTTTCGACAGGTCGAGCACCACTTTCTTCACGCCATGTTCCTGCGGATCGTCTTCGATCCGGAATCCCAGCGCCTGACACATGGAGAGCATTGGGCCATTGTCGCTGATCACCTGGCCCTCCACGATCTTGATTTCCTCCGTGCGGGCGAATTCGATCATATATTTCATCAGTTTCCAGCCGAGGCCCTGACCCTTGAGGTCGGAGCGCAACAGGACCGCGTATTCACCATGCTCGTGATTGGCGTCGAGCATCAGCCGCACCACGCCCAGCATCAGGCCGGTCTGCTCATCGACAGCGACGGACACGAAGGAGCGGGCATAGTCGATCTGGATCAGCCTGGCGATGAAGGCGTGCGAAAACTCCTTCACCGGCGCAAAAAAGCGCAGGCGGATATCCTCCGGCGTGACGTGGGTGAAGAAAACTTTATACATTTCCTCATCTTCGGGACGAACCGGCCGCAATTGCACGGGTGTGCCGTTCTTGAGTATGGTGCGTCGCTCCTGCGCCTTGGGGTAGGGCGCGATGGCGAAGCGCGGATTGCCGCCGGCAACGCCGCGTCCAGAGAAAGGCTCGACGGCGACGCGGGCGTCCACCACCACCACGCCGTTGGAATCCGCCAGCACCGGATTGAGCTCGAGTTCGCGAATTTCGGGAATATCGGCGGAAAGCTGCGATATTTTGACCAAAAGCAGGGCGATGGCGTCGATGTCGGCGGCTGGAACGTCGCGATAATCGCGCAAGGCGCGGACGACCTGAGTCTGTTCGATCAGGCTGCGCGCCAAGGATAAATCGAGCGGAGGCAGGGCCAAAGCCTTGTCATTGATGACCTCCACCGCCTTGCCGCCGTGTCCGAAAACGATCACGGGACCGAAAGTGGGATCTTCGGTGACGCCCAGCACCAGTTCCCGCGCGTCGGGACGGCGCACCATGGGATTGATGGTGACGCCATCGACCCGCGCCTGGGGCGCCTCGATCGCCACGCGATCCAGCATCTTGCGCGTGGCGTCAACCACTTGCTCCACCGAACGCAGATCGAGCGCCACGCCCCCGAGATCGGACTTGTGAACGATATCGCGTGACATTATTTTTACGACGCAACCGCCATAGCGGCCAAGCACCAGGCGGGCGACTTCCGCCGCCTCTTCCGGCGTGCGCGCTAGGCGAGCCGGAGCGATGGGAATATCATAGGCCTCTAACAGGGTGCTGATTTCAACCGGCGCCAGCCAGGTATGTCCGCGCGAGATCGCCTGTTGGACAATGGCGCGGGCTTTGGTCGTATTTGGCGCGAAATCGACAGGCAATGAGGGCGGCGCGACCATCAGCGCTTCACGCGCCTGGCGCCATTTAACCATATGCATGAAGCCGGCGACGGCGCTGCGTTCGTAGCGCGGAATTTTCGCCTCGTCGAAGACTTTGCTGGTCGCCTCGTCGGCCCCATACCAGACGGCGAAGACCGGCTTGGAAATGATCGTCGCTTTACGGTGCTTTTTCACCGCCTCGACGGCGGCGCGGGCGACCTCCTCGCCATTGACCAGAATACTCGGCGAATGCATCGCCATGACGGCGTCATTGGACCTGTCCTGCAGCACCAACGACAGCGCCTGGCCGAAGTGTTCGGGGCTGGCGTCGCCGGCCAGTTCCACCGGCGGCGCGCCGCTCCAGCCTTCTATCGTCAAGGCGGCGAGGGCCTCGCGCGTGGCCGGCGCAATATCCGCCAGCTTGCCGCCGAGATCGAGCAGGTGGTCAATGGCGAGATAGCCGATGCCGCGCCCATTGGTGACGATCGCCAGCCGGTCGCCATTGAAGGGCTTCATGCGCCCGAGCGCCTCGGCCGCGTCGAACAGGCCGTAAATGTCGCCGACGCGCAGAATGCCGGCGCGGCGGAAGGCGGCGTCATAGACCCCGTCGGTCGTCGCCAGATTGCCTGCATGAGTGCCGCTCCGGCGCGAGGCGTCATGGCGACCCGATCGCGCCACGATCACCGGCTTTACGCGAGCCGCGGCGCGCGCGGCTGACATGAAGCCCTTGGCGTCCTCCAGATGCTCGACGTAGAGCAGGATGGCGCGGGTCATAGGATCGAGCGCGTAGACATCGAGCATGTCGGCGAAATTGACATCGGCCTGATGGCCAAGCGAGGCCATGCCGGAGAAGCCGACTTGGTGCTTGGCGCCTCTGGCGATAATCGCGCCGAGCACCGCCGCCGATTGCGAAATCACCGCCAAGTCGCCAGGCAAAATCGACTGGGCGGAGAGGCTGGCGTTGAGTTTGAAGCGCGGCGCGATCAGGCCGTGGCAATTGGGCCCGAACAGGCGGATGCCGCGCTCGCGCGAAATGACGCGCATCTGCTCGAACAGCGAATTCGGACCGGGATGGGGATCGTCGGTCATGACAATGGCCGCTGGGACGGCCAGGTCCGCCGCTTCGTTCAGAATCGCCGCTACATTTTCCTTGGGCGCCACTACGACGATCAGGTCTGGCGGCGCGGGCAGGTCGCGAAGCGAAGCGAGGCAGGCGCGGCCGTCGATTTCGGAATAGCGTGGATTGATCAGATGAATGGCGCCGGCAAAACCCGCCTGCACAATATTCTGTAGCACTGCGCGGCCGGTCGATCCCGGCCGGTCGCTGGCGCCAACCAACGCCAAGGATTTTGGTTGCAGGGCGCGATCCAATTGACGCGTGCTCATCAAATCTCTCCTGAAGAGCTCATTTCGCGCGGGACCATAAAGCCAAAACGACAGTATTTCATCATGGATTCTTGGCGGATAGCGCGAAAGGCGGAAGAAAATGGCCTTGCGCATCTGCGCCAAGACGGGGTTTATTCGATCGTCGGCGGCGCAGAAGGAACGAAAACATGATTTGCGGAAACGCTGTCGCGAGCTTTGCGATGGATCAGTTTTTACGCTAAACGAGAGTAATGTTGGCCCTTAGGTCAGCCGGGGGACAAAAATGGCACGAATTCTTGGTCGCGGCTGGTTGCGCGTGGGCTTTTTCGCCGCGATCCTTTCCGCCGGCGCCGCGAGCGCCTTGGCGCAGGATGCCGATGGCTTGTGGACGCGCGAAGATGGCGCTGCTCGGATTCAGTTTTCGCCTTGCGGGGCGGCGCTGTGCGGAGTGATCGTCTGGCTGAAACGTGCCGACTCCAAGGCTCACGTGGGCCAGCAGGTTTTTTTCGACATGACGCGCGCCGATCAAAACAGCTGGACGGGCAAGGCGTTCAACCCGGAAGACGGCAAAACCTATTCGGGCAAAATGGTGTTGAGCGGCAAGAAGCTGAAGACAAGCGGCTGCGTCCTGGGCGGTTTGATTTGCAAGACGGTCGCCTGGCAGCGCGATAGCTGATGGTTACCGCCGTTATTGGCGCATTTTTCGTTCCAGCAGGACGCGCGCCTGGCCACTTTCCGCGCCAAAATAACGACGGCCGACGCCGAGCGTTCGGGAAGCGAGCAGTCCTGACGCATCGGAGCCGTCGGCGGCAATAAGAAACGTTACGAAATTCCCGCCGCAATCGTGCGGGATGCAGACCTTGCCGTAGTAATAGATTTTTTGGCGCAAGGTCAGGCGCTCGAGCGGTCCCGCCGTGCCGTCAAGCGACGCGATCCAGGCTTGTTTGCGATATTCAGGCGGAATGATTCCACGCCAGGCGTTAAAGGCTAGCGAATTGCTCCTTGCGATTTCATAGGGATAGCCTTGCGCGCGCGCGGCAGGAATTGGCGCCAGGCTCAAGCAAAAGACCAAGGCGCAGGAAAAACAGAGCGCATGGCGGCTCCCCCAAGTCCACATTTCGCACAAAGTCAATTCAGAGTCCGACCGCCATCAATCCACGGCGCAGATCGTCGAGCAAATCCTCGACATCCTCCAGCCCGACAGACAGACGCAGCATGCCGGGGCCAATCCCGGCGGCCGCCCGGGCCTCGTCGCCCAGTCGCTGATGGGTGGTTGTGGCCGGATGCGTCACCAGGCTCTTCGCGTCGCCGAGGTTATTGGAAATCTTGATGATCTCGAAAGCATTTGCCATGGCGAACGCCTCCCGCTTGCCGCCGGCGACGTCGAACGCAACCATGGTCGAGCCGCCCTTCATCTGTCGTCGCGCGAGCTCATGTTGCGGATGGTCCTTGCGGCCGGGATAATAGACGCGGGCGATCTTATCCTGCCCGGCGAGAAAATCGGCGATTTTTTCGGCGCTGGCCTGCTGCTGGGCGACACGCAGCGGCAAGGTCTCCAGCCCCTTGAGCAGCACCCAGGCGTTGAAGGGCGAGAGCGAAGGTCCCGTCTGGCGCAGATAATTGTGGATATGGGTCTCGATGAACGCCTTCGAGCCGAGGATGACGCCGCCAAGGCAGCGGCCCTGTCCGTCGATATGCTTGGTCGCAGAATAGACGACGCAATCCGCGCCCAGCTCCAAAGGCTTCTGCATCAGCGGCGTCGCGAAGACATTATCCACCACCAGGGTCGCGCCGACCGAATGGACAATTTCGGCGATCGCCGTGATGTCAAGGACGCCAAGGCCGGGATTGGTGGGGCTTTCGAGGAAGGCGGTCTTGGTGTTGGGCCGCAGCGCGGCCTTCCATTGCGCTAGGTCTGCGCCGTCGACCAGCGTCGATTCGACGCCGAACCGCGGCAGCAAATCCTGAACAATGTAGAGACAGGAGCCAAACAAGGCTCGGGAGGCGACGACATGGTCCCCCGCCCTGACCTGGCCCATCAACGCCGTCGTAACCGCGGCCATGCCGGTGGCGGTGGCGCGCGCGGCCTCGGCGCCTTCGAGCAAGGCCATGCGCTGCTCGAACATGGCGACCGTTGGGTTGCCGAACCGGCTGTATTGAAACCCTTCGTCTTCGCCGGTGAAGCGGCCTTCCGCGACTTCGGCGCTGTTGTAGACGAAGCCCTGGGTGAGGAACAAAGCCTCCGAGGTTTCTCCGAACGCCGAACGCATCGCGCCGCCATGCACCAGTTGGGTGCGCGGGCGCAGCGTCTTGGCGTCGATGGCGGGTCGGTCATAGGCGGTCATGCAAAACTCCTCGCGCCGCCTGGCTGCTCAATTTTCGAGGCAAGCCCGGCCTATTTAGCGCATTGATTTTCCGTGGCGGCAAGCCGGCCGGCTTCTCTAACGCCGGGCCGACGTCCGGTCAACGTATCCAGTAATTTCCGTGATGTCGGATAGGCTTTGGCGCCGCGCCGCTTTAGGACTAGTTTTGGCGTTGCGACGACAGGGGAGACATTCGTGATTTCGCAGGCGGAAACCGGAAAAGAGCAGGGCATTTTCGCTGCCCACCAGATTGCAGCTTTGGCCAAGGCCGGGGCGATTCTTCCCGCGTCGCCTTTTGTCGAAAACCAGATCCAGCCGGCCAGTCTCGATTTGCGGCTTGGGCGGCGCGCCTGGCGCATGCGGGCCAGCTTTCTTCCCGGCGCCCGCAGCGTGGCCGACGCGATCACGCGGCACGCCCTGCACGAGATCGACCTTGCTTCTGGCGCGGTGCTGGAGACCGGCTGCGTCTATGTCGCGGAACTGGCCGAAAATCTCGCTTTGCCATCTGATGTCGCCGCAGCCGCCAATCCCAAAAGCTCGACCGGTCGGATCGACGTTTTCACCCGCGTCATCGCCGATCGCTCAAGCGCCTTCGATACGGTCGAGGCCGGCTATCACGGACCGCTGTTCGCGGAGATCTCTCCGCGCACTTTCCCCATTCTGGCGCGCAGCGGCTCACGTCTGTCGCAAATCCGCTTCCGGCGCGGCGCCGCCCGGCTCGACGCCGCCGCCCACGCCGAGCTTCACGCGCGCAACAAACTGGTCTCGACGGCCGACCCCTGTTTTGTCGGCGGCGTTGCCATATCCATCGATCTAGCCGGATTTGGCGACGACGGTCTGATCGGCTATCGCGCCAAGCGGCATACCGGTCTGATCGACGTCGACCAGCCCGGCGCCTATGAGGTCGCGGATTATTGGGAGCCGGTCTTTTCGGGCGGTCGCGGCGAATTGGTGCTCGATCCGGGAGAGTTCTATATTCTCGCCTCCAAGGAGGAAGTTCTGGTGCCACCCGATCACGCGGCGGAAATGACGCCCTTCGATCCGCTCGTCGGCGAGTTTCGCGTTCATTACGCGGGATTTTTCGACCCGGGTTTTGGCGTGGCGGAGGCGGGCGGCGCGGGGGCGCGGGCGGTGCTGGAAGTGCGCTCGCATGACGTGCCTTTCATCCTCGAAGACGGGCAGGCGGTCGGGCGGCTCGTTTACGAGCGCATGGCGCAAGTTCCGCACGATCTCTATGGCGCGGGCCTAGGCTCCAACTATCAGGCGCAAGGGCTGAAACTTTCGAAACATTTTCGTCCGCCCCGTTGAAGCGGGCGCGGTGTCCGGTTAGAAAGAAAGCGCGCGGGCGTAGTTCAGTGGCAGAACGACAGCTTCCCAAGCTGTATGTCGTGAGTTCGATTCTCATCGCCCGCTCCAATCCTTTTCTGCGCGCTCCTCCGCAGCGATAAACAGGGCGCGCTAAAGGCTTCAACTGAAATGCGCGACATATCGTCGCTCCCCGGAAACTTTCTGAGCGCACGATGCGATCACTTCAGCGCTTATCGCATCGCTACTCGTTAGCAACACCTGACAGTTACGGCGCTTGACACTTGCCAAGTGTCCACAAAAAGTGACATATCTTTGCGCCAGCAGGATCGTGGCAGGCGAGCGCGCAAAGTTGCGGTCCTCGCTTAGAGGGGTGAGTTTTCAATGTCTTCGCCATTTCCGTTTTCCGCGATCGTCGGCCAGGAGAGCATGAAGCTTTCTTTCATGATCGCGGCGGTGGACCCATCCGTCGGCGGAGTGCTGGCGTTCGGAGATCGCGGCACGGGCAAATCCACCGCCGTCCGCGCGCTCGCGGCATTGTTGCCCAAGATGCGCGCCGTCGTCGGCTGCGCCTACAATTGCGATCCAGCCGACGCCGCGCATTTTTGCGACGCGTGCAAGCGTGCAAAAGGCGAGCCGAAGTCAGCCTTGCGCCCTGCGCCAGTCGTCGATCTCCCGCTCGGCGCCACCGAGGATCGCGTCGTCGGCGCGCTTAATCTCGAACGCGCGCTCGCGAATGGCGAGAAATGCTTCGAGCCCGGACTGCTGGCCCAGGCAAATCGCGGGTTTCTTTACATCGACGAGGCAAACCTGCTTGAGGACCATCTCGTCGATCTCTTGCTGGACGTCGCGGCTTCGGGCGTGAATGTCGTGGAGCGCGAAGGTTTGAGCGTGCGCCATCCCGCGCGCTTCGTTCTCATCGGAAGCGGCAATCCGGAGGAGGGCGAGTTGCGCCCCCAATTGCTTGATCGATTCGGCCTCGCCATAGACGTGAAAACGCCCATCGATGTTCCCAGCCGGATCGAGGTCGTGCGCAGGCGCGACCGATTCGAGCGCGACCCTGCCGCTTTCCACAAAAAATGGGCGGGCGAGGAGCGCAAGCTACGCAATAAAATCGTCTCGGCGCGCGAAAATCTCGCCTCCGTCGCAACGCCTGATTCCGCGATCGAGCGCGCAACCCGTCTATGCCTCGCTCTTGGCACAGACGGCTTGCGCGGCGAACTCACGCTCATTCGCGCGGCGCGGGCGCTCGCGAGTCTGGAAGGCAAGAGCGAGGTCGGCGACGCCCAGCTGCGTCGCGTCGCGCCGATGGCGCTGAGCCATCGCCTGCGCCGTAATCCGCTTGACGATGCGGGCTCCGCCGTGCGGGTCGAGCGTGCTCTGCAGGAGATGTTTGCCGCATGAGCGCGCCGATCGAGGCTGCAACGCCCTGGCGGCGCGCGAGCCTCGCCGCGGCCCTGTTCGCAATCGATCCGGTCGGAAACGGCGTCATCGTGCGGGCTGGACCAGGCCCTGTGCGCGACGCCTGGCTCGGCCTTCTGGTCGAAGCGCTCCCCGCCGGCGCGCCGCTGCGTCGTGCGCCCGCCAACATCGCTGACGATCGATTGCTCGGCGGACTGGACATAACAGCGACGCTGCGTGCCGGCCGACCCGTCGCCGAGCCCGGGATCATCGCACAAGCGGATGGAGGCGTGCTGGTGCTGGCGATGGCTGAGCGCAGCACTCAAGGGACTGCGGCGCGGATTTCCTCAGCGCTCGACAGAGGTGTCGTGACTTTGGCGCGCGACGGGTTCGCGATGGAAATGCCTGCGCGGCTCGGCGTCGTCGCCCTCGACGAAGGCCAAGGCGACGACGAGCGCCCGCCTGAAGCTCTGGTGGATCGGATGGGCTATTGGGTCGATCTGACGTCGATCGGATGGCGTGAAATCGAGGGAGCGGCTTATTCCGCCGATGAACTTGTTGCAGCCCGCGCGAAGTTGGGCGGCGTCGAGGCGGAGCCTTCGGTTGTCGAGGCGCTGGTTGTCGTGGCGGCTCGGCTCGGGGTGGCCTCGTTGCGCGCGCCCCTGTTCGCTTTGCGGGCCGCCCGGGCGCTGGCTGCTCTGCGCGGCGGTGTTCGTATTGAGGATGATGACGTCGCGTTGGCGGCGAGTTTGGTTCTCGCGCCGCGAGCGACCAGGATGCCGGCTGAGGAAGATGATGAGCCCGAGCCGGAGCCGGAGTCGGAGCCCCCGCCGCCGCCTGACGACGCGCAGGAACCCTCGGACCCCAGCGAGCCGCAAGACGACACCATGCCCGATCTCGATGATCTCGTGCTGGCGGCCGCGCAGGCGGCCATTCCGCCCGATCTGCTTGCGCGCATCGAGGCCGGCGCGTCGCGGCGGCGCAAATCGTCGAGTGACGGAAAGTCCGGCGCCTTTTCGATCTCCAAACTGCGCGGACGTCCGACCGAGGCGCGCGCGGGAACGCTCAAAGAAGGCAGATTGAGCCTTGTCGCGACGTTGCGCGCGGCGGCCCCATGGCAGCGCGTTCGCGGCGGCGAGAGTCCGGCAGTAGGCGGGAATCGATTGCAGATCAAGCCGGACGACTTCCGCATTGTGCGCTACCGTCAGCGGCGCGGCGCAACGACGGTCTTCATACTCGACGCTTCGGGCTCGTCTGCAATGCAGCGGCTGGCGGAGGTGAAGGGCGCGATCGAATTGCTGCTCGCTGACTGCTACATCCGGCGCGACAGTGTCGCGCTGGTCGCTTTCCGCGGTCGCGGAGCCGAAATCGTGTTGCCGCCGACCCGCTCGACGGCGAGAGCCCGCCGCGCCTTGGCGGGATTGCCTGCGGGCGGGGGCACGCCCATCGCGAACGGCCTTGATGTGGCCTTGGCGCTGGCGGATCAAATTCAGCACAAGGGCCAAACACCGCTTCTCGTTCTGATGACGGACGGTCGCGCCAATATCGCTCGCGATGGAACGCCGGGGCGGCCACAGGCGCTCCAAGACGCCATCGACGCCGGACGGCGCATCCGCGCCTCTGGCGTCTCTGCCTTGGCTATCGACACTTCACCGCCGACCTCGCGACCCGACGCGCCGAGCTTTCTCATCGCCGAAGCGATGCAGGCAATTTATGTCAAATTACCCTATGCGAACGCCACCATGGTCAACGAGGCCGTGCGGGCCGCTGTGGGATCGTGAGGGCGCGGCCGTGTGCGGGGAAAGGGAAGGTCTCGATTTCGCGCGCGACGGCGCGGATTGGCCGAATCGCGAGGCAAGCCGCTTCATCGAGGCGGGCGGGCTGAACTGGCACGTCCAGGTCATGGGGCAGGGCCCCGACCTCCTGCTACTCCATGGCACAGGCGGCGCCACCCATTCGTGGCGCGATCTCGCGCCTTTGCTCGCGCAGCGTTTTCGGGTGATCGCGCCTGATCTGCCCGGACACGGATTCACCACAGCGCGCCGCGCGCCGGATCTCTCATTGCCCGGAATGGCGCGTTCGATCACCGCCTTGATTGGCCGTCTTGCCCTGAAACCTGAAGTTGTCGTCGGACATTCCGCCGGCGCTGCGATTCTCGCCCGGCTCTGTCTCGACGGCGCCATCACGCCGCGCCTGTTCGTCAGCCTCAACGGCGCCTTTCTGCCTTTCGAGGGCTTGGCCGGAATGACGTTTCCGGCCCTCGCAAAAATGCTCTTTCTCAATCCCTTCGCGCCCCGGTTGTTCGCCTGGGCGGCCGATCATGCGGCGGTGGCCAATCTGTTGCTCGGCACGGGATCGAAAATCGAGCCGCGCGGCGTCGAACTCTATGCCCGCCTTATGCGAAATCCCGCCCATTGTGCGGGCGCCCTGGCCATGATGGCCAATTGGAACCTGGAAACCCTTGCGGGCGACTTGAAGCATCTCGCTGTTCCCACTGTTCTCATTGTAGGCAATGTGGACAAGGCGGTTCCGCCAGGGAATGCGTCCAAGGTCGCCGCGTTGATCCCCCAAGCGAGCGTCGAGCGCCTGCCAGGACTGGGCCACCTCGCGCACGAAGAGAACCCCGAGCTGGTTGCAAGGCTGATCATGGCTCGTGCGGCGCAGGTCGGCGTGATCGCCGCGCCTTGATGTCGATTTCCGCTTGCGCAAATGAAATTGACACATATAGTGTCCAGTTATGTTGACAGTAAACGGCCCAAGTTTAGTCAGATCGACGGCGCGTCCCACTCCGCGGGCCGTTGTGATCGGTAGCGGCTTCGGCGGACTCGCCGCAGCCATTCGTCTCGGCGCCCGCGGGTATAAGGTTACGGTGCTCGAGAAACTCGGCGCCCCGGGCGGCCGCGCCACCGTCCACCGGCAAGACGGGTTCACATTCGACGCTGGCCCGACCATCGTGACGGCGCCATTTCTGTTCGAAGAGCTTTGGAAAATGTGCGGTCGCGAGATGAGCGACGACATCGACCTTCGAAAGATGGATCCGTTCTACCGCATCCGCTTCGCCGACGGCGCGACTTTTCACTATAGCGGCGACCGCGAATCGGTGCGGGCGGAAGTCGAGCGTTTCAGTCCGGGCGAGGGCGACAATTTCGATCGCTTCATGCAACGGAGCGAAGAGATCTATCGTATCGGCTTCGAGAAACTGGGCGACGCGCCCTTCGGCTCGATGCTCGACATGGTGAAGATCGCCCCCGACCTGCTGCGATTGGGTGGCCTTCGCAGTGTTTATGGCCTCGTATCGCAATATTTCCGTGACGAACGCTTGCGCACGGTGTTCAGCTTTCATCCTTTGCTGATTGGCGGCAGTCCCTTCCGCGCAAGCGCGATTTATTGCCTTATCACATTTCTGGAGAAGAGCTTCGGCGTGCATTC
>Ga0302190_10001850_pt1 | contig 14046 bp, 9 predicted proteins | sample II_Bog_E2_3_FD_198784 | JGI IMG/M metagenome (GOLD analysis project Ga0302190, IMG submission 198784) | Peat permafrost microbial communities from Stordalen Mire near Abisko, Sweden - II_Bog_E2_3 | ecosystem: Environmental > Terrestrial > Soil > Wetlands > Peat | place: Sweden: Abisko, Stordalen... | reverse complement strand
GATACGCTTGATGTGGACGTCGAACAGCGCGTCGGGATCGAGCCGCACCCCGGTCAATTGCTTGAGATGCGCGGCAAGCGCGACCTTGTTCGACCGCTTGACTTCGGCAATGCGCTCGCCCAGCGCGGGGTCGTTCGCCAGCACATTGAGATCGGCCAGCTTTTCCACATCATCGAGGAAAGCGTCGCCGATCGCGTCCTTGATCACGGTAACCAGACCAGGGTTGCACTGAAGCAGCCAGCGGCGCGGCGTGACGCCGTTGGTCTTGTTGTTGATCCGCGTCGGATAGAGCGCGTGAAGATCGGCGAAAACCGTCGATTTCATCAGTTCGGTGTGCAAAGCGGCGACGCCGTTGACGCTGTGTGCGCCGACAAAGGCGAGATTGGCCATGCGCACGCGGCGATCGCCATGTTCGTCGATCAGGCTGATCGCGGAAATCTGCTGATCGCTCAGGCCGGCGCGGCGCGCTTCGCGCAGGACGCGGCTGTTGATCGCATAGATGATCTGCATGTGCCGTGGCAGCAAACGTTCGAACAGCGGCAATTGCCAGGATTCGAGCGCTTCGGGCAGCAGCGTGTGATTGGTATAGCCGATGGTCTTTTTGGTGACTTCCCACGCTTCGTTGAATTCGAGCCCGTGACTATCGACCAGCAGGCGCATCAGTTCGGCGACCGCGACCGAGGGGTGCGTGTCGTTGAGCTGGATCGCCGCCTTGTCCGCCAGCGTGCGCACATCGCCGTGGAACTGGATATGGCGGCGCACGATGTCCTGAATCGAGGCCGAGGTGAAAAAGAACTCCTGCCTCAGGCGCAGTTCCAGCCCGGCGGGGGTGTTGTCCGCCGGATAGAGCACGCGCACCAGCGCATCGGCGCGCGCTTCTTCGACGAGCGCGCCGACGTGATCGCCCGCATTGAACGCGTCGAGCTGAATCGGATCGAGCGCGCGCGCCGTCCACAGCCGCAGCGTGTTGATACGCTTGCCGCGCCAGCCGACGACGGGGGTGTCATAGGCGCTGGCTTCGACTTGTTCGGCGGGGATCCATTCGACCGTTTCGCCGCGATCGACCACTTCGCCGCCAAAGCCGATCAGATAGGCGCTCTCGCGGCGGGGAAATTCCCAGGGGTTGCCGTGGCTCAGCCAGGTTTCGGGCAGCTCCACCTGCCAGCCTTCGTCGATCCGCTGCCGGAACATGCCGTTTTTGTAGCGGATGCCATAGCCGTAAGCGGGAATGTCGAGGCTGGCGAGGCTTTCCATGAAACACGCTGCCAGCCGACCAAGACCGCCGTTGCCGAGCGCGGCGTCTGGCTCAAGCTCTTCGAGCGCGGCAAGATCGAAGCCGTGCTCGCGCAGCGCCAGTTCCATTTCGCGGGTCAGGCCCATGTTCGACAGCGCATCGCGCAACAGCCGCCCGATCAGGAATTCAAGGCTGAGGTAATAGACCCGCTTGCCGCCGGTTTCATAAGTGTGGCGCGTCGATTCCATCCACACGTCGATGATCGCATCGCGCAGCGTGAGCACGGTCGCGGTATACCAGTCGTGCGGTTTGGCCGCGCGTTCGTCCTTGCCGACCCTGTGGCGCAGCACGTCGATGATATGGATGTCGATATCGGCGGCTTTGGAGCCTGGGCTCAGCGGGACGTCAAGGCTCATGCGGCGCGGTTCCTCGGCAAGCGCCTGCGAATCGGTCGCGCAACAGGGCGCCACCCACCAGCAGGCTGATGTTCACGGCCTTTTTCGGCAGCCGCGCCGCGCTTGTTCATGGATCGAACGATGCGCAAAGCGGCAGCCTCTCCCTCGGCTTGGGTAGGCCAGCTTTCACCAGCCTTTCAAGCGAACAAGTGGTGGCCGGGCAAAAAAATGCCGGTTCGCGGTTTTCGCCGCGTACCGGCATTGTCTGACCGAGAGGATTGCTATCACCCCTGCAATCGTTCGCAAGGGCGCATTCGTATGGTTAAAGCGTCAGATTCCGACGCGAACCCCCGCCCAGACGGTGCGCGGCGTGCCGATGTCGACGGTGCCGCCCGAATTGCGTGTGACGACGGTCACGTTGGTCAGGTTTTCGCCGCGCAGCACCAGACTGAACGGCCCCACCAGCGGCATCGTGGCATAGGCGCCGAGCGTTGTTGCCGCAGGCAGCGCGGCCGTCGCCAGGCTGTCTTCGAAAGCGACGCCGACATGGCGCAGCGTTGCCCCCAGCGTGTATCCCGGACGCGGCGTCCATGCGGCATTGGCGCTGGCCGACAGGCGCGGAACCTGCTGCGGGCGCAAACCGTCATAGGCCTGCCCTGGCGCTTCCATCCGGGCGATCGTCCAGGCCAGCGATCCGCCCAGCGAAATGGTGCCGAAATGCGCGTCGGCCCCGGCTTCGAGGCCATGGGCATGGATGGCCGGAACGTTCTGGCGGATCTGGGTCGTGGCGTTGATCGTGATATTGGCGATCGCGTTGTCGACCTCGTTGTCAAACGCGGTCACGCTGAGCCGGAGCCCCTTGAGCGCGCGCCAGTCAAAGCCGCCTTCGATCCCGCGCAACTGTTCGTTGACGAGATTGGGATTGGCCAGTGTGGTCACCGGATAGACGGTAAAGGCGCGGTACAATTCGTTGAGCGTCGGCTGGCGCATTCCCGAATAGGCCGATCCGCGCAGATCGAGCGCGCCCGTCGCGTGCAGCAGCGCGCCGCCGCGAAACGATCCGGTCCACCCCGAACGGGTGGGATAGCGGGTGTCGGTCAGCGTCGTTCCGGCCAGCGAAGAGGTCTGGATCTCACCATCGCGGATGGTCCAGCGATCGGCCCGGCCGCCTGCGGTCAATTGCAGAATGCCGATCGTCCAGGCTTCTTCGGCATAGAATCCGAGATCGTCGTTGGTGCCGCCTTCGCGGCGATGGCTGCTGATCGCGCCCTTGGTATAAAGATCTTCGCTTTCATAGCCGGTCACTTCGCGCGCATCGGCGCCGAGGCGCAGCGCATGGGCCTTGCCCAGCGGCGGGCGTATCTCGATCTTGCCGCCGACCCCGCTCGAGGGCGTGTCGTACTGGTTGTCGACCGGCAGGGTGGTCGACGAACTCAATGTCATGCTGTTGAAATTGCGCAACTGGCCATAGATCAGCGCGTCGAACTGCCATGGCCCGCGACCGACCAGCCGGAGCGAGGCGTCTTCGCCGCTCATGCCGGTCAGCGCCTGGGCATAGCGCAGCGTCTGGGCGTCGCCGAATGCGGCGATCCGGCTTTGCAGTTCGATGTCGGGCGTGACCTGGGTCACCCCGCGCAGGGCCAGCGACCAGCTTTCATATCGGGCCCTGGCGCTGGCCGATACGCGCTGGCTGACCGGCGTGGTCCAGAAGCCGGGGCCGCGATCCCAACGGCCCGAGACCACGGCAAAGCCGTTGCCCAGTTTCGGGGCGACACCGGCCGAGACGCTCGTATCGCCGCGATCGTCGATCAGCGCTTCGCCGGTGACCAGCCCGCGATCGGATGCGCCGGCGCTGGTCATGTCGATCGTCCCGGCCACCGCGCCCGCGCCGAACGCGCCGCTGCCCCCGCCATGAATCACGCGGATGTCGGCGATCTGGGCCGGGTTTATCGCGGTCAGCGGCACCGAACCGAAGAAGGGATCGGCCTGCGGCACACCGTCGAGCAGGACCAGCGTGCGGCTGGCCGCGTTGCCGCCGAGCCCGCGCAAGGTAAAGCCATCGGCCGAGGGGTTGGCCGCGCGGCTGTCGGAACGGCGAAACAGTTGCAGCCCGGCGACATCGGCCAACGCATCTTCCAGCCGGCCCGAAGGCACTTGCTCGATCCGCGCCGCGTCGATCGCGGATACTTCATAGGCCGCGCTCGACGGCAGATCGGGCAGCGCGCGTCCGGTCACGACGATCGACGACGTATTGCCGGTGTCAGCGCCAGTGTCAGGGCCGGTGCCAGGCGCAGGCGCCGGTGCGGCATTCGCCAGCGAAGCGGCAAGGGCGGCGGGCGCCGCAGCAAGAAGCAAAAGGGCAGACATCCAGGTTCCCGTTACAAATCGTTGATCCAGTCCGTTCGACCGGCTGGCGCAATCATGGCGCGGGGGAAACGTTGTTTGCGATCCCGGATCGAGCCCGGCCCTGATCCGGCCCGGACTCGTTTCGTGTTTGGCATCGCTCGTGCCTTTGCCCCCCCGTCTGAACGTGGACCCTAGCCAGCGCGGTGAAGCAAGTCACCCCGGCCAGAAGGCCTATTGCCGAATTGGCGCGATGGCGGGGGGGGGGGATGGGAGGGCCAAGGCATCGGAGCGTATCGATCAGTCGAATCCGGAATTTGGCCCGGAATTTGGCAAAGCGTCGTCTGATACCGCGTCGTGGGCGCCGTTGGCATGGGCCAAAATGCGTATGGGCGATGACGCAATGCGGCATAATCTGGCATCGCAACGCTATCGAGATGAGGGAAGATGCGCGTTCAGAAACTGACTTATGTTGAGCCCAATGTCGTCGACAAGATGCGCTCGATTATCCAATGCCAGAAACCCGAAGTGATTCAGAGCCATTTCGGGATCGGGCTGAACACCTGGGTAAAGCTGCGTGAAGGCAAGGCTATCCGTCATTCGGTGGCCGTGCGCTTGCTGCAGCGCCTGCAAAAGGAGGAATTGATTTGAACCGTGCCCGTTTTCCGGCAGGACATTCGCGCAATGCGCATGCCGGAAACGGGCGGCGCTAGGCGACGGATCGCCCGCGCAAGGGCGGCGGACCGAAAAACAGGGATCACAATAAGACGCTGTCGCATCAAACTTGCGGCCATCGCATGTATGCATGGGGCGGTGCAGTGCGGTTTGGTGTTGAAGCGGCAACGTTTGCAGTGCACACAATCCCGGCGGTTGCCAGGGTCGCAGTTGGTGACGGCCCGGGATTGAACGGGGTCGAATACAAAAGAATGGGATATGCCGGATCGGGGCGGGCGCTCGTTCGCCAAGCCCCCATATCGCGTTTGAAGCGCAGGCATCGGTTGCAGATCGCATTCCGACCATGACGCACTGCGATTGCAATCCTGGTAAAATGTCCCGTTTGCGCAGGTCGCTCGCTTGTGAGAAGCGCCGCGCGCGCGCAGGGCTGTCCCGTGCTGCCAGGGTGTATGCTTTGCCCGGCCCTCTTGCCGAAGCGGCGCACGGTCCTGATGGGAGGGACGGCACCAAAGGGGGGGACGGCGCCAACGGGAAAGACGGCGCCAACGGGAAAGACGGCTGGGGTGCGCCCGCGAAAGATATCACGCTCAGCACTTTGCAGCGCGAAAGGGATGCCGCCGAAGCGGCCAGTGCCGCCAAAAGCCGCTATCTCGCCAATGTCAGCCACGAGATTCGTTCGCCGCTCAATGCCATTTACGGCTATGCCCAACTGCTTGAGCGCGGCTCGGCGATCGATACGGTCGAAGCCGCGCGCGTGATCCGGCGCAGCGCGGAGCATTTGAACGATCTGGTCGAGGGTCTGCTCGACATCTCGCTGGTCGAAAACGGGATCATGCGCGTGTCGACCGACACGGTGCGGCTGCCGTCGTTCATCGATCAGGTGGGCCGCATGTTCCGCCCTGCAGCCGAAGCCAAAGGGCTGACATTTCGCACGGAAATCATCGGACGGCTGCCCGATTATGTCCGCGCCGACCAGAAACGTCTGCGCCAGGCGCTGATCAATCTCATTTCCAACGCGATCAAGTATACCCAGGCGGGCGAAGTCGTGCTGGTGGTGCGCTATGCCGCGCAAATCGCGACGTTCGAAGTGCGCGATACAGGCCCCGGCATTGCGCCCGAATCGCAAGAGGCCATTTTTGCACCGTTCGATCGCGGTGTCGAAGGCGCGCGGGCAGGCGGCATCGGGCTCGGCCTGCCGATCACACGCGCGATCATTCAGATCCTGGGTGGCGAACTGGAGCTTGAAAGCGTGCCGGGGCAGGGTTCGTGCTTTCGCGTGCGAGTCATGCTGGGGCAAGTGGTGGGGCATCGCGACGGGCCCGGGGAAGGTGCCGGCGGTGCGCGGCGCGTGGCAACGGGCTATGCCGGTCCGCGCCGTTCGATTCTGGCCGCCGATGACGATCCGCGCCAGCTTTCCTTTGTCCGGCAGGTGCTGGGCGATCTCGGTTTCGATGTCGTGGCGGTCGCGGATGGGGAAACGGCGCTGGCGATGGCGCGGGCGCAGCGTTTCGATCTTGCCCTCCTCGACATTGCCATGCCGGGCTGGTCAGGCTGGGAAACAGCCGCCGCGCTGCGCAAGCTGGGTGGAAACGACATGCGTATCGTCATGCTTTCGGCCAATGCCCATGAGCGCCACGGCCAGGCCGATCCGACCGATGACGCCGCGCACGACCGTTTTCTGGTCAAGCCGGTCGACATCGATACGCTTGCCGACACGATCGGTGAGTTGCTCGGCCTGACCTGGTCATTCGCGTCGGCGACGACACAGGCCGTTCCGGCAGAACCGAAAGGAGGGGCGATCGCCGCGAAGTCGGAACGCGATGACTTGCCCGATGCGGCATTGGTTCATCTTGACCGCTTGCGCGAACGGGTGCGGATTGGCCATGTGCGCGGGATCGAGGCGGAAATTCGCGCGGTCGAGGCGATCGCCGGCAAGGATTGCGCGTTCGTGTCGAAACTTTATGACTGCCTTGACCGCTTCGATCTTTCAGGGCTCGCCCGCATGTTGGAAAAGGCCTGACAATGACCGACGTTCCGCTTCATCGCGATACGGTACTGGTGGTCGATGACCAGCCGGAATCGCTGCGCATGCTGACCGACACGCTCGAAGCCAGCGGCATTACCGTATTGGTGGCGACTTCGGGGCAGGCCGCGCTTGACCTGATCGGCCATATTGTTCCTGACCTCGTGCTGATGGACGCGGTCATGCCGGGGATGGACGGGTTTGAAGCGACGGTACGGATCAAGGCCAATCCGGCCAGCCGCCATGTCCCGGTGATCTTCATGACCGGCCTCACCGAAAGCGAGAACGTTATCGAGGGGTTCGAGGTCGGCGGCGTCGATTATGTGCGCAAGCCGGTCAATGTTCATGAATTGCTGGCGCGGGTGCGGGTCCACATGGGCCATGCCCGCGTGGTTCAGGCGAGCACGGTCGGGCTTGATGCGACCGGGCGGATGATGCTGTCGACCGACCTTGGCGGACAGTTCCTGTGGTGCACGCCGATGGCCGAGCGCGCGATCGCGCGGCTGGCGCCGGGATGGAATCGCGAAAGCGGGCATTTGCCCGATCAGGTGCGCCAGACGATCGAGCGGCTGTTGCAACGGCGCGAAACGCCGGGCAATTCGCTGCGCATCGATTTTGGAGAGGACGGCGGCGAACTCGCGCTCGAACTCGTGCTGATCGCGCAATATCGCGACAACGAAGTGCTGATCCGGCTCAATCAGGTCGATCCCGCAGGCGATGCCACGCGATTGCAGGCGCGGCTCGGGCTGACCGAGCGCGAAGCCGAAGTCCTGCTGTGGATCAGCTATGGCAAGTCCAACGCCGACATCAGCGACGTGCTCGAAATCAGCCCGCGTACCGTGCAAAAGCACCTCGAGCGGATCTATGAAAAGCTCGGCGTCGAAACCCGCGCTGCGGCTGCGGCCATAGCGATCCGTTCCACCGAAGTTTGAAACGCTCCGGGGCGCCATGCCCCGGAGCGCCGGATCTTACTTCTTCTTCGCAGCGATGCCTTCGACTTCGATCAGGAAATAGGGGCCGGCGAGCGCGGCCACCTGAAACGCCGAACGCGCCACGGTGGTGGGGTTGTCCTTCGTCCGGAAGAACTGCAGGAAACCTTCGTTGGCGCCTGCAAAATCGAGCTTGCCCAGCTTTGGATCGGGCGCGATGAACAGCGTCAGCTTGACCAGATCGGCCATCGTGTAGCCCTTGCTTTCCAGCAGGGTCTTGATCTTGGCCAGCGCGCTGATTGTCTGCGTTTTGGTATCGCCCAGATCCTCGACCGACTTCACATCGGCAAAGCTCTTCTTGGGGTCGATTGGCGAGGCAAGCTGGCCTGACAGGAAGAACAGGTCGGTCCCGGCCTTGACTTCGGCGCCGTCGAGAATCCGCGCCGTCGGGCCGCTTTCGTACTTCACGACCTGAGCAACGGCCGGCGCGGCGGGCACCAGTGCGACGCCGAGCGCGGCGCCAAGAAGGGCTTTCATGAGGGGCTTTGCAGGCATGGTTGATCCTTTTTAAATTGTCTCTCGGCGGCGGCACACTAGGCGATGAGTGGGTGAATTCCATCAAGGAGGCCTGAAGCGAGTATGAGCTTGTCGCCGCAACGGCCCCGTTGATCCCACAAGATGATGCCATCCCCAAGCGGCAAAGCACATCCGGCGGCAGCCGCGATTACGCGAAATGGCGTATGGGCAAGTGTGCCTTGGCGCCGCAGGGCCGTGCAGGCCATCGCTTGACAGGCTCCGACCAAACGGCATTCACTTGTCGGGCGCACCGTTAATCGTCGGTCAAACAAGATAGAGAACGAAAAGAATGGTCAGGAAACACAAGGTTGGTCTGGTTGCGCTGTCCGGCATCAGCTTGTTGGCGGCGGCGACACTGGCTGATCCCGGATTCGCCCAGGATCGCCCCGGACCATCGGGCAGCAACGCCGAAGTCGCCGACAGCGGCAAGCAGATTTTCGAGGAAATCTGCCAGGCCTGCCACATGCCCGACGCCAAGGGCGGCGGCGAGGCCGGTGCGCGCGTGCCTGCGCTGGCCGGCAACAGGAATCTTGCCAACAAGGACTATCCGATCATCATTCTGCTCAAGGGGCGGGGCGGGATGCCGTGGTTTACCGACATCCTGACCAAGCCGCAGATCGCGGCGGTGATCACGTATGTCCGCGGGCATTTCAACGATTACAAGGATCCGGTGACGGTTGCGGACATCGATCGCATCGGTTCGACCAATCCCCCCGTGCCCGATTGCAATTGCGGCCACTGACCTTTTTTCCTTTTTCATAAGGACGATCCATGACCGATTTCCAATCGCCTGATTTCCTTGCCCCGCCGACTCGTCGCCAGCTGCTGACCATGATCGGCAAAGTGGGCGGAACGGCCGCGCTGTATCAGGCGATGACCGTGCTCGGTCATGCCGCCGAAAGCCAGTTCAACGGCCCGCCAAAGCTGTCGGGCGCGCGTCCGGGGGCGAGCGTGCTGGTGCTCGGCTCGGGGCTGGCCGGGATGCTGGCCGCCTATGAATTGACCAAGGCGGGCTACAAAGTGCAGATCCTGGAATTCCAGGGGCGCACCGGCGGGCGCAACTATTCGGTGCGCGGGGGCGACACGATTGCCGAGCTGGGCTCGACCCAGACGGTCGGCTTTGCTCCGGGCAACTATCTCAACCCCGGTCCCTGGCGGATTCCCTATCACCACCGCACCGTGCTGCATTACTGCAAGGAACTGGGCGTGGAGTTGGAGCATTTCGCCCAGCTCAACCACAATGCGTTTGTGCATCACAAGGACGCCTATGGCGGCAAGCCGCAGCGCTATCGCGACCTCTATGTCGACTACAAGGGGCACGTCGCCGAATTGCTGGCCAAGTCGCTCAACGCCGGTGCGCTCGATACGGCGGTGACGGCCGACGACAAGGCCAAGCTGCTTGAAGCGATGAAGGACTGGGGCGTGCTCGACAAGAGCATGGCCTACACCAAGGGCGTCAAAGTCGGCGAACAGCGCGGCTGGGATCGTCCGCCGGGCGGCGGTGTGAACGGCGCGCCGATTCCGGGAGACGTCGGTTCGCTGTCGGACACGCTGTCGACCAAAGTGTGGCAGCAGATCGGATTCTACACCGAGCATGTCATGCAAACGACGATGTTCCAGCCCAAGGGCGGGATGGACCATATCGGCAAGGCCTTTGCCGCCAAAGTCGGCAGCCTTGTCCGCCTTAACACCCATGTCACGAAAATCGCGCAGGATGACAAGGGCGTCACGGCAAGCTGGACCGACACCAAGACCGGGGCGACCGGCGAAACCAGGGCCGATTGGCTGGTTTGCACGATTCCTGCGACCGTGCTGGGGCAGCTCGACATCCAGGTTTCCGACAAGAAAAAGGCGGCGATCCGCGCATTGCCCTATGGCAATTCGGTCAAGATCGGGCTGGAGATGAAGCGCCGGTTCTGGGAAACCGACTATGCCATTTATGGCGGCCATTCGTTTACCGATCAGGACATCAGCCTGATTTCCTATCCCACCGGCAACTGGTTCGGCGATGGTCCGGCAGTGATTCTCGGCGCTTATCCGTTTGGTATCGGCGCCTACAAGCTGGCCGGGATGACGCCCGAAAAGCGCATCGCCGCCGCGCTTGATCAGGGATCGGTGTTCCATCCGGCCGAATACAAGGCCGAATTCCGCTCCGGCGCGACCGTCGCGTGGAGCCGCATGCCGTGGATTCTCGGCTGCTGCGCCACCTGGACCGAAGAAAGCCGCGAGGCGCATTACCAGGATCTCGTCTCGATGGAGGGCCGCATCGTGCTCGCCGGCGAACATTGTTCCTATTACGGTTGCTGGCAGGAAGGTGCGCTGCTTTCCTCGCTCGACGCGATCAGCCGTCTGCACCAGCGCGCTTCGGCTGCCTGACCCTTTTTCCGGCGCTGCCTTAATCAGAAGACAGCGCCGGATTCGCACAGTTATTTTAACTCCGCTTGCATTGCGGTCGTCTTTACGGAATTGGTCCCTGCCATCATGACAGGGACCAATCGGAGAGCATGGCCATGACGATGCGCGCGCTCGAAGTTCGCGCCCTGTCCGACGATCTGTCGGGCCTTGCACTGGCTGACCGGCCCATCCCCCGCCCTGGCGCGGGCGAAGTGCTGGTGCGGATCGAAGCGACCGCGCTCGGCTTTCCCGATCTTTTGATGGCGCAAGGGCTCTATCAGGCCAAGCCTCCGCTGCCGTTCGTGCCGGGGATGGAATCCGCAGGCGTGATTGTCGAACTGGGCGCCGGTTACGCTGATTGGGGTCATGCCGATTGGCAGGTCGGCGACCGGGTGATCTGCGGCGGATTGACCGGGGGCGTCGCGCATTATGGCGTGTTTCCTGTCGGCGCGGTGCAACGCCTGCCCGATGCGCTGTCGTTTGCGCAAGGGGCGGCCTTGCGGGTCGCCTATCTGACGGCGTGGGTCTCGCTGGTTCGGCTGGGGCGGGCGCAGCCGGGCGAATGGCTGGTGGTGCAGGGCGCGGCAGGCGGGGTCGGGCTGGCGGCCGTCGATCTGGCGCGCGAACTGGGCCTGCGCACGATCGCGGTCGCCTCGCAAGCGGACAAACTCGACGCGGTGCGCGGGCTTTACCCCTTCGAGGCAGGGTTGGTCGGGCCGACCGGGATTCGTCAGGCGGTGCTCGACCTGACAGACGGGCGCGGGGCCGATCTGGTGTTTGATCCGGTCGGTGGCGATGTGTTCGATGAAGCCTGTCGCTACACGGCGTTTGGCGGGCGTTTGCTGGTGGTCGGTTTCGCCGGCGGACGAATCCCGACTGTTGGGGCCAATATCCCGCTGATCAAGGGCTTTTCGATTATCGGTGTGCGCGCGGGCGAATATGGGCGGCGCTTTCCAGACCATGGCCGCGAACACCTTGCGGCCATTCATGCTCTGGCAGAGGCCGGGCATATCCGTCCGCATGTCCAAGCCGCCGTGCCGCTGTCGCAATGGCGCGAGGCCTATGCCGCGATGCGCGATCGGCGGGTGATCGGGCGTACTGTAATCCTTCCCCACGCCTGATCGGTCGGCGCGCGCCGAAGCGTCGCCGGACTTGAGCAAAAAAAAGAGCCGCTCGAAACCGGGCGGCTCTGGAAAGTTTGGGAGAGGATGCCTGAAAGGCAATTTCCGTATGCGTCAGGTGGGTGGTTTGCGCAAGTGCGAAACAGGCAATTATAAGTGCAAAAAACGCAACAGTTCAATTGGGCTGCTTTCCGTTTCCGTAAACGGAGATTTTGTGGCCTAAAAAAATATAGATAAAACAATAATCTCACACGTATGCATGAAAGCGGTCTCAGGACTGAAATGTGCATCATGCGCAAGCCGGTCGTTCGGCAAACCTTTTCATGAAAGGGAGGGTTCGCATTGCATCAAGGCCTTGCCGAAGGGGCAAGCGCCTCGCCATCCAGGCAATCGGCATCGCGAAGTTCGAATCGCGAGGCTGATTTTGATTCGCAAAGGTGGTTGCCATCGCGGCGTCCAACCGGCAGCACTCGCGTCAAAGGAGATCACGTCCGTCATGACCAATCCCACCGCTTTGCGCATCCTCACAGTCGCCGTGGCACCTGCTGCATTGGCATTCGCGGGCGCCGGTTCGCTCGCTGTTGCGCGTCCGGCCGCTGTCGCCGTGCCGACCGCAGCCGAAGAGGCCCAGGCGCTGGACCTTGCCACCCGGGAAATCGCCGTGCGCTCGGTGCGCGGCGAGGGCAACCGCACGAACGAAGTCGCTGCCCTGATCAAGGACCGGCTGATCGCGGGCGGCTGGGCCCCGGCCGATGTCGTTGTCACCAGGCGTGGCGAGACGGCAACGCTTGTCGCCACCTGGGCGGGCAGCGATCCCAAGCTGAAGCCGCTGGTGCTGTCGGGCCACATGGACGTGGTCGAGGCAAAGCGTGGCGACTGGAAGCGCGATCCCTTTGGCCCGGTGGTCGAAGACGGCGTGCTTTATGGCCGCGGCGCGACCGACATGAAGTTTGACGGGGCGGTGCTGGTCTCGGCGGTGATCGATCTGCGCGCGCATGGCTACAAGCCCCGCCGCAGCATCGTCATCGCCTTTTCGGGCGACGAAGAGACCGTCATGGCGACAAGCGCCGCGCTGGCCGAGGAGCTGAAAGGCGCCGATCTCGTGATCAATGCCGATGGCGGCGGCGGCACATTTGCCGATGGCACCGACAAGCCGCTCTATTGGCTGTGGGACGGCAACGAAAAGGCCTATGCCGATTACCAGCTCGAAGTGACCAACCCCGGCGGCCACAGTTCCGAGCCGCGCCCCGACAATGCCATTGTCCAATTGGCGCAGGCGCTGGTCAAAGTGGGGGCATACCAGTTTCCGCCCGAACAGAACGAGCTGACCAAGGCGTGGTTCGAGCGCGCCGCCCCGTTTGAGGCGGACCCGGCCAAGGCGGCGGCGATGCGTGCCTTTGCCGCCAATCCCAACGACGCCGCGCCGCTGGCGATCGTGCGCGCCGATCCCGATCTCGTCGGCAAGACCGGCACGACTTGCGTTGCAACGATGCTGTCGGGCGGGCATGCGGAAAACGCGCTGCCGCAGCGCGCCCGGGCCAATATCAATTGCCGCATCTTTCCCGGCCACAGCCGCGAAGAGATCATGGCGCAGCTCAAGACCGTGATCGGATCGGATGTCGTCAAGGTCAGCGATGTCACCGATGGCTCGATCACCCCGCCGGTAACCCCGTTGCGCGCCGATTACGTCGTGGCGGCGGAAAAGGCGATCCATGCGGCATGGGGCAAAAATGTCGCGGTGATCCCCAACCAGGCATCGGGCGGATCGGATTCGATGTTCTATCGCGCACAGGGCGTACCCGCCTATAACGCCAGCCCGGTGTTCACCCGCCGCGACGAACGCTTCAGCCATGGCCTCAACGAACGCGTCCGGCTGATCAATATCAAGCCTGCGCTGACGTTCTATTTCAACCTCATTCCCGATCTGACGAAGTAAACGCGCCAAACGCCCCTCCCTGCGCGGGGAGGGGCGTGCATGAGTCAAAAGCCCAGGAACTTGACCTGTTCTTCAAGCGCTACGCGTTCACGGGGGAAATTGTTGACCGGCGCGTCTTCGTCGCGCCAGCCGATGGCCAGGCCGCAGAACAGCAAGGTATCGTCCGACAGGCCGAGGTGCGTCTTGATGGTCCGGCCATAGGTGCCCATGTATTCCTGCGGGCAGGTGTCGAGCCCTTCGCCGCGCAGGAGCAGCATGATTGTCTGCAGCCACATGCCGACATCCGACCACTGCGGCTCTTTCATCAGCTTGGGAAAGTGGGCGAGCAGCAGCACCGGCGCGCCGAACGAAACGAGGTTGGCGCGGGTGAAATCCGTCCGGCTTTCCTTGTCGGCCCGCTCGATCGCGAGCGCGGCGTAC
>Ga0302190_10001849_pt1 | contig 14052 bp, 21 predicted proteins | sample II_Bog_E2_3_FD_198784 | JGI IMG/M metagenome (GOLD analysis project Ga0302190, IMG submission 198784) | Peat permafrost microbial communities from Stordalen Mire near Abisko, Sweden - II_Bog_E2_3 | ecosystem: Environmental > Terrestrial > Soil > Wetlands > Peat | place: Sweden: Abisko... | reverse complement strand
GCCTTCCGGCAAGTCACCTTACGTTCGTCGCAATATCGATGTGATCGTCTCGGAAACTGTCCCGGGGCTGGCCCAGGAAGCCCTCAGCCTTGCCGCCGGGAGCGAACCCCAGACCTACGAACTGGCAGCGCGCAGGTTCGATCAGGCCGCGGAGGCCTGCCGCCAAGCGGAACGGCAACTCAGGGCGGAGCAGCTCTCGGCCTGGAAGGCCGGCGTGCCCCCGGCTGGGGAGCCTGCCCCCGGCGTACCGCCCCACGTCCACAAATTTTTGAAGGACTACCTGGCGAGCAACGTTCATCGCCCCGATGCCTTCCAAGTCATCGCCATCGCGGCCGGCAGCGACATCGGCAAGATCCTCCTCACCGCCATGGTCAAGGGAGGGCACACCCGATGATCACCAAAGAAACCGCCGCTCGCATTTGGAAGTGCTACCAGGACATGGAGGTGGGGCAGAAGCTCCTTGAGGACATGAAGGGAGCCATGGAACACGGCGAGGATCCGAACCCCCGGGATCTCTTTGGCCGCCAGCGTTGCCTCCAGCTTGGCATCCCGTCCGGGGACAGCGGCCACCGCATGTTCGATGTTCAGCCACGGCTGGCCATTTCCGTCATCCAGGCCCACATCGCCAACCAGCAGGCCGCGCTTTCCGAGGCCAACGAGCAGGCCCGCATCGAATTGGGTGCGTGAAGCGCATCCCCATTTGCACCACCCAACCCACGGCTGGACCGTGCGCCAGCCTTATCAGGAGATCCACATGGCAACACCGACTGAAATCACCCTCGCCAACCTGGGCGGCGGTGACCTCCTGGAACTCGCGACGATCGAGCTCCGGAAGATCTGCGAGAACATCGCGGATCCCAACGTCAAGAAGGACGCCAAGCGCAAGCTCACCATCAGCATCGAGATCAAGCCGGATGCCAAGGGTGGGATGGCAACTATCGCCTACGGCGCCAAGACGACCATGCCCGGGCCGGACGCCGGCCATACCGTGGCCTACATCGGCATGGGTTCCGGATCCAAGACCATCACGTTGTTCGAGGTGGCGAAGGAACCCAACCAGCCGCTTCCGTTCGAGGAGGACCTACCCGGCGTCACCCCGCTCGCCAAGAAGCAGGCGTAAGCCATGTCCTGGCGAAGCAGAGCGGCCCAGGTCATCACAAAAGTCATCCAGGAAGTTGGCTCGGATGACCCGGCCGCCCTTCGCCGGGCCATCAGCAAGGCATACCCCTTTGGTGAGCGCAAATACCATCCCTACAAGATTTGGCTTTCCGAAGTGAATCACCAGATCAACCCGACACCGGCCCGGACCATTGAACCCGGCCCAGACGGCCCCCTTCTCAACCTCATGCAATAAGGAACCCAACGTGGACATCACCGCCGAAACCATCCAGGAAGTCCTGGAAATCTCCAACCCCGTGCTGCACGAAGCCAAGGACGTGCAGGGGATTACCACCACCTATTCCTCCAAGCCGCTGCACCAGGTGCAGGCCGCCGCCCCCGCGGAGCCCAAGTCGGTGCTGGTCAACACTCTGGCCGGGTTCAATGACCTGGTGCTGGCCAAGCTGGAGGGGAAAGACTTCCCCCTGGACTTCCTCATCCATGTGGAAAACGAGACCACCGTCACGCTCAAGGCCCGGGAGAGCGACGGCTACGGCCGGCGCCTGGTCCTCATCAAGGCCAACCCAGTCCCCTTCGCCCAGTTCCAGTTCGGCCAGTGGCTGGGCCAGGAAGAGTTCGCCATCGCCATCGCCTCCAAGTTCGCCGAGACTCCCGACAAGGCCTATGTGCTCAACATGGCCTCCATCCTCACCAACGATGCCTCCACCACCGGGGAAGATGACGGCTTCACCCAGCGCGTCAACGTGAAGGCCGGCCTGCGCATGAAGGAATCCACCACCCTCAAGCCGCGGGTTGACCTGGCCCCCTACCGCACCTTCCCGGAGATCGAGCAGCCCATTTCCCAGTTCGTGCTCCGGGCCAAGTGCGACGGCCAGGGCGCGGCCCACCTAATGCTCGTGGAGGCGGACGGCGGCCGGTGGAAGATCGACGCCATCGCCACGATCCGCAACGCCATGGCCGCCTTCGGGCAGGAAATCCCGATCATCGCCTGACCTGAAACGTGCGCTGGTGGTGGGGTTTCGCAAGCAGCCCCACCACCTAATTTTCAACATCTTCCCCGAACCCACTCTTCACCGAGGTGGAACATGAACCTGCGTGAATCCCGCGTCCTGTCTGCCGTCCAGCGCATGGGCGCTCCTACCTCCATCGAGGTGGCCGAGGCCTGCCAAATTGCCACCACCGAGGCCCGGGGCATCCTGCGGGGCTTGGAGCAGCAAGGCGTCATCCAGGCCGATGGCCGGCGCTGGTCGGTTCCCTCCGCGGCACTGGCCAAGGGTCGCGTCGTTCCCCATTTGCTGGAGGGCGAGGTGGAAGTGGAGGAGGCCGGCATCGGATGCGCCGCCGCCGGAATCGTCCTGGGCCTCGTCATCGCCTGCCTTCTCGTCGGGATCGTCTATGCCATCCATGGAGCCTTCAATGGCCAAATTTAACCTTACCCCTCGCCAGATCACCGACATGGCCGATGTGCTTCGCTGGCACACCCGCCGCCCTCTGCGGGAGCAGTCGGTGGCCGAGCACTCCCACCAGGTGGCCCTGCTGGCCTACTACATCGCCCCGGATGGTTTGAGCATCGAAGACCGCCTCACCGTGCTGGAGCTGGCCCTGGTCCATGATGCCCACGAGACCATGTTCGGTGACATCCCCACGCCAGCTCGGCGGATCCTGGCCGAGGACGGCTTGGACATCGACGCCCATTGCCGGGATCGGTTTTGGTCCCTGAATTCCCCCTATGACCATGCCCCGGCCCATGTCCGCAACATCGTGGAGGCGGCCGATAAGGTGGAGCGGGCCTTATTCGCCGACCGGTTCCTGCCTGACATCGCGAGGGAGATCATCCAGGAGGCCATCGCCTTCGCCCAGGAGCACCTCAACCACGCCGGGTTCGTCCGGGTGCTGTCGGCGCTGGGGGTGACGAATTGAGCGACCTGGCCGATCTGCGTGATATGGGCAAGAAGCTGGAGCGGGCAATAGTCCTCGCTGACGATCGGGCCTCCGGGGTCGTTTCCCTCCGGGTGGAGCGGGATCTGGCCCTGGAGGAGCTGGCCGAGTTTCGGAGCGCCTTCGGGCTGGGGCCGGGCGTTGACCTGGTGGAGGAGTTCACCTGGCGCGCCGCCCGGGATGGCCAGGTCATCCGGAATTTGACGGCAGAGATTCAGAAGAGAGCCTCCCAGATCGGCGTGGCCTGCATCAAGCATGACCTGACCCACTCCCTGGCCTGCGGCCATTGCCTGGCTGATGCCGAGCGGAAGGTTGCCGAGATCGACCGCATCATCCGGCCGTCCGAGGCCCCCATGGGAAGCAACGCCTATTCCCGGATCCGGGAAATCTGCGAGGCGAAATCATGAGCCTTGTCATTTATTCCTTGTCGGCCAACCCCAGGCCCCAGGTTCCGGTGGTTTCCTCCAAGACCCTGCAGGCTGAGCTTGGCCGCGCCAAGGTCCTGCTTGCCGCCCACATGGCCAAGCGGCCGCACTGGCATGACATCGCCGTTCGCGCGGACTGGGCCAACGAGAAGGATCGGATCCGCACCCAGATCGGCCTGATTGAGGGCCAGCTGCGCAACCGGTGGCAGGCCGTCCCTTCTCCGGCTGGACCGGTGCCCCAGGAAGCCCCCCAGGCCCCGGCTCCGCGCCGGAAGGGAGGCCAACCCGGGCCTCAGAAGACGCCGGCCCAGCGGACCGCTTCGGCCCTGCGCAAGGCAGGTGATCTCATGGAGCATTGCCGCGTGGCCCCGGACGGCCCCGCATTCATCCGCCTCACGGACCAGCTCAACAGCCTGAGGAACGAGTTCCGGCGTTACTGCGCCTCCCAGGGGATGGAGATGCCGGAATTCCCGGCGAATCTGCCGAATCCGTTTGCAAAGAAGAAGGTTGACGCATGAGCCTACCAACCACCGTTTCCCTGTTCTGTGGCGCCGGCGGAGAGTCGGCCGGCAAGGAGCTCGCTTTCCGGGATCTGGGCATCGACACCACCACCTGGGACAGCCACGCCATCAACCACTGGAACCTCGCCGTGGCCACGCACGGGGCGAACTTCCCGGGGATCCACGTCCATCAGGAGGACATCACCAAGGTCACCGCGGCCACCTATGGGATCGGCCACATTGACATGCTCTGGGCCTCCCCCAGCTGCGTACACCATTCCCGGGCCCGGGGCGGGATGCCCAGGGAGGTGGCGTGATGGCTGAACGCTCAAAGCCTCCCCTTGCCATGAACTGGTCGCGCACCGAAGGCGAACTCGCCATTCGCCTCGATGGGGCCCCGGTGGAGGACGGCCGGCTCGTGGCCGCCACCTTGGGCCTCGGGTTCCTGCATGAGCTGCAGCGCCGCGGGTACGACCTGGCCACGCTTCGGTTTTTCATCCGCAAGGCGAAGGGGATCCCCAATGGGTAAGAACCCAACCTTCACCTTCGGCGCCGGCTACCTTCCCAGCCTCGCCAAGGCCTTCCATGCAGTCCAGGATGCCGATGGCATGCTCCTGGGCTGCAGGAACCCGGGCCATGGCATAAAAGCCGCCATGGAATGCCACAGGGCCGCCCTGGTGCCCATCCATCGGTTCCTCTCTGCTTTGAAGGTGCTCTGATGGCCAAAAAAAGTCGGCTTCTGGATCCGCTCCCTTGGTATCCCTGGAACCCTCGCCAGTGGCAGGCGTCCCGGAAGGTCCAGCGGATGACCTGGGCGGCCAGAGGGATCTACCGCGAACTGATGGACGAATGCTGGTTCAAACGCGTCATCCCCTCAACCATCAACGGATTGGCGGAATTGCTGGAAACGGAGCATGAAGAATTGGCCCATGCCATTCCTCAGTTCATCCGCTGCTTCGAACTGCTTGAAGACGGCACGATGTTCTCTCCGTTCATCGAAGCCGTTCGAACGGAGCAGGATGCCTTTCGTCTTTTACAGGCTAACCGTAGGAAATGCAGGATTAAGAGTGGTGAACCAGGGACCACCACGGATAACCACGGTGCACCGCCGTGCACCACGGATAACCACGGAACAGTAGTAAAGGAAAGAAGAGAAGAGGAAAGGAAAGAAAAGGTACCCCCTACCCCCTTGCAGGGGGAACGGAAGCGGCGGACCCGGGGCCAGATCATGGAACCCTACTCAGAAGACGTGCGGTTTGTGGCGAATGCGGTCCTGAAAAAGGGCTTCTGGCACAGCCAGGACCCAGACGGCAGGCCCATCAACCAGGACCCCGCGCAGCTTTGCATTCAGCTGGACCTGATCTTCGGCGATAACCCGGGAATCTCCCGGGAACTGCTGGTCAAGGCGGCAGAGACCTACCTGGCCAAGCCCCGCAAGTCCTACAGCGCCGCCCAGTGGTTCTTTGGAACCGGAAGCAAAGAGAAGCCAGCTCACTGGCTCGTTGAGTACCGAATGATCCAGCACCAGGCCTCCCGGGCTCCGGAGCCGGTGGCTGTATCCCTTGTCCCGGTTGGAGATTGAAATGGCCATTGGCACCCTGCCTGAAGACCCTGAAACCGAGCGAAGCTTGCTTTCGACCATCTGCCAGCCCGGCGCCGAAGCTGCAGCCACGGAATGCACCGCGGCTCTCCGGGCGGATGATTTCGTTCACCCGGCCCACCGTGCCATCTTCGAGGCTGTCTGCTCCCTGCTTTCGGAAAGCTCGGAAATCTGCCTCACCACCATCCGGGATTCGCTCGGACGATCTGGGGCCCTGGGCCGGGTTGGGAATGTCCAGGCCCTCGTGGAAATCCTCAGCGGAGAGGAGGTTGGGCGGCCGCTGGCCCTGGTGGAAATCCTCCAGCGCCACCGGCGCCGGCGGGAACTGATCCGGCTCGGGGCCCGGATGGTCCGCAACGCCCAGGACGATACCGCTTCCCCTGAGTCCCTGACGGAAGAGGCCGCGGGCGAACTGGCCAGGATCGCCCAGAGGAAGGATAGCCGGCGCATCCGGCACATTGCTGATGTCTCCGATGGGGCCCTGGCATCGGTGGCTGACGAGATGAACGGCGTGCATGGGAACCGGACCTGGGTGAAGGGATGGCCCAGGCTCAACCGGCAGCTGGGCGGATTCCAGCCAGGCCAGCTGATCGTCCTGGCGGCACGCCCCGGGGTCGGCAAAACCGCTCTGGCCCTCAACTGGATTCTGGGGACAGCGGATTATCGTTCCAGCACGGGGATTTTCAGCCTGGAGATGCCTGCGGAACGCCTCTGGCGGCGGCTGGCCTCCGCCCATGCCGGGGTTGACCTTCGGGCCATGGTGGAGCACCGGGATCCTGGGGCCTTCAGGCGGGTGGGCCGGGCCAAAGAGGAACTGGACAAAAAGGGCATCTGGATCCAGGACCGGTCCGGGATCACCGCCCGGGAGATCTTGGGCGAGGTGGACGGCCTGCTGGCCCTCCAGCCTGACCTTGGGCTCCTGGTGGTGGATCACCTTGGCCTCATCAGCACGCCTGAGACGGCGCGCACCTCACGGCAGAGCGAATCAACCCGCATCGGCGACATCACCCGGGCGTTCAAGATTCTTGCCGGTGACCGGGGAATCCCTGTCCTGCTGTTGACCCAGCTGAATCGGGAAATTGAGAAGCGCGGCGCCGCAGCTCGGCCGCAGCTTTCGGACCTGAGGGACAGCGGTTGCGTGGAGCAGGACGCCGATGTGGTTATGTTCATCCACCGTAAGGGCCATGAGCAGGGGGATCGGAGCGCAACCCTGGATATCGCCAAGCATCGGGAAGGGCCCACCGGCCAGATCCCGATGGATTGGGACGAGAACCTGACCCGCTTCACCGAAGCGGAACGGCAGACGGAATCGGCGCCGGTCCAAGAACCGCTGGAGTTCGTATGAACTGGGAGGTGGCGATTTTCAAGGTGGGACAGGTCTGGCACTATCGGTTTCGGCTGGACGGCCAGCGGATCCAGCGGAGCACCAAGGAGACCGTCTACGCCAAGGCGCTCCCCGTCGCGCAGCAGGCCTATGAGGCCGCGAAGTGCAGGGCCCGGGGCGAAGAACCGGAACCGACCGTCCGGCAGCTGGTGGAGCTCTGGCTCCAGGCTCACACCCTGGAGCTCAGCCCGGCCCGGGTTACCAGCATGGAAACCTTTGGCAGGCTCCATTTTGGCCCGCTGCTAGACCTTCCCCTGAGGGAGATCGACTTCAAGAAAGTGCAGACGGCCCGCAACGCCTATCTAGTGGATCACGCCAAGACATCGGCCAACACCTGGCGCAGCAGCTTGCGCAGCCTGTTCGGCTGGGCGATCGACATGAAGATGCTCCGGGAGATGCCCTGGAAACTCGGCCGGCTGAAGGTGCAGCGCAAACCCAAGGTGACGCTGCCGGTGGCGCGCGCCGATGAATGGCTGGCCATGGTGGACCGGCTGTCTGCCCATGACCCAGGGCTGGGCCTCGTGGTGCGGATCTGCTTCACCCTGGGGCTGCGGGTGAATGAGGCGATCGCCGCCCAGTGGCAATGGCTGGACTGGGAGCGAAACACCTACACGCCTGGGGTCACCAAGGGATTGGAGGCCTGGGCCCGTCCGGTGCCCCCAGAGCTGCTGGACCAGCTTCGCCCATTGGCCACGCCCAGCGGCTTCATGGTTCCCTGCCGGTCCGGTCATCCGATCACCGATCAGCGGGTGCGCTACCTCATCGCCCGGGTGAATAAGGCCTGCGGCATCATCGGCGTCACGCCTCACCGGCTGCGCGGCACATACGCCACTCTGCTGTCCGAGGCTGGCGTCCCGATCCAGGACATCCAGCGCGCCCTGGGGCACAAGGACCCGCGAACCACGATGAACTACCTGGAGGTGGACCTGGGCCGGATCGTTCGCGGTCAAGATTCCATCGCCCAGCGCCGGAAAACTGCCGGGCGCGAAAGTGGCGAACCCAGGCCCGCTGATGTCCGCGAAATCGAGCTTTGTGAGTTTCCCGGGGAAATCCATGAAAAGGAGGGCCTGTGAACCACTGGGAACACCTCACCCAAGGTCACGGAAATAGCCTGTCGAATCGTTCGAAGCTCTGCCAATAGCATCCGTGTTCCCGAACTGGTTGTCATCGTCTCCACGGCCCATCCAGCCATATCGAAACGTAGTGTTTTCAGGGCTGTTTCATTGTTTGTCGGCTTATGTGAACGACATGTGCAACGGCTCTACTACAGTGAAAAGAAAACGCATGTTTTTTAATATTCGGGTAAACACCAACAGCCTCTCAGATGGTCTGTCCTATCTGGAAAAGGTCCAAATCCCGTTTGCCGTGAGCCTGGGCCTGAATCGGGTGGCAAACGATGCCCAGAAGGCTGAACGTGAGCACATCACGAAGTCCTTCCACTTGAGGAATAAGGCGTTCAACCTGAATGGAATCTATATTTCGAAGGCAGATCGCGCCACGAAGTCAAGCTGGCGCGTGGTGATTCAGGTCCAGGCAGACCGTGACTACCTGGATCGGTTCGAGACCGGCGGCTACAAGATGCCCAGCAAGGGTCGATTCCTCTGGAAACCGAATCCCGAGGTGTTCAAGGGCGGCATCATCCAGACAGGCAATCCATTGAATCCGCACAACTTGCACTTCACACGTCGTGGAGGATCGCTGCAGGGCAATGAACAGACGTTCATGGTGAAGACGAAGAAAACTGGCCAAACGCTTGTGCTGCAACGAGTTGATCGTGGTTTGTCCAAGAAGTCTCAGCGCACTGTTGGCAAGATGAACCTGGACAGCTTTAAAGGTGGCATGGGGCCAGCAGAGAAGCGCGAGAAGTATAGCCTTCATCGCAACGTTGGTATCCGGATGCTCTACCAGCTGGTGAGCCGGACCACGATCCCGGCCTCACTTGAGTTCGTTCCTACCATCACCCGCACCGTCAATGCCCAGTGGTCCGTGCGCATGCAGGAGGCCATGGCGCAGGCCATGGAGAGCGCACGATGAACCGCTCTGTTGTTCGTCATTGTGAGTCGTGGCGCGTGTCTCAGGTGGTCTACGGCGCTGTCGCGCCCCTGTCCTGGATGGTGACCTGCGGCTGTCAGGGCACCCCCACCCCCTTGGGTCCTTCCCCCGGGCCCCCCAGGCGGGTATCGCGCCAGAGCTCCCCATTTAACTAGCTGCAGGATTTTAAACCGTTTCGCATTCGTTGAGGTCAAGTATGATAACGAAGGAATCACTAAAATCATTAAAACAGTCTGAACTTATGGCACTTCTTGGCCTTTCAGACCGCCGAATTCAGCAGTTACACGGGGAGGGTCTACCCCGAAACGGCGCAGGACGAGGCGTGACCTACGATTGGCAGGCCGTGCGCACCTGGGAAATGGACCGGGTTGCGGGGTCAGGGAAGGACGGAGACCCCCTCACGGATAAACAGCGGAAGGACCGGGCGGAAGCCGACATGGCAGAAATGGACCGGGACCTCCAGGCGGGCCAGCTCATGGAGACCGGCGCCGTCCGCCAGACCTGGTCAGAGGAATGCGCGAACATGAGAGCCCGGCTGCTGAGCATTCCATCGAAGGCCGCCGTTCGCCTTGAGGACGGGATGACCCTCCCGGCCCGGGAGGACCTGATCCGGGAAGGAATCTACGAGGCCTTGGAGGAGCTGAGCGGGCGCGAGGGGGTGGAAGATGCGTGATCCCCTCGCTCTGGCCGCTGATGTCCGGCGCCAGGTCCTGCCCCCGCCGCCCAAGCTGACCGTCAGCCAATGGGCGGACCGGTTCCGGGTTCTGTCCCCGGAGGCTTCCGGCGAGCCCGGGCAATGGCGGACCGACCGGGCCCCGTACCAGCGTGGCCTGATGGACGCCCTCAGTTCACCACTGGTCACCACCCTGGTGGCCATGTGCTCGGCCCAGGTGGGCAAGACCGAGATGGTGAACAACGCCGTGGGCTTCTTCATCCACCAGGATCCCTCGCCGGTGATGGTAGTCCAGCCCACAATCCAGATGGCCGAGGCCTGGAGCAAGACCCGCCTGGCGCCGATGCTCCGTGACACCCCTTGCCTGCGGGGCCGGGTGGCGGACGTGAAGTCCAGGGACAGCGGAAATACCATCCTGGACAAATCGTTCCCCGGGGGCCTGCTGGTGATCCGCGGCTCGAATGCGCCGGCGGGGTTGGCGAGCCAGCCGATCCGGGTGGTGCTCTGCGACGAGGTGGACCGGTTCGACGAGTCGGCCGGAACCGAGGGCGATCCAGTGGACCTGGCGTTCAAGCGCACCACCACCTTCACAGGCCGGCGCAAGCACGTCCTGATCAGCACCCCTGGTATCAAGGGCCACAGCCGGATTGAGAAGGCCTGGGGCGAGAGCGACCAGCGCCGGTACTTCGTGCCCTGCCCGCACTGCGGGGAATTCCAGCACCTGCAGTGGGCCCAGGTCACGTTCGACCCGGAGCACCCGGAGGGCGCGGTCTACGGCTGCAGGGCCTGCGGATGCGTGATCACCGACGCCCACAAGCAGGGCATGCTCCGGGCCGGGGAGTGGAGGGCGTCCCGGCCATTCTCTGGTACCGCCGGGTTCCACCTGAACGAGCTCTACAGCCCCTGGCGCCGGTTCGGGGAAATCGCGGTGGACTTCATCAAGGCGAAGCACCGCGGGCCAGAATCCCTGAAGGTCTGGGTCAACACCAGCCTGGGCGAGCCCTGGGACCTCCGGGAGGGGGATGTGCTCCAGGCCGAGGGCCTCGCCGCCCGGGCCCGCGGCTCGAACTACCTCTGTGGAACTGTTCCCGAGGCCGTGGGTCTGCTGGTCGCCTCCGTGGATGTGCAGGATGATCGCCTCGAGCTTCTGGTCCTGGGCGTGGGCATCGGTGAGGAAACCTGGGTGGTGTCGCACCAGCTATTCCCGGGGAACCTGGCCACGGCCGAACCCTGGGACAGGCTCCAGGCCGTCCTGCAGCAGCCCTGGGCCCGGGAGGGCGCCGCCGGAACCATGCGGATCCGGACCACGGCTTGCGACATCGGCGGCCACTTTACCAAGCAGGTTTACGCGTTCTGCAAGCGGACGGGCATGCGCGGGAAGGTCCACCCCATCAAGGGCGCCACCCAGCCTCAGGCCCGGCTGGTTCGGCGGTCCGGGGCGAAGGCGAGGCTCTGGCTGGTGGACACCGTAGCGGCCAAGGACCAGATCCTGTCCCGGCTCAGGATCGAAACTCCAGGCTTCGGCCATGTGCACTTCCCCCAGGACCTGGACGTGATCCTGTTCGAGCAGCTGCTCAGCGAGCGCCCGGTCCGGAAGGGCGGCCGGCGCGCCTACGAGAAGGTGACGGCGGACGCCCGGAACGAGGCCTTGGATCTGATGGTCTACTGCATGGCGGCCCTGGAGATCTTCAACCCCACCGACCTGGCCGCCTACGTGGCGAAGGCGCAGGCCCAGGTCCCGGATGATCCGGCCCCGGCCGCCCCGGAGGAGCTCGGCACCACCGACGACCCAGCACCAGCCCCAGCTGCACCGGCGGCCCCGCCGCCGGCCCGGGCCCCGGCCGTCCCGGTGGTCTCCCGGGTGATCCGGGTGCTCACCCCCGCCGGGCGGAAACCCGGCGGCGGCCGGGGCGGAATGGGGGCCTGGTAGGAATGCTCACAACTCTTGGAGATCACATGAAGCTTCCTGATTTTGAAATTAATGAGAACCTTCCGGTTACGCCAGCACTCACTCTGGACGCTGTCCCGGTGATTAACCGTGCCAGTGCTGTCTCCCTCGTAATCGAGGCGTTCCTGGACTGCCGGATTCCCAACAAGAAGACGGCGCGCACCTATCGCCGAAACATCACCGCGGCCTTCGAGATGATGTGCGTGGCCCAACTCTCCGAGCTCCAGATGGTGCAGTTGGTTGCCTGGAAGGGGATCCTCATGGCCGACCGGCGTGGCGAATCCAGCCATGCCGCGGCGCTGATCGCCGTGCGGTCTTTCCTTGACTGGACCGGTGCCATGGGCGGCCACGACCTCCCGATGGAGCGGGTGAAATACCTACTCCCGGTTCCCAAGGTCCAGGTCATCCGGCCCCACGAGGTCATGAACGAGAAGGAAATTAAGTCCTACCTCTTCGCTGCCAAGTGCGAGGGAAAGCGCGAACTGGCCCTGGCCATCGTGGCGCTCGGATCCGGCGTCCGAATTGCCGAGCTGGTGGCCCTGGACATCTGTGACTTCCTGAACGACGCCGGCGGGGGCACCACCATCCACGTCAGGCAAGGGAAAGGCGCCAAGGACCGCCTGATTCCCGTGCGCAAGGAGGTCAAGAAGGCCGTCGAGGACTACCTGAAAGCCTCGTTCCGGAGCCGCGGTGATGTTGGCCCCCTCTTCATGTCCGAGGACCGGGCGATGGCTTGCCGGGAATCCTGGCGCCTCAGCACGAAGACCGCTTCGAAGATCATCAAGTCCCTGGCGGAGAAGGCCGGCGTCACCCGGCGGATCACCCCTCACGCCCTGCGCCACACCTTCGCGGCCGGGACATACCTCCACAGCCGGAACCTGGTGGCCGTGATGAAGCTGCTCGGCCACTCGACCATCGCCACCACGCAACGCTACGTCAATCACCTGGACGATCTGGACTTGAGGACGGCCACCCCGGCCTTCCTCGTTGGCGGCCGCGGGCCGCGCGTCCACTCCTCAATCAAACACCCGCAGGCTGCATAGCCTGTCCAGGAGCATGACGATGAAAACCGCAAACATCGCCCCCGCCTACGCCGGTCTTTACGCTGGCCTGTGTGAGGTGGCCCGAGAGAACGGATATGCCCTGGCGATCCACGGCTCCCTCGCCAACGACATGGATGTGGTGGCGATCCCCTGGACGGATGAGGCTGTGGCGCCTGAAGTCCTGGCCCTGGCCATGTGGAAGCGCGTCAAGTGGCTCAACCACCAGACGGAGTTCCCCTACACACCCCAGGCCATGCCTCACGGCCGCCTTGCGTGGTTCTTCCCGCTGCTCCAGGCCCCGCCCAACGAGGGCCGGTCTGGGATCGACCTCTCCATCACCCCGCGCACCTAGCGCACCTGTCCAAACCCGTGAACCTTCCGAGGCACCCTTGAGCGATTCCCTTTTCAACCTGGACGAGATCGAGCCCCTGCCGATCTTCTCGCCCCTACCACCCCTGCATACCTGGGGGATGAACATCGGTGCCGGGGCGAATTCCTGGGCTATGGCTCTGGGCTGCTTCGAGCGGGGCCTTCGCCCGGACTGGACCCTGTTCGCGGACACCGGGAGCGAGACTCCCGAGACCTACCGATCCGTTGAGCAGTTCGCCGCTTGGGCGGCCAAGGCGGGGTGGCCCTTCGAGGTGGTCAGGTGGATCCGGCAGGATGGCACCTTCGAGCCCATCCATGAGAATGCCCTGCGCACAGGCTACCTTCCCAGCAAAGCCTACAATCTGGCCGGCTGCACCTCGAAGTGGAAGATCCAGCCCATGCAAAAGTGGCGCAAAGAACATGGGTTCCCCCGGTCCGCCGTGGCCATCGGCTACGACGCTGGGGAACGCGCTCGGGTTGAGGCAGCGGCACATCGCTACTGCTCCAGCCCCGAGGTTGACCTAACCACAGAAATGCCATGGTATCCCCTGGTGGCCTGGCACATGAACCGTGAGGAGTGCCACATCATCAACCGGCGGTGGAAGGTGGAGGTGGGTAAGTCCTCCTGCTTCTGTTGCCCGAACATGCGGGAGAAGGAGTGGGATGCCCTCCGTGCCGTCCACCCCGACCTCTACGCCATCGCGGAGCAGATCGAGGATGGAGCCATCAAGGCCGGCCACGCAGACACGGCCCGCCTGTTCAAGGGCGGCTACCGCCAGCCGGGGATCACCTGTTCCTGCTTCCTCGAAACCGATCCAGACGAAATGCCGGAGGGGTCATGGATTCCGAAGGCCGTCAACGAATGATCTTGTCCAGGAGCATGACGATGCTGAATTGCCCCGGCAAGCACAACAACCAGCAGTATTTCGACCGCTGGGATTCCTGGTGGTGCCCGGATTGCGGCTGGAGGACGCCGAAGTGCAGCGACCCGAAATGCTCGT
>Ga0302190_10001839_pt1 | contig 14088 bp, 14 predicted proteins | sample II_Bog_E2_3_FD_198784 | JGI IMG/M metagenome (GOLD analysis project Ga0302190, IMG submission 198784) | Peat permafrost microbial communities from Stordalen Mire near Abisko, Sweden - II_Bog_E2_3 | ecosystem: Environmental > Terrestrial > Soil > Wetlands > Peat | place: Sweden: Abisko... | reverse complement strand
CCTCCTCCACCAATCCAGCTGGAAAGCGAGTCGCTGCTCGACTTGCCGGACTTCGTGGTTGCCAATCCGTCATCGAATCATGACGGCATCCATCTGCTCGAACCTGTCAGGACTGAAATCAAGAGCACGCCCTGGCCGGCGACGGCAGTTCCCGTGCAACTCAGCCTCTTCGGCTGAGATTGCGCGGAACTTCGAATCTCCCTTCTGTTTCACAACAAAGACGATCAAGGTGATCCTGTGACCAAAGACAATCGCCCACCGCGAACCTTTGTCGAGTGGATGCTTCAGTTGCTCGAAGAGCGATTTCCGTGGCTCGGAAAGACGGCCGACGAACAGATCAGCGGCGCCGATACCGTCGATCAGTTGACCGACCTTCACCAGGAACTCAAGAGCAGGCGCAGAACCAATCGGCGGAATCGCAGGAAGAGCGGAAACTAATTTCCGTTCCATTGACGGATCGAGCCTGCATTTCGCAATCTCTCTTTCCACAAGAAATAAGCAGTGATACTCTCCCACCAGGGAGAAGTAGTTCCGAGCGACGCCGGCCAATGCCGGTTCGCAATCAAGGCAACGCCAATGGTCAGCTATTGCTGGCCATCGGCGTCTTCGGAGGCATCTCATGCCGAAGGGTCCCTTTCTCCCCACCGAATTTACGCCGACCAAGTTCTCTACAACGGCTGACAAAGCTGAGTTCGGAAACCATTTCCTGCGCTTCATCGAGTCCGAGTGGGCGCAGACGCTCTTCAGCAAGGACTTCTATCACCGCCTGTCGATGTGCTTCGGGCATATTGCGCACGTGGATAGGCCGACCTTCTACGAGACCTGGTTCACCTCCGATCAGGACCGCTTGCGCTTCCTTGAGAAGACGCTCAAGTGGCCGTGCTGGGGCGATCCGGAGTACACATTCTCCGATGTCGAGCGCGCCATTCAGCAGGAGGTGCGCAAGCGCAACTATCTGGCCCGCTACCAACTGCGCGTGGCCGAAGCGGAGCGGGCGCGCGAGATGGAGACGCTCAGACGGTTGGAGGCCAAGTATCGTGTTCCCGCCAATCGAACGGACGATGGCAACGCGACAACCGCTGATTCGGCTATAGCTGAACCGTCGTCGCCTGTGATCGAAAGAACCCCGGTTCAAGCCAGCCTGTTCTGAACTCCCCAAACAATCCTTATCAACCATTTCTGCCCATCAGGGCAGATGAGGAGACGACCGATATGGCCACTCTGAAAGTGGAATCCCTGCCGCGCGAGTTCTATTTCAATGGCACGCGCATTCCAGACCCCGCACCGCAGATGACGGCCGAGGAAATCCGCGACCTGCTCACGCCGTCGTATCCGGAAATCGCCACCGCAACATTGACCGGACCGGAGGATACCGGCAACGCGCTTCGCTACTCCTTCAGCCGCGCCATCGGCTCGAAGGGGTGAGCCGTGGCACGGCGCGCCATGACGAGAGAGGAACTGGCTGCTTTGTTCATGGCCAAAGCCGCCGAAGCTCCTCCCGCTGCCAACCTGATTCTGGCGAGGCATCTCCAATGCAAGGAATCATGCGACCTATCGAGCGCCATCGCAGAGGCCACTCAACGCTACGCGGGGACAGAAAGAACACTGCTGCCAACGCCGCCGGAGTTGCTTCCGCCGCTGGCGTAATGACGTTGGCGCCGGCTTTTGGCCAGGCCCTTCCATCCCTTGTTGGCGTGCGCACCGACTACACCCACGAAACCAGTCGCGAACTGCTCTTTCAGTTGTGCGCCGCGCTTGTGCGCGAGAGACTGGGCAACATAGAGACTTGGAAGCAGGCTGGCGGTAGCGCAATCCGATTTGCGCAATCCGCCATCTCTGGTGGAATCGGCGACGAGCGTGACAAGCTACTGACGCGCAATGTCGAGTATCACCTGCTGGTCAGCGACGCGCTGGATCGGTACGGCGAGGACGCGCAACTTGGCTCGGGAAGGCTTGCCGTCCTAATCGAGTGCGGAGGATCGGGCTATCTGAAGATAGGCCCTGCGATCGAAGCAATGGAAGCTGAAGCCGAAGGACTGGGAGCGGCATTCTACTGGACGTTGACTCACGCTCTCTACAAGGTCATGCGCCTCTATAACCATGACGACGCACTGATGTACGAAGAGCAAATGCACGAATACGCAGCCGAGAACGACGAAGAAAACCAGGGTCAGTATGAGTTCCCGGAGGTAGAGAAGACTCTGCCCGAGTGCATCCGGAAGACGCTGAAGCGCGCTTATTGCGAAGGCAAGGCGCATGACCGGGCATTGTTGCGGCGGCATCGCAAAGGACAATTCAAAGAGTGGTTCGGGCGGTTGCGCCGCATCGAGCAACTCGCGCGGCTTCCCCTGAAGCAATCGCGGGAGTACCTCGAAGAGGGCCACTACGACCAGCCGCCATTGCCGTGCCTGCTTGTCTGTTTCAAAGAGCATGACGCCATCGTGGCCTGTTTCGACGAAGAGAGCCAGTCGATGCTCGAATGCTCGTCCGAACCTGCGCTCTGCGCCATCTTCTCGCCGGCCAATCCCGCCGAAGTGCGTAATGCGCTGAGACTCGTTGAACGATTTGTTCGGATCAATGCGGAGCTCTTTGCGCTCGTAGAAGAGATCCATGCCAGGGAGGTTCGCCATGCAGATCCATCTCTCGATCGGGCAGAATCACTGCTTCGAGCTGCGTGAGGCTCTGCTCGTCTACCGCGACCGTCAATCGAGTTTCATCACCAGGCATGACGTTCTGGTCCAAAAGAGCGGGCCACCCACGCTCGGTCCGGCGCAGCCTCTCACCCTCGCGTTCGTCGAGTCTCTGATGCGTTCGCTCGGCGGCAGCGTCCAGGCTGAGGTATTGCCGGCGAACATCCTTGCCAAGGCGGATCGCATGATCGTCTGGTGGACCCCACCGCGACGCCAGCAGATGTTCTACGAGAACGCCGAAGGCAAGGCCTCTGATTTGAACGGCCGCATCTTCCCGCAGCCCCCTCTGGTTTGGAAGGTGGCCAACGGCGAGTTGAGCGTACGGGCGCTTGCCGTGAACAAACGGCCCCAAACCACGGCGACTGTTGCCGTGGCCCCTTTCTGGAATCTCTCGGACGATGGCCGCGTCTGCATTGGCACGATGCGACGGCCTGAGAGCGCAACGGTCGCGGCGATCCCGGCTTGGGAGCGCGGCTTCTACGAAAGTGCCTTCACGCACGCAAATGTTGGTCGCATCACGCGCCACGAGGGCGGATTCGAAGGTCTTTGGGAATCGCTCAAGGGCAAACGCAGGCGTTTCCCAACCGAGTCATTGATTCAGTTACCGCAGACGCTCGACCAATTCGTGCGCGGAGAGCAGGGCAATCATGCGCATTGAACACACACTCTCCCTTCGCGCCGATGCGCGCAGGCCGATACGCGTTCTCGTCATCGGCGCAGGCGGTACGGGAAGCGCCATCACGATGGGCCTGCCTTATCTTGACCAGGCTCTGCGCGTCTGGGGTCGGTTTGCCGGACTTGAAGTTCTCCTGATGGACGCCGACACGGTTTCCGAAACCAACTGCATCCGCCAGCCGTTTTCGATCTCCGATATCGGGTTGAGCAAGGCGACAGTACTCATCAATCGGATCAACCTCTTCTGGGGAACAAACTGGAAGGCCGAGCCGAGAAACTTCGACGAGCGGACCTTTGAGAGAATTCAGGACACGTCGATCGATTTCCTCATCGGCTGTGTGGACAGCCGCGCAGCGCGCAGCGTCATCGCGCGTTCACTTGTGAAGTCAAATAACCGCATCGTCTATTGGCTCGATCTTGGCAACAATTCGGCAAGCGGTCAATTCGTGCTTGGTCAGCCGTGGAATGCGCGCAACCGGCGTTCCGCGGAAAGGCTGCGCACGGTGAACGAGTTGTATCCGGAGATCGCCGACGTCAAGGCCGGCGAAGAGCCGCTTCCGAGTTGCTCGGCTGTCGAGGCTCTCGAGCGCCAGGAGCCGTTTATCAATCAGACGCTCGCCGCAAGTGCTCTGACGATGCTTGCGCGCCTCTTACGTTACGGAAAGATCGCGCACCACGGCGGCTTCTTCAATGCTGCGACGGGCAAGGTAACAGCACTTCCTGCTGATCCTGAACTCTGGCGGAAGACCCGCCTTCGCAACCGGAAGATGCAAGCAAAGCTGCCGACTCGATGAATCCCATCGGGACATCGAAAACGTTTACTCAATACACGAGGAGGAACTCCATGTTCAAAGAGCTTGTTCCCATCCTGCGCTGTCGCGCCGTGCTCATGACGGCGACTGCGCTCGACGACGATCAGATTCGCGTCAATGTCGTTCCCAAGAAGATGAAGGACGGCGACAATGACGCCCTCACTACGCCGCTAAGCGTCACCGGCACGGCCGAAGAGCTGGACACGCAGTTGGGGTCGACTCTGGTTGGATTCGTGGCGTCGCATCTTCAGATGAAGAACTCGCTGGAGAAGGCGAAGGCCGATATGGACGCGGCCACCAAGGCCGCGCAAGCCGAGGCGCGCGCCAAGGCGAGGACGTCTACCAGCAAGGCACCAGCGAAAGTCGAATCCGCGCCTACTGCTACCGCGACTCAGTCGCCCGAGTCAGCGAAACCTGCTCCCGCCAAGCCCGCCTCGCTCTTCGATTCTCCCGCATCATATGAGGATGAAGACGATTCCGCCGCCGACGAAGGCTACACCACCGAGCCCGAGGAGAACGAAGAATTGGACGAGGCAGCGTGATTGCCGCCCGCGGCTGCAGTCCCACGTTTTATACGAATCCGGTAGCAGATCACTGAACAGTCGCCGACGCTCGGGTATTGATCTCGCAGTTAAACCCGGCCGTTCCGCAAACAAACGAAAGCGAGCCACTCTTAACAGCAATACACAGCGGCGATGGTCGTTTGGCGGACGGTTTATAGACTCGGAGCCGCCGATTCAACTTTTCTTGATCGAGCGGTTACCTCCCCTAAGCGACAAGAATGCCACGACCAAAATGTTCAGGACAACGCCGAGAACCAGCCAAAGCGTTGGATTTCGTCCGGTCTTCTTCGCGTAGACATACCCTGCGATGCCGAAGATTGCGCTTGTGGCGACAATGACCAACCAAAGGCTATCATCCACGATCTTTCATGCCCCCTGGCTACCCGCCTCGGATGTTTAGACCGACGCCCATGCTGCGCTTACACAGCTTGGGTTCAATCGATCACCAATGCTCCAACGAACGCGCCAATGTCAGACTGGACCTTATCGATGGCGTTTCGCAACGACTCGTCATTTGAATATCCGGCCCCTACCGAGTCAATTGAACGATTGCCGCAACTGGTCTGGCGGCCGGGATTCAGGCACTTCAGTTCCAAGTTAAGCCGGGTCGAAATAAGGCCTGCAAACTGACTCGATTCAGAAACTTTCACAGAAGCACGTCCGAGGATAATGATGGAAACCCGTCCGCCAAGTCCAAGCTGAGATCCTTCACTCCAATCGCCTGCAAAAAGACGCGCAGCGCGACCTTCTCGAATAAACTCAGGTTTAAAAAATGACGCATTCGCTGTTATGCCGCGATCAGAAAGCGCGCGGCTGATAGCTTGATCTATGTCGGCTAGTTGGGCTTGGTTGTCCGAAAATACTAAAATCGCTGCCTGACTGGCCCCATTCCGTTGTGGCGTCGCCGCATTTACATATCTTCCAGCAAATGCCTCCTCTTCGCTGTCGTGCTGAGCGGTCGCACGATGATCCCGTATGCGAATCATGTCCTCGCGGACTTGTTGGTCGATGGGCCTCAGCGGAACGCTAGTTTCGGGGTCGTAACCAGCCTGATCGAAAACCTTATAGTTGCCCGTCTCACCCTTGGAATACCAATAGCGCGGATTATGCGTGACATTATCAAAGAACGAAAACGTGCGTGCATCAGCGACTTGTACTCTTTGCGGCCCGATCGAGCCACCGCTTGGATGCCTGGCCCTCTCGTAGTCCGCGATCTGCTGGGTGTTGCACGGCTGTGATTGAATGCCCCAGACAGGATCTTTAATTTGATCATCAAACACCTTGAGCCCTTCAGGTGTCTGTGCGCAGTATTTGTAAGCAATTGAATTCCGCGCCACGTAAAACATCGCAAAAAAATACAGTCCAACGTAGGCGACAATGATCATGCCGTGAACGCTCTTATATAACCGGAGGCCGGGTCCCAGGTGCCAGAGGTAAAGCCAGGCTCCATGCATGTATTTTGCCACTGCCCAGAAGAACGGGATCGTGCCGATGATCACGATTCCAAAGAGAAGATTTGTGCTAATGCCGGATTGGCTTGCAAGATGTTCAACAACATAAGTAATGGTGCCCCTTACAAAACGGCCCCATCTTGACAGCGTGAGCACGAAGAAGACGACAGCACCAAGAGCCAGGATGAGGATGGCAAGGCTCCCTCTTCCGATTGCCGATTCGATCTCTTTCCGCATAGCCAACCCTCAGGTATTGAGTCGCCGCGCATTACTTGGAACTTATAGGGACGTCCCGCAACGTAAGGGTCCCGCTTGGTTCACCAAGTTTCATTACCAGGGAAACAGAAGTCGCCTGATCTGAAAGACCATAGGACGATAACAGCATCTTCATTGGCAGATTCGGTTCAAGCTCCGCTGAATCTCCGTCAGAACCAAGTTGGTACTTGAGTCTTGCGAATTGGTTCATTTGGCTCTGGTTTCCTAGATTGTCAACCATGTAGCTGAAATAGTCATTGAACAGTATGCGCTTACGAGCCGTGTCTTGATTCAATAAAGATCCTGAGCATCGCAACCAATCGCCCTCTTTTCTGCAACCGTCGATTTGGACTTTAAATGGGCCGATTTGTCCGGTAACGCCTGTCGTCGCACCCTGGCTCGAAGGTGCCGACTGGGTAGATGTTGCTTGCCCCAGTGGAGCGCTTGAGGATGCTTGCTGGTTGAGAAGCCTCGCAATGGCGGGTGTCATATTTACGTTAGCTGACACCGCTGCCAAGACTCGAGCATTTTCCGTGTCCAGCGCCTTTAAGGACAATCGAATCGTGTTGTCTAGGGGAGTGATTGTGCCTGTGATCAGGACTTGCACGCCGGCGATATTGCCAAGCTTTCTCGCTGTTGCTGGATCGATCAGACCTTCCTTCGAGGCGAGTTTGTTTTCCTGAAGGATGAGTTGCAAGCGCGTTCGATCCACCAAATCAATGCCAACTTCGGAGTTCTCTAGGGCTGTCTCCAGTTCTTCCGCGTAGAATTTGCCGGCAAGCGTGACATTGCCCTGCAAATCTGTAAAGTCGACAACAGCGGAGGGGTGCTTTGAAGTCTTATTGATAGCGCGGGCAAGCTCGCCCGCCAAACTCTTTAGGTCGCTCTCCTGGGCGTGAACTGGCAAACTCGCAAGCAACATGAACAGCAGTCCGATGGTCGATGCTGGCAGCCGAAAACATCGCACAATAAGTACCTCCGAGTGGCTTTTTAACGCGCTTCGCATCTGATACTTTTCAACGTTCCTCTTCCAGCTCTGGTCAAGTAGAAGATTGAAATTGAAGCTGGCTCCGGCGAAAGACTCCCGCGCTCAAAGAGAAATTCACTAGCAATGGGCCCGTCGAAAGGACAAACTTACGCCTACCTCTTTCGGTTGAAAGAAATCTGGAGGATTTTCGATGAGCGCTAATATAACAAGTCTGGGCTCAACGGTCAAATTTTGAAGTAAATCTTGACTGCATTGGCGTTAGCGTCCATGTATCCTGTGAAGCCCAAGCAGCCGACGGGCCGTCGGAGGAGGTCGGGGCCAACCGGGTGGTTTGGTTAGCGGTAAACCGGTTTTAGTCTACTATCCGGTCAATCGGCATCAACAGTGCATCATCATCCATATAATCAGCAACTTGCACAAACTAAACCGATTGTTCTCCGCAGTCGCGGACTCCCAAAGTCTTCTCTCCAACATCCGAAAGGCCCAAAACCATGAAACCATCCAAGCTCTACGAGGCGCTTCATGCGCTGATCGGCGAACGTGTGCCTCTGCACATCTGGGGCGCGTGCGGCGTGGGCAAGTCGCAGATCGTCGCCCAGGTGGCGCGCGATCTCGGCATCGACTTCCTCGATGTGCGCGCCGTGCAACTCGATCCGGTCGATCTGCGCGGTCTGCCGCGCATCGCATCGGACCAGACCGAGTGGGTTCCACCCAAGTTCCTGCCCACTGAGGGCAAAGGCATTCTCTTTCTGGACGAGTTGACCTCGGCGCCGCAGATGACGCAGGCCGGCTGCTACCAACTCGTTCTCGACCGCAAACTGGGCGAATACGTGCTCCCCGAAGGGTGGGTCGTCATCGCCGCCGGCAACCCGGCATCGGAGCGTGGCGTGCATTTCGCGATGCCGCGGCCTCTCCGAAATCGTTTTGTCCATCTCGAACTCGAAGCCGACCTGAGCGACTGGTGCAGGTGGGCCGTGAGCGCGGGTGTGAGGCCAGAGATCATTGCCTTCCTGCGCTTCAAGCCGGACCTGCTGCACGCGGCCGACACAACCTCGGATGCAAACGCATGGCCCACTCCGCGCTCCTGGGAGATGGCTTCACATGTCCTTTGCGGCGTGGCGCGCAGGCAGAACACAGCTTTTCTAACCGGCGCTGGAGAGTTCGAGGCGCAATTGCTCGACGGGACCGTGGGGCAGGCCGCATCCGCGGAACTGCTTGCCTTTCTGCGCCTCTTCCGCCAGTTGCCATCGATCGACGAGATCCTGCTCAATCCCGACACGGCGCCGCTACCGACGGAGCCATCGGCACAGATCGCCATCTCGACGGCGCTGGGCCGGGTGATGAGCGATAGTTCCATCGCGCGCGGCCTCAAGTATCTCGACCGGATGCCCGCCGAGATGCGCGTGATGGCCATGCGCGACGCGGCGGCGCGGGATCGCGCCATCACCCACACGCCGGAGTTCATCCGCTTCGGCATCAAGCACCAGGAGGTGGTCCAGTGATTCAAGAACGCGCCATGCTCGCCGCCGTCCACATCAGCATCTGGACGGCCGTCAAACACGACCGCGGCGTCAGCCGCGACGTGGCCGAAAGGAACGGCGCTCCGATGAGCGCTGGCCGCTATAACAAGCAACTGCTGCGCGGGGCCGACAAACTCGACGAGTTGCGCACACTCGCCGGCCAGGTCCGCCAGTACTTCTACAAGATCACGCTGCCCTGGACCGACGAGGGATACCGCCTGTTGCCGGCTAATCTCTACTTCGATCTGACCGCTCGGATGCGGGAGTTCGAGGCCCAGTTCGAGCGGGGCGTCGAGGCGTTTCTTACCGTCTATCCGCAGTACATCGAGCAGGTGCGGCCAGAGTTGAATGGGCTCTTCCGCGAGGAGGACTACCCGAAGGCCGAGAAGCTGCGGCGCAAATTCGGCGTCAAGCTCGAAGTCCTGCCCATTCCCACCGGCAACGACTTTCGCGTGCAGATGTCGGCCGAGGAGCAGGCGCGCGTCGCCCGCGAGATCGACTCGAATGTTCGGCAATCGCTGGTGCGCGGGACCGAGGATCTTTGGAGCCGGCTGCGCGATGTGGTCTCGCACATGGTGGAGCGGCTGAATGAGCCCGAATCGCGCTTTCATGCGACGCTGGTGACAAACATCTTCGATCTGGTGGAACTGCTGCCGCGACTAAACGTCACGGGCGATCCGGAGTTGAACCGATTCGCCGAGGAAGCCCGCCAGAAGCTCTGCACCTACACGGCACACGATCTCAAGAAGCACGAATTGCTACGCGTGGCCACCGCGACCGAAGCCGCGGAAATTGTCTCCCGCATGGATGAAGCGATCCGCAATCGTGAGGCCGAGCAGGCCGAAGAGAAACTCGCCGCCGTCCAGAACATTTTTGACCATATGTCGGCGTACATGGAGGCGCCCGCGGCGGCATGAAACTTGATGTGACTTGACGTATATGATGGCAGCGTTTTGAAGCATATGATGACAGATGCCCTTCACTAACCCATTTTGAAACTGCGCCGGAGGCGCTCGTCACCGGTCGGTTGTCGTCGGGGAGGCTGCGAGTTGCACTGATCAACCGCTTCATCTACGGTCGCTGCGGAGGCAAAGCGGCGGGACATCTATGCGGTATGCGGTAGCTGAAGAGGATGGTGGAAGGATAGGGGCGAACACACCACTTGGCTCAAGGGTTATGGCTCTTCCTGGTGCGGGGCGACACGGAGCACAGCCCCCTTCCTGACGATGCAGTTGTTGAGGGAAAACTTGACATCGATGTTCTCGTTGACTCGAAGATGGACCGTGGAGGGTAGCCGCAGGCCGTCGACAACTTGTGATCCCAGCTCGTATTGCACCATAACCCTGCTGTTTGGGTTGGAGTCGTCCATCGCCAGGTTGCCGGCGTAGACCCAACCGTCGGCTGTGGAAGCATAGACGGGCTTTTCATCGATTTTGCCGCCGTTGCTTACAATTTCCGTCACAAGGTAGCTTTTGTCGAGTTCGATGCGTACCGGATCTTCGGGGTTCGCCAACAGGATCGTGTATCCACTGCTGGATGCAGTTACGCTCTCGATCTCCGAGTCAAACGCGGGAACCGGACCATGAAGGCCTTTCGTTCCCCATGTGTCAAAGGTTCCTTGAACGAGCGATCTGACTAGGGAGGTGAGCGGAGCAGCACGCTCTCTTTCTTTGTCGGCCGCCTCTTTCGGATATTGAACCTTCACTTTAACTGGACTTCGATCGGTACCGCCGATGTTCAACGAGAAAACCGTCTCTTCAATCAGCTTTCGATCTGCCGCGGGATCCGCGGATGGCAGCGAAGGTATGGTTTTGAAGTCGAAATTCGCCGTACATGAAGCCGATGCGAATCCTCTCGATTCAAGGCTGTAATATTTGGCGCGGGCAGTCTCGATAATTGATTTTTGGTCGGCTGTTAGTGATTGCGCGGAAGCTCCAACTGCAAGCGGCAAACTCATGCCCACACCTGTTGCCGGAGGTACAAACTCGTTGAGGTTGAGCGGGCGCATCGATTCACCCGGCGGCTGGATTCGGAGGACGAGAGCCAGCGCGGTTGGAGGACCTTGAAAGTAGGGTACATGGATCGAATGCCATCCTGCGGAAAGGGTGGTTTTGGCAGTTTGCTGGTCGACCGCGTGAACTCCGTCCAAATCAACGAGAAGGTGGTTATCGATTTCAAGCCGTGAGCCATCGTCAGATTGAAGTTCGAACGAGTACTCGCCCGGATTGGTCACATAAAACTTGCCGTAGTAGTCGATCCCAAACCAGAGGCTGCTGTGGGTGATTCCAGGAATGCCGCCCATGCGCGTAATGTCCTGGTTGGGAACGTTGAGGGTGTTGGTGTAGAGCGAGGCAACTGGATCGACTTCACTAAACTCGTCAACAGATGTAGCTCCTACCGGAAGTTCGTAAACATCGCCGCAGAAGGCGTTGTCGCTTGGTGTGGCGGCGCCGAAGGCACGAATATCGCCGAGGAGCTTCTTCTTTTTTCCCGCCTGGCTGGTCTGAGCGGCAATGGGGAGGGGCCGGGAAACATCGACAACGCCCAGATTGCCGGTGTTGCGATCGAGCACGGCCAGGCGCGCGAGGGCTGGCGGTTCGGGACCTGGCGCTTCCAGAAAACTGACAAAGCCATGGTCTGGCAAGCGCGCAATATCGGTCGCGTTCATTTGGTGGTCCACGGTCGAGTGCAGATAGTGGGCCACTTCGCCGGCCGCGTCGAAGACGCACATGCCGAAGTCGAGCTGAACGCGTGGGACAGCGCCGTTGATTCCGATGGCGCTCAGGGATTCCGGTTTGATCGCCACTGCGTAACGCGTGGTGGTGCCGCCGGGAGCGGCGAGCACTTTAGCGGTCATCGCAAGGGTCGGCGGTGTGAGCGGGTGATAGCAAGCAGCTTCCTGCAACGCCTCAGGAGTGACGAGCGCCTTCAGGTCTTTCAACGCGACGTTTTCCCTGGTGTGGCCAACGTAGTACTGCCGGCGGAAACTCAGATTGACGTGAGGCCGGGTGGACCTCACGAGAACTGCGTGAAAGCCAGGTTCCGAGGACGCCTGTATGGCGATCTGGTAATGAACCGTAGCATCGAGCGCGCAAACCGCACCAGAACTGACGTGAAAGCCGCTTGTTGCATCTTCCTCCTGGTTCTTGCGCTCCGGGTCGATGGTGCGAAGGTACAGGATGCGGCGGGGAATCTTGCCGCCATGCTTTGGGACCTCGTAGACCTCGAATTCGCTGGCGGCTAAATCCGTGATCGGCAGGTTACGGCGGTCGCGCGCCACCACGTCAATCACAGCTTCGCGGGACTCGACTTGGAGCACCATCGCTGGCGTGTCTTCCTGACCGGAGGGAGCGGCCTGCGCTCGAGCGGGGGGCCAGGGCAAGAGCAAGGAAACCAAGCAGATCGCTTCGAAAATAGGCACAAAGAAAAAGGGTTTGCCCAACATGGTCGCAATTCTACCTCAGGGATAAGGAGACTACGCAAGCCGACTGCGTGTGCGGATGGCGGTTCATACGGAAGGTATTCTCCGGCTTAAGTTTTGCCGCAATACCGGCTGCCGATCTCTGTTCTGGATTTGCATGTGCTGCGATCGCGGACAGCGTCACAATCATGCAGCGCGGAGTGCCGCGGTCATTCGTGTAGGTACATCGATGACAACTTATGGCTACCGAGATAACAACTTATGCTTCAAATCACACAAGAGACACCAACTTCCCTCCGTATTCAGAAAGCTCGCACCTCTCTCATCCTGGACCATCCCTTTTTCGGCTCGCTCTTGTTCCGTCTGAAGGGGCGCGAGTGCCGGTCAATTCAAACGATGGCAACAGATGGAGTGTCGCTCTTCTATAACCCCGATTTTGTTGAAACTCTGAACGCGGCGACGCTGGCCGGAGTTCTGGCTCACGAGGTCATGCACCCCGCGCTCCAGCATCACACCCGGCGGACCAAGCGCGACCCCAGGCGCTGGAACGAGGCCTGCGATTATGCGATCAACCCGCTGCTGCTCGATGCCGGTCTGAGCCTGCCATACGATGTGCTCGTCGATCCACGCTTTCGCGGCATGAGCGCCGAGCAGATCTACAACCTGCGCGAAGCCGAAGCGCAACCACAGTCCGATGACCAAAGTGAATCGGAGCAGAATACGAACTCTGAATCGAACGATTCGGCAGGTAACGAGAATGATGGTGGTACACCTTCCGTTCCGGAGAGCCAGGGCGGCATCGGTCAGGTGATCGACGCGTCAGAAGCCGGCGACGATGCGCCAAGCATCGAGGAACAGGTGCGCGATTGGGGGATCGCCGTCAACCAGGCTGCGACCGTCGCTCAGCAGGCCGGCAAAGTCCCCGCCGGCCTCAAGCGTACTCTTGAAGGCGCGGCGGGAGCCCAGGTCGATTGGCGGGAACTGCTGCGCCGTCTCTGGTCCGACACCATCCCGGCCGATTCGAGCTGGATGCGGCCCAACCGCCGTCACATCTGGTCAGGTCTCTATCTGCCCGGCGTTGTGCGCGAAGGCACCGGCGAAATCGCGATTGCCGTCGATTGCTCGGGATCGGTCAATGCGCGGCAGTTGCGCCTCTTCGAGGCCGAGATTCGTTCGATCCTCGAAGGCCAGCGGCCGGATCGGGTCCATGTTCTCTACTTCGACGCCGAGGTTCATAAGGTCGATACCTACGTGGCCGGTGAGATACTCCATCTCGAACCACTAGGCGGAGGCGGCACCGATTTCGGTCCTTGCTTCGACTGGCTCAATGAGCACGGAGTCCGCCCCCAGACGATGGTCTTTCTGACCGATCTCTACGGGACATTTCCAGACTCCGCACCAGACTATCCCGTCCTCTGGGCCTCGACCGGAGGCCGTCAGGCGCCCTTTGGCAGCGTCATTCCCATGCACGCGGCGTAGCCAATGCTTGGCTCATAGGTAGTAACGCGCTACGGAGCATCCCCATGAACAAGCAATTCTTCATCTTTACCGATGGCTCGGCCATCGGCAACCCCGGACCTGCCGGCTGGGCAGCTATCGTGATCCACGGGACAAGACGGCAGGAGATCGCCGGATCGGTTCCGTGGTCGACCGTCTCTGAAATGGAACTGCGCGCCGCGGTCGAAGCGCTACGCCTGACGCCATCCGGTGCCC
>Ga0302190_10001791_pt1 | contig 14271 bp, 10 predicted proteins | sample II_Bog_E2_3_FD_198784 | JGI IMG/M metagenome (GOLD analysis project Ga0302190, IMG submission 198784) | Peat permafrost microbial communities from Stordalen Mire near Abisko, Sweden - II_Bog_E2_3 | ecosystem: Environmental > Terrestrial > Soil > Wetlands > Peat | place: Sweden: Abisko... | reverse complement strand
TTGCGGGATTGGCCCATGGCCTGATCCGACAGCACCAGGGCCGGGGTCTGCATAGCCTCGGCCAGATAGACCGCCCACTGGGTGGTGAACAGACAGTCGATGATCGAGGTCGGAGCCACCACCACATGGGGGGCGTCGCCGTGCAGGCCATAGACGGCGATGTTCAGGTCAGATTGCTCGGACTTGGTGGGAATGCCGGTGGAGGGACCGCCGCGCATGACGTCGACGACCACCAGGGGAGTTTCCGAGGCGACGGCCAGACCGAGGGACTCGGTCATCAGAGCCAGGCCGGGGCCCGAGGTGGCGGTCATGGAGGGCAGACCGGCGAAGGAGCCGCCGATCACCATATTGATGGAGGCCAATTCGTCTTCGGCCTGAATCAGAGCTCCGCCGGTCTTGTCGAGAGCTGGAGCCAGCCATTCGAGAACTTCGGTGCCCGGAGTGATGGGGTAGGCGGCGACGAACTTGACGCCGCCCTTCAAAGCGCCATAGCCGGCGGCTTCATTGCCCGAGATGTTCCAGCGGGCCGAGCCGTCATGCTTGTGGTCCGGCAATTTGGCGACAGCGGGCAGGGACTTGGCAGCCTCGGCGCCGGCTTTGAGGGCGGCGGTGCTGGCGGCCAGGACTTCCTCGCCCTTGCGGCCCAGCTGGGCGGTCAGGACCTGGATCACCGAGTCGATGGGCAGGCCGATCAGAGTGGCGGCGGCGCCCAGGCCGACCATGTTGGCGCGACCGCCGGGAATGGTTCCGGCGATTTCCTTCATGGGCAGGGCGGCGTGCTGGGCGCCATGGACTGCGATGGGCTCGGGCACTTCGCCCTGCTCAGGATCGCCGATCACCACGCTGGTCTTGGCCAGGGGCAATTCCGCCGCGAAGCGGTTGATGTTGCCCCAGTCAAAGGCGACCAGAACGTCATAGTGATCGTCCAGGGACGAAATGGGCTTGGTCGAGATGCGGAGCAGAGCGGCAGCCTCGCCGCCACGGATCTGCGGACCCATGGACCGGGTCATCAGACCGAAGAAACCGGCCTTGGCCGCGGCATCCAGAAGAATCTGGCCTGCCGTCATCGCACCTGCGCCACCGCTGCCGGTAAGCGCCACCGAAACAGAATACGCCGCCATTGTACCTCCCACTTAATCAGGGGTGATCATGAGGCCGTCCGCCCCGGACAACAGTATGTCCCCGGGGACGGCAAGCGAAAGAAAGCTACACAAGAATGGTGTCAGGCGAATTGATCGAACGCAACCGGCAGCTCATTCGGAAAAAATATTTCCGTCACAAGTCTCTGCCGGATGCGGCCCCGATCTTTTCCCTTAGCCGTTAGGCCGGAAGTTCGCTGAATTCGATCTCGTAGCGGTCAGAGGGTACTGCGAATTTTTTGAAAGCCGCGATCACCTGATCGGCGTTGACGCCTTCAGGGACATTACAGACCTCGTAGATGACCGATGAACCGCTGGTCGGACCAGAATCGGCGAGACGATGAGCAGCAGCCACCAGACCTTCGCCGGCAACCTTAATCATGATCGAAGCCATGAAAGCTTCTCCGTGCTTGAGGAGCGCCCCACTCCAAGACCGACTGTAGCAAGCTCGGTCGGCCTTGTCATGGCGTGATTCCATCATGCCCTCAAATCTTGTACGGGAATGTGCAGTTTGGACGGCTTGGGCTTGCCCTGTGCTCAGGGAATGGCTGTCCTGATATTCTCGTGCAACTCATTCTCTTTCCCAGGCGGGCTTGCGCGGGGTATAAAATCCTTGGGTGCGGGAAGGGAGTAAAGGCATGGGGGGATTTGCATGCTATTGCAGGATAACCAACTGGAGAGGCGCCACCTTCCCGAAGGCGACCTGATCTTCAGCCAGGGGCAGAAGGCGGATAACGCCTATATTTTGGCCTCGGGCAAGGTATCCATCTTCAAGATCGTCGAGGAAAAGAAGGTGCATCTGGCCACTTTGCGCCAAGGTGCCTTGTTCGGCGAGATGGGGGTCATCGACGGTGTCCCGCGCATGGCCTCGGCCCTGACGCTGGCGCCCAGCAATCTGGTGGTGATCCCGGCCGAGCTGGTGGGAGCCAAGCTGGCCAAGACCGACCCCTTCATCAAGGCGCTGATCACCATCTTGATGGAAAATCTGCGCAACGTGCATAACGCCTATATCGTGCGTCCGCGTAGCGTCCATGATTTTTATAAGTTGCTGTCGGAAAATGCCGAGCAACTGCGCCACTACGTCATCAACGCCCAGCATGTGGAAGATTTTCCTGCTCTGGCCAGCGCCTTGGACGGGCTGGATTCCAGTATCGCCACCCTAGGCAAACTGGCCGCCGAACAGAACGACCGCCGCGAAAGTGCGGTGCCGGTTGATAGCAAGATCATTTAGGCAGGGGTGTTTTGGTTTAATCGGCCACTTCTTTGCCGTCATGGCCGGGCTTGACCCACGGCCATCCACGAAAAATCCCTGAGTTAGTGCGTTCCCGATAGGTGAGTCCCCGGGGCGAGCCCGGGGATGACGGTCACGATTCTAAACTCAGCCAAAGGCCTTGAAGGCGATGATGGTGAAGGTATCCTTCACGCCGGGCAGGGTCTGGATGACCTCGGTGACGAAGCGACCCACATCGTCGCTATCATCCAGATAACATTTCGCCATCAGATCATATTGGCCCGAGATGGAATGGACCTCGGACACTCGTTCGGTCTGAACGGCGGCGTCGGCCACTTCATAGGCTCGGCCCAACTCCGCCTTGATCTGCACGAAAATCGTCTGCATGGACCAGACCTCGTCAGGCTTCGGAAGAAGGCTCTTCCGGAGCGGCTTCAGAAAGCTCGGAAGCAATCTCGGTCGCGGAGCCAGGAGCAGACTCGGCCTCGATCTCGGCAAAGACTTCTTCCGGGGTGTTGGCGACGGCTTCGATCTCCAGATCGTCATCATCACCTTCGACCTCGTCTTCGGTCTGACTCTTGCCGCGCGGCTTCTTTTCCAAGGGCGGCGGGAAGGTGACTTCGACCATCATGAAGTCGGGCATATGAGCGCCGAAGCCGATGACATGGTCGCCATGAGTCATTTCGCCGATGCCGAATTCGTCGCGACGGCCACGGCCACCGCGTTCGCGGCGGAAATTGCGGTCGTCACGGACGGGACGCTGCTCGTCACGCACAGGGCGTTCCTCACGGGGCTGGCGGTCTTCACGCGGCTGACGCTCTTCGCGCGGCTGGCGGTCCTCACGGGGCTGACGCTCTTCGCGCGGCTGGCGGTCTTCACGGGGAGCACGCTCGGCGCGGGGTTGGCGTTCGGTCCGGGGCGCACGCTCTTCACGGGCAGGACGTTCCTCGCGGGCGGGGCGTTCTTCCAGGGCGGGTTGCTCTTCGCTGGGCTGGCGTTCGACGCGAGGAGCCCGTTCACCACGAGGTTCTCCCCTGGGTTTCCGCTCAGGGCGACCCTCTGTGCTCTTGGTCTCGCGCTTGGGGCCACGGCCACGGCGGGGGGCGGCGTTCAGGTCCAGCTCCAGGTCCGGCAGGCCTTCGATGGAGACCTTGGGGATCTCGTTGCCGATCAGCTTGAAGATGGCGCCGATGATGCGGCCATCGTCCGGGGTGGCGATGGTGAAGGCACGGCCTTCCTTGCCGGCACGACCGGTGCGGCCGATGCGGTGGATATAATCCTCGGCATGATGGGGCGGATCGAAGTTGAAGACGTGGGAGACATTCGAGATGTCGATGCCGCGAGCGGCCACGTCCGAGCAGACCATCAGGCGGACGTCACCGGCGCGGAATTTCTCCAGCGTCTCGGTGCGGGCCGATTGGGCCATGTCGCCATGCAACTGCACCACGTCGAATTCGTGCTTCTGCAGCGAGCGATAAAGCACATCCACATCGCGCTTGCGATTGCAGAAGATGAAGGCGTTTTTGACGTCTTCGATGCGGATCAGGTGGCGCAAAGCCTCGCGCTTATCCTGCTCTTCGCAGACAACCAGATGCTGGGTCACGGTGGTGGCGGCCGAAGTCTGATTGTCTACCGAGATTTCCTTGGGGTTCATCAGGAAGGCGTCGGCCAGACGGCGGATTTCCGGGGCCATGGTCGCCGAGAAGAACAGGGTCTGGCGCATCTTCGGCAGGAACGAGACGATCTTTTCGACGTCGGGGATGAAGCCCATGTCCAGCATGCGGTCGGCTTCGTCGATCACCAGGATCTTGACGTCGTTGAGCAAGATGTTGCCACGGCTGAACATGTCCATCAGGCGGCCGGGCGTGGCGATGAGAACATCGACGCCGCGGTTCAGCACCTTTTCCTGATCGCCAAAGCTTTCGCCGCCGATCAGAAGGGCCATGGAGAGTTTGTGGTACTTGCCGTATTTCTCGAAATTATCGGCCACCTGCGAGGCAAGCTCGCGGGTCGGCGCCAGGATCAGGGATCGCGGCATGCGCGCCTTGCCCCGGCTGCCAGCCAGAATTTCGATCATGGGAAGGGTGAAGCCGGCAGTCTTGCCGGTTCCGGTCTGGGCGACGCCCAAGACATCGCGCCCCATCAGGACAATCGGGATTGCCTGTTCCTGGATGGGGGTCGGGTTGACGTACCCGGATTCCTCAACAGCCTTGAGGATCTCGGGGCCTAGACCAAGCTCGGCGAAAGTCATGTGTTCCTTAGATGTCTGCAGAGGAGCCGGACGAGGGGCCCCAAAAATATCGAGCGACAACGCTCATCTGTGGCCCGGATAATAGTGACTGGGGCCGTCATGTCAATTGTTTGGCCCATTTGATTGACGTTAAAGCATGAGATACCGTCTTTCGAGGCCTCATTCGGAGAAACTTCATGCTGATAGAGCGCGGCCAGTCGGCCCTTCTGATCGTCGATGTCCAGGAGAAGCTGGCTCCGGTGATGACCGATCCCCGGCGGGTCATCCATAATTGCTCCTTGCTGCTGCGAGCCGCGGCCCGCCTGGAGATTCCCGCCCTGGTCACCGAGCAATACCCCAAGGGCATCGGCCCGACGGTGGTGGATTTGCGTGAATGGATCCCGGTGGGCGGGCTGATGGAGAAGACCTATTTCTCCTGCGCCGCCGAGCCGGAGGTTCTGGCCCGCATCGAAGGCCTGGGCCGCAAACAGATCGTCGTCGCCGGCATCGAGGCTCATATCTGTGTGCTGCAAACGGCTCTGGGGCTGAAGGCCAAGGGCTTCGAGGTCTTCGTGGTGGCCGACGCCAGCGCCAGCCGGCGGCATAACAGCGAGGAACTGGCCTTCAGCCGCCTGGGCTATGACGGAGTAGGGCTTGTCAGCACCGAGATGGTTCTGTTCGAATGGCTGCACAAAGCTGGATCGCCCGAGTTCAAGGACCTGTCGGCTTTGATCCGCTAGGAGATGTCCGTATGACCATTCCCCTGATCCTGTGTCCCGGTCTGTTGAACGATGCCGCCCTGTGGGCCCATCAGAGCGAGCATCTGGCCGATCTGGCCGAGCCCCAGGTCGCCGATCTGACCAAGGCTGAAAGCATCGCCGAACTGGCCGATCAGGTCCTGGCCGCCGCTCCCTCTCGTTTTGCTCTGGCCGGACTGTCCATGGGCGGCTATGTCGCCTTCGAGATCCTGCGTCGGGCGCCGGAGCGGGTATTGAAGCTGGCCTTGGTCAATACCTCGGCTCGTCCTGACACTGAAGAAGGTCGGGCCAAGCGTTTGCAATTGATGGATATTGCCAAGCGTGGAGGCTTCGACAAGCTGCCGTCGCAAATTCTCTCGGGGCAATTGCACCCAGCCAATTTCGCCAATGACACCATTCGTGAAATTGCCTTGAGGATGGCCGGGCGGGTTGGGCCTGAGGGCTTCGTCCGTCAGCAGACCGCCATCATGAGCCGCCCCGACAGCCGTCCGACCTTGAAGGCCATTGCCTGCCCGACCCTGGTCATCGGTGGGGCTCAGGACAGCCTGACCACGCCGGAGATCATGGCCGAAATCGCCGATGGCATTCCCGGCGCCGGCTTTACTCTGATCGAGCAGGCCGGCCATCTGACGCCGCTGGAGCAACCGGTGGCGGTGACGGCTTTGCTGCGGCTGTGGCTGAGGGGCTAGAGGATTCTTCCAGCAGCCAACTGCGGAATTTACGCAGGTTGACGCTATCCAGGGCCGAGGGCCGGGCGGCGAAGACGTAGCCTTCGGGGCAATCCTTGCTTTCCGGCCCCAGTTGCACCAAATGCCCGGCGGCCAAAGAGCCGCTGACCAGATGCTTGTCGATGACGGCGGCGCCTAAGCCGGCGATGGCCGCTTCGATCATCTGGCTGCGGGTCTCGAACATGGTGGCGGCGGCTTGGGGGCTGTCGCCCGGTTCGAACAACTGCCAGTCGCCGGGCCGAGAGCGGGCGGTCAGACGGGGCAGGGGGCTTTGTCCGGACAGGCGCGGGCTGGCCACCCGGATCAGTTGCTCCTTGAACAACAGGTGATGCTCCAGCCCCCGCCAGTCGGTCCTGGGCCCGGCCCAGCGGATCACGCAGTCATAGGGCTCCGACGACAGATCGACCATGCGGGTGTCGGTGGAGATCAGGATATCCACCTCGGGCAGGCGTTGGCGCAGGCGGGCGAGGCGCGGGATCAGCCACAGCATGGCGAAGCTGGAGAGAGTGGACAGGCGGATGGCGGCATGGCCGGCGCGGAAGTCCTCCACCGCCATCTCGATGCTCTGAAAGGCCGGCTCCAGCCGCTGGGCCAGCCGCTTGCCCTTGTCGTTGAGTAAGGATCGGCGGCGGTCGGTGAACAAAGGCGCTCCCAACTGCGCCTCCAACTCGGCCAGGGAGTGGGAGACCGCCGAGGCCGAGACCCCCAGCCGGTTGGCGGCCCCTACGGCGCTACCGCTGCGGGCGATTTCCACCAGGGCCTTGAGGGCGCGGAGCGAGGGAAGATGAAACATGAATTTTCCTCAAGTCTGATCTGGTCTTCTCATTACCAAAAGTCATCGAATAAAGCGAATTATGAGACGTCGTGAAAATATTTAAAAGGGACGGACATGACTGACTCTCATCAGACACTGGTCTCTGGCCAGTTTGGCCCCAAGGCCCAGGCCTATGTGGATAGCGCCGTCCATGCCCAGGGCGAAGACTTGCGGCATTTGGCCCAGGTTCTGGCTGCCAAGCCCGGCGGGCGGGTGCTGGATGTGGGCTGTGGCGGTGGTCACGCCACATACGCCGCCGCTCCCCATTGCCGCGAGGTAGTGGCCAGCGATCTGTCAGACGAGATGCTGGCGGTGGTTCGGGCGGAAAGCCAGCGGCGGGGCCTGACCAACATCGTCACCGCCCAGGGTGGGGCGGCAAGCCTGCCCTTCGCCGATGGCAGCTTCGACTGGGTGATCAGCCGCTATAGCGCCCACCACTGGCCGTGGGTCTGCAAGGCCATGGTCGAGGCCCGGCGGTTGCTGCCCCTTGGCGGCGGCGCGGTCTTCATGGATGTGGTGGCCCCGGAAGTGCCGCTGCTGGACACCTGGCTGCAAAGCCTGGAACTGCTGCGCGATCCCAGCCATCTGCGCAACCGTTCGATCCCTCAGTGGCGTCTGGGGCTGGAGCAGGCGGGCTTTGCGGTGAAGGACGTGGTTCGGGGCCGCATCCGCCTGGAATTCTCCAGCTGGATCAGCCGTATGAATACGCCCGAGCCGCTGGTGGCGGCCATCCGCTATTTGCAGGGCATCATGCCGGCGGAAGTGGCCGAGCATTTCGCCCTGGAGGCGGATGGTTCCTTCCAATTGGACGTGGCGACCATCGTGGCCGAGGCGGTTTAGTCTATAAATTCACCTCGAAACCTCATTCTGAGGAGCCCCGTAGGGGCGTCTCGAAGGATACTGCCAGGATATTGCCTCTTGGGAGGTGCTTCGAGACGCCTCTTCGCCGCTCCTTAGCATGTGGTGATGTGTTGCTGAAGGGCAAAGAAAAAGGGCGCTGGTTTGATCCAGCGCCCTTTTGTTTCTAGGACAGCAGGCGGTTCCACCAGCCTTTGCGGGGCGGGCCCGACGGCTGGGTGGGTTCCGGTTCCGGCTGAGCCACCGGCGCTTCGGCGACAGGCTCAGGCGCGGCTTCCACGACAGGCTCGGGAGCCGGAGCGGGAGCAGGCTCTTCAGCCTTTACCACAACCAACACCGGAGCAGCTTCGACCGGAGCTTCGGGAGCCGGGGCTCCTTCGTTGGTCATGGCCTCTTCAGCGGCGGCTTCGGCCGGAGCGGCCTCTTCCTTCTTTTTGCGGGGAGCACGGACGCGCTTGGGTTTGGCGGGAGCCTCGCCTTCGTCGGCCTTGATCTCATCGGTCTTGGCGTCCTCGGCGGCAGCCTCGTCCTTCTTCTTGCGCGGGGCGCGGACACGCTTGGGCTTGGCCGGAGCAGCGTCCTCGGCGGCAGCAGCCTCAGCCGGAGCGGCCTCGGCGCTCACTTCGGCGGCGGGAGCCGCTTCAGCGTCATCGCCTTCAGGAGCCTCATAGCCTTCTTCGCCTTCGCCGATGGGCGGCAAAGCCACGCCATCACGGCCACGGTTGCGACGACGACCGCCACGCTTGCCGCGACGGCGGCGGCGGGCGCTGGCCTGAGCGTCGGTCAGATTGGCGTCATCCTCGCCGTCCTCGTCATCAGAGTCGGATTCGGTGACTTCGCCTTCGGTGGCCGGAGCGCCTTCGACGCCTTCAACGGTTTCGGTCTCGCCGGCTTCGTTTTCATCGGTGCCATTGTCCTCGGAGCCATCTTCGCGGCGGCCACGACGACGGCGACGACGGCGACGGCGGCTGCGGGCCTCGCTGTCCTCTTCGCTGGTGACGCCGGGGGTGGCAGCAACGGCGCCCGGAGCACCAGTGGCGGGAGCTGCGGCGGTTTCCACGGGCTCATCGGCCAGTTCGGCCTCGTCCTCGATGATCTCGTCATCGTCGGGATCATGGACGATGGGCAGATCGCCGTTGGTCGGACGGGTAATCGGCAGCTCGATCGGTGATTCCGACTTCACCTTATCCATGCGGAAGGCCGGCGGGATCAGGGAGTCGTCGCCCATCAGGAAGACGCTGAAGCCATAGCGATCTTCGATGTCCGACAGAGCGGCGCGCTTCTGGTTAAGGATGTAAAGCGCGATGGAGGGATGGACATGCACGATGACTTCCGAGGAGCGGCGACGGATGCCTTCTTCCTCGATGGCGCGCAGCACATGCACCGACGAGCTTTCCACCGAACGCACCATGCCGGTGCCGCCGCAATGGGGGCAGGGCTGGAAGCTGGTTTCCATCAGGCTGGGACGCAGACGCTGACGCGACAGTTCCAACAGACCGAAGGGGCTGATCTTGCCCAACTGGATGCGGGCCCGGTCGAAGCGCATGGCTTCTTTCATGCGGCGTTCGACGGAATGATTGTTGCGCGACTCCTCCATATCGATGAAGTCGATGACGATCAGACCGGCCAGATCGCGCAGACGCAGCTGGCGGGCCACCTCATCGGCGGCCTCCAGGTTGGTCTTGACGGCGGTTTCCTCGATATGGCGCTCCTTGGTGGAGCGGCCCGAGTTGACGTCGATGGCCACCAAGGCTTCGGTCTGGTTGATCACCAGATAGCCGCCCGAGCGCAGCTGCACCACGGCGCTATGCATGGCGTCCAGCTGGCTTTCGATCTGAAAGCGCTGGAACAGCGGCATGGTCGGGTCTTTGTAAAGCTGGACCTTCTTGGCATGGCTGGGGGTCAGCATGCGCATGAAGTCTTTGGCCAGACGATAGCCTTCTTCGCCGTCCACCAGGATATCGTCGATGTCGCGGGAATAAAGATCGCGGATCGAACGCTTGATCAGGTTGGCCTCTTCATAGACCAGGGCCGGGGCGGACGACTGCAGGGTCAGGCTGCGGACCGAATCCCACAGACGCAGCAAATATTCGTAATCGCGACGGATTTCCGGCTTGGTGCGCTCGGAGCCGGCGGTGCGGACGATCACCGCCATGCCGTCGGGGATCTCCATCTCGTTGGCGATGGCCTTCAGGCGTTTGCGGTCGGTGGCGTTGGTGATCTTGCGCGACACCCCGCCGCCACGGGCGGTGTTGGGCATCAAGACGCAATAGCGGCCGGCCAGGGACAGGTAAGTGGTCAGAGCCGCGCCCTTATTGCCGCGCTCTTCCTTGACCACCTGCACCAGCACGATCTGGCGGCGCTTGATGACTTCCTGGATCTTGTAGTTGCGCAGCGACTTACGCGGGCGGCGCTCATGATCTTCGGATTCGTCGGCCAGGGTGTCGACGTGATGTTCGCCCAAGGACGTTCCATGGGGCGCATCCGGCGGAATGATCTCGACCACCGGCTGGCTGGCCTCGCCATTCTCTGGGGCGTCGCCGTCCTGAACATCGGAGGGAACGGCCCCGCCCACGGTCTCGATGACCACGGGGGCGGATTCCGGCTCGTCGTTTTCCGGCTCGTCATTGTCATCGAAGTCGGCGGAAGCGGCGGTGGCGCTCTGCTTCATGACTTCCCGCTGCTCGGCGATCAGGGCCTGACGGTCGGCGACGGGGATCTGATAATAGTCGGGGTGGATTTCGCTGAAGGCCAGGAAGCCGTGACGGTTCCCGCCGTAATCGACGAAGGCGGCCTGGAGCGAAGGCTCCACGCGCACGATTTTTGCCAGATAGATATTACCCTTTAACTGCTTCTTGGTCGAAGTCTCGACGTCAAATTCCTCGAGGCGCGTCCCATTGACAACGACCACGCGGGTTTCTTCCGCGTGGGTCGAGTCGATTAGCATACGTTTTGCCATTAAACCCAAAGCTCCTAGACGCTGACGCGGGCGCAGATGGCGCCGTCGCGCAGCTATGTTGTCCAACGTAGCCGGCGGCGCCTGCGGTCTCTCTGGTCAGCGTCTTGGTCTTTGAAGTGACGAAGTGCATGGATGAGGGAACCCTGGCGGGCTGCTCGCCCGGCTTCGAAATCTTGTTCAAACGACAGCGTTCTACGGAACGTCGCGGTTGGGTCCAGGCCGCAGTTTCCGGGCGTCTTAGCCCTTGATTGGGAAACCGTAGCACCGACCGCCGTGGGACCACCCCATGGGGGCGGCTTCCAGCTTACAGCTATCGCGGCACAAACATAACCGTAGCGGGAGGGCGCGGCAATGATCTTCTTTTACTGACCTTTGCCGGCGGCTCATCGGGGGTTCTTGCGAAGATCATGGGGAATCAAAGGGTTTTCGTTGAAGAAGGGGCCTGCTTTTGGCTATATGAGGACGCTCGATGCTAGAGGGTTTTTCCAAGATGAGGCGTTTTACCGGCCTCTTGTTCGTATCGCTTCTGTTCCTGGTCGCTTTTGGCCGCCCGCTTTGGGCCGCCGAGAAGCCGCTGGTGACGGCTGTCCGCGCGGCGGCACATGACGGCGTGACCCGCTTTGTCATCGAGGTTTCCGAGCCCCTGACCTTTCAGGTCGGCCAGGTGGCGGGGCAGGTGGCGGTGGATGTGCCTGAGTTGGACTGGCGGACCTCGGGCAAGGGTTTGGGTAAAAGCGTCGGCGTGCTGCGCAATTGGACCTATGGTCCCGGCGCACCCGGCAAGGGCCGTCTGATGCTGGAGACCGATGGTCCGGCGGGCGTGCAGAAGGCCTTCATCATTCCGCCCAGCGATGGCGGTAATTACCGGCTGGTGATCGATCTGTCCGGCAGTGTGCCGCCGCCGCCGCCCTTGATGTCGCAGAGTTCGCAGGTCGTGGCCCCGCCTCCGCCTCCGGCGCCTCCGCCGCCACAGGTGACGCAGCCGGCTCCTACCCCTATACCGACCCCGGCCCCCAAGGTCATGGTGATGACCTCGGCCAATCCCATTCTCAGCCCGGCCGAGGCTTCTCCCACCCCGGCGGTGCAAGCGTCCGAGGCCGAAATCAAGGCGGTGACCACCGAAGGCGTGCTCAAACATAGCCAAGGGGCGAAAGTCGCCACCGGCCCCATGCCGGCGCCGCTGCCGCCGTCGCCAGTCGCTCCGGCTCCGATATTTCAGCCGGTGGTTCTAAGCCCGCCGCCCTCGGCTCCGTCCTCGCCCAGCAAGGCCCAGCCCTCGAACGGCAAGCCTGTGGTGGTGGTCGATCCCGGCCATGGCGGCATCGACCCCGGCGCCATCAGCCTGACCGGCGTCTATGAAAAGACCATCGTCCTGGCCCTGGCCCATGATGTTCAGGACATCCTGACCAAGGACGGCAAGGTTCGCTGCATCCTGACCCGCGACGGCGACACCTTCATTCCCCTGCGTGAACGGGTGGCCATCGCCCGGGCCCAGCATGCGGATCTGTTCATGTCGCTGCATGCCGACACCGTGGCCGATCCCACCATTCGCGGCCTGTCGGTTTATACTCTGTCGCAGAATTCCTCGGATGCCGAGGCTCAGGCCCTGGCCGATAAGGAAAATAAGTCCGACATCGTCGCCGGCATCGATCTGTCCAACGAATCCGCCGAGGTCACCAACATCCTGATCGATCTGGTGCAGCGGGAATCCATGAACAAATCGGCGGTCTTCGCCAGCCATGTGATCCGCTCGGTGCAGCACGAGACTCATAACGTGCTGGAGGCCAACACCCACCGCTTCGCCGGTTTCGCCGTGTTGAAGGCCCCCGACGTTCCCAGCGTTCTGGTGGAAAACGGCTATCTGTCCAACGTCACCGACGAGCAGATGTTGCGCAAGAGCGAATACCGCGCCAAATTGGCCACCGCTTTGGCCAAGGCCATCGAAAATTATTTCGCCGAGACCCGGCGGAGCAGCAAAAAGTCCTGATCCCCCCCAGAGTAGCGCCCAGGCTTAAGGAATAGGTTCCAGCCCATGTTCAGGTCCATTACCCTTCTTTTCAGCACGCTGTTTCTGTTGGCCATTATTGGCGCGGCGGCTGGATTGGGGATTCTCTGGCACTATGGCCAGGGGCTGCCGGACTATCGCCAGCTAGAGCATTACGAGCCGCCGGTGACCACTCGGGTCTATGCCGGCGATGGCCGCATGGTGGCGGAATATGCCGTCGAGAAGCGCAGCTTCGTGCCCTTCAACGCCATTCCACCCAGGGTCAGCAACGCCTTCCTGGCCGCCGAGGACAAGAATTTCTATAGCCATTCGGGCATCGACCCCATCGGCATCCTGCGGGCCATGGTGGTCAATCTGAAGAACAAGGGCATGGGCAGCGACCGCCGCCCCATGGGTGCTTCGACCATCACCCAGCAGGTGGCCAAGAACTTCCTGCTGACCAACGAGGCCTCGGTCGAGCGCAAGGTCAAGGAAGCCATTCTGGCCTTCCGCATCGAACAGACCTTCTCGAAGCAGCATATCCTTGAGCTTTATCTCAACGAAATCTATCTGGGCCAGGGCAATTACGGCGTCGCCGCCGCCGCCCTGAATTACTTCGACAAGAGCCTGGACGAGCTGTCGGTGGCCGAAGTGGCCTTCCTGGGCGCTCTGCCCAAGGCTCCGAACAACTATAATCCCTCCCATGCCGCCACGGCTCAGGCTGGCAAGGAGCGCCGCGACTGGGTGATCGGCCGCATGCTGGAAGACGGCTATATCACCGTCGACGAGGCCAAGGCCGCTTGGGCCGAGCCGCTGATCATCCGTAACCGCGCCGAATCCGCCAGCGTTAAAGGCGGCGAGTACTTCGCCGAGGACATCCGCCGCCAGATCGCCGGGGAGTTCGGCGAGCAGTCCCTCTATAAGGGCGGGCTGTCGGTGCGCTCGACCCTGGACCCCCAACTGCAGGATATCGCTTACCGTACCCTGCGGGCCGGGCTGGTTGCCTATGATCGTCGCCACGGCTGGCGCGGCCCCTTGGGCCATATGGAGGTCGCTCCCGGTTGGGACCGCCGTCTGGCCGCCCTGCCGCCGCGCCCCGATCTGGAGCCCTGGAAGCTGGCGGTGGTTTTGGGCCTGACCGACAAACAGGTGGAGATCGGGCTGGAAGACGGCACCAAGGGCCACATTCCCATGTCTGAACTGCTGTGGGCGCGTCCGCCGCTGCCCGAGCAGACTGTCGGCCCCCAGCCCAAGCGTCCCTCTGACGTGGTGGCCCTGGGCGATGTGGTGGCCGTCGAGGCGGTGGCTAAGAGCGAGGACGGTAAGGAGCAATACGGCCCCGAGACCTATGGCCTGCGTCAGCCTCCCAAGATAGAAGGCGCTCTGGTCGCCATCGATCCCCACACGGGCCGCGTGCTGGCCATGCAGGGCGGGTTCTCTTACCAGCGTAGCCAGTTCAACCGCGCCACCCAGGCCGAGCGTCAGCCCGGCTCGTCCTTCAAGCCCTTCGTCTATATGACGGCGCTGGACAATGGCTACACCCCGTCGTCTTTGGTGCTGGATGCTCCCA
>Ga0302190_10001775_pt1 | contig 14347 bp, 13 predicted proteins | sample II_Bog_E2_3_FD_198784 | JGI IMG/M metagenome (GOLD analysis project Ga0302190, IMG submission 198784) | Peat permafrost microbial communities from Stordalen Mire near Abisko, Sweden - II_Bog_E2_3 | ecosystem: Environmental > Terrestrial > Soil > Wetlands > Peat | place: Sweden: Abisko... | reverse complement strand
CCCGACCAGGAACACGATCGTCGGCGCGGTGAATTGCAGAAAGCCCAGCGTGGATAGCGGCAGGTTGCGCGCGGCCACCGCAAACAGGATCAGCGGCACTGTCGTGGTCAGCCCGGTGGCGGCCATCAGCCACGCGGTCGTCCCGCCATGTGCGATGCGCAAGCCTTCGGGCGCCTGCGCCGCGATCAGCAGCCAGCCCAGCGCCACCGGAAACAGCACCATCGTCTCGACCGTCAGCCCGGTGATCGCGCTGACCGGGGTCAATTTTCGCACCAGGCCATAGAGCGCAAAGCTGCCCGCCAGCGACAGCGCGGTGCCCAGCATGTCGAGCGCGCCGACCAGCAGCAGCCCGATCCCCGCGCCGGCCAGCGCGACCGCCGCCCATTGGCGCCAGCCCAGCCGTTCGCGCAGGAACAGCGTGCCGATCAGCACATTGATCAACGGGTTGATGTAATAGCCCAGGCTGGTCGCCAGCACGTGGCCATGGACCACCGCCGTCACATACAACGTCCAGTTGGTGGCGATCAGCAGCGCGCTGGTCACCAGCCGCGCGATCAGCCCCGGCTGGCGCAAGGTCTGCGCCAGATCGCCCCAGGTCTTGCCCAGAGCGATGAACAGCAGGCACAGCGGCAGCGAGAACATCACGCGCCAGGCGACCAGTTCGAACGGCGGCACATCGCGCAGCGCGTGGAACAGCAAGGGCATGAAGCCCCAGGCGATATAGGCCGCCAGACCGGCGAGCAGCCCGGGGCCAAAGCGATGCGAAGGGCTGGCGCGGTTCATGCGCGGTGCTGTGGCAGGCGATTTTGTGTGCTGGCAACCCGAGGGTCGAAATTTTTTGCGAGTCGGCATGCAAGGCGGCGCAGCATTCGGCATCCGTTCATATTGGAGGGCTTAAACATGAACCATCGAACGACCCACCGGGCACCGTTCGATGGAAACAGGATAAAGTGCCATGATGACCATGTCCAAATCGCTCGTTGCCCGTGCCGCGCTCGGTCTCGTCGCGCTGGCCGGGGTGGTTGCCGCAGTGCCTGCGTCGGCGCGTCCCTATGACCATTTTGCCGGACCCGGCTGGCGCCACGACCGCGTGATCGTCGAACCCGGCTATCGCCCGGTGGCCTATGGCTACGGCTATGGCTATGCCCCGGCATGGCGGCCCGCGCCGGTGGTCTATGGGTATGGCCCCGCGTGGCATCCGGCGCCCGTCGTGGTGTGGCACGCACATTATGGTCGTCGCTGGTAAACGGTTTGGGGCCCGTGCCGCCCTTGGACACCCGGTTTTAACCTTGTCCGGGTGACAAGGGCGGCATGATGGTGCGCGCTTCCTGCCTTTTGCTGGTTGTTCTGCTGGGCGGGTGCGGTGCCGATGCGCCGCCCGCCCCACAGGCCGCGCGCGATCCGGTGATGGCCGCTGCTTTGCAGGAGCCTTTGCTGGTCGATCCCGATTTGTCGCAACAGAACGCGCGCAATCTGGCGATCATCCCGCCCGGGCCGATTGCCGCACCGGTCCCGATCGCCACCGGCGCGCCGTAATACTAGAGCGTCCTGCTACAGATTTATCGCAGGACGCTCTAGGTCGCGCAAAGCGCTGTTCATACCTCCCGCCCCTCCTCCCCGCCCGACCACCAACGATACCAGTAGGTTATCGCGGTCGGGCGGGGAGGAGGGGCGGGAGGTATGACTGCACGTCAGTGCAGCTTGGTATAAAGGGCGTCAGGTGTCGCGCAATCCCACGCCGATCCCGGCCCTGGGTTGATCGAGTTCCGCCGATGCAACCGGATAGGCGCACGAATCCGCCGCGTAATAGGCCGCCGGGCGGTGATTGCCCGACAGGCCAACCCCGCCCATCGGCGCCGCGTGCGAATGGGCGGTGGTCGGGCGGTTCCAGTTGATCACCCCCGCGCGCACTTGTGCCCAGAACCGGTTGTAATCCTGTGGCGATCCGCCCACCAGCGCGGCGCACAGGCCGAACCGGGTGGCATTGGCTTCGGCAATCGCGGCGTCGAAATCATCTACCACCACCACTTGCAGCAAAGGCCCGAACAGTTCGACATCGGGCCGTTCCTTCATCCGCGTGACATCGATGATCGCGGGCGACAGGAACGGATTGGCTTCGTCCAGCCGCACCAGATGCTTGATTGCGCGGCCCCCGTTCGACAGCAGATAGACAAAGCTTTCGGTCAGCCCGTCGGCGGTGCGGTTGTCGAACACCGGGCCCATGAACGGCGCGGGATCGTCGAACGGCGCGCCCACGATCAGCCGATCGGCCAGCCGCCGCACTTCCTCGATCAGATCGTCGGCCAGCGCATCCTTGACGATCAGCCGCCGCGCCGAGGTGCAGCGTTGCCCGCTGCTCGCAAAGGCCGATTGCACCACCAGCACCGCGGCATCGGCAATCTTGGGCGTGTCCCACACCACGATCGGGTTGTTGCCGCCCAGTTCCAGCGCGACCAGCTTGCCCGGATTGGCCGCCAGGCGCCGGTTGATGGCAATACCGACATGGGCAGAGCCGGTGAACAAGACCCCATCGATGCCTTCGTGGGTGGCCAGTTGCTGGCCCTGTTCGGGCCCGCCCGCCACCATCTGCACCACGCTTGCCGAAATGCCCGCGCGGTGGAAACATTGCACCAGCAACTCGCCTGTGGCGGGCGCGCGCTCCGACGGTTTGAACACCACCGTGTTGCCCGCAATCAGTGCCGGAATGATGTGCCCGGCGGGCACCGAGGCCGGGCCGCTGGCCGGCGTGATCACCGCCATCACCCCGTGCGGTTTGTGGCGCAGCGCGGCGCTGCCCTGCAACGCGCTGTCGAGGCGGCGGTGCGATGTGCGTTCGGCAAAGCCGCGCACCGCGATTTCTACGCGCGCGACCACTTCTTCGACTTCGCCGCGTGCTTCCCACAGCGGCCTGCCGGTTTCTCGTGCGATCAGGTTGGCCAGGCGGTCGTGTTCGCGCCGCACTTCGTTGGCAAACCGGCGCACCGTCTCGATCCGGTTGGAATGCGGCTGTGCCGCCCAGCCCGGCCAGGCCCGCCGCGCACGCGCCACCGCATCATCGATATCGCCGACCGGGCCGCTCCATAGCGGCGCTCCGGTGGCGGGTTCGCTGGAAATGAGCTCTCCCGATGCCACGCTTGCCTGATCCATCCGTTGTTCTGTGCCCGTCTGTTCCCGAAGGGTCAATCATGTCCAGACGGATCATGCCCGGCGGGCGGCAAAGCGGGGCCATGGGCCGGTCCCATGCGCCGGATTGCGGCAATCGCACCGTAGAAGGCTGTCCAGTCATCGTGTTCGGCAATCTGTGCCCAGATCGCCTCGACATCGTCGATCAACAGAGTTTGCGCCTGGCTATCGGCCCAATAGGGATGGTCACTGAGTACCGCCTGAAAAGGCGCCAGCGCCTCGGCCAGCGCGCCGGTGGCGCCGCGCCCGCCGCGATGGGCAAAGAAGAACGCATCGGGGCCCTGGCCGGTTTCGACCATCGTTTTTTCGCACACGGCAATCAGCGCGCTGTCGGCCTCTACTCCGCGCGGGGTCACCCCCAGCCGCCAGCACCAGCGGCGCGCCATCGCCGCGCGGTAAAGCTCGGGAAAGCGGCCCAGCGCGGCGATCAGCGACGGCGCCTCTTCGACCAGCCGCAGGGCGACTGCCAACTGGCCGCAATTCCAGTGCAGCGTCTGCGGCTGGCGGCCAAAGGCATAGAGGCCCTGGTGGTCAAAATAGGCGGCGGTAAACTGCGCGTCCCAGCGTGGCAGCCAGCGCCAGGGGCCATAGTCGAAACTTTCGCCGGTAATGTTCATGTTGTCGGTGTTGAGCACGCCGTGGACAAAGCCCGCGACCATCCATTGCGCCGCCAGATCGGCCAGCCGTGCGACCACGTGTTCGAGCAGGCGCGTCGCCGGGCTGGCCCCGGCAGAGCCTGCGGGGCCGGGAAATGTGGCCAGGCAATAGTCGATCAGCGCGTGCATCTCGGCGCTGGCGTCGAGCGCGAGCAGCCGCTGGAACGTGCCGATGCGGATATGGCCGTGGCTCAGCCGCACCATGACCGCCGATCGTGTGGGTGACGGTTCGTCGCCCCGCCACAAGGCCTCGCCGGTTTCGATCACGCTGAACGTGCGGCTGGTGTTCACCCCCAGCGCTTCGAGCATTTCGGTGGCCAGCACTTCGCGCACCGCGCCCTTGAGCGTCAGCCGCCCGTCGCCCTGGCGGCTCCACGGGGTCTGCCCTGATCCCTTGGTGCCCAGATCGAGCAGGCGGCCCGCGTGATCGCGCATCTGCGCAAACAGGAACCCGCGCCCGTCGCCCAGTTCGGGGTTGTACACCTGGAACTGGTGTCCGTGATAGCGCAGCGCCAGTGGCTGCGGCAGATTGCCCGGCAACGGCGCAAAGCGTCCGAAATGCGCGATCCATTGCGCATCATCGAGCGTGTCCAGCCCGACCTCTGCCGCCGCGCGGTCGTTGCGCCAGCGCAGCGTGGTTGCGGGAAAATCCGCCGCCGCCACCGGATCGCCCAGCCATTGTGCCAGTGTCAGGATCTGCGGATCGGGTTGATAGCCGTGGGGTTTCATCGTGTCGTTGTGGGGGCTGTGCCCTTGTGGCGCAAGCATTTGCCCTTTGGTGGCTTGCGAATCGGACGATTTGCCAGCAACCGTCCAGACCATGACAAATCCATGGGACTACACCTGGCAAAGCGCGGACGGATTGGCCCTGTCCGCGCGCATCTATCCCGGCGATCCGACCAGCGCGCCGGTGCTGTGCCTGCCGGGACTGACCCGCAACGGGCGCGATTTCGAGGATCTGGCCGCGGCGCTTGCGCCGCGATGGCCGGTCATTTGCCCCGATCTGCGCGGTCGCGGCAACAGCGCGCGGGCGACCGATCCGGCAACTTATAACCCTGTCACATACCTCGACGATATCGAACGGTTGCTGGCAGCGCTGGATACAAAACGGTTTTTCGTGATCGGTACCTCGCTCGGCGGCCTGTTGACGATGATGCTGGCGGGCGTCGATGCCGATCGGATTGCCGGGGTCGTGCTCAACGACATCGGGCCCGAAATCGACCCTGCCGGGCTGGCGCGGATTCGCGGCTATGTCGGTGTTGCCGCGCGCTTTTCCGATTGGGACGAGGCGGCACGCGCGCTGGCGGTGGCACAAGGCGGCGCATTTCCCGCATTCGGACACGACGACTGGCTGCGGATGGCGCGGCGAACCATGCGCGACGTCGCGGGCACCATCGAATTCGATTACGACATGGCGATTGCCCAACCTTTCGCCAGCGACGATGGCGCCAGTCCCGCGCCCGATCTGTGGCCGCTGTTCGATGCCTTGGCCGGGCGCCCGGTGCTGGTGGTGCGCGGCGGGACGTCGGATATCCTGTCTGCGGCGACGGCAGAGGCGATGCAGGCGCGCTTTGCCAATGTCGATCTGATCACGGTGCCCGATGTGGGTCATGCGCCCACGCTCGATGAACCGGCGGTGCGCGCGCGCATCCTGCGGTTGCTTGAATCCGCGGCATGACGGCCCGCATACCGCATATCCTGCATCTGCATTCGACATTCGCCGCCGGTGGCAAGGAACGCCGGGCGGTGGCGCTGATCAACCGGTTCGGCAAGGGCGTGGCCCATTCGATCGTCTCGGCCGAGCCGGGCGCGATGGGTGCGCGCGACCTGATCGCGCCGGGGCTGACGGTCAATTTTCCGTTCGGGTTTCCTGCGCTGGCGGGCCGCGTCGGGGTGCAGCGGTTGCAGGTGCTGGCGCGTGCGATGCGCGGGTTCGACCTGATTCTGACGTATAACTGGGGTGCAATGGACGCGGCGCTGGCGCATGCGTTGTTTGGCCCGATGCAGGGTCTGGCGCCGCTGATCCACCACGAAGACGGGTTCAACGCCGATGAGGCGCATGGCCTGAAATGGCAACGCAACTGGTATCGTCGGCTTGCGCTGGCCCGCGCCCATGCGCTGGTGGTGCCTTCGCGCCAGTTGGAGGCGATCGCGCTGGGCCCCTGGGCGCAAGCGCCTGCCAAAGTGCACCGCATTGCCAATGGCATCGATACCGCGCGCTATGCGGCAGGGCGCGCCAAACCGCGCCCCGATGCGCTGCCTCGTGTGATCAAGCGGCGGGGTGAAAAGTGGCTGGGCACGCTGGCGGGCCTGCGCGCGGTGAAAAACCTGCCCCGGCTGGTGCGTGCCTTTGCCGCGATGGGCCCGGAATGGCATCTGGTGATTCTGGGCGAGGGCCCCGAACGCATGACGATTGAACAGGCGGCGCTCGATTGCGGCTGTGCCACCCGCGTCCATCTGCCCGGCCATGTCGCCGACCCGGCTGCCGCAATCGGGCTGTTCGACGTGTTTGCGCTGTCGTCGGACAGCGAACAGGCGCCGCTGTCGGTGATCGAGGCGATGGCCGCCGGGCTGGCGGTGGTCAGCCCGGCGGTGGGCGATGTGGCGGCGATGGTATCGCCTGAAAACGCCGCGCTGATCACACCGGTGGGCGATGATGCGGCGTTGGCGGCGGCGCTGGCGACTGTGGGCGGCAATGCTGACTTGCGCGAACGCATCGGCAGTGCCAACCGTGCGCGGGCTGCGGCCGAATTCGACGAAGCGGCGATGGCCGGGCGCTATGCAGCGCTCTATGGCGCGGCGATGGGCCGTGCCGATTTCCCCTGATTGGCGCGTTCAGGTCCGGTTTCACGTCATTGAGGTTGAATTGGCGCCGGGCTTCGCTAAACCCCCGCGATCATCGCCCGTATAGTTACCGATCCGAAAGCGTACCCCTTGGCCCTGACTCCGAAGAACCCGACGACCACCTCCGAGCGCAATGCCGAACGCCGTGCCGCGCAGGAGCAGGTGTTTCTGCGCGAAGTCGACGATGCCTTGCGCGAAGACGATGCTCTGCAACTGTTCCGTCGCTATGGCCTGCCTGCGGGTGTGGCCATTCTGGTCGGGCTGGCCGGGTTGGCAGGCTGGATGGTGTGGACCAACCACGTCGCCGCCGAAGCGGGTCAGAAGGGCGAGGCGCTGGCGCTCGCACTCGACCAGGTCGATGCCGGCCGGTATGATCCCGCCAAGGCCAGTCTCGACGCCGTGGCCGCGCAAGGTGGCCCGGGCTATACCGCTGCGGCGCGGCTGGTCGAAGGCGGCATCGCGCTCGACCGCAAGAAACCCGAAGATGCCGCGCGCGCCTTTGCCGCCATCGCCGCCGATCCGCACGCCCCGCAGGCCTATCGCGATCTTGCCACGGTCCGCGAAGTGGCGGTGAAATTCGACACGATGGCGCCGCAACAGGTGATCGACCGCCTGAAACCGCTTGCTGTGCCGGGCGGTCCATGGTTCGGCAGCGCGGGCGAACTGGTCGCGGTGGCTGAACTGAAACTGGGGCGCAAGGCCGATGCCGGGGCGCTGTTTGCCGCGATGGCCAAAGACACCGGCGTGCCCTCCAGCCTGCGCAGCCGCGCGGGACAACTCGCCGCCGAGCTTGGGGTCTATCCCGCACAGCAAACCGCCGGCACCGCCGTGACGGTTGCGCAATAAGGAGCCCCGCCAGGGTGGGTCAGGTAACAACTATGCCGGGAACGCGCATGCCGCATGACACGATGACGTCTTCACAGCCTTTTGCTCGTCGCGCGCTGGCGTTGGCGGTGGTTGCCGCCTTGGCGCTTTCGCTGGGCGCCTGCGCCGGTGGCAAGCACAAGGTCAAGAGCACGCCGACCACCGGCAACCGCGTGCCGATCCTGTCGCGAATCGAGGCGGGCACCAAAGTCGACGACGCGCTGTCGAGCGTGGCGGTGGTACTGCCGCCCGCCGAAGTGAACACCGAATGGACCCAGGGCGGCGGTAACGCGGCCAAATCCTATGGCCATCTGGCGCTGGCCGATCACCCAAAGAAACTGTGGACCGCGCAGATTTCAGGGTCGTCGCAGTTGCGCCGCCTGGCCGCCGCGCCGGTGATCGGCGCGGGCAAGCTTTATGTGATCGACACGCTGGGCGTGCTGCGCGCGTTCAATGCCAACACCGGCAAGGAAGTGTGGCACCAGAGCTTTGACATTCCGGCGGACACTGCCGCCGTGTTCGGTGGCGGTGCCTCGTTCGACGATGGCACCGTCTATGTCACCACCGGTCTGGGCGAAGTGGCCGCGCTCGATGCCGAAAAGGGCACCATCAAATGGCGGGTGAAGCCGCTCGGGCCGCTGCGCGGGTCTCCGGCGGTGGGCTATGGTTCGGTCATCGTGGTGACGCAGGACAACCAGATCGCCTCGCTCGATGCCACCGATGGCAAGACGCAGTGGAACGAATCCGGTTCGCTGTCGCAGACCGGGGTGTTCGGCGTGGCCGCCCCCGCGATTGGTCAGGGCACCATCGTGGCCGGCTATTCGTCGGGTGAACTGGTCGCCTATCGCTATGAAAACGGGCGTCAGTTGTGGAATGACGCGCTGGCGCGCACCTCGATCGCGACATCGGTGTCGATCATCACCGATATCGATGCCGATCCGATCATCGACAACGGCCATGTCTATGCGCTGGGCCAGGGCGGGCGCATGGCCGCCTATGAACTGGTGACCGGGCAGCGCATCTGGGAACTCAATCTGGCGGGTATTTCCACCCCGGCGATCGCGGGGGAATGGATTTTCACGCTGACCGACGAAGACAAACTGCTGTGCATTTCCAAGAGCACCGGCAAAGTGCGGTGGCTGTCGCAATTGCCGCGCTGGCGGATTGAAAAGAAGAAAAAGCACAAGGGCGATATTCTGTGGACGGGCCCGGTGCTGGCCGGCAGCCACTTGTGGGTGAACAGCTCTGAAGGCGATGTCGCCGAAGTTTCGATCGACGATGGCAAGATGACCCGTGTGTTCCGCCACGAAACCGGGTTCACGCTCGCGCCGGTGGTGGCCGACAAGACGCTCTATGTGCTGGAAAACAGCGGCCGTATCACTGCCTATCGGTGATACCGGGCACTGGCCGGAACGGACAACGACGAAGCCGGGGGCCGCAAGGTTTCCCGGCTTCATCCTTTTTTGGGAGCTTGGCGGCTATGGCGGCGGCATCATGAGCGAGCCCTTGCGCACAGCCCCCGATCGACCGGCGCGTCCGGCCAGCGATGTTTCCGCAGGCGTCGGGCTGTCGGGGCTGGCCGGACTGCTGGTCTGGCTGCTGCTATGCCGCAACTGGGGGGTGATTGCGGGCGCGCTGGCGCTGCCGGGCCCGCATGCGCCCCTGGCGGGGCCCTATGCCGCGCTGGCGGCGCTGGTCGCGTCGGGTGGGCCGATGGTGCTGTGGTCTATCCTGGTCGACAAAGTGCATCGCCGTACCTCGACCGGGATCGACTGGAGCGCGCCACGCCCCTTGCGCGAGGTTGTCGATATCTCGATCACCAAGCTGGCGGGGCTGTGGGCGACCTGGGCGCTGATCGCGTTTCTCTATTGCCTGGGGCGCTGGTACTGGCGCGGCAATTACCTGTTTGCGATGGATGTGCTGGGGTTCAGCGCGCCGCTGCTGTTTCTGGGCGCGATCCCTTATGTGCTGTGGCTCGATCGCGTGCTGGTCGATCCGCGCGACGGGGCGTGGCATTTCGGTGCGATGCTGATCGGGCGCGAAACCTATGATCGCGACCAGGTCTGGCACCATCTGCGCGCGTGGGCGGTCAAAGGCTTCTTCATCGCATTCATGCTGTCGATCGTGACGCTGGGTTTCATGGAAGAAGTCCGCGCCGATTTCTGGCACGGCGCGGGTGATCCGGCATCGATCGGCTATGTCACCATCGATTTCATGTTCATGGTCGATGTGCAGATCGCGATGGTCGGCTATCTGCTGACGATCAAGCCGCTCGATGCGCACATCCGCACGGCCAATCCGCTGCTGGCCGGGTGGGTCGCGGCGCTGATCTGCTATCCACCGTTCATCCAGATGGGGTCGGGCGGGGTGCTCGACTATCACCCCAACACCGCCGACTGGTCGGTCTGGCTGGCCGGGCACACCGCGCTGATGTGGCTATGGGCGGCTCTGCTGGTCGTGCTGACGGCGCTCTATGCCTGGGCGACGGTGGCGTTCGGCATCCGCTTTTCCAACCTGACCTATCGCGGCGTGCTGACCAACGGGCCTTATGCCTGGACGCGCCACCCTGCCTATCTGGCCAAGAACACGTTCTGGTGGCTGCAGACATTGCCGTTTCTGGCGACATCGCATTCGCCGGTCGATGCGGTGCGCAACACCGTCACGCTGGCGCTGGTCAGCGGGGTCTATTACTGGCGCGCCCGCACCGAAGAGGCGCACTTGCTGGCCGCCGATGCCAAATATCGCGCCTATCACGCCTGGATGGCGGAGCACGGCCCGATTACGGCGCGGCTGGTTCGCACCGGGCGCTGGCTGGCGCGGCGGCGCAGTCAGACCGCCTGACCGTCGTCGCTTTCGTAGATGCGGATGGCACGGTCGAACAAGTCGAGTTCGGCGCGTTCGGCAATCCAGGCCTGCATGTGCGGGGCCTTGAAATGCGCGGCCAGGGCTTCGCGATCGCGCCATTTCTCGCTGACATGGATCAGGCCGGGATCGAACAGATCCTGCGCATAGCTGTAGGCGATGCAGCCATCCTCTGCGCGCGTGGCGGTGACCACGCGTTCGGCCATGGGCAGCGCGCGGGCCAGATTTTCGGGCGGCAGGCGAAACGTTCCAACGACCAGGATCATGTCAGAAACTCGAATCGGCATAGATGCGCGACAGATCGCCACCCCATGCGCCGTGGTACAGATCGAGCAGCCGCTCGGCCCGGGTTTGCCCGCGTGCGACGATGTCTTCCAGCGGTTGCAGATAGCCGGTTTCGTTGTCGCCCGCCGCGTTCAGCCGCGCGCGCGAGGCCAGACCGCGCTGGGCGATCGCCAGCACCGGCCCGGCAATGTCGCGCAATGTGCCGCCACCTGGCAGCGGCGCGTCGAGCGCCAGCCGGGGCACCGCCGCGCGCAAGGCTTCGCGCCCGGCCATGTCCCAGTCCTTGACCAGATCCCACGCCGCATCGAGCGCCTGGTTGTCATAGAGCAGCCCGACCCAGAACGCCGGCAGCGCGCAGATCTGGCTCCACGGGCCGCCATCGGCGCCGCGCATTTCGAGGAACGATTTCAGCCGCACTTCGGGAAAGGCGGTCGACAAGTGGTCGGTCCAGTCGGACTGGCGCGGCTTTTCGCCGGGCAAGGCGGGCAGGCGGCCATCGAGGAAATCGCGGAACGATTGGCCCGCCGCATCGATGTACTTGCCGTCGCGATAGACGAAGTACATCGGCACATCGAGCATGTAGTCGATATAGCGTTCATAGCCAAAGCCGTCTTCGAACACGAACGGCAGCATGCCGGTGCGTGCCGGATCGGTGTCCGACCAGATATGGCTGCGATACGACAGGAACCCGTTGGGTTTGCCTTCGAGAAACGGCGAATTGGCAAACAGCGCGGTCGCCAGCGGTTGCAGCGCCAGACTGACGCGGAATTTCTTGACCATGTCGGCTTCGCTCGAATAGTCGAGATTGACCTGGATGGTGCAGGTGCGCAGCATCATGTCGAGGCCCATCGAGCCGACGCGCGGCATGTGCCGCAACATGATCGCATAACGGCCCTTGGGCATGACCGGCAGTTCGGCGCGCGTTTTGTCGGGCCACAGGCCCAGGCCGAGATAGCTCAGTCCCAGCTTGTCACCCACCGCCTTGACCTGTTGCAGGTGGCGACCGGTTTCGGCGCACGTCTGGTGCAGGTTTTCCAGCGGCGCGCCCGACAGTTCGAGCTGACCCGCCGGTTCAAGGCTGATCGCGCCGTCGGCGCCGCTCATGGCGATGACATTGCCGCCTTCCTCGACCGGTTCCCAGCCATAGTCGCCAAGGCCGGACAGCAGATCGCGGATGCCGCCGGGTTCGTCATACGACGGCGCGCGGTGGTCGGCGTTGCGATAGACGAACTTTTCGTGTTCGGTGCCGATGCGCCAGCGCTCGGCGGGCTTTTCGCCCTTTTGCATGGGGATCAGGAGCGCCTCGCGGCTCTCGATCAGGGGTTCGTTGGTGTCGGTTTCCTGCCGCGTGCTCATGCGCGCATCCGTTAATGGGCGAATAGGTTTCGCGCTACAACTATTCGCTGTCGGCGGGCCAATCGCCTGCAATACCCATCCAAAGGGCGGTGGCTGCAATGGCCGCCGTTTCACCGCGCAGGATGCGCGGGCCCAGCGTGATCGGCACAGCGGCACGATGCGCGCGGATCGCGTCGCGTTCGGCGGGATCGAACCCGCCCTCGGGCCCGATCAACAGCGCCGCGGGGCCCCGATGCGCGGCAAACGCGGCCGCGGCCGGGCCACCGCCGGTCTCATCGGCGAAAAACAGCGCGCGATCGTCGGGCCAGTCGGCCAGCAGGTGCGCCAGCGGCGCTGGGGCATCGCACACTGGCAGTGCGGTGCGCGCGCATTGTTCGGCGGCCTCGACCAGCGTGGCGCGCACGCGATCGGGATTGATGCGGTCGGCCACACAACGCCGCGTCAGCATCGGGCGGATACGCGCGACCCCCAGTTCGCAGGCCTTTTCCAGCACCAGATCGAACCGGTCCTTTTTGAGCAGCGCCGGGCACAGCCAGAAATCGGGCACATCCTCGCGGCCGCGCAGATGTGTGACACAGCGCAGAGTCACCTCGCGCTTGCCGGTCTGTTCGGCCAGCGCCAGCCATTCGCCGGTGCGGTCATCGCACAGCACCACGCTGTCGCCGGGGGCCAGGCGCATCACGCGCACGAGATAGTGCGCCTGCGCGCCATCGATGGTGGCCACCATGTCGCGGTCGAGCGGCCCCGGCACAAACAGGCGCGGCGCGGATTTCGGGGGCCAGGCAGGCGTGGCGGGCAAAGGCTCGGTCATTGCGCGGGTGGTAGGACAGGTCGGCGCACACGGCAATCGCGCTTGCCCTCGCGCGCGGGGCGGCGCAGGAAAGGCCGCGATGACCGACGCAATCGTACCTGATACCCAACATAAGGGCCTGGTTGCCGCGCTGCCGCTGCCCTGGCGCCATTATGCCTCGCTGGCGCGATTCGATCGCCCGATCGGCTGGTGGCTGCTGTTCTGGCCTTGCACCTGGGGGCTGTTTCTGGCCGGCGCGACCTCGCACTGGGTCACGGTGGGGTGGTTGCTGCTGGGTTCGGTGGCAATGCGTGGCGCGGGCTGCGTGTTCAACGATATTGTCGATGCCGATCTCGACGCACGGGTGGCCCGCACCGCCGCGCGGCCGATCGCCAGCGGCGCGGTGTCGAAACGCGCAGCCTGGGCATGGATCATGGTGCTGGCCGCGGTCGGCCTGGTCGTGCTGGTGCAATTGCGCTGGCAGGCGCAAGTGGTGGCGCTGGGCAGTCTGGCGCTGGTCGCGGCCTATCCCTTCATGAAACGGGTGACCGGCTGGCCGCAGGCGTGGCTGGGGCTGGTGTTCACCTGGGGGGCGCCGACCGGCTGGGTCGAGGCGACCGGGTTCGCGCATCCTGCCCCGCTTGGCCCGCTCTATCTGGGCTGCTGGGCGTGGTGCATGGGCTATGACACGATCTATGCCTGCCAGGATCGTGAAGACGATGCGCTGATCGGCATCGGTTCGTCGGCGCTGTCGTTCGGGCGCCATGTCCGCGCCGGGGTGACCGGGCTCTATGCGCTGGCCCTGCTTGGCTGGGCCGGGGCGATCTGGCTGGTGCGGCCCGATCCGCTGGCGCTGGTCGCGCTGGTGCCGGTGGCGATTCATCTCGGCTGGCAGGCGTTGACCTTGCAGCCCGATGATGGCGCGGGCGCGTTGCGGCGGTTTCGCAGCAACCGCTTTGCCGGGCTGCTGATGGCGGCGGCGTGCTACGTGGTGGGCGCGGCGGCCTGATCGGGAAACAGCGTGGCGTGGCGCGCGACGATCGCGGGCCACAGGCGCGCGGCCTCGGGCACGATCAGATCGAACCGTTCGGCCAACACGGCAACCAGCGCCTGCGCGCTGTCGATGATCTGCTCGCAGGCGCCACGCGCGTCGGTTTCGACCAGCACGCGGCCCCGCAGGCTGACATTGGTGGCCCCGCAATCGCGCATCACCACCAGATTTTGTACAAAGTTGGATTCGGGATCGCTGGCCTGCCACGCGCACATCGCCGCGATCAGCGCCTCATCGGCGGGGATAGCGGCGAAATCATACGACATCGTATATTTGCCCAGATCGACCTGCACCCGCCAGCCGCCGCGATCGGTGTGACCGATCGCCACTGGCCACACCGGTTGCGGCCAGACCCCCGGTTCCAGCGGCAAGGGCCTGCGCAGCCAGCGGCCGAACCCGGCATCGACCAGCCAGGGCCGATCCAGCCGCACGATCAGCGCCAGGTGCGACCCCATC
>Ga0302190_10001769_pt1 | contig 14357 bp, 13 predicted proteins | sample II_Bog_E2_3_FD_198784 | JGI IMG/M metagenome (GOLD analysis project Ga0302190, IMG submission 198784) | Peat permafrost microbial communities from Stordalen Mire near Abisko, Sweden - II_Bog_E2_3 | ecosystem: Environmental > Terrestrial > Soil > Wetlands > Peat | place: Sweden: Abisko... | reverse complement strand
CAGGCTCCTTCGCCCGAGCTCCTGGGCGTCTAGCAGCAACCAGTCTACTCGGGCTCGAAGGAGCCGGCGCTGTCATGTAATCAACCTCCCGGTCGGCTGTAGCGTGGACCTCCCGGTCCACGCTCTATGCCGCCTCAACAGCAGAATTGCCCTATTCCTGTTCCGCCTTCTTCCACCGCAGAATCGGCTTCCTCGCCGCCTGCACCTCATCCAGCCGCGATACGCGCGTCGAGTGCGGCGCCGTCTTCACCAGCTCCGGCGTCTCCTCCACTTCCTTGGCAATCGCCCGCATGGCCGCGATGAACTGGTCCAGCTCCGCCAGCGATTCGCTCTCGGTGGGCTCAATCATCAGCGCTCCATGGACGATCATCGGGAAGCTGACCGTGTAGGGATGGAAGCCGTAGTCGATCAGGCGCTTGGCAATGTCGCCGGTTTTCACGCCCAGAGCCGCCTGCCGCTTGTCGCTGAAGACCACTTCGTGCATCGACGCTGTCTTGTAGGGCAGCTCGAAGATGTCTTCGAGCTTCGCCCGGATGTAGTTGGCGTTCAGCACCGCGTCTTCCGTGGTCTGGCGCAGCCCGTCCGGCCCGTTGGCCAGAATATAGGCCAGCGCCCGGATAAACATGCCCACGTTGCCGTAGAAGGCGCGTACCCGCCCGATGGACTGCGGCCGGTTGTACTCCCACGTCAATCTGGAATTGCGGCTTTCCACCTTGTCGGTAGAAGAATGCGGTGGGGACGGGGCACGGAACATCGCGACGCCATCGGCAGAGGATGGGTCCTCACCCTCGGCTTCCCAAGGACCGGCGTCGGGGGCCTTCGCGCTCTTCTCCACCCGCACCAGCACGGGAGTCGGCAGGAACGGCTCAAGAAACGCCTTGCAGGCCACTGGGCCGGATCCGGGACCGCCGCCGCCATGAGGCGTCGAGAAGGTCTTGTGCAGGTTCAGGTGCATCACGTCCACGCCGAAGTCGCCCGGCCGCGCCTTGCCCACCAGGGCGTTCATGTTGGCGCCGTCCATGTAGAGCAGCGCGCCCTTGGCGTGCAGAATTTCCGCGATCTTCTCAATCTGGCTCTCAAAGACGCCAATGGTCGAGGGGTTGGTCAGCATCAGGGCCGCGGTTTCCTCGTCCACCTGCCGGGCCAGGGCTTCGAGATCGATGCCGCCTTCGTCGTTGGACTTCAGATTCTCGACCGTGTATCCGGAGATGGCCGCGGTGGCCGGGTTGGTGCCGTGCGCCGAGTCGGGGATCAGCACCTTGCTGCGGGCGTTGCCATTGGACTCGTGCCAGGCGCGGACCAGCAGGATGCCGGTCAGTTCGCCATGCGCGCCGGCGGCCGGTTGCAGGGTGATCGCGTCCATGCCGGTAATATCCAGCAGGCAGCGCTGCAGCAGGTCAACCACTTCCAGAACTCCCTGAGCCAGCGACTCCGGCCGGTAGGGATGCGCCTCGGCCAGACCCTCGATGCGGGCCACGTACTCGTTTACCCGCGGGTTGTACTTCATGGTGCAGGACCCCAGCGGATACATGCCCAGATCGATGGCGTAGTTCCAAGTCGAAAGTCGCGTGAAGTGCCGGATAATCTCGATCTCGCTCAACTCCGGCAGCTCCGCGCTCTTCTCGCGATGAGCCGCGCCCAGCAAGGCCGTGGCGTCCACCGCCGGCACGTCCAGCGGAGGCAGCTTGTAAGCGTGCTTGCCGGGCGAGGAAATCTCAAAGAGCAGAGCCTCGTTCTGGCTCGGATGGGGGCGGACTCTTTTGCTGGCTGCGGAAACGGTTGCGTCGTTTGTCATCGGATTCCTCTTACGCCTCCACCGGCCTGGCAGCCAGCACGTTGGCCGCGGCGTCGATCTGTTCGCGGGTCACTACTTCGGTGGCGCACCACAGCGTCGCGTTGCCCAGTTCCGGATACCAGCGGCTCAGTTCGATACCGCCGACGATCTTTTCATCCAGCAGTCTCTGACTCAATGCCGCCGGCGCCTCTTCAGTTGCGAGAACGAACTCGTGGAAACGCGGCGCACCTGTAAACAGCAGCTTCGCGCCGTCCAGCGATCCAAGCTTCTCCGCCGCGTAAGCGGCCTTGGCCAGGTTGTGCTCGGCCAGTTCGCGAATCCCCTCCTTGCCGTAAACCGCCAGGAAGATAGTGGCCATCAGCGCAACCAATGCCTGATTGGTGCAGATGTTCGAGGTCGCTTTTTCGCGCCGGATGTGCTGCTCGCGCGTGGAAAGCGTCAGGCAGAACCCGCGGTTTCCATGCCCGTCCACCGTTTGCCCCACCAGCCGTCCGGGCATCTGGCGCAGGTACTGTTCCTTGCACGCCAGCACGCCGCAGAATGGCCCGCCGTAGCTCAGCGCGACGCCGAATGACTGCGCCTCCATGCTTACAATGTCAGCCTCCACCGGCGCACGAACCACGCCCAGCGAAACCGCTTCGGCAATGGAGACAATCAGCAACGCGCCCTTGGCGTGCGCCATCGCAGCGATGGCCGGAATGTCTTCGATCACGCCGAAGAAGTTGGGGCTCTGCACCAGCACCGCGGCAGTTTCCTTTGTGACTGCCGCATCCAGGGCGGCCAGATCCACGCGCCCGGTCTTGGCATCGTAGCCCACCACCGTTGTGGACAGGCCCTGGTGCAGCGAGTAGGTCGCCATCACTTCGCGGTACTCGGGATGCACGGTCGCGGCCACCACGGCCTTTTCTCTGCGGGTGATGCGCATGGCCATGCGGACCGCTTCCGCGGCTCCCGTTGACCCGTCGTACATGCTGGCATTGGCCACGTCCATGCCGGTCAGCTCGGCAATCATGGTCTGGAATTCGAAGATCGCCTGCAGCGTTCCCTGCGTAATCTCGGCCTGGTAGGGCGTGTAGCTGGTCAGGAACTCGCCGCGCTGCACCAGCGAGTCGATAATCACCGGGCGATAGTGGCGATACGCGCCCGCGCCCAGAAAGCTGGCGTAATCGGTGGCGTTCTTCTGGCCGGCGGCCTTGAAGTAGTCGATGATCTCGCTCTCGGCGTGAGCGCGCGGCACATTCAAGTCGCTGTCGACGCGGTGCGCGGCGGGGATGACGGAGAAAAGATCGTCGATGGATCGAACGCCGATCTCGGCCAGCATCTGCTGGCGTTCGGCGGGAGATTTGGGCAGGTAGCGCATTTTAGCTGCTAGCTCCTAGCTTTCAGCTTCTAGCTTCCAGCTTCCAGCCAAAAGGCTAAAAGCGAAAAGGCCACCAGCTAAAAGCCTGAATGGCGAGCCGTCAGGCAACTCGCCGTGAGAGATTGCTGGATGAGACAAGGACCCTTCCAGCTCCCAAGGAGAAGCTGAAAGCTTAGCGCTGATGGCTGAAAGCTGCTTCTCTAACTCTCTTCCGCGATAAACGCCTCGTAGGCCGCGGCGTCCAGCAGCTTTGCCACTTCGGCAGGATCGGCGACCTCCACCTTGATAATCCAGGTTTCATGAGGTTTTTCGTTGATCTTGTCGGGGGCGTTCTTCAGTTCCTCGTTGACGGCGGTCACAGTGCCGGTAACAGGCGAGTACAGGTCGCTGACGGCCTTCACGCTCTCCACCGATCCAAAGGTCTCGTTGGCCGTGACGGCATCGCCCACCTTGGGCACGTCTACATAGACAATGTCGCCCAGGGAGTTCTGCGCGTAATCGGTGATGCCGATGGCGCCGATGGAACCCGTGAGTTCGATCCATTCATGTTCGCGGGTGTAGCGATAGTTGGCAGGATAAGACATGGCGTTTCAGTCCTCCAAGGAAATGAAATCCTAGTGTACGACCTGGAGATGCCGAGGGAAAATCCGGGGCGCACAAGATGAAAATGCAGCTACAACGAAACAGGAATCGGAAAACCGCCGCTGCCTCCATCGGGACAGTCTATGCGGAGAAGAAGCCGGGGTAAGCCGCCAGGGGCACTACAAACAGAATCTCCAACATCCCGGCCTGGTTGACGGGCAGACTGGCCAGTGCGGCGCGAACTTCCGCCTCTCCGGGTGCCTCCCACAAAATGGCCGCGCCGGGCACATCGTCCCGCTTCCATACCTGGCGAAGAAGACCGCTCGCGTAGAGCTCCCTCACCCGCTGACTCTCGCGGGCAACCAGCTCCACAGTGAAGGCTTCCGGCGGAAAAGCATCGACGCGACGGCGTGAAAGCGACAGAATCTGCATGTGTAAATTGTAAGGGCAAAATCCTAAAGCATCTCACCAAAGGGTATCGAGTCTTCCCGTTGTCGATACCGGCAAGAACGTGTAACGCCTCCCGGTCGGCTGTAGCGTGGACGTCCTCGTCCACGCTCACTCTACATCGAGAGGATCGATGTTCTAGTTAGGTGTCCCCGCGGTCTCTTCCGCGGCGAAGGTGCACTCCCGGCATTGGCAGACCCGGCGCAGGTAATCCCAGGAGTAGATGCCGCCGTTGTGGCCGTCAAGCCAGTTGAACTGGAGCGCGTAGCGGCCCACCGGGTGCACGCTGGCCGGCTTGGACGGCGGCGTATACATGGGCAGCAGTTCAGCCGGCTTGGGCCTGGGCTGTCCCGCCTTGCGCCCCTCGGCTTTGCGCTCTTCATTGCAGGTGGCGCAGGGACAGGCTTCGCGGAGCCAGGCGAAGGTCCAGGCGCTGTGGTGGCCGTCGACCCAGTCAATCTCCAGGCCCTTGCCCGTGCTCAGCAGGACCCGCACCTTTTCCGGGGTGATGGCGATGCGCGGCAGAGACAGGTTGGCCTCTTCCTCGCGCGCTTCCTGCTCTTTGGGGACGATGCGTATGCCTTCGTGGCTCATGGATCTATTTTAGTGGGAATCCCGGGATTTTATTGCGAATCTCGGGTTCACGCGGCAATTCCGGAAGAGTGCAGGGCGGCTCGTCCCTGAAGGAAAAGCCGCCTTGCGCCCTGCGGATGCAGGTTCTTCGTCAGATTGCGAAGGCTACTTCCTTCTTCGTGGCCGGTGACTTGATCAGCTTCACCGGGTAGTAGGCGTTGCGGGTATATTGCTTTACCATGCGGTTGGTGTTGAAGTAGGACCCGTTGAAGGCCAGCGTATTGCGCATCACGCGCGCCCACTTCTCCGGCGCCTCCAGGTACAGCGGAACCACCTCGGTCTCAAGTTTCTGGTAAAGCGAACTGGCCTCCGCGGCATCGTCGGCGCCATCTTCAATGGCCCAGCCCGTTACGCCCTCAATGCAGCCTTCAATCCACCATCCGTCCAGGATCGAAAGGCTGGGAACGCCGTTCAGCGCGGCCTTCATGCCGCTGGTGCCGGAGGCTTCATAGGGGCGCTTGGGCGTATTCACCCACACATCCACTCCGGCCGTGAGCAGCGCGCCCAGGTCCCATGCGTAGTTTTCCAGATACACGATCCGCAGCACGTCGTTCGACAGCTTGGCTGCGTCCTCAATCACCTGTTGGATAAGGGCTTTTCCGGGCTCGTCCTGGGGGTGCGCCTTGCCCGCGTAAAGTATCTGCAATCCGCCCGCGGCGTGGGCGATCTCCAACAGTCGCTGGGGGTCGGCAAACAGCAGCGTGGCGCGCTTGTACGTGGCGGCGCGGCGGGCAAAGCCCAGCGTAAGCACCCTCGGGTTCAGCACCAGGCCGGTGCGCGTGGCCACTTCAGCCAGCAGAGCCTCTTTGGCGCGCGCGTGCGCTGACAGGATCTGCTGCTCCGGCACGTCGATGGCGTTACGCAGGTAAAGATTGTCGCGCCGCCAGGCCGGAATGTGCTCGTCCAGCATCTGCTGTATGGGCTCGGAAACCCAGGTGGGCGCATGCACGCCGTTCGTAATCGAGTCGATGGAAAACTCGGGAAACATTTCGCTGGAAACCTTGCCGTGCTGCAGGGCCACGCCGTTGGCACAGCGCGAGAAACGCAGCGCCAGCAGCGTCATGTTCAGCATTCCATCGCGGAAACAACCGGTCTTTTCAAGCCGCGCCGCCCGGTCGCCGCCGAGAATGCGAATGGTCTGCTCGGTCGAAAAGCGGTCGTGTCCGGCCGGAACCGGCGTGTGCGTGGTGAAAACGCACTTCTTGCGCACCTGCTCAATGTCCGTCGCCGTGGCTCCGCCCAGCGGTCCGCCGCCCAACTGGCTCTCCAGCAGGCCCAGCGTCAGCAGCGCCGCGTGGCCTTCGTTCATGTGGTAAACATTGATGCGGTGGCCCAAGGCCTTGGCCATGCGCACACCGCCCATGCCCAGCACAATCTCCTGCTGCAGCCGGTAGTTGGTGTCGCCGCCATACAGGTGATCGGTCAACCCGCGATCCCATCCCGAGTTTTCTTCCAGATCGGTATCCAGCAAAAAGATTGGCACCACGTGCCCATACCGGCCCACCAGGTCATAGCGCCAACAGCGCACCGTTACAATGCGGTCTTCCACTGAAACCGTAACCCGCGCCGCCTCTGCCGTGCAGAAATCCGCTGGATTCCACGGCTGCACTTCCTCGCTCTGCATGCCGGTCTTGTCCAGATGCTGCTGGAAGTAGCCCTTGCGGTGCACCAGCGTGAAGGCTACCAGCGGAACCCCCAGGTCGGCTGCCGAGCGTAGCGTATCTCCGGCCAGTACACCAAGCCCGCCGGAGTAGGTGGGCATGCTGGGGTTGATCGCGATCTCCATTGAGAAGTACGCGACTAGACCGGAGATGGGGAAAGTTTCATACGAAAAAGGTTTGGATGATGTTGGTTGCATGGTCGTTCATTTCTCCGCCGCGCTCCTTTGTTCAGGAACGACGATCTGGGAATAAGTATCTTAAGCTATTTGCCGGATCTTGCGGTCACATCCGGGCATTTTCTGGGCAAACTGCTGCTCATTCTAGCAGGATTGCCGATCCTGACAGCGTTCTTATCGGCACATTTTATCGTTCAGATTACGGTTTCAGGAATGAAAACGCCGGGGCTTTGGCGCGGCTTTCACCGCAAACCAAATCTCCCGGCGTCTCCTTTCCTTGCAGAAAGCTGACCGGATTCGAGTTACCGGCGCGCCGGGGGGCTACGCCAGCCGGTGAGCGCCTTCCGAAGCGTGGCATACGTGAATCTGGGGCACAATTCCGGTCTTGGCGGCATAGCGCTTGCCAAGCTCCTCGGCAAAGGCCTTGGCCTGGCTCCGCTCCACCAGGTTGATGGTGCAGCCGCCGAATCCGCCGCCCGTCAGCCGGGCGCCGATCAGGCCAGGAATGTCCTGCGCCAGCTCGACCATTGCGTCGGCCTCGGCGCAACTGCCCTCGAAGTCCTTGCTGTAGCTCCAGTGCGCCTCGGACATCAGCCGGCCCACTTCGGCCAGGTCACCCTTTTCCAGCGCTTTTTCCGCGGCCACCGTGCGCAGATTCTCGCTGATCACGTGGCGCGCGCGCATCAGAGACTTGGGCTCCATCTCATGACCCCACTTTTCCAGGTCTTCGAGCGTGGCATCGCGCAGAAAAGGAACGTTGCCGCGGTGGCTGTTGATCACCGCGCAGGCCGCCTCGGATTCCCGCCGGCGGGTTGGATAGTCGCCCCCGGCAATCGAGTGCTTCACCATGGTGTTGGCAATCACCAGCGCCACGCCGGCCGGAATCGGCGCCAGCTTGAAGCTCAGATCGCGGCAGTCCAGCAGCAGGGCGTGGTCCTCTTTGCCGTTGGCGCTGATGAACTGGTCCATGATGCCGCAGTTGGCGCCCACATACTCGTTTTCCACCCGCTGGCAAAGCCGTGCCAGCACCGGCCCCGGATAGCTGGCGCCGATCAGCGAGAGAACTGCCAACGCGGTAACCACCTCCAGGGCGGCCGAACTCGAAAGCCCCGACCCCAATGGCACATCGCCCCACAGGCTCAGGCTGAAGCCGGGAATCTTGTGCCCTTCGCCGGTCAGAATAACCACCACGCCCATCGGGTAGTCGGTCCAGTGCTTGCTCGCCTCGGCCGGCAAGGCCGCTGCGTCAAATCCCCGTTCCTCTTTGTAGTTCTCTGAGTAAAGGACGATCTTGCCATCCGTGCGCGGCGAAATGCCGGCCAGCGTGGCAAAATCGATCGCCGCGGGCATCACAAAGCCCTCGGCATAGTCCGTGTGTTCGCCAATCAGGTTGACGCGGCCCGGTGCCACAAAAAGGACCGGTTCCGCCTGGAAACGGGCGAGATGAAGAGAGCGCAGTACCGCTGGATCATGCATGTGGGTTCACATCCTGAAGGGTTTCAATATCGACAATCATCGGCCAGGAGAAGCTCTCTCCCGGCGCCAATTCCAGCGACCACGGACCACCGATCGCCAGCGAATCCACGGGCGCGGTTGAAGGCTCCATGGCTACGCAAACCTGTTTCGGTCCCGGCCTGTCCGGCCATCCGCCGTAGCAGATCCATAGGCCCAGGTACGGCGTCATCGCCGGATCAAAGCTAAAACGGATGCGCAGGCCGGCCTTTGGCCGCTCCAGTGCGCAAAAGTTCTCCGTGGCCGTGAGGCGCCCGGTAAAGAGCTTGTCGCCAATTCCGGTGGTCGGCTCTTCCGCCGCGCTCAGGTCGGTCTCGCCGCCCTTGGCCAATGCAGCCACCGGCCACGCGACCTTGCCTCCGCCCTGTCCCAGGCGGTTACCGCCCGAGCCTTCAATGCGCAACTCGTGGATCGACTCCGGCAGCACGATCCTGTCTCCCGCTTCGGCGGTAAACAAAGGATGCGCGGCCCACGACCACGGCGCCGGAGAAGCGCCCGTGTTCGTGATTTTGTACAGAAGACTCAACCGCCAGCCGTTTTTCGTCTCAATCAGGGTTGCGGTCCGTTCCACCGTCAGGGGCAGCGAAAAACAATCGACGCGCATGGCCGTGCTGTTTGCCGTCTTCGCCGTGGTCTTCCACACCTGCCGCCACAGATCGCCATGGTCGGGAACCGATGCCTTGCCCGCGGCCGTCTCCACGGTGCAAGAAGCCACGGAAGGCAGGCACTCGTCCCATCCGCTGGCGTCGCCCTCGTCAAACCCCATGGTTTGAGTGCGCGGTCCGTACGGAGCCAGCGGCGCCTGCAACAGTTCCAGGCCGCAGACGCGAATGGAGGCAATCTTTCCACCCAGTTCCGGGAAAATGGTGACTTCGCAGCCTCCCGCCTGAATGAGAACGTTTTCTTCCTTCAACCCTCTTGCACCTTGATCCGGCATATTTCCTACTCTCCCATGACCTCCGCCGTGGCAGCTGTCAGTCGTTCCCAAATCCTGTCGAGCCAAGCCTCGTGTTCAGGCTTCATCAGCACCGATCGGAGGCACGTGACGAGGCCATCACCCGTTCCAGGCTCCTCATCCCCCTCCGGCTCAAACCACAGTTGCGGCAATTGTACAAGAGCCAAGTGCAAATCCCTCGCGGCGCACGCCACAAAAACCCTCTGCGCCATCTCCGACGCCTGCTCCGCCGTCTTGCCCCTCAGTCTCCACACCACAATATCCAGCTCCGGACCGCCGCCCGCAAGCGCCTGTAAGTGCCCGCTTTCGTTTAGTCTTAGCCGCCGGTCCAGTTCCACGGCCGCCCGCCGCCCGGAACTAAGCCCCCTGGCAAATTCACCTCCCGGCACCAGCGGTAAAAGTCTCTGCGTGGCCCACAGTGCCACCGCCGCCGCCCCGGCCCGCGAGCACTCCAGGCTGATTTCCCCCAGGTGCAGCTCTTTTGAGGTGAAGTAGGTGTACGGCGAATCATGCTTATAGAACCGCCCCACGCCGGGATCGCGGAAGAGCACGCACCCGCAGCCATACGGTTGAAGCCCGTGCTTGTGCGGGTCGATCACGATCGAGTCCGCCTCGCCCATGCGCTCATAAGCCCATCTCGCCGGCTCGTCCAGGGTTTCCGGAATCAGCCGGAAATAGCCGCCGTAGGCTCCGTCCACATGCACCCTGAAGCCGTATCGCTCCCTGAGCGCCAGGATCTGGTCCAGCGGATCCACCGCGCCCAGCGCCGTCGAGCCCAGCGTCGTCACCACCGTCCCCACGTCGCCCTTGCGCAGTTCCTCTTCCAGCCCCTTCATGCTCATCCGGCCGCGGTTATCGGTCGCAATCTCCGTATAGTCCAGCTTCAGCACGCCGGAGATGCGCCGATGCGTATAGTGCGCCTGCTCCGAGCCCACAATCCGGCTGCCGCTCTTGCCCGCTTCCGCCAGTTGGCCCGCCACCCACAGCGCTTCCAGGTTGGCCAACGTGCCGCTTGAGGTCAAATGGCCCAGGTATTCGCTCCAGCCGAAGATGTCCGCAATCTCCCGGACCGCCTCGATCTCCATCACCGAGCTGGCCCGGCCGCCGTCCCGCGCGTGGTTGTTGGGGTTGATCGTCATGGCCAGCGCATAGGCGGCCCGCGCCATGGGATGCGGCGCCTTCAGCATCTGCCCGGCATACAGAGGATGGAAATAGGGATAATTGTCCGCCAGGCGCTCCGCCACCGTACCCAGAACCCGCTCGATTCCTTCCGTATCCACGGCCGGCGTAAAGGCGGGCAGAGAGCTGAAATGCTCTTCAAGCAGCGCCGTGGCGCGCTCTAACATATCCGGTACCTGGTCCTGTAGCATGGATGCCTCTCCCCCTGTTCTCCGGGAAAGTCCCATTATAAAACCCTATCTTTCAAGAGCTTCCAAAAGCGGGAATCACGTTTCCCGCGCCAGAGCAACATTCTTGCACCCTTTTCTTGCGGGGGATGCTACACTACTGCCAGCGTTAGAGTCGAACCGGGCGTGCGCAGCACTCGCCCAACCAAGCAAGATTCTGCCAGTGGTCGCTCCGATTCATCCAGCGCAATTCACTCCAGGAAATTCGAGCACAATGGAACAAGGTACTGTGAAGTGGTTTAATGACGCGAAGGGTTTCGGCTTCATTTCGCGCCAGAACGGCGAAGATGTTTTCGTGCACTATTCTGCAATCAACTCAAGCGGTTTCAAGAGTCTGCAGGAAGGGCAAGCCGTGCAATTCAACGTGGTGAAGGGGCCCAAGGGATGGCAAGCTGCCGACGTGCAGCCGCTTTAAACCCATAGGCCGGATTCCGGCAGAATCTAGCTGAAAATACGAAAGGGCAGGGAGCAATCCCTGCCCTTTCGTGCGTTTACAGGGGCTCCGCCGTGGACGCACCGGTCTTGAAGCGCTTTCTCTCTTTCACCTTCACTGCCGGCACGCCCGCATAAACTCCCCAGGGCTCCAGGTCCCGGGTCGCCACGGAACCCAGCCCCAGCACCGCTCCTTCGCCTACATCCACCCGCGGCCCCACCGCCGCCCGCGCGCAAATCCAGGCATAGGCGCCCACCTCCATCGGATAAGCCAGCAGCGGAAACCCTGGATCGTTGAAGTCGTGCGTCGAGGCGCAAAGGTAAGCCCCCTGCGAAACAATCACATGGGAGCAAAGATGGATCGGCGCCTGGTTATAGACCTCGGCCCCGTCGCCCACCACCACCAGGTCTTCGCATTCCAGGTTCCAGGGCGCCCACACCTTCGATGCCGGATAGAAACGGCAGCCCGGCCCCAGCCTGGCGCCAAAGCAGCGCAGCAGCAATGCGCGCCAGAAGTGAAACGGGCGCGGCGTGGGGCGGTAAAGAAAGATCCAGCAAATGGTCCAGATCAGCCGCACCATCCGCTGCCGGCGCGAAAACGACGGGCGAAGATACGGATCTCCCGCAGCCTCTCCCGGAAGCTGTTCAGCCGCGTTGTAATAAGTCTGCTTGGCCATTCTGCATCCTGTGTATTTGGTTGTGTTTTCAGGTCAGGGCCTGCGGGCTTGTCCAGGCCGAAATGCCGCTGAAGCGAATCCCTGCAGGTTTGTGAAGCGGGCATGATCCAAAAGCAAAGCCTGAAAGACTGGGGAGACAATCGATGCCGCTCCCGCTTTGCGGTCTGGTGCGGGTCGTCTGGGGTCGGAGCGTAGTCCCGCGGCACTCTCGCTCATTGTATTGCAGATAGGGCCTGAAAAGAGAGATGCCGGCGGCGATGACCTCAAAGGGTATAGTCGCCAGCCGGCATCGGAAGAGAAACCGCCACATTGAAGCCCGGGTTGGTGCCGTAAAGCTACGCCCAAACTCCTGAAAGCCCCATACGATCTTCGCTTTGACCAACTTAACTGGTTCAGTTCGGCATCTTCAGCAGATTCTGGGGATAAGGCCGATTCGGGTCAACCAGCCCATTCCGGCGCCGCAGCCTCTGCTTTCACAAAGGCTGTTTCCCTCGCAACGCCGGAATGGTTAACTCTTTTATCGGCAGATTGCGCCAAAACACTACCTGGAATATTCGCCTCATGCCCCTCAGCAAGCGGCCCCGGGAAAAGCCGCCTGAAGGTTCTCCGCCGAACTCCGCTTCCCCCCGTTTCCCTTCCCGGTACAATAAAAACGTGATGGACCTGGTACAGATCGAGCCCGCGCGCAAATCCCCGGCGCCCAAGCCCGAGTGGCTCAAGGCGCGCGCCCCGGTGGGCGAAAACTACCACGACCTCAAGCGCCTGGCCCGCTCCCTGGCGCTCAACACCGTCTGCGAAAGCGCCCACTGCCCCAACATCGGCGAGTGCTGGCACCACAAAACCGCCACCTTCATGATGCTGGGCAACCTGTGCACGCGCCGCTGCGGCTTCTGCGCCGTCCCCAAGGGACGCCCCTCGCCCATCGATTTCGACGAGCCCCGCCGCGTGGCCGAAGCCATCGCCACCCTGGGTCTGGAATTCGCCGTCATAACCAGCGTCAACCGCGATGACGACCTCGTCGGGGGCGCACGCGCCTTTGCCATGGTCATTGAAGAAGTCCGCCGCCAGGCCCCCGGCTGCCGCGTCGAGGTGCTCATCCCGGACTTCCAGGGCAACCCGGAAGCCGTCCGCACCGTCGTCGAGGCGCGCCCCGCCGTGCTCAATCACAACACCGAGACCGTCCCCCGCCTCTACCGCGCGGTCCGCTCCGGCGCGCGCTACGAGCGTTCTCTTGAGCTGTTGAACTACTCCAAGCAGTTGAACCCCGCAGGGGTCACCAAGTCCGGCGTCATGGTCGGCCTGGGCGAGGAAACCGCAGAACTCCTCCAGGTCTTCCGCGATCTGGCCGCCATCCATTGCGACATCCTCACCATCGGCCAGTACCTGCGCCCCTCGCGCGACCACCTGCCCATGGCCCGCCTCTACACCCCGCACGAGTTTGCCGACCTCAAGACCGAAGCGCTCAAAATGGGCTTCCGCCACGTCGAGTCCGGCCCCCTGGTCCGCTCCAGCTACCACGCCCACGAGCAGGCCGCTTCCACCGGGCTGACCGTGGTTGCGTAACCGATTGCGCCTGCAGTCCCCCATCACACTGCGCTTTTAGTAGAATTACCGTTGGCAATTTGGTTTAGCGAGGACGAACCCCATGGCAGTCTCAATAATGGCCGGTATTCCGGCACTCAAAGAACTCAACAGCGACCTGAGGCGGCGGATGGAGCAGGCCGTGGCCACCTTCCAGGCCAACCTGGCTTCCACGCGCACTGGCCGCGCCAGCGTGCACATGCTCGACCAGGTCAAGGTGGACTACTACGGCACCCACACCCCCATCAGCCAACTGGCGCAGATCTCCACGCCCGAGGCCCAGATGATCGTCGTCGCGCCCTGGGACCCCACCACCCTCAAAGAAATCGAAAAGGCCCTCCGCACCGCGGATCTGGGCTTCAATCCGCAGTCCGACGGCAAGCTGCTCCGCGTCCCCGTCCCTCCCATGACCGAGGAGCGGCGCCGCGACGTCTGCAAGCACCTGAACAAGGTCCTCGAGGAACACCGCACCGCCATCCGCAACGTACGCCGCGACGGCAACGACACCCTCAAGAAACTCGCCAAGGACAAGAAGGTCAGCGAAGACGAGGAAAAGCGCTGCCTCGAAGAAATCCAGAAGATGACCGACGAGGAAATCCGCCGCATGGAAGAGCTTTCGCAGAAGAAGGAAGCGGAAGTGATGCAGGTCTGATCAAGAATCAAAGGTCTCTCTTTGAGCCTTTGGCAATGAATCGAACCGTCGCGCCCCGTGCCCCATCCGCGTGCTTTTTCCCTGGGGTCCCCACGGACAGGTCTTTGTCCGTGGGGTGGTGTATCTGGCATCTGGCATATCTGGTGGTTCCGGCGCATGGATAGGAAATCTCAGCCCGCCCTCCCAAACTCAACCTTGCCTGGCCCACCTGCTTGATCGCCGCACGAACGAGTAACGCCGTGTATGACAGCGTCGGCTCCTGTCAACTAATTTTCGCAACAAGGCCCTTGTTGTGGCCGGAGGGGTGTCAAGGGCGCCGTTGTTTGGCGTTCATCTTGACCCTTGACACCCCTCCGGCCACCCCCACAATTAGCTATGGAACGAATCTCAGATGTTCTTTCTGAGATTCGTTCCATAGTTGAAAAAACCGGTCTTGCATCGCCAGACGACCCGAAGCTCGCAGGTTGAAATTCAATCACATTCGATGG
>Ga0302190_10001761_pt1 | contig 14396 bp, 9 predicted proteins | sample II_Bog_E2_3_FD_198784 | JGI IMG/M metagenome (GOLD analysis project Ga0302190, IMG submission 198784) | Peat permafrost microbial communities from Stordalen Mire near Abisko, Sweden - II_Bog_E2_3 | ecosystem: Environmental > Terrestrial > Soil > Wetlands > Peat | place: Sweden: Abisko, Stordalen... | reverse complement strand
GCGCCGTTCATCCCCATGGCTACGGGTACAGCCGCTTTTGTGAGCTGTACAGGGAATTCGAGCGCCGCCTGTCGCCGACCATGCGCCAGACCCACGTCGCCGGGCACAAGGCGTTCGTCGACTATTCCGGCAAGAAGGTGCCGATCGCCGACCCGGTCACCGGCGAGGTGCGCATGGCGGAAATCTTCGTCGCCGTGCTGGGGGCGTCGAACCTCACCTACGCCGAGGCGACCTGGACGCAGACCTTGCCGGACTGGATCGGCGCGCATGTGCGGATGTTCCGGTTTTGGGGGGCAGCGCCACGTCTGCTGGTGCCCGATAATCTTCGGAGCGGCGTCAATAAAGCCTCGTTCTACGATCCCGAGGCAAACCGCACCTACGGCAAAATGGCGACGCACTACCACGTTGGCATTCTCCCGGCACGCCCGCGAAAGCCGAAAGACAAGGCTGCTGTTGAAGCCGGTGTGCGGTTCGCTCAGTACTATATTCTCGGCCGCCTGCGGAACATCACGTTCTTCTCTTTGGCCGAGTGCAATGCCGCGATCGCTGCGGCGATGGAGCGGATGAACGGCCGCGAGATGCGCCGCCTGGGCGCGAGCCGCCGTCAGCTGTTCGACACGATCGAGCTTCCGGCTATGCAGTCTTTGCCAGACGATGACTACGAGTATGCCGAATGGCATCTCGCTCGCGTCGGCATCGACTACCATGTTGAGGTCGATGGCTTCTTCTACTCGGTGCCGCATGCGCTGATCCGCGAGCAGGTCGACACCCGCGCCACCGCCCGCACCATCGAGGTGTTCCACCGCGGCAAGCGCATCGCTGCTCATGCGCGCCGCTACGGCGGGCGGCGTCACGGCACCCTGCCCGAGCACATGCCGAGCGCGCACCGGCGCTACGCCGAATGGACGCCGGAGCGGTTCCAGCGCCAGGCCCGCGAGATCGGCCCCAACACCGAGGCGCTGATCCTCGCCGTGCTGGCCCGTCGCCCGCATCCGGAGCAGGGCTTTCGCACCTGCCTCGGCGTGCTGCGGCTGTTCCGCGGCATCGAGGCGGTCCGCGCGGAGGCGGTCAGCCTGCGCGCGATCGAGATCGGAGTGCTGTCCTACGCCTCCGTTGCGTCGATCTTCAAACACCGGCTCGACCAGAAGGCGTCGCCGCAAGCCGCGGACGGCACGCCCCTGCTGCACGACAACATCCGCGGCTCAGGTTACTTCCATTGAGGAGAACAAAAACCTTGCTGAAGCATCCGACACTGGATCGACTGCTGGAGCTTGGCCTGGACGGCATGGCCAAAGCTTTTGAGGAACTGGCGGCCAATCCCGAAAGCCGCGCCCTGGAGCACGCGGAGTGGCTCGGCCTGCTGGTCGAACGCGAGGCCACGCTGCGGCAACAGAAGCGCTTCGAGGCCCGCGCGCGCACCGCCAAGCTGCGGCACGCCGCCACCGTCGAGGACGTCGACTTCCGCACGCCGCGGGGGCTCGACCGGACGCTGTTCCTGCGCCTGGCGAACTGCGACTGGATCCGCGAGCATCGCCATTGTTTGATCACCGGGAAATGCGGAACCGGGAAATCTTGGCTGGCCTGCGCCCTGGGCGACAAAGCATGCCGTGATAACATGTCTGTACTTTACCAGCGCTGTCCGCGGCTGTTTGCAGCACTGGCACTGGCGCGCGGTGACGGGCGCTACGCCAGGCTCATGCGGCAACTTGCCAAGGTCGATCTGCTTATTTTGGATGACTGGGGGCCGGAACCGCTGACCGCCGAGCAGCGCCGTGACCTGCTGGAGATCGTCGAGGACCGCTACAACGCCCGCTCGCTGATCATCACCAGCCAGGTGCCGGTCGACCACTGGTACGAGATCGTCGGCAATCCCACGCTGGCCGACGCCATCCTCGACCGCGTCGTCCACAACGCCCACCGCATCGACCTCAAAGGGGAGAGCCGGCGCAAGCCGGCGACTGCCTGATGAATGCTCCCGAAATGCCGGCCGAGTTGTCCGACGGCTGTGCCGACGCGCCGGTATCGGCGGCGGCGGATGCGATTGCAACGCGTGACGTAACGGAGACCAGGACCATGTCGATAGCCTGCGAAGCCGCCGGCTGCGCGACGCCGCCGATGCCAGAGCAGGCACAAACCCGCCGACGAGCCGACCCGCGGGTCAAGCCCGCCGGCCGCAGCCGTCCCCAGCGTTGGCGCGACGCGGTTTTCGAGTTGCTTACACTACAAGCCGAGTATGCCAAGTGGCTCGCCGCGCTCCCAGACAGTCTAAGCGACAGCCCAACCGCCGAGGCGCTTGAAGCGATCGTCAATCTCGATCTGACGGAACTTGCAGACATCGAGCCGCCACGGGGTTACGGACGCGACTAGCGTCCGACAACCGAAAATTTCTGCTATCAATACTGATAAGTGCCGAGCGGTCTTGAGGCAAGTTGCACACTCCCCGCTTGACCCGGCCGGCACCGCTATGAGATGACCAAAACTGACCTGCGAGACGATGCCACCCCGGCCGCTTTCAGATTGGAATCGTGGCCGCTTTGAAGTTGGAATAGGTGGCCGCTTTCGTCGGAATCCGCACGCCATTCCCAAACCAGGCAAAAAGGATATCCGGCCGATTGTGCTGGCGGATGTCGAGACGCGCATCGTCCAGCGCGCTATCCTTGACGTCTTGCAGGGCATCGACGCGCTACAGCCACTCTTCCTAAATCCTTACAGCTTCGGCGGGATCAAGCGCCAGGAAGGCGTTGAGCTGGCTGCGGTCCCTGCCGCCATCAAGGCGGTTCTCGACGCGATCGGAGCGGGATCTCGTTACGTTGTCTGCGCCGACATCTCGGCGTTCTTCACGCGCATCTCGAAGAGCAGTGTCACCGACATCGTCGCCAGGGCGGTGAACGACAGCGCGTTCTTGGCCTTGTTTCAGCAAGCGATTCATGTGGAATTGACGAACCTTGCCGAGTTGCGCGGACACGCCGAACGGTTTCCGACCGAAGATCTCGGCGTTGCGCAGGGCAGCGCCCTGTCGCCACTCCTGGGAAACATAATCCTGTCGGATTTTGACAAGCGCATGAACGAGGGCGACTGCCGGTGCCTTCGCTATATCGACGACTTCATCATTCTGGGGCCTTCCGAAAAAGCGGTGATGGCGCGCGTTCGTAGAGCAAAACGGCTTCTCGAAGAGCTCGGCATGACCTTCGCCCTCGACAAAACCTCGGCACACGCGATCCCTGTGGCGAACAGCTTTGAATTCCTCGGCATCGAACTGCACAACGGACTGATCCGTCCGGCGAGCAAGGCGCGCACCAAATTTCTGACCTCAGTCCGCACAACATTCGAGCAGGGTCGAAGCGCGCTCATCGGCTACCGCAACGGGCAACCGCTTCCAAAGGCCGAGGCGCTCCTCGGCACGCTGAAGCGGGCAGACGGTATCATCCAGGGCTGGGGCAAGCATTACCGGTTCTGCAATGACCGGCGCTGCTTCGAGAACCTCGACGCCGAGCTCGGCCAGCTGATTCGCGACTACCTCGGCTTCTACAGCACCGAACGCCGCAACGCCGCGGACCACCGCGCTCCCGCCATGCTTGGCGTGGAGCTTCTGGGCGCGCTTGAGAGAAGTCCTTTCGAATGGCCCAGAACCCGCACCCGAAAGGCAACCCCGGATGCCCCGCCTGCGCAAGGCGGCGGCCTGGTTCCAAACCGACGGGGCAGGGGCGGAGCCAACCCGCCCGCTTCCTGAATTCTTGAATTCCTGAATTTTGCCGGGATTGGGGCACGAAGCCGAAGCTAGCGGCACTGCCTAGCAGTCTGACATATTTCGATTTTCCTTGCCTTTGTCAGGTTTTTGCATATACTGAGAGTCAGGTTTTTGCGGGAAGGGACACATGGGCCGCCGGCTGACATTGCGGGAGAGGGTGGAAGCGCGGATCGCCGAACGGCGCGACGACGCTTTCCTGACCCGCGAGTTCACCGATCTCGGCGGTGAACGGCAGGTGCTGCGCGCCCTGAGCCAGTTGACCGGGGAAGGCAAGCTGATCCGCCTCGGCTACGGCACCTATGCCCGCGCGGAAATCTCCCCGATCACGCAGCAGCCGATGCTCGCCGGCGACGGATTCGGCGCGGTGTCGCGCCAGGTGCTCGACAAGCTCAAGGTGGGATGGGAACCGAGCAGCGCCGAGCGCGACTACAACGAAGGCCGCAGCACCCAGGTGCCGATGACGCCGCGCGTGCGCCTCCGGCCCGGCAACCGCATCAGCCGCAAGCTCCGCTACAAGACGATGGAGCTCGCGTTTGAACGATGACCTGCCCACCAATCTCCGGCCCGTAGCCGATTTCTTCGGGTTGGTCGGGACGCCTCCTGTCGTCAAGGATTTCCACGTCGTCCGGGCGATCCGCACCCTTGCCGCGCTTGACGCCGCGCCGTTTCGGCTCGTCTTCGCCGGCGGCACAGCGCTCGCCCGCGCCCACAAGCTCATCCGGCGCATGTCGGAGGACGTGGATTTCAAGATCGTGCCGCTGGCGCCAGCCCCGGTCAGCCGCAACGCTCGGCAACGCGGGCTGAGCGACCTGCGCGAGCGGGTGACGACTGCGCTTCATGCCGCAGGCTTCGCCTTCGATCCTGCGGACCCGGTCCGCATCTGGCGGTCGCAAAACGAGAACCGCTACACGATCTGGCAGCTACCCTACGCCTACGGCGAGGAAATAGGGGAGGGGCTGCGGCCAACCATTCAGGTCGAGCTGACCTATGCCGAGCTGCGGCTGCCTGCCGTCACGCGGCCAGTCTCCTCCTTCGTCGCCGAAGCCTTCGGCCGCGCGCCGGAGGTGGACTCGATCCCCTGCGTCAGTCTCACAGAGACCGCCGCCGAAAAGCTGGTGTCACTGACCCGCCGCATAGCCGCAGAACGGGCAGGGGTGAGCCGCGATCCGGACCCAACGCTGGTTCGTCATATCTACGATCTGCACGCCCTCCGCGAACACGTTGATCCAGTCATGATGTCCAGGCTGGCCCGGGAAATCGCCCTTGCCGATGCCAAGGAGTTTGCGAACCAGCATCCGGCCTATGCCACCGACATCGCCGGGGAAACTCGCAAGACGCTCCATGCCATCCAGACGGACCCAGCCTACCGCAAGCAATACGATGATTTCGTTGCGGCCATGGTGTATGGAGAAAAGTGGGGCTTCGAAGGAGCCATCACAACAGTTGCGTCGTTGTCAGCGGATTTTTTAAAACACTGAGAAGATTCATGAAAAAAGGACCTGCTGCGGCGATACGGAGAGCCTAAACGGTAGCGCCCGCCTGCAGTTTATCTGGCCTTTGTGCTTTTTTGCCTTACCGGGGGGGATTCCCCCTCAAACGATTTCTTATGACATGGCGACGAGTCACCGCAAATCGCCTACGCCCGCTTACGACGCAATCGGTAGCGTTCCGGTTGGTGAAATTGCTCCGCGTAATATCAACGCAATTCTGAAGGCGAGGCAGCAGTTCCTCTCAGGTCTCCAGGACCAGCACGACACCCCCGACGGGAAGATGGATCGCTTGCCGCAATACGGCCAGACTGGTCGCAGCGCGCAAGGCATCCACGTAAGCAGCAAGCTGCGCGGCATGCTCCGCGACGACCTCCGGCCAACGTTCATGACCACCCGGGAAAGACTTGTGATCGTACACCGAGAGGGAGGAGGGTTCCTCTACAAGAAGGTCGATCCAGCCGGACAAGACCTGCCCGTCACAGACTCGGGTGACCGGCCATTCCCGGCGCCACGTCCCGCCGGGATGCTCGGTTCCGAGGTAGGCCCAGAGCCGGTCCGCGGCAATCACCGCGTCCTCCGCTCGCAGTGCCGACACCCCCCAGGCAGCAAGCAAACGGTCTGCCAGCGCCTTTCGCCACGCGGGCTCAGCTTTGGGACGATCCGCCGCGAAGAAACTGTGCAGCGCCTCCCCACACGCTGTCATGTCGACAGTCCCCCGCAAGGGCAGCCGGTCGCCAATGGTCACGACGCGCCATGCCGGAATCAGGGCGGCATCCGCCGCGCTCGGCGTGAACCGGCGCGGCGGAAAGGACGGCGGCTCGTCAGCCGGAATCGGACTCCGGTACACAGGAAGCGGATCCGCCGCTGCATCCTCGGCAGCAGCAATGTCCTCGACTGTCGCCGCGATCTGCTCACCGGCGGCCTGCACGTTCTCGCCAGCGGCCGGAAGCACAAGCGGACGCGGCGTCCCGGGCAGCAGGTCGAGCCACTCCGTGCAGATGGTGAGGCCTGATTTCGACGACAGCAGCCGGGGTGCCAGCACCATGTAATCGCGCGCCCGGGTCATCGCTACGTAAAGCAGTCGCGCTGCCTCGGCCCTTGCCGCTTCGCCGGCGGCACGCCCTTCGGCAGTTGCTGGCGCGCTTGTATCGAGGTGCACGTCCTTGCTCGTCTTGCCGTACGGCCAGGGCCAGAGCCGGATCCAGCGCCCGGCCAACGGGTCCGCCGGGTTGAGGCCACCGTCGCGCGGCATGGCAACCGGAGCGTTGAACAGCCGCGCCTCGCCGGAATTATCCAAGTCGGCGAGGATGACCATCGGCCATTCCAGCCCCTTCGAGCTGTGACAGGTCACGACTTGCACGGCATCCGGGTCCGGGCTGGCGGGTTGTTCAGCCTCGGACTTGGTGGCGAGCCAGGCGGCCAGGCCGGACGCCGTCGCCGGAAGACGATCACGCTGGTATTCCGCCTCGTATTCGGTTGCAAGCCCGCGCAATGCGCCGAGATTGGCGTACCGCGCCGCAGGGTCGCCCCAGGCAGCCAGCACCCCGTGCACGTCGAGCACGGCGATCGCGCGGTCAAGGGTTTCCGCCGGAGTCAGCGTGTCGGCGCCGGCGCGTTCGGCTGCAAGTGCTTCCGCGAAAGGGGTCGTCCTGAGCACAGCGGTCGGCTCGGGGGAAGTGAGCGCCGTGGCCAGCCAAGCCGGAGCATCGGACGCCCCCTCCAGCACGTGCGCGATCTCGGCGAGCGCCAGCGTGTCGGAGCCATCAGCGATGAAACGTAACCCCGCCATGGCGACCACGCACTCGGCGCGGGAAAGCAGTCCGCCGCGGCTCAGGGCAACTTTCAGCCCGGCCGCAGCCAGGGCGTCGGCGACCGCCGCGGCGTCGCTGTTGATCCGAACGAGAATGGCGATGTCACCACCACGGATCGGCCGCGTCGTCGCGCCGCCCTGGGGCTGCACCGGCCAACGCTCGCGTTCTCGCAGCACCTGCGCGACCCGCTGCGCCAGCGCGCGCCCAGCAAGAGTCTTGTTCTTTCCGTGGACCCGCCACAGCGCCAGCGCAGGCGCCTGGCCTTCCGTGTCCTCCCGATGCGCCTCGACTTCGACCTGCTCGCGCGGAATACCGAACGCGGGCAGGGCGGCGCCGAACACCGCGTTCACGAGCTTCACAAGCGCGGGACGGGAGCGGCGATTTGTGGGGAGCGTTTCCCGCTTCACATCCGCCCGCCCCTCCAGACTGCGCGCCACCGCGTCCACCAAGCCGGGGTCCGCGCCGCGGAAGCCGTAGATTGCCTGCTTCGTGTCTCCGACGAAGATCGTCCGCCCAACCAAGGCGGACAGCCGGAGGAACAACGCGAGCTGAATCGGACTCGTGTCCTGAAACTCATCGACGAGCAACAGGTCCGTCTCGCCGGCGATGCGACGGGCCGCGATGGGGTCGGTGAGAAGGTCGAGAGCGTCAGCCTCCTGGTCAACGAAGTCGACCAATCCCTGTGCACGCTTGTAGCGTTGGTGCAGCTCAAGAGATTGAGCAGCAGCAGCAAACATCGTGCGCACGAAACACGCAATGTCCGCGTGCAGCTGTGGATGCTGCGGATGATGCGCCGCCGCCTCGCGAACAGGCTTGAGGAACGGGTCGCCAACCTTGGCCGCTTCGAGCTTGCTGAGCCGCGCCCAGTCCGCCCAGGTCGCTGTGTGCCGCTCCAGTCGCCCCGTGATCTGCTCAAGCTGCTCCAGCGAAGTTCTGGTTTCTCTAGTTTTGTCTCCGCTGCTGCGGAGATCAGCAACTGCCTTTACTGCCGCGGCGACGAGCGCCGCGTCCAGTGCTTCACCGGAGGGCAGCGGCGCGGGAAGCGCTGCCATCAGGGTGGCAATCGACCTTTCCGCCGAGGCCCCGAAGTCGGGCGCGGCGATGCCATTGCTGCGTGCGGCGGCAACCAGGTCGGTGAGCATTTTCTGCCAGGTCTTGTTGACCTGAAAAAACTCGAACTTGTCGGCAAGCGCATCCAGGATCGGCGCGTGTTCCTCAAGACAGGAATCTGCGGCAATCCGGAACACTGAGGTTTGCGCCGCGTCGGGGATTACTGCGACGACGGGGCTGCGACCGTTCTCCAGTGCAGAGTCGGCGAGAATGCCGCCGAACACGGCATTCACCGTGCCGACCCGCGCAAGCATCAGATTGAGCGCCGCCGTGTGCTGGCCGCCCGCGAGCAATCTATCTCGTCCGCGGGCGAGCAGCTCAGCCGCGGCCCGATTGGTAAAGGTGGTCGCGAGCACCTTCTGCGGAAGCATGAAGGACTCGACAGCGTCCAGAAGAGCGGTGCCGAGGCGATAGGTCTTGCCGGTTCCAGCGGAGGCGCTGACCAGCGTGATCTGGGCGCTCATACTACCGCCTCGGTGCCGCAGAGCCGGCCAAATTCGCAGAACGTGCACGGAGGAAGCAGGCGGGCAGGGATGCCGTCCGGGTCAGGAGCGGGTTTTTTGGGATCGAAGTCCACGCCGAGCGCGTGCAACGTCCCGTTCCGAAGCGCCCCAAGACGCAGCCGCCGCCAGGCGACCACCCGTGCCCAGGTGTCCTCCAGCGTCGGAGGGCTTCCCCCTACGGCGACTCCAAGGCCGCTTCCAGGAGTGCCGAAGGCTTCGCCGTCCCGCAGGAGGAAGTAGGCCGCACGCTCACCAGCACTCACCAACCGGGAATAGGCCGCCAATTGGATGGCCATGCCGTCCTTGAGGAGATCGCGGTACTTGCTGGCCTTGCGGGTCCACTTCAGGTCGAGCAGCGCCGGGTTGCCCGCGGCGTCTTCAAGGAGCATGTCGATGCTGCCGCCAAAGCACTCACCAGCCTCGGGCATATCGGTTGTGTTGCGGCTGGCCTCGGTGCCCACGACAGTGAATCCGGCCGCCGCGAGCAACGCGGCGATTTTTTCCATGGCAATGGGCAGGCGCTCTGCCATTCGCGCCCGTTCAGCCGCAGCTCCTGGCTGCAGCAGCGGGGCTGCTGCCTCCTCCACCAGCGTGACCAGTCTGGCCGCGGAAGCGGCCCTGACCGCAGCGGGCTGCCCGGGTGATCCCGGGAAGAACAGCTCGGCAGCAAGCCGATGCGCAAGCAGACCGATCAGCTGCTCACCCTCTGCGATTTCGGACCGACGTCCTGGGCGGATTCCGGCATCGCCGCTCAGCACCCAGCCGAACGGGCAGCCGAGCAAGGACTCGATAGAGGTCGACGAGTGACGGTCGCGGTGCAGCGGAAGACCGCGGGGAATGGTCCAGGTCGGATGGGCCTCCGGAAGCGCGACAGCGAGAACCGGAATTCGCGGAAGCTTGCGCCCGGCCAGCGTGGCCTCCGCCGAGGCGACCAGTTCCTCGGCGACCGGACGGCAGGTTCGCGACCGTTCGACGAGGTTGGTGAGTTCATGGGCGAGCGGATGCAGGTCCCCGTCCGGGCCCGGCACCGACACCAGGAGCACGCGCTCGGTCGCGCCGAGCTGCGGCCGCCGCCAGCCTGCGGAAGCAGCCGACAGGGCGGCTTCGGGGATCCACGGCGTGCATTCCGCCGCCGCCAGCGCATCGATCTCGGCCTGGTTCCACGGGAGCCGGGAGGGAATCCGGGGCGGATCGAAGCCCCACCAGACGACGGTTCGAGCGCTCCCCCACGCGGCGCCCGGGCTTTCCACACAGGCCCATGCCGCAGCCTCGCGCGGCGCGGTCGGGTCCGCCTCGCCATCGGCCAGGACGGTGTCGAGGAGCCGCTCCAGCCCGAGCCGAGGGATGCGCTCCATCCCGGCTTCCTGCACCGACATCAACAGGGCCGATGCATATCCGGCGAGCGCTTGCGCGAGTGGCACGCCGCGCGACGCCATCCCGGTTGCCCATTGAGCAATGGCGCTGCATAGGGAGGCCAGCTCAGCGAGTGGCATGCCGGCTTCCGGATCGATGAGCGGGGCCTGTAGCCACGCCCGCACAGCAGCCTCTCCCGCGCGGATTCGGGCCGCGGCCCCGTCGGGGTCCTCGGACCGCAGCCGTGTGGCGCGAGCCGCCAGCCCTTCCTCGATCGCGACCGTCCACTCCGGACCGCCGCGCCCCGGACAGCCCGGCAGGATCCGAACGAGGCGGCTTCGGACCTCCCACGGCAACGGCGAATGCCGCATCTGCAGGAGTTCCAGCATCCGCACCGCATCGAAAGGCTTCCAGCGTGTCGACAGAGACAGCGACAGAACCTGGATGAGCCCGCGCAGGGGCGAGGACGAGGTAACACCGAACCTGGGCAGGTGCCGCCGTCGCAAAGCGGCATCAAGAAGGGCGGTCGGGCGCGCGGCTATGACGATCAGGCGATCCCGGTCCGCCTCACCGACGAGCCAGTCGGCCAGAACCTCCGCAGCCGCTCCCTCGGTGTCCGCGCGAAGCATGGTGAAGCTGCCGTCGCCCCCCAGTGGCTCTGCACCGGAGCCGGACAGGCGCGCCTGAACCCGACCCAGGTCGCCCAGCGCACGAGCAGTTGGCGCCGCGGCCTGAATGACATGGGTGCCAGAAGCCTCCAACGCGCTCACCAGTTCGCCAAGGCCGGGCGGAAGAAACACGCGCTCGTCGAGCAGTGTGACGGTCTCAATCAGCGGCTCCGGAGGAAGAGCGGCCGCCAGGTCCCGCAACACGGCGCGCAACCTGTCCGGAGCACCGGGTGGTAGAGCGGGGCCGGACGTCTCCGCAGCCGCAAGATCGGCGAGCCTGGGCGGCGGCGCTTGAATGGCATCCGGATGCCATCCCGCTTCCACCAGCGCGTCGCGCATTCCGAGGACCAACCTGGCGGTCGCGAACGGATCAACGCCGAAGGACTCGTGCCAAAAGCGGCCGGGGGCGTCCGCAACGGCAAGCTTCGCCCGCCAGCGGGCCAGCCGCACCGCCTGCGGTTGGGCAGGCCCGCGCATGCCGAGAGCAGTCTCCACGATAGCCAGCAGCCCTTGCGGGCCGACGACGGCACCCCCCGCCTGCGCAGCGGTCGCGTTTGTAGTCGGCGGCCAAGCGCCGCGGTCAGCATCGAGGCCGAGAATGATTTTCATTAGATCCCACCGCAGATTGTCTATTCTGCGCACGGACCATTTCTTGTTGTCAATAGCTACGCTTGCACCACGGACTTCTGCAGAAAAGTGTGAAGGAAGATTATCGCAGTCATCAGCGAGCGGTTCGGGCCGGAGGGAGACCGAACGGCAGCGCGAGGGATCGTTACCCGAAGGGCCGGGACGCGATCTTGTGGCCCCAACAAAATGCGTCACCAGTGTCGCTTCTAACAGTATATGATTGTTTTTGATTCCGAGTCGTGCTTTTCTGTGCACCATGGACACGAAAGACACCACGACCGGGATGCACGGAGCCGCCAAATGGGGTTTGGCGGGGCTGGCCGGCTTTCAACAGGTTCCAGATGCCTTGCTGATGAAGCAGCAGGATCTCGGACTGGAGGGAATCGACCTGCTGGTGCTGCTGAACATCGTTTCGTTCTGGTGGAGAGGGGATGAGCCGCCCTACCTGGCCGGAACTAACCAACTGGCCTTCTGGTACGCATAAGGGGACGTAACCAGAACGGCTCGGTGGTCCACCCGCAGAAATTCGCCAAAATCGGGTGCCAGCCATTGACGGTCCCTTCGGCGGCGATGACGGGAATCAGTTGATTTCCGTCAGCCACGCGGCACCGGCGAAAATCGTCCGGTTCTGGCCGAAAAACTATACGACAAACCGTGTCGGATTGGTGTAGTGTGCGGAAACCGCTCTGGCGAGGTTTTCCGCACATGCTGGTCGGCTACATGCGCGTCTCCACCAGCGGTGACCGCCAAGTCGTGGACCTGCAGCGTGACGCGCTCCTCGGCGCTGGGGTCGATGAACGCCACCTGTTCGAGGATCGCGCGACCGGAAGCCGTGGCGACCGTGCTGGGCTGGCCAGGGCGCTGGCCTTCATCAGACCGGGCGACTGCCTGGTGGTTTGGAAGCTGGACCGGCTCGGCAGATCGCTGCCGCATTTGCTGACCACGGTCACCGATCTGAAGCAGCGCGGCGTCGCCTTTCGTTCGCTGACCGAGCAGATGGATACCACCACGCCGCAGGGCGAGTTGCTGTTCCACATTTTCGGGTCGCTCGCACAGTTCGAACGCTCGCTGATCCAAGAGCGGGTCCAGGCCGGACTTGCCGCGGCACGGCGTCGTGGCCGGCATGGCGGCCGCCCCGTCAGCATCGGCGCCGAGAAACTCGCCGCAGTGACGGCGGCGCTCGACGACGGCGCCACCAAGGCTGCGGTCTGCCGCACGTTCGGCCTCAAGCGCAGCACGCTGATCGACTCCCTGGCGCGGATCGGCTGGTCTGCCGGGATCAAGGCCCGGGAGGCATGAGTGACGCGACGCCAGCGACTGAGCGCAACCCAGATCGTGGAGCTGTTCGATCCGCCGACCGAGCAGCGTGAGCTGATCCGCCACTACACCTTGTCGGCGACCGACCTGGCGGCCATCGCGCGCCGGCGCGGCGACCACAACCGGCTGGGGCATGCCCTGATGCGTTGCTATCTGCGCTATCCGGGCCGGCCTCTGCGTGTGGGCGAGCGGCCGCCCGCAGCGCTGCTCACATTTGTCGCCGATCAAATCGGCGTTTTCCCGGACACGATCGATGATTACCTGGCGACGGAGCGGAACCGGCAGCGCCATGCCGTCGAGTGCCAGGAACAGCTCGGACTGCGTTATTTCGGCAAGCGGGCGGCGGCAGAAGTTGCCGCGGCTCTACTGCCGCAGGCGATGGAGGATGATCGACTTGTGCATCTGGCGGCCTTGGTCATGCAAACCTGCCGTCAGCAGCGGATCATCGCGCCGTCGCCACGCGCCGTTGAACGGCTGTGTGGCGAGTTGCGCCACCAGGCCCGCCGGGAAGTGCATCGCCGCTTGACCAGCGGACTCTCCGCCGAACAACGGCGCCGGCTCGATGCGCTGACCGGGCCGCGGGACGACGCCGGCCAGGTCCAGCTCACCTGGCTGCGGCAGACTCCGCAAGCCGCCACGCCCGGGGCGATGCTTGGCCTGATCGAACGCCTCGAGCATGTCCGCGCGATCGGCATCGCGCCGAGCCAGGGGCACCTGATCCATCAGGCACGCCTGAGCCAGCTCGCGCGCGAGGCCGACAAGACCACGGTCCAGCACGTCGCTCGGTTCGAACGGCAGCGCCGCCATGCGACACTGGTTGCGATGACGTTGGATTTCGCCACCAGCCTGACCGACCAGGCGATCGATCTGTTCGACCGCCTGGTCGGTGGATTATTCCGCAAGGCCGAAGGACGGCACGCGCGCGCTTTCCAGGCGGATGCCCGCGCCATCAACGAGAAGGTTCGGCTTTACGCGCGCGTTGGCGCCGCCCTGATCACCGCGCAGACCGACAAGCAGGACGCATTTGGCGCGATCACCGCGGTGATTCCGTGGGAACGCTTTTGCAAGACCGTCGCGGAGGCGAAGGCGCTGGCGCGGCCGGAGGAATTTGATGCGTTCGAGAAACTCGGAGAGCATTACTCGGCAATTAGGCGCTGGTCGCCCGGGTTCCTTTCGGCGTTCGCATTCGATAGTGTGCCCGCGTCGGCCTCGCTCATGCGCGCCATCGAGGTACTGCGGGAGATGAACAGGACGGATGTGGCAACCCTGCCCAAATCCGTGCCGACCGGATTCGTCCGGCAGCGCTGGGCGGATTACGTCATGCCGGGCGGGACCGTTGACCGCCGCCACTACGAACTCTGCGTGCTGTCTGAATTGCGCGACCGTTTGCTCGCCGGCGAGGTGTGGGTCAGCGGCAGCCGGCACTATCGCTCGGCCGAAGAACGGCTGATTTCACAACAGACGCTGCAGGCTCTCCTGACCAGTGGCACCCTGCAGGTCGCGGTCGAAGCGGATTTCGATACATTCATCGCGCAACGGCGCGCTCTGCTCGACGAGCGGCTGATGCAGGTCAATAGCCGCGCCAAGGACAGTCTGCTTCCAGGCGTGACGATCGAGAAAGGTGTCCTGAAAATCTCGCCCATCGAGAAATCCACGCCACCTGATACCAATCCGCCTAAAGAATCACCCACTTGCGGGCGCCGATGGATGCGATCCGCGGCGCGTCGGACACGAACCAGTTCCAGGCGTTGGCGCAGGCACGGACGATT
>Ga0302190_10001755_pt1 | contig 14413 bp, 13 predicted proteins | sample II_Bog_E2_3_FD_198784 | JGI IMG/M metagenome (GOLD analysis project Ga0302190, IMG submission 198784) | Peat permafrost microbial communities from Stordalen Mire near Abisko, Sweden - II_Bog_E2_3 | ecosystem: Environmental > Terrestrial > Soil > Wetlands > Peat | place: Sweden: Abisko... | reverse complement strand
GTCGAACAGTACTACGCTGGGCTGCATGGCCAAGGCGCGGGCGATCGCCACCCGCTGCTGTTGACCGCCCGAGAGCCGAGAGGGATAGGAATCGGCTTTGTCGGCCAATCCCACTTTGGCCAGAAGTTCCAGACCTCGGGCGCGGGCTTGGGCCTTTGGCTCCTTCTTCACCACCACCGGGCCTTCGATGACGTTCTCGATGGCCGTGCGGTGGGGGAACAAATTGAAGTTTTGGAAAACGAATCCCACATGCTGGCGTAATTGGCGCACCTTTACCTTTTGACGCGCCAACAAGATGTCTCCATTCACCTCGATGTTTCCGACGCGAATCTGGCCGCCGCTGGGGGCTTCGAGGCAATTCAGGCAGCGCAGCAAGGTGGTCTTGCCCGAACCGCTGGGGCCGATCACCGCCAGTACCTCGCCCTTTGCGACCTTGAGGTCGATACCGCGCAGGATGGACAACTCGCCGAACTCTTTGCGCAGTCCTCGGATTTCGATCATGGACATTTCAGTGCTCCCGCACATGCTGCGAGGCCTGCCGCTCAAGTCGCTGCTGGGCCCAGGCCATACCAACCGACAGCAGCCAATAGATTGCCGCCGCCGACAGATACATGGTGAAGATCTGGAAGGTCCGCGCCGTGATCAGCTGTGCCTCGCGGAAGAGCTCCGGCACCTGGATGGTGGCGGCCAGGGATGTGTCCTTGACCAGGCTGATGAAGGTGTTGCTCAGGGGCGGCAAGGCGACCCTGGCGGCCTGAGGCAGAATCACCCGCACCATCGCCTGGAAGGACGTCATGCCGATAGAGGCCGCCGCTTCGGACTGCCCCCGTTCGACCGAGGAGATGGCCGCCCGCAGGATCTCGGCGGTATAGCCGCCCACATTCAGGGAAAAACCGATCAGCGCCGAAGGCACTGGATCTAGCATCAGGCCAACCTCGGCCAAGCCGTAATAGATGATGAACAATTGCACCAGCAGCGGCGTGCCGCGAATGAAGGAAACATAGGCGCGCGCCAGGCCCCGCAGAACGGGGATATGGGACAGTCGCATCAGTGCGACGGCCAGCCCCAGGATCAACCCGAAGACCATGCCGCCGACACTGAGTTCGATGGTGTAGCCGGCGCCCTTTAAAAGGAAGGGCGCCGACTCAATGATAAGATCGAGATGAAAGTTCAAGACGTTACTTCGTCACGTCGGCGCCAAACCATTTCACCGAGATCGAGGCTAGGGTGCCGTCGGCCCGCAGGTCGTTGATCGCCTTGTCGAGGGCGGCCTGGAACTGAGGATTTCCCTTGCGCAGGGCGATGCCTTGGTCCTGCTTGGCGAAAGGCTCGCCGGCGGCGACGATGTCGCCGTTGTATTGCTTGACCAGAGCGGGAACGATCAGGCGATCATTGATCACCGCATCGATGCGGCCAACGCGCAGATCCTGGTTGCGGGTGGCGTCGTCGTCATAGGTCCGCACTTCGGCGGTCGGCACGTTGGTCTTCAGCCACTTTTCATAATAAGTGCCGAGCACAACGCCGACTTTTTTGCTGGTCAGATCCGCCGGCTTGGTCAGTTTGGTTTCATTGCCCTTGCGGACCAGAATCTGGATGCCGGACACGGTATAGGGCTGGCTGAAGTCGTATTTCTGCTGGCGTTCGGGAGTGATGGTGACCTGATTGATCACCACGTCGAAGCGCTCGCTTTCCAGCGCCGCCAGGATGCCGTCCCACTTGGTGGGCTGGAACTCGGCCTTTACCCCCAGCTTGGCGGCCACGGCCTTGCCGAAGTCCACTTCGAAGCCGACCAGCTCGCCCTTTTCGTCCTGGTAGTTGAAGGGCTGGTAGGTGCCCTCGAGGCCGATCTTCAGAGTGCCCTGTTGCTTGATTTTGTCCAGCTGATCCGCCGCCTGGGCGCTGACCCCGACGAACAGGCCGATGGCGACGGCCAAGCCGCCGACGATCTTGCGATTGAAACGGGAAACGAACATTGGCCACTCCTAGATATCGGCTGGAAAATTGTCGCCACGCTCCGGCTTTCAGCCCCCTCCGGATGCGGATATCTGCCGATGATGGTGTTGAAAATCCATCGAGTCAATGTACTAGTAGATATAAAACATAACGATCTTGATATTAAAAAATTAAGCACATATTTTTAACGTTCAAAGCGGGCCGGGCGATCGTCTCCCCCGTTTTCGCCGCCGCCCAGCCAGGCATCGGAATTAAACCAAGTAGTAGGCCAGAGTGTTGCCCCCGTCGGAGTCCTCGAGACTTGAGGAGCCTTCCTTGGCCAATTGGGCATAGGCGTGGCGGATGGCGTTCAGAGTGGCCGAGAAGTCCAATTCCTCTTCGGCGAAAATATGATTCTCTGGGAAGTGTGCGGTGATGCCCGCCCGCAGAATGGCGGCATGGAGGTCCTTGCGGACTCCGGCCAAATAGACGCTGATACCATTCGTGCGGGCTTTTTTCAGGAACAGATCCAGTTGTTCCAGGGCAACCACGTCGGGGTTGCGCACACGCTTCAGGCGCAGAACCACATAGCTGGCGCCGCCACTTTTGGCGGCGGACAAAACCTCTTCGAGATAGCGCTGAACGTCGGGGGCTGCGCCAAAGAAAAGCTCGCCTTCCAGGTTGTAGATCAAAACCCCCTGAGACGGCGGGTCGGTCTCCAGGCGTTCTCGCACCACCCGTTCGGGCGTTACGATCAGTTCGCTGATCTTCAGGCGCGAAGCGCGGGGGACATACCAGAGAACCGATAAGACGACGCCGACCAGAATGGCGAACTCCACACCGATGGCCAAAGCGGCAAAGGCGGTGCCCAGCAACAGAATGGCGTCGTTGATCGAGCCTCGGACGGTATAGACCAGACGCTCAAGGTCGATCAGGCGCGCGGCTGCGACCATCAGCAGACCGGCCAGGGCCGCCTTGGGGATAAAGGCCGTCAGCGGGGCCAGGGCCAGCACGGCCACGGTGACCACCAGCGCCGTGAATAATCCGGAAAAGCGGGAAACTGCTCCGGCCTGATAATTGATGGCCGTTCTGGACAGGGACCCCGATCCCGGCATGCAGCGGAAAAACCCGCCCACCAGATTGCCAAGCCCCTCGGCTAGGCACTGACGATTATAATCCAGGCTCTGCCCGGATTTATGGGCGATGGCCTTGGCGATGGACAGGGCTTCGAGCAAACCCAGAATGGCGATGGAGAAGGCGCTGGAGGACAATTGCCCCAGCCATTCCCACTTGATGTCGGGGATATGGGCCAGCGGCAGGTTGGAGGGCACTGCCTCGATCAGACCGATGGCCGGTTTTGCGCCCGGCGCCGCCACGCTCCAGCCCAGCAGATAGCCGGCGCCCGACAGAATCAGCAGAACCAGGAACATGTCGATTTGCGGCAGCTTGTAGCGGCGGACCAGCTTGCGTCCGACCAGCGCCAGAATAATGCCTCCGCCGCTGATTGCCGCGGCGCGAAGATTGATCGGAGCCGTCTGGGTCAGGGTCAGCCACAGGCGGTAGAACACATGCTGATCGCCGGTTCCCACCGACTTCAGCCCCAAGGCGTTGCCGACCTGCCCCACCATGGTCAGGATCGCGGCGCCGATAATGAAACCCGTCACCACCGATTCCGAAATATAGCGGGTCAGGTCACCCAGCTTCAGGACCGCGACGGCCACCTGAATGACGCCGATCATGATGGTCAGTAGGAACATCGCTTCATAGGCATCCAGCCGCGCATCGGGATCGATGAAGGCCAAAGCGCTGAAAACCACCAGGGAAACCGCACCCGTCGGGCCGTTGACCAGATGTTTCGACGAGCCAAAAATGGCGGCGACGGCGGTGAAGATGATGGCCGTATAGAGGCCGAACCGGGGATCGACTCCGGCGATCAGGGCATAGGCCATGCTCTGCGGCAAGGAAATGGCGGCCACCGTCAGTCCGGCGTAGAAGTCCTTGGACAAAAGAGTCCAGGACGGGGGCGAAAAAGCCTTTATGGCCGAGAGTGCAGACATGGCGTTTCCACTTCTCTTTAGGATCTGGGTTTTGGCGCGTAAACGGTCTGGATAATTCCGTTTTCGCCGAAAAACGTCTGTTGCGCCTCGGCCCAGCTTTGGGCGATGTCGGTCACGGAAAACAGCTTTATGTCGCCAAATCGGTCGCGATGCCGGGCCAGAACAGCCTGATCAAAGGGGCGATAGCCGTCGCGGGCGATGATTTCCTGAGCCGCATCGCTGAACAGGAAATGCAGATACTCCTGCGCCAGCGCCTCGGTGTGGTTGGCCGCGACGGTGCCGTCGATCCAGGTCACCGACGGTTCGGCCAGAATGCTGACCGGCGGATAGACGACCTCCAACTGCCCCTTGGATTCTCCAACTTCGCGCAAGGCCTCGTTTTCCCAAGCCAGATGGACGTCGCCTATTTTCTCGACGGCGAAGGCGACACCGGCGGCGCGGGCGGCCTGCAGCAAGAAGGGGGCATGTTGATAGAGCTCTTTTAGGAAGTGCTTGGCGTCATCCTCGGAGCCGCCCCGCGTCACCACGGACCCCCAGGCGGCCAGGGCCACCAGCTTTCCGTTGCCCGACGTCGTGGGATCGGGGGTGATGACATCGACGCCAGGGCGGACGATGTCGGGCCAGTCCTTGATGAGCAAAGGATTGCCGTGGCGGACGACGAAGACGATGGTCGAATAATAAGGCCGCGAACGGTTGGGCAAGCGAGTCGCCCAGTCCTTGGGCAGGAGCCCGCGCTGGGCCAGGCCGTCAATGTCGGAGGGCAGCCCCAGCGTCACGACATCGGCTTTGAGTTCGCCTTTGGCAACCTGCTTCGCCTGCGAGGACGAGCCGCCGTGGGATTGAGCGATCTCTACCGTGGTCCCGGATTTCGTTCGATACCAGGGCGCGAATTCCCGGTTGATGTCCTTATAGAGCTCACGGGTGGGATCGTATGACACATTCAGGAGGCGGATGGCGGAGTCCGCCCCGCGATTGTGCAAGGCAACGACCGCAATGGCGAAAACAGCCCCTGCGACGGCTAGCCCATTGAGCCAGGGAAGTTTTTTCATCGAGCTGTCTTTCCCAGAATGGCTTAATCACAGTTTGTTTGTGTAGTGCTGTTCAATATTACGAATTTAATTCATAAAAATGGTTCAGTCTACCAATTCAATCAACAAAACGGTGCGGCCATCTCACGGGATGCTGGCTGCGAAGATCTCCGGCCCCTAGCCCCACTGCGGCTGCTGGGGCGCGGGCGGCAAATTAAGCTATTAAATTAGTATCCAAAAAAATTATTAACTTACTTTTATCGCTGAATATGAGTTGATATTCCACATGTCGCTTGACAGGGGTCTGTCAATAAGAACACCATTTATGTAGTCTGATGTGGAGGATATCGGCATGGGCAGCACTCGTGGAAACGTCGTCAGCCTGGAAAACTACCGCAAGAGCCGTAGTGGAGCCTCAAGCGCTCCGCAGATGGCCTTGCCTCCTCAGCCGATGATGTATTGGTATCCCATGCCAGTCTGGGTGATGGCGCCGGTTTGGCCGGTTTTTCGATGAATTTGCTGGTTAACCCGAAACCCGAACAGTTGGACGTTGACCTGCCCCATCAGCCTGTCGATGAGCACTTCGATCTTGTGGCCATTGTTGGCGGCAATTTGCGCCGGCTGCGCACGCGCCGGGGATTGTCGCTTGAGCGGCTGTCCAAGCTGTGCGGCGTCAGCCGGGCGATGTTGAGCCAGATCGAGCTGGGGCATTCCGCCCCCACCATCAATGTCTTATGGAAGATCGCCAGCGCGCTGGAGCTGCCTTTCGCCGCCTTTCTTGAACAAGCGCCGTTCAGCGTCGGCGTGGTGTTGAAGAAGTCGAAGGGGAAGGTTCTGCTGTCGCAGGACGGGCGTTTTTCCTCACGCGCGCTGTTTCCCTTCGACGGCCAGCGTCGGGTGGAATTTTATGAATTGCTGCTGAACGCCCATTCGGCGTCGGAGTCCGAGGCCCACCCTCCCGGCACGATCGAAAATATCGTCGTGACCCGGGGACAGCTCGAGGTGGTTGCCCAAGATCGGACATACCACCTCGACCAGGGTGACTCTGTCATTTTTGAAGCGGACGTTCCCCACACCTATCGAAATCCAGGGCCCGAAGCTGGGCAATATTACCTGGTGGTGCGTTACGCCGAGGATGTCGGCTAGAGGATTTTTTACTTCGCCATCGGCATGCAGGTCATCATCGGCATGCCACCACACATCATCATCATCGGCATGCCCATGTTCATCATGGCCATCATGCGGTCGCAAGCCATCTTCATCATGTCCATGGTCATGCCTTCGCCTGGGGTCATTTTGCAGACCATCCCGGTCGGAGTCATTTCGCAGGTCATCATGCAGGTCATGGTCGGCATGCCCATGTTCATGGGCATTTGCATCATCATGGGCATGTTCATCGGCATGCCCATGTTCATCGGCATCTGCATGGGCATCGGCATGGGCATCTGCATTGCGGTCATCATGATCTTGTTCCCCTTGGGCTCGGTTTGAATTACGCCGTTGGCGTTGCTGGAGAAGAGCTTCGCGCCGAACGGCGGCTGCGGCAATGGAGGCAGGGGGGTGTCGGGGGCTTTCGTCCAGGATGCTGGAGCCTGTTCCCGGAATGCAGGAGGATTTTCCATTTTCGTGAGCGTTCGTCTCCGATAATGGAACTTCGCCTTCGGGACGGGGAGCTGGGCTCCTCTTAAGACGCTTCCTTTCGGTCTTCGTCGCTGAAGCTGGACAGGGTGTGGATGGCCCCGCTCCAGGAATAGATCGCCAGCAAGGGCTCTTCTCCCGTGCGCATGGCATGTTCCGCATGGGACGGATGGAGGATGAAGCTGCCCGGCGGCTTTGTGCTCCACTGGCCGTTCAGCTGCCACTGGGCGGTGCCGGCCACCACCTGATAAAGCTCGACGGCGGGGTGGGTGTGGGCCGGATAGTGGGTGTGGGGTCCGATCAGGGTCAGGCCGAAGCAGACATGGTCGCTGTGGAACAGGCTTTCGGGCGGGCCGACGATCTCGGCCCAGGCCATGGCGCTTTCCAGTCCGGGCAGGTCGGGGCGGCGACGATAGCTGTAGCGCCAGGGCAGGCCGTCGGCGATGGGCGACAGGGCTTCGGCCAGAGGGTGGGCGCTGCGTTCTAACAGGGACAGGGCGGATGGCAGATATCGTCCAACTTCATGTCCCGATGGATAGCAGGGAAGGGCGGCCTTGCTGGCGGCCTCCAGCAGGGCGGCCACCTGTTCCCGCTCCTTTCCCGCCTCGCCCGAGATGTCGCCGGCCAGGAAATGCTCGTGCATGGCCCGCAGCAGGATGGTGGTCTGGGCGACGTTGGGATGGAACTGCATTAGCGCAGCTCCGATTTTAGCACCGCCACCGGATGGCCGATCCGCGCTCCCCGACGCAGGGCCTCGAAGGCGGCGAAGGCATCCAGGCGTTTGGGAGCCAGGGCCTCCTCGATCTCCAGGGCTCGCTTGCCGGCTTCCAGGGGGTCGAGGATGCTGAAGGCCGCCTTCAGGTCGTCGGCGTAATGGAAGTAGAACGGCCCCAGCCCGTGGCGTTGCCAGGCGGCATAGCTGCTGATGATGTCCTGGGGATCGGCCTGGACCTTCCAGGTATAGGTCAGGAAGCTGGCGGAAAAGCCCGCCTGACCCGCCATATCGAGGAAGGAGCGCAAGGGAACCCGCGCGCCTAAGGTGGAAAGCACCGCCCCACCAGGAGCCAGGAAGTCCTTGGCCTGCACCAGAGCCAGATAATGCAGCACCAGCAGATTGTCCCGCACATGGTCGGGCACCGGCTCGGTCCGGGCCGGCACATAAGCCGAGCTGGTGCGCGCCGCCTCCAGGTTGCCGCCATCGGCCAGGGGGACGTTGGGCAAATTCTCATAGATGATGTCGAAGCGCGCACCACTGGTTTTCAGCGGCGACAAAAGATCGCCGTAACCCGAATGCAGGGTAACCTCGACGCCCTCTTGCAGATTGTCGCGGATGTTGCGGGTTGCAGCGGAGACCACGTCGGTATGAACGTCGGTGACGCCGATCAGGCGGGCACCCAGCACTTCGATGGCGGCCAGGGCGTCGAGGCCGGAGCCGGTGCCGATGCTGGCGAAGGCCCGCCTGGCTTGGGGCGGGCGGGACTGGGCGATCAGCTTGAAGGCCGGAGTGGCGACGCTGGCCACCCAGTCGGACTCAAGGTCGTCGATCCGTGGCTCGTAGCAATGGTCGCTGACCAGAATGCCCAGGGTCGGCTTGACGGCCTTCGCCTCGCTGACGCCAAAGAAGCGCCGGCTGTTGACCGAGATGCGGTTGGCCGGGGAAAGGGTGGGGATGGTCATTGCGCTGCCTCCTTGGACTGTTCCGAGAACGTCCGCTCGAAGGCCTGACCGATGTCCCACAGCAGGTCTTCCAGGTCTTCGGTGCCGATGGAAAAGCGGATCTGCTCGGGCTTGACCCCGGCCAGACGCTGTTCCGCTTCGGTCAATTGGCCGTGGGTGACGGTGGCGGGATGGACCACCAGGGATTTGGAATCCCCCACATTGGCCAGGAACGAGAAAATCTTCAGGGATTCGATGAAGCTCTTGGCCTGCTCGAAGCCGCCCTTGATGCCGAAGGTCAGGATGCCGCCAGGACCCTTGGGCAGATATTTCTGCGCCAGGGCGTGATAGGGGCTGCTTTTCAGGCCGGGGTAATTGACCCAGTCCACATAGGGGCTGGCCTCCAGATATTCGGCGATCCGCTGGGTCGAGCCGACCTGACGCTCCAGCCGCAGGGACAGGGTCTCCAACCCTTGCAGGAACAGAAAGGCGTTGAAGGGGCTCAGGCAGGCGCCCAGGTCGCGCAGATAATGCAGCCGGGCCTTCACGATGAAGGCTTGCTCGCCCCACTTCTCCCAATGGATGAAGTTGCTGTAGGCCGGGTCGGGGGTGGTGAAGTCGGGGAACTTGCCGTTGCCCCAATTGAAGTTGCCGCCGTCGACGATCAGCCCGCCGATGCTGGTGCCATGGCCGCCGATATATTTGGTGGCCGAATGGACGCTGATATTGGCGCCGTAATCGAAGGGGCGGAACAGATAGGGCGTGCCGAAGGTGTTGTCGATGATCAGGGGAATGCCGCTTTCTTCGGCGATGCGGGCCACGGCCTCGAAGTCGATGATGTTGATGTCGGGATTGCCGATGGTCTCGACGAACAGGCCCTTGGTCCGCTCGGTGATGGCGCGGCGGAAGTTCTCAGGGTCGATGGGATCGACCAAGGTGGTCTTGATGCCATGCTTGGGCAGGGTATTGACGAACAGATTGAAGCTGCCGCCATAGAGGGTCTTGGCGGAAACGATCTCGTCGCCGGCATGGGTGATGTTCAGGATCGAGGTGGCGGTGGCCGCCGAACCAGAGGCCACGGCCAGAGCGCCGACGCCGCCTTCCAGGGCGGCAATGCGGTTTTCCAGCACCTCGTTGGTGGGATTGATGATGCGGCTGTAGTCATAGCCCGAGGCTTCCGCCGAACTGATCGCTTTGGCGGCGGCGAAGTCCTTGAAGACGAACGAGGTGGTCTGATAGATCGGCACCGCCCGCGCCCCGGTGGTGGGGTCCGGCTCTTGGCCGGCGTGAAGCTGCAGGGTGCCGAAGCCCAATTGACGGTCGCTCATGGTCTTCTCTCCTCAGGCGGTGAAATAGGTTTCAGGGTCGATGCGATAAGGGTCGAGCACTTCGTCCACCGGTATCCTTAGGACGCTGTTGAACAGATTATTGACGATCATCAGCCCACCGAAGACGGTTAGCTCGACGATCTGGGCTGGGCTGAAATGTGACGACAGACGGGCATAGAGGGCGTCGGAGACACGGTTAGCGTCATCGGCCAGCTGGCGGCCGAAATCCACCACCGCCTGTTCCCGCTCGTCCAGTGTCAGGGTCTGGGGATCTTCGCCCCAGGTGACGATTTCCCGCTTCATGAAGGTGGCGCAGAGCTCGCAGGCGTTCTGCCGCGAGATGGCGTCGCAGAACAGAATGGCCAGGCGCTGCCCCAGCCAGGGCTTCACCGAGGCGAAGAGGTCGTACCATTTCAGCACGGCGTCCAGGGCCACCGGCGAATGCAGCAGGGCGGCCTTCATGTTCGAAACAGCATGGCTCTTGGCCAGTTCATTATAGTCGGCCAGCTGTTGCGGCGTGGCGGTGTCCGGCGTGACCGGAGGAATGCGGGTCATGGCAGATGGTCCTTGAGGAATTGCGGGGTAAGGACGGCGTCAAGGGCTTCGGTGACGGTGTCGGCCACGAAGTCGATCTGCTCGTCGGTGCTGACCAGAGGCGGGGCCAGGCAGATGATGTCGGTGAGCACGCGGGTGACAAGACCACGCTTGAACAGCTCGCTCCGCAGCCGCTGGGCCAGGGGGGCGTGATCTGGGAAGCGGGCTTTGGTCTGGCGGTCGGCCACCAGTTCGATGCCGGCCAGCAGCCCTAAGCCGCGGATCTCGCCCACATGGGGATGGGCCGATAGATTGTCCTTAAGGCGGGCCAGCAAACGCTTGCCGAGATCGGCGGACCGCTGAACCAACCCATGGCGCTGCATCAGCCGGATGGTGGCGATGCCTGTGGCGCAGGCCACCGGATGTCCGGCATTGGTATAGCCGTGCCACCAGCGCTTGTCGGACGGAGCCTCGTCCAGCACCTGCTTGATGCGGGCCGAGATGCCGATGCCGCCCAGCGGGATGTAGCCGCTGGTGATGCCTTTGGCGAATTGGACGATGTCGGGCTGGATGTCCCAATGCTCCAGGCCGAACCAACGGCCGCTGCGGCCAAAGCCGGTGATGACGTCGTCGCTGATCAGCAAGATGTCATGGCGGTCGCAGATTTGGCGGATGCGCTGGAAGTAATTCTGCTGGGGGATGATCACTCCGCCGCCACCGCCCTGGATGGGCTCGGCGATGAAGGCGGCGACCGTGTCGGGGCCTTCGTGAAGGATGGCTTCCTCCAACAGGTCGGCGGCGGCCTCGCCCGAACTACGCCCGTCGGTGGGATCGGGGAAGCGATAGGGATAGGGCGAGCCCACATGCAGGAAGTCGGGCAGGCGCGGCCCGAAGACTTCGGAGAACTCATCGACGCCGGTGGCGCTGGAAGCTCCGATGGTCGAGCCGTGATAGGACAGCTTGCGGGCGATGATCTTGCGTTTGGCGGGCTTGCCCTGGGCCCTCCAGAAATAGCGGGCGGTACGGATCGAAGTGTCGGTGGCCTCGCCGCCGCCGCTGGTGAAATAGAAGGCCTGGATCGAGGGATAGGTCACCTCGGTCAAAAGCTCCGCCAGCTCGATGGCCGGGCGGTTGGTGGAGCCGGCATAGGCGGTGGCATAGGCCAGGGTCTCCAGTTGGCGGCTGGCCGCTTCGATCAACTCGCGGCGGCCATGGCCCAGATGGACGTTCCACATGCTGCTCAGTCCGTCGAACAGGCGACGCCCCCGCTGATCGATCAGATAGGGGCCGTCTCCGCCGGTCCAAAGAACGGGCTGCTCATGCTCGCTGGGGTGATGCTGGGGGTGGAGAAGGTGGAGGCGATCAGCCTCCACCAGACCGGCATAATCCGGCTCCCCCACCTTGGCGAGATCAATGATCGCGCTTCCGGACATGATAATCCTCCGCTAGGGCCAGCCTTACTCGGCGGGCTGGGCCAGGGCGGCGGAGGTCTCCAGGTCGCTCTCGATCAGTTCGAGCACTTCTGGAGACTTGCGGCGGATATAGAAGAAATACACCACCCCGGCCGCCAGCAGGCCGACGAAGACATAGGGCAGCAGGTTCAAGGGATAGGGCGGAACCGGATAGAGCACTCCGACGAAGGGAATGGCCAGCAGGACCACCGAGGCAACCGAAACCAACAGATGCTTGGCCTTCAACTCGCCGCGCTTCTTCAGGAAGACGGGAGCGCCGATGGACACCAGGATGTAGGACACCAGGAAACCAAAGGTGGCAACCGAACCCAGATAGCCGAAGTTATCCAGCAAGCCGACGCCGAGAACGGTCAGCGGCAGGGACAGGGCGATCACCACCACAGCCGAGATGCTGATGGCGATATGCGGGGTGGAATGGGTTGCGTGAGCGTCGCCGGCCTTGCCGTGCAAGATGCCATGGCGCGACAGGGCATAGATGACGCGGGCGCCGGCATTGATGCTGGCCAGCACCGAGGCGAAGAAGCTGGCGGCCACACCGGCGGCGATGATCGGCCCCAGGAAGCTCAGGCCGATGGCGTCGGCGATGAAGGACAGGGGCGCATCGGCCTTGTCCAGGGTGGTGTCCGCACCTTGGAAACCCGAGACCAGGGCATAAGACGACAGCACCAGGAAGATGCCGATGGCCAGTACCGTGGTGATCACCGAGCGGGGGATGACCCGCAGCGGATCATTGGCCTCGTGACCCAGCACGGCGGCGCTCTCGAAGCCGACGAAGCTGAAGAAGGCCAGCACCAGACCCAGCTGGACGTTGTCCAGGGTGACGCCGGTCAGGCTTAGTTGGGGTGCGTCGGAAACGCTGCCATGGCTGACGAAGACGCCGATCACCACCGCCAGGATGGCGATGACGGTGATGCCCTCCAGGGTCAGGGACAGGCGGGTCGACAGCTTGATGCTGCGCCAGGCGATGTACCAGGCCAGAGCCACGGCGCCCAGCGACAGCAGGACCGAGGGAACCAGATCGGTGAACTCGCCGAAGACCAGATGCAGAACCACCAGCGCGTAATTGACCGTTCCGGCCACCACGGCACCGCCGGTGAACAGATAGGCGATCACCAGGGCCCAGCCCGAGATGCTGCCCCAAAAGGCACCTAACCCCTGGCCGGCGAAGGCATAGAGAGCACCGGGCGAAGCCGAGCGGCTGGCGAAGATGTTGATGTTCAGCGACAGCAGCAAAAGCGCCAGAGTGGCGAACAGATAAGCCAGCCAGGTGCCGTTGCCGGCGCTGGCGAAGACCACCGGAATGACCAGGGCGGGAGAGCCCGAAGGCGCGATGGTGCCGACGGCCTGGGCCACGACATCGGTAAAGGACAGATGGTTCTTCTTCAAAGATCCTTGGGATCGGCTCGGCAAAGACGTCATGCGTCTGCTCCTCGTGATTGGAGTGCAGTTGAAAGGGCGAAATTGTTGGACAGTGGGCCTGCCGGCCTGTCGGCGCGAAGCAGGCTTTCAGGCGGCGGCCTTAAGCCACCGCCCCCGTACAGGGATCAGCCGACCCTTTGACGGAGGTCAGGAACAAGGCAAAACCGGCAAAGCCGGTAACCCCATCCCAACAATTTTCTGCCTGCATGACCATCATGGCGCTCCAGATTTCACAAGCATCATTAGTGATCAAATTTTCATAGTCAAGCGATTCAATAGACTAATTTGGCAAAAATGCGTAATCAGCTTTAATATCAATGTGTTAATTTTGTTTCTGGGGAGTCGCGCGAGGGCCGAAATGCGGGTCACGCTCTCGGCGGGGAAATCACCAGACCGGCGGGATTTAATCCCGCCGGTCTGTATCATTCAGCGGTTATGGCCGCTTTGCAGGCGGATGAGGGCCGCCACCAGGGCGTCGATATCCTCGCAGGTGTTGTAGAAGGCCAGGGATGGACGCACGGTGGCCTCCAGCCCGAAGCGCCGCAGGATCGGCTGGGCGCAATGATGGCCCGAGCGGACGGCGATGCCGTCTTTGTCCAGGGCCTTGCCGACCTCTTCGGTCTTCCAGCCGTCCAGGGTGAAGGACAGCACGCTGGCCTTTTCCTTGGCGGTTCCGATCAAGGTCAGGCCGGGGACGGTCTGAAGCCTTTGGCTGCCATAGACCAGCAGTTCGTGTTCATAGGCCGCGATGTTATGCATGCCCAACTGCTCGACATAATCGATGGCGGCGCCCAGGCCCACGGCGTCGGCGATATTGCCGGTGCCGGCCTCGAAGCGGTGGGGCGGCGGCTGGTAGAGGGTTTTTTCGAAGGTGACGTCGGCGATCATATTGCCGCCGCCTTGCCAGGGCGGGGTCTGCTCCAGCACTTCGCGCCGGCCATAGACGGCGCCGATGCCGGTGGGGCCAAAGACCTTGTGGCCCGAGAAGATGAAGAAGTCGCAGCCCAGGGACTGGACGTCCACCGCCATATGGGACACCGACTGAGCCCCGTCCACCACCACGCAAGCGCCGTGACGATGGGCGATCTCGACCATTTCCTTGACCGGGGTGACGGTGCCGAGAGCATTGGAGACCTGGGTTAGGGAGGCCAGCCGGGTCTTGGGCGTGAACAGCTTTTCGTATTCATCCAGCAGGATCTGGCCGCTGTCGTCCACCGGAGCAACCTTCAGCGTCGCCCCCTTGGCGGCGCAAAGCTGCTGCCAGGGAACGATATTGGCGTGATGCTCCAGCCAGGTGATGACGATCTCGTCGCCTTCATTGACGTGGCGCCAGCCCCAGGATTTGGCGA
>Ga0302190_10001747_pt1 | contig 14434 bp, 13 predicted proteins | sample II_Bog_E2_3_FD_198784 | JGI IMG/M metagenome (GOLD analysis project Ga0302190, IMG submission 198784) | Peat permafrost microbial communities from Stordalen Mire near Abisko, Sweden - II_Bog_E2_3 | ecosystem: Environmental > Terrestrial > Soil > Wetlands > Peat | place: Sweden: Abisko... | reverse complement strand
AGCTGTCCAACCCGCTCCGTTAAAGCCAGGGTTCGCAGCCCTATGTCCTGTCAGATCAACGTCCGCCCAGAACACCTCACGTTATCTTGGACAGCAGTGCAATAAAATATAAGGCGTTTCCAGGTTACCGAGCGTTAACCATAAGAAAACAAGCGACTAAATAACAAAATCCATGAAACCCGTCTGATTTTTGCTTCCACACGGAAGCAAAAAGTTACTGCGCGGTAACCTGTTGAAAACAAATGGTCGCGTTCTGGAGTGGTTTTTCCGCGCTTACGCGCCGTACCCTTCGCTCCGGCATCCGTAAAGGCCCTTCGCTGCGCTTCGTCCGCTGCGGCGGCGCTGCGCGGCCTTGACTGATGCCTCCGCTGCGGGTGTTTTTCAGCTATGAAAAAATGTCATTTTTTCATGTTCCACATGACCAGGGCGACTGCGGCGGACCGGACGGCTCAGCGGTAGACTTCGCGGCGGTGCTTGACGCCGGTGACTTCAACGGCATCGCCGAAGTCATGGAAGCGGGCGCGGTAGTCGCCGACGCGGAGGCGGAACTCGGGCGGCTCAATGTCTTGGAGGCGCTTCACATCGCCCTCGCCGGTGTCGATGAGCTTGGCCAGGGCGTGGAGGATGCGCAGGGCGGTGTCCTTGTCGATGGCGCGGAGCTGGGCCTTGGCCTGGTCTGTCCAGATGATCTTTTTGGCCATGATTACTGGCCCGGCGCGAGGGATTCGAGCGGGGTGCGGCCCATGCGCGCAAAGTCCTCGGCGTTGAGGCCGAACTCGGCCAGAACGTCGTCGTTGGAGATGCCTTCGCCACGGGCAAGCGAGGCGCGGGCGGCGGCGATCTCGCGGGCTTCTTCCGCGCTGACCGGCTCATCGTCGAAGGGCGCGTTGGCCAGGGTGCGGGTGAACGGATCGAGCATGACCTTCAGGAGACCGACAACGGCGGTGATCTGGCCGGGTGCCATCGAGTCGATGAGTTCGTGGGCCTGTTGCTTCGGACTGGTTGCTGCGGTTGCCATCTGGACTCCTCTTAACTACTCTGCGCTGCGGAGAGAAATTTATCAATGGTAGTCAACAAGGCTCGCTGCTCATAGAGCGGCAGGGCCTCAATCTGTTCCATGCGGCGGACGAGCTTGATGCTGGGCTGTTTCTTGGCCGCAATCGTGCTCTTGCTGCCTCGCAGCAGTTCATCGGCGGAAACGTCGAAGACTTCGGCAAAGCGCAGAATCATGTCGGCGTTGAGACGCAGCTTGTCCGTTTCGTAGTTGGAAACCAACTCTTGAATGAGACCGGTTCTCTCGGCAATCTGCTTCTGCGTCCATCCGCGTTCCTTGCGCAGGCGAGCGAGTCGCTGTCCGAGGGACTCGTCTCCCATATCAACCGGCTTGAGCTTCAGCTTGGACTTCGTGGGCATGGCCTGAGTGTAACGGTGAGTTGTCTGCAATGGGTGGCCTCCCGGCTTCCACTATAGAGTATTATGCTCTATAGTGTCTTACACTGAGAGGGTGCGAAAAAAAGATCAAAACCCTCTTGACAGGTTTTTCGGCGGAGGGCTGGAAAATGGCGAGAATCCCGGAGGATGAGGTCGAGCGGCTGAAACGCGAGGTCTCCGTGCAGCGGTTGGCCGAGGCGCGGGGCATCAAGTTGCACCGGCACGGTGCCGACCTGCTGGGCCTGTGCCCGTTCCACGACGACCGCAGCCCGTCGCTGGTCATCACTCCGGCGAAGAATCTCTGGCACTGTCTGGGCGCTTGCAACATGGGCGGAACGGCCATCGACTGGGTAATGAAGGCGCAGGGGGTGAGCTTCCGCCATGCGGTCGAACTTCTCAGAGCAGACTATTTTCCTTTAGCCGCCGCTCCGGTGCAGCCGGTGAAACAGAGCACGGTCCCGAAGTTGCCGCCGCCGGTTGCGCGGGATGCGGACGACCGGGCGCTGTTGTTGCAGGTCGTGGATTACTACAGCCGGACGTTGAAGCAATCGCCGGAGGCGATGAAGTATCTGGCCTCGCGCGGCCTCCAGTCTTCGGAGATCATCGACCGTTTCCGGCTTGGCTTCGCCAACCGGACGCTGGGTTACGGGTTGGAAGACAAGAACCGCGTCGCCGGCGCGGAGATGCGCGGGCGGTTGCAGGAGTTGGGCATCTTGCGGAAGAGCGGCCACGAGCATTTCAACGGCTCGGTAGTCGTGCCGGTCTTCAATGCTTCCGGCGAGGTGGTCGAGATGTACGGGCGGAAGATCACGGCGAAGCTGCGCGAGGGAACGCCGCTGCACCTGTATCTTCCCGGCGAGCATCGGGGCGTATGGAATGAAGAAGCCCTCATCGCATCGAAACAAATCATCCTGTGCGAGGCGCTGATCGACGCGCTTACGTTCTGGGTTGCGGGGCATCGCAACGTGACGGCGAGTTACGGAGTGAACGGCTTCACAGCCGACCATCGCGCGGCCTTCGCCCAGCACGGCACGGAACGTGTGTACATCGCCTACGACAACGATGAAGCGGGCAACAAAGCCGCCGCGAAGCTGGCCGAGGAACTGATGCAAATGGGCATCGAGTGCTTCCGTGTGGAGTTCCCCAAGGGCATCGACGCGAACGAGTACGCGCGGAAGGTGACGCCAGCGGCGAAGAGCCTGGGTGTGCTGATCAACCGTGCATCATGGCTGGGCAAAGGGCAACGTGCAGCAGCGCCGGAGCCAGGGATCGAGCCACTGCCAGCGGAAGCAGAAGCAGCGGCTAAAGAAGAAATCATCGAAGTAACTCCAGAGCCAGCCCCCGCCGAAATCGAAGAGCAGGTTTTTTCCTTAGCCGCCGAACCGGATCCGGTCCCGGAGCCGGTTGCACAGGCTGTGCCGGAATCAGCCACGGCAGCGCCCGCGCCGACGATAGACGTTCCCGTCGAGATACGCGGCGAAGACATCTTCATCCAGCAGGGCGAGCGCCGTTACCGCATCCGTGGCCTTCATAAGAACCTGAGTTATGAGCTTCTAAAAATCAACGTGCTTGTCTCCGGCATGACGCCGCACGGCGAGTCTGCCTTCCATGTGGACACGCTCGACTTGTATGTGGCGCGACAGCGCAGCGTGTTTACCAGGCAAGCCGCCGAGGAACTTGGCCTCAAGGAAGAAGTCATCCGCCGCGACCTGGGCCGCGTGCTGATGAAGCTGGAGGAGCTACAGGACGAGCAGATCAAAAAGGCTCTGGAACCGGAGAAGAAAGAAATCGAGATCGGTCCGGAGGAACGGGCCGAGGCGTTGGCGCTGCTGCGCGATCCTCGCTTGCTGGAGCGGATCATCGAGGACTTCGCCCTGTGCGGCGTCGTGGGCGAGGAGACCAACAAGTTAGTCGGCTATCTGGGCGTGGTCTCGCGCCACTTGGAATCGCCGCTCGCGATCATCGTGCAATCGAGTTCGGCGGCGGGCAAGAGTTCGCTGATGGAAGCCGTGCTCGCGTTCCTGCCTGAAGAGCAGCGCGTTCAATACTCCGCCATGACCGGGCAGTCTCTCTTTTACATGGGCGAGCAGGACCTGAAGCACAAGGTGCTGGCCATCGTGGAAGAAGAGGGCGTGCACTCTGCGGCCTATGCGTTGAAGCTGTTGCAGTCCGAAGGCGTGTTGACTATAGCCTCGACCGGCAAAGACCCGGCGACGGGGCGCTTGCTCACGCATCAATACCGCGTCGAAGGCCCGGTGATGATCTTCCTGACGACGACGGCCATCGATCTTGACGAAGAGATGTTGAATCGTTGCCTTGTTCTCTCCGTCAATGAAGACCGGGCGCAGACGCAAGCCATCCATCGCGTGCAGCGCGAGGCGCAGACGCTTGAAGGCTTGCTCCAGCGGCGGGACCGCAGCACCATCCTTGCCGTGCATCGCAACGCGCAGCGGCTCTTGAAGCCTGTCTTCGTCGCCAATCCCTACGCGCGTGAGTTGACCTTCCTCGACTCGCAGACGCGGACCAGGCGCGACCATATGAAGTATCTGACGCTCATCCGCAGTATCGCTCTGTTGCATCAGCATCAGCGGCCACACAAGACGGTCGAGCATCGCGGGCGCACGGTCGAATACATCGAGGTTGCGCTGGCCGATATCGCTGTTGCCAACCGGCTTGCGCATGAAGTTCTGGGCCGTTCGCTGGACGAGTTGCCACCGCAGACCAGGCGCTTGCTCTTGGCCATCGACACGATGGTTACAACCGAGTGCGAGCGGCAAAAGATGGCGCGCTCCGATTACCGCTTCTCTCGTCGCGACGTGCGCGAGGCGACGGGCTGGGGCGATACGCAGTTGAAAATCCATTTGCATCGGTTGGAGGAGATGGAGTACCTGTTGGCGCATCGCGGCGGGCGCGGCCAGAGCTTCGTTTACGAGCTTGTCTTCGCGCGTCTGGCCGACAGCGGCAAGCCCACGTTACCCGGCCTGATCGAAATCGAAAAGCTGGGGATCGACAAGCTAAAGGAGTGAGTACGACGGAAAGAAGTCGGGGCTGAAAGGCCAGTTGTCGGGGTCAAGTCGGGGCCAAGTCGGCCCCAGGTCGGCGGGGTGTCGGGGTGCCTGAAACCCACTTGCCGCCAATGTCCATGCGGGTTACAAGAGGAAACCGTGAACGGACGCGAGAAAACGCATATACGGGGCGCAGCGAAACAGGCGCTTCGTCGTAACCATAATAAGGAGGTAGAGAGATGGCCCGCGTAGGCAGACCATGCAAGCCGCGCAAGCCGCCGAGCACACCGTTACAGGCCATGATCGAAGAGTACATCGAGTCCCTTGCCGCGCGGGGTTTTGCCTACAACACGTACAACGTGCGCCGGGGGCATCTGTACCTGTTCGAGCGTTGGGCGATGGAGCGTGGACTGAGCGAGCCGGTCGAGGTTACGCGGCCCGTGCTGGAACGTTTTCAGCGTTACCTGTTCCACTACCGCAAGAAGGAGGGCGGCCCGTTGAGCTTCTCCAGCCAGCACTCGCGGCTGTCGTCCTTGCGTATGTGGTTCCGGTGGATGACGCGGCAAAACTATCTGCTGCACAATCCGGCCTCGGAGATCGAGTTGCCCAGGCTGTCCAAGTCGCTGCCACATGTACTGACCGCAGCAGAGGCCGAGTTGATCCTGCAACAGCCCAACGCCGCCGACCCGCTCGGCATCCGCGACCGGGCCATGCTGGAGATGTTTTACTCAACCGGAATGCGGCGCATGGAACTGATCCGGCTCAGGCTCTACGATGTGGACCGCGTATCGGGCATCGTGACCATCCGCGAGGGCAAGGGCAGGAAGGACCGCGTCATCCCCATCGGCGCGCGGGCCGTCGCATGGCTGGAGAAGTATCTCGACCAGGCGCGGCACCGGCTTGTGGCCGAGCCGGACGAAGGCACCATCTTCCTTACCGTGCAGGGCGAGCCGTTTACTCCCAACCGTCTCAGCGGCTTGATAGGCGGTTACGTGGAAGCGGCCGGGACCGGCAAGAGCGGGGCTTGCCATCTCTTCCGGCATACGATGGCCACGCTGATGCTGGAGGGTGGCGCGGACATCCGCTTTATCCAGCAAATGCTCGGTCACTCGCGGCTCGACTCAACGCAGATTTACACCCACGTCTCGATACGGATGCTCAAGCAAATCCACTCGGCAACCCATCCGGCGGCGCAACTCAAACGCGGTTCGGAAGCACCGGAGGAAGCCGTCGAGAATACCATGCTTGCCCAGGATGTTCCAGGCCAGATGTGGCCCGGAGTTCCGGCTTCAACTGCCGAGCAACTGTTCGCCGCTCTGGACGCCGAATCCGCAGAAGAAGAGCAGGAGTAATGTTCTTCTTTTAGTAGCTGCTTTTAGCTGCTAAAGAAGGGGCCGATTCCGTCCCGGAACCGGCCCCGATGCGTCACCGAATCCCATGCCGATCCACACTGCAATCGCTCTCCGATCAGCGCCGTAATCCGCCGCTCTTGCGCTGCGCAATCTGTGTGCAATGACGCGCGCAATCCGTCGCTCTTCCGTCGTGCAATCCGTTCACAATCCCGCGCAGAATCCGCTCGCGTTCCCGGCCCAACGCCGTACAATCGGAGGCAATGGAATCAACCCAAATCCAGGCGTTGTACGAACCGCCTCTAGCCGCAATGCCGCAGCTAAGCGAAAAACCGCGTCAGGGGTTCGAGACCAAGAAAACAGCATGGAATCCGGGGCCGAGCGTCTACAACTCCACGGCGGCGATAGGGTTGCGAGCAGGCTTGGCGCTGGAGTGCGTCAGGGAAACCAGACAGACCGGCCTCTATTACATGCCCGCGCGATCCTACTCGCCAGCGCTGGGCCGATTTTTGCAGGCGGATCCATCGGGGTTCGGCGGCGGATTTAACCTCTACGCCTACGCAGGAAACGATCCGGTCAATCTAACGGATTCGACGGGGCAGTCGCCGGATGGTGGAGGGTATACAGTTACGCTGTCTGAATCAGTCGCCGGCTTTTTTGGACCGTCGCTTATCGTGGCTGCGACAGCCAAAGTGAACACGTATTCTATCTACGCGAGTAATGGCAATCTGCAGTTAATTAATCCAAGCGGATACACCATTGGCAACTACCGCTACTCTACAGGTCTCAATGGAGACACAAACCCCGCAGACCGAAATAAGGGGCCCCTTCCCCCGGGAACCTACACACTAGATCCGAGTGAAATTAGCGCAGCGGGTTTCGCAAGAAAATATCTTGATTACCGGGACTGGGGCGACTATCGCGTTCCGCTACATCCGGTCGATGGCACAAACACATACGGGCGGTCAGGTTTCTTTTTGCACGGCGGATGGAAACGCCTGGGCTCGGAGGGATGTCTCAAGGTCATTGACCTGAACCAGGATGAACTATTCCAGACGCTAATGCAGGTTCCGGGGCCTGTGATAGTAACTGATCGCTGATCAATGAGGAAAATTCGATGAATCCGTTTCTATTTGGCATACTCGGTGTGGTTTTTCAGGGAGTTGGATTGGTTTCCTTCATGGTGGTGTCGCGTACAAACGTAGCCGCTTTCGCGAAGCCGGCGGTTATCGTGCTTACTTGTTTGGTGGTCTGCGCATTGCTTTGGGAAGGCGTCCGGCGAGCCAAAGGAGTGTTTGGACTATGTCTTCTTCCCATCACACTATCACTTGGATATGCGATCTCATTCCATTTAGCCGGATTTATCGGATTCCCGGGTTTGCTGAGCGACGCCAGAGAAGACCTGTTAGGCTATTTTTTGTCCGTGCTCCATGTAACGTTTTTTCTGTTTGTCGTCTATGCGGTAGGTACCGTGCTGTTCTTTGGGATCATTTGGGGCCTTCGCAAATCGCGGCTGCACTCAAGCAGACAATCACAGTCGGGGAGCTAGTTGACGCTGCCCGCCGAGGTAGTTTGCAATCTCGCTAAAGCAGGCACAGGCCGCTCTTCGGGTCGGCCTTGCTGTCAGTGGCAGCCGTGCAATCCTCGTCGCGGCCAGCATCCCGAAGAGCGCGGTGCTTTGCACCGGGAGGATAGGGACACGTCACCCCCAGCGGGTTGCTGCAGGGATACCGTTTGGTAACTCTGCGTTAACGTGAGCCGCGCCAATGCGATGCACGCGGCGAGGCGTGCAAACACTGGCGTTTACGTGTTTACGTGCGTAAACATGTTGAAAACAAAGCGGCTAAAGGGGAAATGAACGGTTCGCGGTTCCTGCGGGAGTAACCTTGGGTTGCTGCGGCGTTAACGTGTTGAAATCAAAGGACCGAGGCTGTCCGGGCCTTTTTCGCGCTCACGCGCCGTACCCTTCGCTGCGGTGGCCGTCAAGGGGCTTCGCTCGCGCCAGCGCGACGCGCACAGACCGCGCGCCCTTGACTGCCGTCCTCGCTGCGGGTGTTTTGCAGCTATGAGAAAAATGTCTCTCATGTTCCACATGACCAGGGCCAGGGCTCCCGGCCATCGGCGGCGCGGTGATAGCATCGTGCTCATCTGCTCATCCGTGGGGGGCATGGGATGGACTACGACCAGGACAAAGTAGACGAGATGGTGCTGGCGCTGCTGTGGCTGACGCAGACCGGCGATGGCCGCACGTGGAAGGGCCACGACTGGGTGGCGATGGACCGGCTGCACACCAAGGGGTACATCTCCGATCCGAAGAGCAAGGCCAAGTCTGTCGTGTTGAGCGAAGAGGGCGAGCGACTATCGCGTGAACTCTTCGAGCGCCACTTCGCCCGCAAGGGCTGATCGAAGCACGCAGCGCCGGGGCGCTCTCGGGCTTGCGTGGCGTATCTGGCGATGTGTTGTGATCCAGACACCATCCCTTAAGCCTGACGGCTTATCGGAGCCGACAGCGGCCCGAAGATCGAACGCGGAACGGACAAAGGCCGGACGCTGTCCGGCCTTGTTCGTGCAGGGTTCGAGGTGTGTTCGGCGTCAGCGGTAGACTTCGCGGCGGTGCTTGACGGCCAGGACGAGGATGGAATCGCCGTGGTCGTGGAAGCGCACACGGTAGTCGCCGACGCGCAGCCGCATCTCGGGCGGCTCGATGTCCTGGAGGCGTTTTACGTCGCCTTCGCCGCTGGCCAGATAGCGGGCGACGGTGTGCAGAATGCGCAGGGCTGTGTCCTTGTCGATGGCGCGCAGGTCGGCCTTGGCCGGGTCAGTCCAGGCGATCTTTTTCTGTCCCATGCTTACTGTCCCAGGTGACGCGGTTCGGGTTCGAGCGGCGCCTGTCCCATGCGCTCGAAGTCTTCGGCGGTGAGGCCGAACTCGGCGAGCACGTCCTCGTTGGGAATCGGCTCGTGATCCTTGAGCCAAGCCTTGGAAGCAGCGACGGCGCGAGTCTCTTCCTCGCTGATCTCTTCATCCTCAAAGGGGGCGTTGGCGATGGCGCGGTCCACCGGATCGAGCATCGCGTTGATGAAGATGACGGCAGCGGAGGCCTGCCCGGTGGAGAGGCGGTTGATGAGTTCATGGGCTTGTTGCTTCGGGTTGGTTGCGGCGTAAGCCATCGGGAATCCTCTCAATTACTCTGCGCTGCGGCGAGAAATTTATCAATCGTGGTCAGCAGGGCGCGCTGCTCATAGAGGGGCAGCGTCTCGATCTGTTCGATGCGGCGCTGCACCTTGAGGCTGGGTTGTTTGCTGGCAGTCTTCCTTACCTTGGGATGCAGCAGTTCATCGAGGCTCACACTGAGAGCCATAGCAAACCGCACGGCCATTTCCGCTGAGAACAGGTGCCGGTCAGTCTCGTAGGCGGAGACCAGCACTTGGGTGATCCCGACCTTTTTAGCAAACTCAACCTGAGTAAAGCCGGACTGTTTCCGAAGGCGAGCCAAGCGTTCGCCCAGGCTCTCTCCGCCAAAATCCAGGGGTGGTTTCTGCACTGTGGGCCTCTTCGACATGGAAGCAGTTTAAGGCGTACTTCCAATAATCCTTGACGTAATACTACACGTCATAGTATTTCTTGAGTCAAGAAAAAAGTGCAAAAAGCACTTGACAGGTTTTTCCACGGAGGGCTGGAAATGGCACGAATCCCGGAGCACGAGGTCGAACGGCTGAAACGGGAGGTATCGGTCGAGCGGCTCGCCGAGGCGCGGGACATCAAGTTGCACCGGCACGGTGCCGACCTGCTGGGCCTCTGCCCGTTCCACGACGACCGCAACCCGTCGCTGGTCATCACTCCGGCGAAGAATCTCTGGCACTGTCTGGGCGCGTGCAACATGGGCGGAACGGCCATCGACTGGGTAATGAAGGCGCAGGGCGTGAGCTTCCGCCATGCGGTCGAGTTGCTCAGAGCAGACTATCTTCCCTTAGCTGCCGCTCCAGTGCAGCCGGTGAAGCAGAGCACGGTTCCGAAGTTGCCGCCGCCGGTTGCGCGGGATGCAGACGACCGGACGCTGCTGTTGCAGACCGTGGACTACTACAGCCGGACGTTGAAGCAATCGCCGGAGGCGTTGAAGTATCTGTCCTCGCGCGGCCTCCAGTCTTCGGAGATCATCGACCGCTTCAAGCTGGGCTTCGCCAACCGGACGCTGGGTTATGGCCTTGAGGGAAAGAACCGCGTTGCCGGCGCGGAGATGCGCGGGCGGTTGCAGGAGTTGGGCATCTTGCGGAAGAGCGGACACGAGCAGTTCAATGGTTCGCTGGTTATCCCGGTGATTACGCCAGCCGGTGAAGTGGCGGAGATGTATGGGCGGAAGATCACGGCGAAGCTGCGCGAGGGAACGCCGTTGCACCTGTATCTTCCCGGCGAGCATCGGGGCGTATGGAATGAAGAAGCCCTCATCGCATCGAAACAAATCATCCTGTGCGAGGCGCTGATCGACGCGCTTACGTTCTGGGTTGCGGGGCATCGCAACGTGACGGCGAGTTATGGAGTGAACGGCTTCACTGCCGATCATCGCGCGGCCTTCGCCCAGCACGGCACCGAGCGGGTTTACATCGCCTACGACCATGACGAGGCGGGAAACAAAGCCGCCGCGAAGCTGGCCGAGGAACTGATGGAGATGGGGATCGAGTGTTTCCGCATGGAGTTCCCGAAGGGCATGGACGCGAACGCCTACGCCTTGAAGGTGAAACCAGCGGCGAAGAGTCTGGGCGTACTTATCAATCGCGCGGCATGGCTGGGCAAGGGGCAACGCGCAGCAGCGCCGGAGCCAGAGATCGAGCCACTGCCAGCGGAAGAAAAAGCAGCAGCTAAAGAAAAAAAGATCGAGGATGACGCGCCGGAGCTAATCGCAGAATCGATGCCGACAACAGAGGTTTTTTCTTTAGTTGCCGAACCGGAGCCAGCCACGGCAGCGCCCGCGCCGAGCATAGACGTTCCGGTTGAGATACGCGGCGAAGACATCTTCATCCAGCAGGGCGAGCGCCGTTACCGCATCCGTGGCCTTCATAAGAATCTGAGTTATGAACTGTTGAAGGTCAATGTACTTGTCTCCGGTATGACACCGCACGGCGAATCCGCCTTCCATGTGGACACGCTCGACTTGTATGTGGCGCGGCAGCGCAGCGTCTTTACCAAGCAAGCCGCCCAGGAAATCGGCCTCAAGGAAGAGGTCATCCGCCGTGACCTGGGCCGAGTGCTGATGAAACTGGAGGAGCTACAGGACGAGCAGATCAAAAAGGCTCTGGAGCCGGAAAAGAAAGAGATCGAGATCGGCCCGGAAGAACGCGCCCTGGCGATGGAGTTGCTGCGCGATCCGCGCCTGTTGGAGCGGATCATCGAGGACTTCGCACTGTGCGGCGTTGTGGGCGAGGAGACCAACAAGTTAGTCGGCTATCTGGGCGTGGTCTCGCGGCATCTCGAATCGCCGCTCGCGATCATGGTGCAGTCGAGTTCCGCCGCTGGCAAGAGTTCGCTCATGGAAGCCGTACTCGCGTTCCTGCCCGACGAGCAGCGCGTTCAATACTCGGCCATGACCGGGCAGTCACTCTTCTACATGGGCGAGCAGGACTTGAAACACAAGGTGCTTGCCATCGTGGAGGAGGAGGGCGCGCACTCGGCATCTTATGCGTTGAAGCTGTTGCAGTCGGAAGGCGTGTTGACCATCGCCAGCACCGGCAAAGACCCGGCGACGGGACGCTTGCTCACGCATCAGTACCGCGTCGAAGGCCCGGTGATGATCTTCTTGACGACCACGGCCATCGATCTTGACGAGGAGATGTTGAACCGCTGCCTTGTTCTCTCCGTCAATGAAGACCGGGCGCAGACGCAAGCCATCCATCGTGTGCAGCGCGAGGCGCAGACGCTTGAAGGGCTGCTCCAGCGGCGGGACCGCAGCACCATCCTTGCCGTGCATCGCAACGCGCAGCGGCTCTTGAAGCCCGTCTTCGTTGCGAATCCATACGCGCGGGAGTTGACCTTCCATGACTCGCAGACGCGGACCAGGCGCGACCATATGAAGTATCTGACACTGATCCGCAGTATCGCGCTGTTGCATCAGCATCAGCGGCCACGAAAGACGGTCCAGCATCGCGGGCGCGCGGTTGAGTACATCGAAGTTGCGCTGTCCGACATCGCCGTTGCCAACCGCCTTGCGCATGAAGTGCTGGGGCGCTCGCTGGACGAGTTGCCGCCGCAGACCAGGCGCTTGCTCCTGGCCGTGGACACGATGGTTACAGCCGAGTGCGAGCGGCAGAAGATGGCGCGATCCGATTACCGCTTCTCGCGCCGCGACGTGCGCGAGGCGACCGGCTGGGGCGATACGCAGTTGAAAATCCATCTGCACCGGTTGGAGGAGATGGAGTACCTGTTGGCGCATCGCGGCGGGCGCGGCCAGAGCTTCGTTTACGAGCTTGTCTTCGCGCGTCTGGCCGACAGCGGCAAGCCTACGCTTCCCGGCCTGATCGAGATCGAAAAGCTGGGGATCGACAAGCTGAAACAGTGAGTACGACGAAAAGAAGTCGGGGCCGGAAGGCCAGTTGTCGTGGTCAAGTCGGGGCCAAGTCGGCCCCAAGTCGGCGGGGTGTCGGGGTGCCTGAAACCCACTTGCCGCCAATGTCCATGCTGGTTACAGAGAAAACCGTGAACGGACGCGAGAAAACGCATATACGGGGTGCAGCAAAACAGGCGCGTCGTCGTAACCATGAAAGGAGGCGAGAGAGATGGCCCGCATAGTCAAACCGCGCAAGCAGCGCACAGCGCCGAGCACGCCGTTACAGGCCATGCTCGAAGAGTACATCGAGTCCCTGGCCGTGAAGGGCTTCACCGACGACACGCGCCATGTGCGCCGCGAGCATCTATCGCTCTTCGAGCGTTGGGCAATGGAACGCGGGCTGACCGAGCCGGTCGAGGTCACGCGGCCCGTGTTGGAACGCTATCAGCGGTATCTCTTTCACTACCGCAAGAAGGACGGTCAGCCGTTGAGCTTCGCCAGCCAGCACTCGCGGCTGTCGCCCTTGCGCATGTGGTTCCGTTGGATGACGCGGCAAAACTACTTGCTGCACAACCCGGCTTCGGAGATCGAGTTGCCCAGGCTTCCCAAGCCCTTGCCGCGCGTGTTGACCGCATCGGAGGCCGAGTTGATCCTGCATCAGCCCAACATCGCCGATCCGGTTGGCATCCGCGACCGCGCCATGCTGGAGACGTTTTACTCGACCGGGATGCGGCGCACGGAGCTTGTCAATCTCAAACTCTACGACGTGGACCGTGCGGCGGGCGTCGTGACCATCCGCGAGGGCAAGGGCAAGAAGGACCGCGTGATCCCCATCGGCGAGCGGGCCGTCGCGTGGCTCGACAAGTATCTCGACCAGGCGCGGCCCCGGCTTGCGACCGAGCCGGACGACATGACCCTGTTCCTGACCGTGCAGGGCGAACCGCTGGGGCGTACCACGCTCAGTTACATCATCCGGCAATACGTCGAAGCGGCCGGAATCGGCAAGCATGGAGCCTGCCATCTCTTCCGCCACACGATGGCCACGCTGATGCTTGAGGGCGGCGCGGACATCCGCTTCATACAACAAATGCTCGGTCATGCGCGGCTCGACACAACGCAGATTTATACGCACGTCTCGATACGGATGCTCAAGCAAATCCACTCGGCAACTCATCCGGCAGCGCAACTCAAGCGCAGTTCAGAAGCACCGGAGGATGTCGTTGAAAGCGCCGTGCTTGCTCAGGATGTTCCAGGCCAGATGTGGCCCGGAGTTCCGGCTTCAACTGCCGAGCAACTGTTCGCCGCTCTTGACGCCGAATCAGACGAAGAAGAACAGTCATAATGTTCTTCTTTTAGTAGCTGCTTTTAGCTGCTAAAGAAGGGGCCGCTTCCGTCCCGGAACCGGCCCCGATGCGTTACAGAATCCCCGCCGATCCGCGCCGCAATGCAGTCCGCACACGCGCACCATCCGCTGCTCTTCTGTTGCGCAGTCTGTGCGCAATGCGGCGCACGGTCCGCCGCTCTTCTGTCGTGCAATCCGTTCGCCATGCCGCGCACAATCCACTGCCCAATGCGGCCCCTCAAGTCGTACAATCGGATGCAGATGCAACTTGCCTCCATCCCCGTGTTGTGCGAACCGCCATTAGCCGCAATGCCGCAGCTAAGCGAAAAACCGCATCTGGGGTTCGCGACCAAGAAAACAGCATGGAATCCAGCGCCGAACGTCTGCAACTTCACAGTGACACTAGGGTTGCAAGTTGTGATGGTTGAGAACGGCGTCAGGAAAACTTACAGCGCCAGATACTACAATCCTGCCACGGGTAGATTCCTCAGTCGCGATCCAGGGAAGTCAGGAACAACAGCGCCCGATGCCACTCGCAATGATCTCAACTCCGACGCTAAGCAGGAGGTCTCTTTCTACCTATTTGGTGGACCAGCGAGTACTCCGGTGTCCAGCGTTCCTGTGTCCAGCGCCACTGAGGGATGCCTCAGCTCATCCTTAAGTGACGAGGACATTCGCAACCCGCAGGCACAGCACAAATACAACTACGCCAACAGCGACCCGATAAATCGGATTGATCCCAGTGGCCGGGATTCTCTGATTGAGTTTT
>Ga0302190_10001733_pt1 | contig 14500 bp, 9 predicted proteins | sample II_Bog_E2_3_FD_198784 | JGI IMG/M metagenome (GOLD analysis project Ga0302190, IMG submission 198784) | Peat permafrost microbial communities from Stordalen Mire near Abisko, Sweden - II_Bog_E2_3 | ecosystem: Environmental > Terrestrial > Soil > Wetlands > Peat | place: Sweden: Abisko, Stordalen... | reverse complement strand
GGCATTTCTGGGGAGAACGAATTTCTGCAACCTCTGCTCATGGGGCGATCAGCGACGAAATTCTCGAAGCTATGATAGACGCCCTGGCCCGGGCCGCGTAGGGGCTGAGAAAAGTGCAAAAGGCCACCGAGTGGAACGATCGGGATAATGTCCTCCGGTCAGGGCAGCATCACGAACAATGAGAACGGAAACTATGATGTCTATCGAGCAAGCAAGGCGGCGCTCAACATGTTCATGCGCAGCTTCGCCGCCCGCCATTCCGACGATCAAAGAACCCTGCTGCTCATGGCGCCAGGGTGGGTGCGAACGGATCTGGGGGGTCCTCACGCACGCGTGAGTGTCAAGGAGAGCATTACGAACCTCGCACAGGTGATGGACGCGCAGGTCGGTAAACCGGGTCTTCAGTATCTGGATTACCTGGGCCGGACGATTCCGTGGTGAGCGGAATCATGCGCGTTGTCACCGTCGACGAGCGCTGCATGAGGAAACGGGATATTTTCATTCAGCGCAGACCGCGCCCTGGTCATGGCGAGGTGAGGGTGCCGATCATCAGCACGGCTGGGGTGTGCGCGCGTGCAGCGGTCTCAGGCGACACCGGCATCGCGGCTCAGTGCAATCGCCGGGCGATCTCGCGGCGCAGGCATTCGGCCGCATCGACGGGGATGTCGGTGAACGCCTCGGTGACCGCGCCCTGGGCATCGAGGGTGCCGCGCCGGGCATGGCCGCCCAGCGCGCCGGCCAGCAGCAGCGCCACCTGGCGGCGGTTGGGGTCCTGCGCCAGCAGCCCCAGCTGCTCGGCGAGCAGCTGCACGTACTCGACATCCTGCTCGCCCCGGCGGTAGGCCTTCAGCCGCAGCGAGGCGCACGGGCCCATGATGCCCATCGGCGTGCCATCGTAGAGCACGCAGGTGTCCTCGAAGTGCGTCCAGTTCCCCGGCCCGCCGAGGGTCAGCCAGGGGACGAAGCCATCGACGCCGCGCGCATAGAGGTCGAGCGCCTGCTGCTCGATCCCCAGCGCGCTGGCGGTCGAAGGCGGGGCGCCGCCATAGGTCCAGACGCGCTGGCCGTAGCGCACCCGCCACTCCTCCAGCCATGGCCGGTAATCGGCGAAGCCGCCTGAGACGTTGAGGTCGACCAGGCGGTCGAGGGTGTCTCGTCCCCATTGCGGTCGCGAGATGTCGGCGCGGAAGACCACCCGGCTGTGATCGCCCTCCTGGCCCTGGCGGATCAGGCCGCCGAAGAAGGCAAGGGCCGAGAAATCATCGATGTGCTGCGGTTCGTCGAGCAGCCAGAAGCTGGTGCCCTCGCCATCGCGCTGGCGCTTGGGATCATACTGCTTGTAGAAGTACTTGTCGTTGAGGTAGACCTGGAAGGTGGTCTGCCACTTCTTGGCGGCGATATGCCGCTCGAGGTCGCGCATGACGGCGATCCATTGCTGGCGGTAGAGCGGGCTGAAGCCCTCGGTGACCGGACCAGCCTGCTTCCAGTGCTCTTCCCAGGTGAGGGCGTTCCAGCGGTAGCCGCTCGCCATCGGGGTCGGCCACGACTCCATGAACGGCAGGTAGAAATGGTCGTAGGGCACCCCGGCGCGCGAGGTCCCAGCGAAGGCGCTGCCATCGAACAGCGGCCCGAAGCGCTGGTCCCAGGCGCTCCAATCGGCGACCTGCATGTCCGGCCCGCTGCCGCGCAGCGGCCAGGCGATGCCGGCCTGGAAGTGCGCGCTGTGGCCGTAGCCCAACAGCGCCAGGGTGGTGCGGTGCTCGTGCGCCATGACATAGAAGCGCCGCTCGCCGGCGAGGAAGGCGGGGCTCTCGGCCGGGCCGAAGTACTCTCCAGGCGAGCTGTAGGCGTTGAGCGAGAACTGGAAGCTGGTGCGCTCGGGGATGGCGGCCGGCCGCACGGTGAGGGCGATGGCCAGGCGCACCGGCTCGGCGGCGCCGCTTCCGATCAGGAGCTCGCCGGCATAGCTGCCCGGTTCGGTTGCGGCGGGGATGAAGAGCTCGGCATAGACGGTCTGGTTGGTCTGCCCCGGCACGGCATTGCGCTCATCGGGGATGCGGAAGCGCTCGCCGGAAGCGAGCGGGAGCAGGGGGTCGGCATACCACGCTCGCGGAGCGCTGCCGACCTGCTGGTACCAGGTGCGCGCGAGCTGGATCGCTGATGCCGGCAGCTGATGGCCCTGCGGTCCCACCAGGGCGTGCGGGGTGATGCTCCACTCGCTCGGTCCGGCGCGGCCCTGGCAGACGATCTGGAAACCCACCCATTCCTGGCGCAGCCCCTGGAGGGCGATGGTGCGGCTCTCGCCGTTCCACACCCCGTTCGCCTGGCTGAACTGGCCCTGGCGCTCGTCGGTGTAGCCGACCCCGGCCTCCTCGGCGACGTTGCCGGTGATGGGGTTGACCTTCACCAGGTCCGGGACGGCCCACACCGTGCCGTCGGGGGTGGCGGGCGGCGCACCGGCGTGCGCCGCAGGAAGGGGTGCAGGTTGGAGCGCCTGCACACCGGCGAAGGCGGCCGAGGAGGCGCCGCTGGCCCGGCCGGTGGCGATCACCACCCCGCCCCGGCCGATCACCTCGACCTGGGCCTCGTAATGCGCCTCGGGCGGCTGGAAGCGCAGCAGCGCGCGCACCCGCTCGCCTGCCAGGCCGATCGGCGGGTGCATCCAGCGCGGCAGCTCGCTGAGGGGCTGGCCGGCCTGTGCGGTGCGGATGCGGTAGCCGATGATGGCGGCGGCGGCTGGCTCGGGGGGTCCTGGCCAGCTGATCTCCAGCCCGCCGCTGGCCTGGTCGGCTCCCGGCCGCCAAGCCGTGACTTGGACCGCCAGCGGCGCCGGGGCGATGGCCGCGGCCTCCGCCAGGGTGGCGGTGATGGTGGGTGCGCTGGCGCGCTGCTCGCGCGCGAAGAAGTAATTGTTCGAAAAGTTGGTCTGAGGGTCCACCTGTTTGGCGACCGACATGGTCTGCCCGTTGTCATCGCTCACCGCCAGGCCGTAGGAGAGTCCGCAGGCGCAGGCTTCGAGCAGTCGCCCATCGACCTCGATTGAATACCACTGGTCCTGGTCATGGGTGGCGATGCTCTGCGACCAGAGGGTGCTGCCGCGGCCGCCGACGGCATCGAGAAAGCACGACCCCGCACCCGCCCACAGCCGCGTACTGCCCAGCTCCGGGCTCTGGAAGCAGGAATCGCCGGGGCCGCCGGGCCCGGAGCCCTCAGAAGTGCCCTCGTTCCAGCGCGTGGCCACGGTCGAGAGGCCGACCTTGCGCACCATCAGGTGGGCGTCGCAGCCGCGCAGGTGCAGCACCGCATGCTCGACGCGCTTGCCGACCAAAAGCGCGCAGTCGGGGGTGAGCAGGATGATGTTCTCCAGCCCCTTGAGCTTGAGGCGCGCGGCGTGGCCGTAGTTCAGCGTGCGCTCGCCCTCGAAGGAGGCGATCGAGGTGTCGGCGACGATCGGCAGGGTGACCTCCTGCGCGCTCGCGCCACTCCCCTGCAGCGCGGAGAGCAGCAGGGCGAGCAGCAGCGGACCGCCCAGGCGGTGGCAGTACCGCCGGTGTCCAGGCGGGACCGACGCTTCGCGGCGGGTAGTGCAGAGGGTTCGCATCCGGGCGAGCGTACCCCTGAGCGCGTCATCCCGGCGCGGCCAGGTCGCGGAATGCGGCCGATCCATCCGGCGCTGATGAGACGAAACGCTGGTGCTGATGCCAGATCCACCGTCACAGCAGCGCCGGGGTCCTGTCTCATTGCGTTAGTACCCTGGTTGGCCCCGCCGGCCGACCCGCAACCACCAGGCCGCCGGCGCACACCCCATGCCAACGCCCTGGGTGCCGCACCCGCCTCCGCAGCGGCCCGGCACCAGATGACAGGCCCCCCCGCCGGGCCATGCTCATGAGGAGCACCCCTGGGTCTCGCCACCGCGACTTTCCTGCAAGCTCGGCAATGGACTGACGGATAGGAGAGTGAGGATCTGCCCCATGCGCCATCGTCCGCGGCTCCTGCTGATGCTGATGGCCACCATGACCGACCTGCTGGCGGTCGAGCGTGCGCCCCTCGATCCGCCGCCCCCGGCGGCCGCGCGCCAGGTCGAAGACTTCGCCCTGCTCGACCAGCAGGGCGTGCTGCACCGCCTCTCCCATGAGCGCGATGCGGCGGCGGTGGTGCTGGTGGTCTACCAGGTCGGCTGCCCGATCGTGCGCGCCAGCGCCGAGGAGCTGCAGCGCTTCGCCCTCGCAGTCGCGGCCCAGAACGTGCGTGTGCTCCTGATCGATGCCTCGACCCAGGATAGCCGCGCCGCCATCGCCGAGGAGGCGGCTTCACTGGGCTTGACCCAGCCGATCCTCTGCGACGAGAGCCAGGTGGTCGCCGAGAGTCTTGGTGTCACCCGTACCGCCGAGGCGATCATCATCCGCCCCAAGGACTGGAGCATCAGCTGGCGGGGCCCGATCGATGACCGCATCGGCTACGGGGCGCAGAAGGCGGTCGCCAGCCATAAGTGGCTCAACGAGGCGCTGACCGCCACCCTGGCCGGTCAGACGGTCCCCGCCGATGCCGGCCCGGTCAAGGGCTGCTTGATCACCTTCACCAAGCCGCGCGCCGCCGATCATGTCGACTTCGCCACCGACGTCGCGCCGATCCTCGCCGGCCACTGCCGCGACTGCCATCAGGTGGGCGGCATCGGACCGTGGTCGATGACCAACGAGAAGAAGGTGGCGGGCTGGGCGTCGATGATCCGCGAGGTGGTGCGTACCCGCGCCATGCCGCCGTGGGGAGCCGACCGCGCCATCGGTCAATTCGCCAATGACTGCTCGCTCTCGCCGGCCGAGACCCGCACGCTGGTGCACTGGGTCGAGTCCGGGGCGGCCGGCTCTCCAGGCGATCCGTTGGCGGACAAGCCCGCCAAGCTGCCGGCGGAATGGCCGTTGGGCCAACCTGACCTCATCATCGCCCTGCCGGAGCAGAGGGTCCCGGCCACCGGCGTGCTGCCCTACCGCAACGTCGATCTGCCGGTGGGGCTGACCAAGGATACCTGGATACGCGCGGTCGACCTGCGGCCGAGCAACCGCAAGCTCATGCACCACTCCTTCGCCTTCGTGGTCGGCGACGAGGAACTGCCCGACGATATCGCCGCCGACCCGCGCGTACAGAAGCTGCTCGAGCGCTTCAAGGGCCAGCCGCTGCCGCCCGAGCTGCAGGCGCGGCTGGAGAAGCGCCCGCGCGGGCTCACCACCTTCTTCGCCAGCTACGTCCCGGGCATGGAGCCGAGCCCGTTCCCCAAAGGCACCGGCAAGCTGCTGCCGAAGAACGCCACGCTCTCCTTCCAGATGCACTACACCACCAATGGCGAAGCGGGTGTCGACCATCCGCGACTCGGCCTCTATTTCGCCAAGACGGCGCCAGAACACGAACTCAAAGTCACCAGCGCCTTCCAGCTGCGCCTGGACATCCCGCCGCAGGTGCGCACCTACCCCACCCAGGGCATCCGCACCTTCATCAAAGATGAGGTGATCTACGCGCTCTCGCCGCATATGCACTACCGCGGCTCGGCGATGCGCTTCACCGCCGACTTCCCCGATGGCCACAGCGAGGTGCTGCTGTCAGTGCCGCAGTACGACCTCAACTGGCAGCGCTCCTACCAGCTGGCCACCCCGCGCGCAGTTCCCGCCGGCACCAAGATCCGCTGTTCCGGGGTGTTCGACAACTCGGCTACCAACGAGAGCAATCCCGATCCCACCAAACGCGTGCATTTCGGCGAGCAGAGCTGGGATGAGATGTTCATCGGCTACATCGTCTACGCCGATGCGGCAGTCAGGCGCTGAAGAGCCTCCCCAGCCCTTACGGCAGCGGATCCAGCCGCTGCGCATTCTCTTGCAGCTGGCGCTGCCACAGCTGATGCGCCTCGAGCGGGGTAGAGGCGGCCTGCGCCGCGTGGCCGAGCAGCCCCTGGGCGATGTCCCGCCCGACCGCCTCGGCGGTGGTCGCCGAGGCCGAGCGGCGCAGGCTGTGCGCGGAGAACACCCCCGGGTTGAGCAGCCGCCCCTCGTGCCGCTGGGCATGTCCGGCGCGTTCCATGTAATGGAGCACCTGACGGCGGATGGTCTTGGAGGTCAGGCGCTGGCCTTTGCAGCGGCGGTCCAGGGCGATGAAGAGCGGTGCCGGTCGCGGATGTTCCGGGATGCCCACTTCCGTCCGCCGCCGGGCCAGGTAGCGGCAGAGCAGCTCGGCGACGGAGCGCGGCATGATGGCGGTGGCATCCTTGCCGCGATGGCCCTTGGCCTGGTGGGAGATGGTGCACTGGGCGAGATCGAGATCCTCGATATCGGCGCGCACCACGCTGATGCTGCGGAAGGCGGTGGCATAGCTCAGCGCGATCATCGCCCGGTCGCGCAGGTGGACCAGGGTGTCCTCGCTCACCAGGCCGATCAGCGCGATGACCTGCTGGTGCGACAGCGCAGGCAGAGGGTGGCTGCGATCCTCGCGCAGGGCGCGGATCGAGCGCGCGATCGAGGGATAGCGCTCCTCCGCTTCGCACCAGCGGTAGAAGGATTTGACCGTATTGAGGTAGGCGTTGGCGGTGGCGGGCTCATGATCGGAGGCGACCACCGCATGCAGGTACTCCTCGACGGTGGCCGGAGTCGGCCGATCAGTGCGCGCGCTTCCGGCCAGGAAGTCGAGCCAGTAGCGGATCTTGCTGCAATAGCCGTTGCGGGTCAGCTCGGCGAGCTGATGCAGGGCGACCTGCTGATCCAGCCAGGCCAGCCACTGGGCGGCCAGCTCACGCTGCAGCGCCAGCGGGATCGGTGCCGGGGGGGGGCGGCTACGTCGAGGGGGAGCGGTGCGGAGGGGCAGTCAACGGGCATGGGAATCACCATCGGGGCTGGTCGTGAACGAGGACAGGGTGGACGGCTGGGGTGGCGCTGATCGGCAGAGAGGTGTGGCGGTTCACCAGAGTGCGGGCTCCTGGCGCAGGCGCTGGATCCACTGGATGGTGCCGCGCCCATGTTCGGCGCCATCATGGCGCCGGAGTAGCTGGCCGGATTCGCCGCGCCGCCACCGGAATAGGTGTGCGTGGCCACGGCGAAGAACTCCTCCTGGTACTCATGCAGGTAGTTGAGGTCGATGGCGGTGGTGGCGGGGCTCCATTCGACCCGGTACCACAGGCGCAGCTCATCGCACACCAGCGAGGCGAAGAAGGCGGGATCGTTATTGAACAGCGGCGTGGCCTGAGCGGCTACCACCTCGGCCCAGGTGCGGTATCCCTGGGACGCGCCGCAGCCGCAAGTCAGGGTGAACACCGCGCCGGTCGCTTCGCGAACAAGACGGAACCAGGACATGCCGAAGGAGTTCGAGCGCAGGGTAGGATCCCCCGCCACCCAGGAGGCGAAGCCGGCGGCCGTCACCGCCCCGGCCGGGTTTGCGGGATCGGCGGCCCAGCCATTGGTGGTCACCGGTTGCGGGTCGGGGTAGCGCAGGAAGGCCTGCCCATTGTCCGGAGCCCCGAGCTGGACCGGGTTGTAGGAGGCGGTCAGCTGGATCGCGCAGGGCGGCTGGTTCATCGCATGCATCGGGAAGCGCAGCGGCACCCCGATGGGGACATTCCCCGTCCCCTGGCCATCGCCATCGATGGGGTGCTGGCTGGCTGCGCGCTGGCCCGCCGTGATGGTGACCGTGGTGCTCCGCGGTCCCATGCTGCCATCGCGGACATCGATCCAGCCGGAGGCCTCGGCATGCTCGCTCGTGCTGTTGCCGACCGGCTCCCAGCCGAGACGTGCTGCCTCCTGGATGTAACTGCAGGCGGCATTCAGCATGATGCGGGCCTGGGTTTCGCGCACCAGCATCGCCATGTCATCGTCGTCGTCGCGCACGGTCATCAGGAAGATCAGCCCCATCGAGGACAATAGGGCCGAAATCCCCGCGACCACGATGAGCACGGTGCCGGAGCGGGCCCCCGGCGAGCCCATGCCATAGGGCAGGTTGGTGCCGCACCACTGGCCGAAGTAGCGGATGGCCTTGGCGAGCACGATGGGCGACACCGGCGCCCCGCAATCGCGCGCCTGGACCAGCGCCATCAGCGCGATGATGCCGACGTTGTTGATCTCGCCGTAGCCGCCCGGCTCGCCATGCGACCAGCCGCCTGAGGCGAACTGCTGGCGCTCGAGGATGCGCACCGAGTAGGCGATCTCCGCCAGCACCTCGGCATCGCGGGTCAGCTGGTAGTACTCGCAGATGGCGAGCAGATGGTAGCTGATGATCCAGGAGTTCCCGGAGGGCACCGCCTCGCGGGCATTCTCGCCATGCAGGTAGTCGTAGACGTAGCGCCGCGCGCGTTCGAGGGCGGCGTCATCGCCCGAGGCCAGGAGGTAGAGCGGCGTCCAGAAATCGAATTGCGTGCCCTGTTCGGTCAGGACGTTGGCCAGCGAGGCCTGCCGGATCGCCACCGTCTTGGGGCAGTCGTCCGGCCAGGTCGCACTGTAGCGCATCGGGGTCGGTAGCGCGATCGCCACGTTGAGGGGATGCTGGTGGCGGACCACCTGCAGGGTGAGCACGCCGTGCAGCTCCGGTCCCTGGCTGTCGGACAGCGCGCTGCCGAGCTCCGGTCGCGGATCCTCGCTGTCGCTGAACAGGTGGCCGTTGGCGCCGACGATCACATCGCCGACCTCCAGCTGGTGCTCGGCCGGGGTCGCGTGGACGAGGTGGATGACGGCGGAGGCGGGGGAGCCGATGAGGTCGCGAATCTGCGCTCCGGTGGTGGTGAGCGGGAACACCGCCCGTCCGCGGCTGCGGTCCTTGGTCAGATGCGCGCTGAAGTCTGCGGCCAGGGCCACCAGCCGCTGAGTGGTGGCGGCATCGAAGGCCAGCGTCGGCGGATGCCCGGGCTGATAGCTCGGGATCGGCCGGCAGGACAGCTGGAGGGCGGCGAGCGTCGCGGGGCTGTCCAGGGTGCCCAGCACGCTGGAGGTGGTGTCGTACATGTCGCGCTTGTTGTCGCGCACGGCGCTCAGCGCCTCGGCGACCGGATCCGCCGCTGCTGCCAGCAGCCCGACCAGGCAGAACGCGGCCAGGAGCGCTCCGGCGACGCACCGGCTGCGGCGATGGTCATCCCGGTGCATGGCGGACCTCCGTGAGTGGGGATGCCGTACGCTGGCGCACGCGTGGCGGGCAGCGCGACTCATCGCGGGATCAGCGCGGACATCGCCTGGCCGAAGGCCATGCCGATATTGGCGTAGGTCAGTGCGCTGCCCAGGTAATGGTACCCATAATCGGAGCCAACCTTGTCCCATTCGGCCTTGTGCTGCTCCCAGGTATTGACCAGGGCGGCGGCCTTGGCATCCCAGAAGACATCGGTGCGCACCAGGGCGACGGTGCCGGCGAACTCCGGCCGCTCGGCGACCGCGGCCTGGGCGGCCTTGATCTGCACCAGGGTGCCGGTCGCCTTCAGGCCATCCTGGCCCATCTGGCCGATGACCACCGGCATCCGGGGCACGCCGAACTCGCTGCGGACGTCGTGGATCAGATGGGTCAAGGTGGCGGCATAGCTGCTCACGAAATCGGGGGTGAACAGGTCGTTCCAGCCCTGGAACCACACCAGGCCGGCGATGTCATAGCCCTGGCCGTGGTAGTCGGGGAAGCGCGCCGGCAGGTCGCGCAGCACCGTGCGCACCTCGGCGATCATGTCCCGGTACGACTGGCCATAAGGACGGGGGATGTCCTCGAGGGTCAGGGGTCCGGGGTGCTGCGGGTCGGGATGCGCGCGCAGGCGTGCATTGGCCTCGGTGAGCTCCTGCTGCAACCGCTCCGGTGTGGGCAGTCCGGCGCTCGGCGGGCGGAAGTCGCGGCCCAGGCTCTTGCCACCCCAGGCAGTCTTGATCAGCAGCACCGGCTGGCTGAAGCGCTCGCCCATGACGATGCCGAACTCGAGCTCGGGTCCGAAAGCGCCCGGCGAGCCGTAGCCGACGGTCAACATGCCGTGCCCATCGAGGAAGTTGATCCACACATGGTCGCAGACGATGTAATGGCCCTGGGTGCGCAGATGTCCCGCGTCTCAGGCGCGTTGACCTGGACGTCGAGCAGCGAGAGCTTGGCCTTGCCCTCCATATTCGACTGCCCGGCGAGGATGAAGACCTTCACCGGCGCGGTGGTCGTGGCAGCATCGTTGGCGCCCAGGCAGGCGCCAGCCGCCAGCAACCCGGCCAAGACGAGCAGCACATGTGCGGTTCTGCGCACCTGCGTGGCCCGCATCGGCAGCTGGTGCCCCAGCAGGCGTGTGACCAGGGGTGGTGGGTGCGGAAGGAGCGTGGCGGGCATGGGGGGGTGACCCTTCTGCCACAGGATACGCGCGGGATGCCTGACCATTCCGGACAAGGTTCTGCTCTTTCAGGACATGACAGGCATGCGGACTTATGCCCGTACGGACCGCCTGCCGGTCGCGGGTCGGCAGCGCTCAGGGCCTGGGACGCGCCAGCGCCTGCTCGATGGCCTCCGCCTCGATGGGGACCTCCGCCATCAGGTTGATGGGCGCGTCATCGGCGATGACGATGATGTCCTCCAGGCGGATGCCCAGGCCTTCCTCGGGGATGTAGAAGCCCGGCTCGACGGTGATGGCCCAGCCATTGGCGAACGGCTGGGTGAGATGGCCGACATCATGGACGTCTAGGCCGATGGGGTGGCCCACCCCATGCATGAAATAGCGTTTGCAGGGCGAGCGGCCGGAGCGGTCGCGTGCCAGCTGGCCGGTAGGCAGCAGGCCGAGCCCGGCGAGCGCCTCGCAGGCGAGGTCTTCCGCCAGGCGCTGCCAGTCGCGCCACAGGAGGCCCGGGCGCGCCGCTGCGATGAGCGCACGCTGCAGGCGCAGGACGGCGTCGTAGACCTGCCGTTGGCGTGCGCTGAAGCGGCCAGAGACCGGGATGGTGCGGGTGAGATCGGCATTGTAGTTGGCATAGCTGGCCGCCACGTCGAGCAGCAGCAGTTCGCCGTCTCGGCACGGCTGGTCGTTGCGGTTGTAGTGCAGGGTGCAGGCGCTCAGCCCGCTGGCGATGATCGGATTGTAGGCGAAGAAGCCGCGCTGGCGGGTGAACTCGTAGGCGTACAGCGCTTCCACCTCGCATTCGTTCATCCCCGGGTGGAGCTCGCTGAGCACGCGCAGGAAGCCGGAGCGGGTGATAGCGAGGGCTTGGCGCATGAGTGCGACCTCCTCCGGCGACTTGATGACCCGCAGGCTGTGCATCAGGCGCGCCAGGCGGCAGTAGCGGTGCAGCGGATAGCGCGCCATCAGCTCGCGGACGAAGCGCGCCTCGCGCGTCTCGATCACGATCTCGGCGCGCAGGTGCTCATTGCTGTTGAGGTAGACCAGCTCCATCTCGCACATCAGCTTATGCAGCAGCATCGGCAGATCGGAGAGCCAGCGGATGGTGGCAATGCCGGAGATCTCCGTCGCCTGCTCTTCACTGAGCTTGTCACCTTCGATGACGGTGGTGTCCGGATCGGGCTTGCGCAGGAAGAGCACGGCGCGCATCGCCTCGTCCAGGGCGGTGGGGGCCAGCACCAGCACCGACTCCTCCTGCTCGATGCCGGTGAGATAGAACAGGTCGGCCTGCGGCACCAGGGGCAGCACGCCATCGGCATTGCGCGGCAGCACGTCATTGCTGCCGACCACAGCCAGGGCTCCGGCAGGCAGGAGGGCCTGCAGGCGGGCGCGGTGGCTGGCGAAAAAGGTCGCGGGCAGCGGGGCATGTCTCATGGTGGTTGGGCTTCCGCAGGGACGGTAGGGGAGGCGAGGCAGCGGGCGATGGCGGGGGCGATGGCCGCCAGGACACCGGCGATGAGGAGAGATGCCAGCGCCAAGACCAGGAAGGTGGTCGGCATGCGCTCCAGGGCGTCGCCACCCATCCCGCTGGCCACCAGCCCGGCCACCAGGTTGCCGAGGGCGGCGGCGAGGAACCACAGGCCCATCATCTGGCTGCTGAAGCGCCGCGGCGCGAGGGTGGCGACCGCGCTCAGGCCGATCGGGCTGATGCAGATCTCGCCCAGGGTGAACAGCAGGTAGGTGGCTACCAGCCAGCCTGGCGAGACCAGGAGGCCGCTGGTGCGGCAGTGCAGCGCCGCACCAGCCATGACCAGGTAGCCGCCGGCCAAAAGAGCCAGGCTGGCAGCGACCTTGCGCAGCAGTGCGGGATTGCGGCCGCGTCGCCCCAGGTGCATCCACAGCGCCGAGCCGAGCGGCGCCAGGACCAGGATGGCCAGCGGATTGATGGACTGGAACCAGCCCACCGGGATGTCGGCATCCAGGCTGCTGAGATGGGTCTGGGTATGGTCCTTGGCGAACAGGGTCAGCGATGAGCCGGCCTGCTCGAAGCCGGCCCAGAAGAGCACCGAGCACGCCATCAGCAGCACGATCACCAGCACGCGACGCCGCTCATCGGCATCGAGGCGGCCAGCCCAAAGCACACCGAGGATGACCACCACCGCGAGCAGGCTGATGGCGGAGGCGCTGACGCGCGCCAGCGCGATTAGCGTGCCGTGCAGCGTCACCCAGGCGAGGGTGCCAAGCAGGGCGAGCGCCAGGCCGCCGCCCAGGAGCCAGCGCCGCCCCCGGCGCCGCCCGGCTCCCGGCCCGTGTGCCGCTGGCGGCGGGGGGTTGGGATGCCGCCCGGCCTCGCCCAGACGATGGGCGGTGAGGCGGAACTGGAGCAGGCCGGCGAGCATGCCGCAGGCGGCAGGGAGGAAGCCCCAGTGCCACGAGGTGTGCTCGGCGAGCGAGCTGCAGATCAGCGGGCCGAGCACGGCGCCGACGTTGATGCCGACATAGAAGAGGGTGAAGCCGGCATCGCGGCGGAACCCGCCCTCAGGATAGAGCTGGCCGACGATGGCGCTGGCATTCGGCTTGAGCAGGCCAGAGCCGACGGCGATCAGCGCCAGCGCGATCGCGAAGGCGGCCGTCTCAGGCACCACCAGGAGCAGATTGCCGGCCAGGATCACCACCCCGCCCAGGACTAGCGTGCGCTGGGCACCCAGGAAGCGGTCGGCGAGCCAGCCGCCGGGCAGGGCGGTGAGGTAGACGGCGGCGGAGAAGAGGCCGTAGATCGCCGTCGCCACCGGGACATCCAGGCCGAGACCGCCATGCACGTGGTCGGTCATATACAGTATCAGCAGCGAACGGTTGCCATAGTAGCTGAAGCGCTCCCACATCTCGGTGAGGAACAGGGTGGAGAGCCCCGGCGGATGGCGCAGGGCCACGGGATCGCGGAGAGACGCGTCCCTGGGAGGCATGGCCATCAGGCTCTCCGTCCGCGGCTGGTCAGCAAGTGCGCGCCTCGAGCGTCGCGCGGACGCCGCCGCGGCTGCGGCCGTGGTTGTGCGCGCGGCGTCTCCGGCGGTACCGTTCGGCATGGTGCATCAGCCATCCCCGAGGTCCTGCTGGACCAGCTCCGGCAGATAGCGGATCGGCACCGCGCCGTGGGCGATGAGGGCCTCGTGGAAGCGCAGCAGGTCGAAGCGCTCGCCTTGGCGACACTGGACCGCCCGGCGCAGGTCGGCGAAGGCGTGCTGCCCGACGAAGTAGGTGGAGAGCTGGCAGGACCCCTGCTGCGCCCGCCGGATCTTCAGCAGTGCCTCGCCACGCGTCTGGTACGCCTCGTCCATGAGCAGATGCAGCGCCTGCGCATCATCCATGGCCGTGCAGTGCAGGTCGTGATCGAGGATGGCATTGGCGGCGGAGCGCAGGTCGTATTTCAGATGGACCAGGCGCAGGGCGCAGTCGCCCTCGCCATAGCCCTGATCGAGCATCATCTGCTCGCAGTAGACCGCCCAGCCCTCCATGTAGACGCCTGAGCCCAGCACCTTGCGCACCAGGGAGGGCAGCCGGTTGGCGCGTGTGAGCTGGAGGTGATGGCCAGGATAGGCCTCATGGATGGAGAGCATCTGCAGCATGCGGCGATTGTACTCCGCCAGGAAGCCCTCCACCCGCTCGGCATCCCATCCCTGGGGGGGCGGGCTGATCGCATAGATGCTGGTGGCCTCCGCATCCAGGGGCGGGGCGGCGCTGAGGTCGGCGACGGTGTTGCCGCGCTGGAACTCCGGCATGGTGACGACCTGGAGGTGGTCGGGCTCGGGCAGCTGGACGATGCGGTGGGCGACGATGAAGGCCTTGATGCCGGCGAGGGTCGCCTGTGCATCGCTGCTCAGGCTCGTCGCCGTCCCATGGTCGCGGCCGATATGCTCGAGCACGGTGGTGATCAGGGCGCGGGTCCCCGCCGGATCGTCGCTCGGCAGGGCGCGTTCGGGGCAGACGCTGCTCCACAGCTGCCGGGCGATGACCGCCATTCCCCCCTGGATGCGTGCGATCGCGGCGCGGGCATCGGCGACCAGGCGGTCGGCATCGCAATCGACCTGCAGCACCAGGCCGAGCTTGCGCGCAAAGCGCTCTGGACCGATGCGCCACGAGCCGGTGGCGCGCGGCATGAGCTCCAGGTCGAGGAACTGCTGATGCTGCCTCAGGGCCATCACCAGG
>Ga0302190_10001720_pt1 | contig 14542 bp, 12 predicted proteins | sample II_Bog_E2_3_FD_198784 | JGI IMG/M metagenome (GOLD analysis project Ga0302190, IMG submission 198784) | Peat permafrost microbial communities from Stordalen Mire near Abisko, Sweden - II_Bog_E2_3 | ecosystem: Environmental > Terrestrial > Soil > Wetlands > Peat | place: Sweden: Abisko... | reverse complement strand
TTGATTACCAAGCCGCTGGTGGCCGCGAAGTAACTTCGGCCGCAAGCGCCAAGTCAAACAGAAAAGGCCACTCCGCCGATGCGGAGTGGCCTTTTCTGTTTGGTCACGGATGGGAACGGAGCGGCGTGCTTCCGGGCAAACTGTCGCTGGCCCACAATCCTTTCGAAGTTACCGGACGAGTTCCGCAACCCTCTCGTCTTTATCGACGAGTTCGGAAAGGACCTCGATCTTCAGTTTCCGCGTGCTGCCCGGCACATCGAGCGAGCCCAGAACCAGCGGCTTTCCCTCGACCAGAGTCGTGGTTCCATCCAGTGTCGATTGGCGTATCACCGGGTCCTGCGCGCCCATGCCGGATTTCTCCTCCGCAAGGCTCGATTGCTCCACTTTTGTCTGCAATCTCAAGCCGTCCGAATATGCTTCCATGGATGCTTCAATACTCGTCCCCACATCGACATATTGCACCTGGGAGCTTTGCGTTGAGCTTCCGGATTCGGTTGTCCCAGTGACGATGGGCACCCGGCTGCCTTGTTTGAGCACTGTTCTTTGTCCCGAGACCACAATGAGCGAGAAATGCCGCGCCGCGACAAGCTTGCCGTTGTCCGTCTCGGTGATGGTATAGGTCAGGCGGTAGGTCTTCTTGGTCCGGTCAAGATCCGCGAGGATCTTTTGCGCGAGCAGTATGTCGTCGGGAGCGGCGAGCACGGAGATGGCGCACTGCGACTGCACGTAATACACCTTGGCCTTGGGGAGCATATTGCGCAGGTCGTTCACAACATCTCTCGAATCCCGCTCCTGAGTCAGGTTGGTGAGGTAAAGCGTCTGATAAGTTTCCGGGCCCGGTTTCTGTTCGGCAGGCTTGGGGTCCGCGGACTGGGATTGCGCGCCTGCGCTTGGTGCAACGATTGCGAGGGCCAGCGCGAGTCCAACCAGCATGGGGACACGATTCATCCTCCGTTTTCCGGTCTCAACACTCTTCAATTTCATGGGTCGCCTCTCGAAGTGATTCGTCCGAAGAAAGCCAACGTGCCTTCCTGGCCTCGATCGATGTCATGGCCACTTCTATCGAGACAGACGCTCACCAGCGGCCGCCCGCTCGGCAAGACTCTGGATAGCGGTTCGACTTGGCGCGGTTCCGCAAATGGCAGGCGAATTGTGACGCCGCTCTAGTGATGGCCGCTGCTGGAACTGCCGCTGCTGGAGCTGCTGCTGCCTCCGCCGCTGTGCGCGCTGCCGCCGCTGGAACTGCCGGCGCTCGACCCGGCGTGACTTGACCCGCCGTGACTTGACCCGCCGCCGCCTCCGCCGCGCGCGCCGCCGCCCGCTCCCGAGCCGCCGGCCCGCGCCTGCAGAGTGCCGCCGCGGTTGTTGATCGGCGTGGCCACGGTCACGCTCTTGCCTCCCTGCGTCACCTGCCTGGCCATCACGAAGCTTTGCGACTTGTGGTCGAAGTTGAGCGGGATGCCGGGGGCCTTCGCCGTTGCGTTCTTGATGGCCAAAGCGTCCTTGACCGAGTGCGCTTCAAGATGCGGCTCCTCGGCCTTGGCCAGTGGAGGCATAGCTGAGCTGCGATACTCCCTGGGGGGCGACTTGAGAAGCTCGATGGGGTGCTCGGGGCCAAATTTCACCGGCTCGATCACCGGCTTGTCCTTGCCGCTGACCGCGAAGACTTCTTCTTTGCGGTTGATGGGCGGCCGGCCTTTCACGTCGTAGGGGTGGATGGGGACAAAGGCCACCTTATGCCCGCTCTTGACCCAGCGAACCGGCTCCAGATGGTGGCGCTTGTGACCCAGGACCCACACATAGCGATGATTGCGGTGGACCCAGCTTCCCGCGTGGCAAACCGCCCAGAAGTACGGCGTGTTCATGGGGTCGATGACGGAATCGGCGAAAACCGCCGCGCCGGTATTCGGGTCCCTCGCACGCCGGTAGAGAAAGGCCATCGGGTAGCAGGGAAAGAAGTCGAATTCCAGATCGTCCAGATGGTTGGCAGCAGAGCCGGCCCCGCTTTCCTGCGCGGATTTTCGGGCTTTGCCGGCGGAAAAAGCCTGCGCAGCTGAAAGGCGGGCGTCCCCCGGCTCCCGATCGGCGGCCTCGGACGGCTCCCAGCAAGTGCCGTACGGCGCGCAGGCAAAGAACGTGCCCTGTGCCCGCATCTGGGCCATGCCGGGAATGGGCGCGGAAAGCCCGGAGGCTTTCATCACCTCGGCCATGGCCGAGGCGCGCTCGGCGACGCGGTTGGCGACCCAGCCGTCCCACGCGGCAAAGGCATCCGGAGCCGTTTGAGGGGCATCCGCGACGCGTGCGCCGTCGCGATAGAACTCGGTCTGGCCTTTGGTGAGCGGTTGCTGGGCGGTTCCGGCCATGCGCACGACACCGGGGTCCAGCGCGGTCACCGCCAATGCATCCACATAGCTGGTGACGCGCGAGGAGAACCGGTGCGGATAGGTCACGGCGAGGTTGTCCGCCGGAGACCGCAGAACGAACCATTCCCCGGCGATGAAGGGCTTGATGTCCAGCGATACGGTGCCCGAGAGCAGGGCGAGTTCCGTATGGGGCACGCCGGCGCTGGTGTGCAGGTCGTTGAAGACGAGAACCGAGTTCTCGGCCAGGTAGAGAGTGGAGGCGTTCTCAAACTCAATCTCCGCGCGGCCCTCGCCGGTGGCCAGGCTGAATCCGGTTTCGAGCGGAAGGCCGGTCACCGCCTTCTCCCAGGCCGAGCCCGTGGTTCGCTCGGCTTGCTTGCCGCGGGCGATGCGCACATCGCCCTCCGCATAGCTGATGCGGACGATCTGCGCATAGGTTTCGTTCGAATGGTGTTCGCCGAGAATGAACAGCGCTCCCTGCTTGAGCTTCTCAGAGGAGTTGCCGTTCAGAATCTCCTGAATCTGGGCCATGGCGCGCGCTTCATCCTGGCGCATCATGGCGTTCAGTGCCAGCAGCTTCAGCTCGTCGCTCTCGCCGGGCACGATCTGCACCGGTCTGCCGCTCAGGGCGCGCAGCTCAATCTCCAGAGCGCGGCACTCGTCGAGCCAGCGGCTTGAGGGGTACTCGCGACGCAGCGCGGTGCAGGTATCGGCGGCATGGATGGCCTGGTCCAGCTTGTTTTCGGCATAGGCCTTCCAATAGAGGGCTCCGTCGGCGTGCTGTTCGCGCTGGGCCGCGACGCGGGTGAAGATCGCAATGGCGTCTGCCCAGCGGCCCTCGTTGATGGCCTTTGTGCCTTCCGCGTAAGGCCCGCTGTCGGGCGCACTGGATGCGGCCGGGTCGCTCTCCGGGGCGGAGGACGGAATGGCCCCGGAAAAGGCCTGGGACGCAATCGACTGGCCTGAAACCGCCAGCGCCGGGCGGGAGATGGGCAGGCAAGCGGCGCCCGCCAGCAGCGCGGCAAGAAGTGCAGGGCCGATTTTCATATTGCCCCTCCGTTCAAACGAGTTTTTCCGGCCTTCCGCCGGTTGGAAATGCCGGACCGCAGCACCCGCACCTGAAACAGCAGGCTCTCGGAGTTCATTTCGTCCTGCAGCCTGGCCAGGGCGGCGGCGTCCAGGCCCCCCGGCTGGCTGGCCATCTCGGCCAGCAGGCGGTCCAGGCGATCCAGCGCCTTGGCCAGCGCCGGGTCGTCCGCGCCGGTCACATCCTGCCGGCAGATGCGATTGGCCACCAGCAGGTTGCGGGCCTGGTCGCTGAGGGCTGAAGCCGCTTCGGGGCTGTCCGGCTCGGCGTGCTTCAGCTCGACGAGCAGCCGCTCCGACTGGTCGAGATGATCGCTGAGAACCACCACCACCACGTGCTGCTTCACTGGCGCGGGCGCCTGCCTGACCGCCGTAACCGGCGGCTTTCGCTGCTGCTCCCATTGCCGTCCGGAGTAGAACGCTCCGGCCACCAGCAGGGCCAAGGCTGCGCCATAAACCAGGCCCCAGCGCATCCGCGCGCCCCGGCCCAGGCCAAGCCCCAAGCCTAACCAAGCCCGCTTGCGCCGGGCATAGGGCTCCAGCGAAGGCGCCAGGGCGGCCCACACCCGCTGGCCATAGCCCTCTTCGCGCTGGGGTGGGTCAATGGGCGCGATTTCGGCCAGATCGCGAGTGAGCGCCTCGAACGCCTCGGCACACTGTGCGCAGGACTTCAGGTGCTCATCAGTTTGGTTCGCGCCCTCGCTCTGGTTCGCGCCCTCGCTCTGATTCGCGCTCTCGCCGTAATGGCGCCAGACAAGCTCTTCTTCACTCAAGTGCTTCATCGGTTGACCCTCAATGGAGCCAGGCGGCGGCGCAGCTTTTCCACTGCGCGAAAGACCGCCTGCTTGGCGGCGTTGGGTTGAATGCCGAGCGCGACGCCGATCTCCTCCGTGGTGCGTTCTTCCATGTGGCGCAGCACAAAGGCGGTTCGCTCGGTGGGCGTCAGGCTTTGCATGGCGCTCTCCCGCATGGCCCCGATCTCGCCGCTCAACAGCAGGCGGCCGGGCCCGGGGGCGCTGTCGGCCACTTGCACCTGGCTGCGCTCCGGTTCGGTCTCCTCGCCTACCCGGTCGTTTTCGTTCCGCCGGCGGCTTCCCAGCCGGTCGAGAGCGCAACGGACGGCGATGCGGTAGATCCAGGTCCCGAAATTCGACCGGGACTCGAAGCCTTCCAGCCCCCGGTAGCCGCGCAGGAAGGCCTCCTGCACCACGTCTTCCGCGTCGGCCTCGTTGCCGATGATGCGGAATGCAACCCGGAAGAGGCTCTGGCTATGGCGCGCCACCAGCGCCCCATAAGCCTCCTTGTCCCCCGCGAGAATTGCCCGGATCGCCGCGTGGTCGCTCTTGCCCATGCGAAACATTAGACACGAGTTCTCCCCGGGCGGTTAGGAGAGTTTTCGGGGCGGGATTCAAGCGCGAGCCGAGGGGCCGCGGGGGAGCGACTCAAAAATCCACGTGGGCGCGGACGGAGCCGACCCAGGCGGGGCCGCGGTCGCGGTTGTAGCCGGGGTTGGAGACGTGCTGCACGTCGAGGGCATAGAAGAGGCCGCGCCAGGCGTGGTAGTTGTAGTAGCTCTCGACGATATTTTCGCGGCCGTAGTTGAGGTTGCCGTCGCCGAGGAGAAAGCCCAGGCCGCCCAGCTTCAGGTATTCCTGGTGGTCGCGCTTGATGGCGTTCGAGACCACGGCCAGGCCGATCTTGTCCACGGGCCGATGCCAGTGGCTCAGGGCGTAGTCGGCTCCCAACTCGACGGTTTGATCGACCTCGGTGTAGGCGAAGGATTCGTGCTGGCCCTCGTTCCATCCGAAGCGGGCTAAGACGCGCAGATTCTCGGTGATTTCCTGCTCGGTGTTGTAGCCAAAGCCGTACTTGAGCGCGCCGTAGCGCTCGTGGAGGGTAATGGCGGGCACGGTGACGTTGTACCTGGCGGTGTCGGAGCCGTTGAGGAAATCCGCCACGGCTTCACGATAGGCGCCCATGTGGGCGCGATTGGCGTAGAAGAGCAGGCGGGTCGTGCCCTTGCGCAGGGGGACGAAGCTGTGGCGGAGTTCGAATTCGCCGTTGTGTCCGCGGGCGCGGCTGAAGGCCCAGTCCATGTCGATGCCGTTGGCGATGACGGGCATGGCGAAGAGGCCATAGCGGACGCTCCAGACACGGTCATCGTACTCGGCCATGCCGCCGAGGGTGTAGCCGCGGGTGTCGGCGGCGTAGTCCCATGCGCCGTTGTTGTCCACGGTCCAGTTCATGAACTGGAGGTGGCTGTCGGAGCCCACGGAATTCGCGTCGAAGAAATCGGGCAGGGTGAGCTTGCCGATGCGGAACTCAAGGCGGCGGGCGGGCACGCTGGCGGCCACGGCGAAAAAGCCGGGCTCCTGCGGGATGGTCTTTTGCGTCAGGCCGATGACCTGGTGAATCTCGTAGCGGGCGGGATAAGGGACTCTGCCCAGGTAGGGGTTGCGCACCACGTCCAGGTTGGTGAAGCCGGCCAGGCCCAGCGCCTGGCTGAGGCCGCGGCCCTCGGCGGCTTCGAGGTCGAAGATCAGGTCGGTGTTGTAGCGGATGGAGTGGGTGGGGCGGAGAGCGGTGTAGAGAGTGCCCACCATCGAGGTCTTGTATTCGGCTGAGTTGCGAAAGCTGTTGGCGCCCTGATAGAGGGAGTGGAACGGCAGGCGGCCCTGGTAGATGATGTTGGCCTGTCCGGAGAGCCACCAGGAGTTGGTGTCGGGGTGCGGGGCCATGGAAACGATGGGCGGCTCGATGGGGCCGCGGCCTGCGGCGCTCATGTCAGCTTCGCTCATGCCTGGGGCGCTCGTGCCTGGGACGGCGAGGGCAAGGGGCGGGGGCACAGGCAGGAGCAGGGAGGGCGACGCCAGCTCCGCTTGCTCCGTGGCCTGAAATTGCCGATTGGGCGCGGCGGGCAGGGTATCGGGGCCCTGGGCAAGGGCATGTGCCGCGGCCGGAATGAGGAGCAGCGCGGGCAGCAGGCGGGCCAGGGTGCGCCGGGCGGGGAAGGGCATGAGGAGTGGGATGCATTTCCGAAACATGGAGAAGCCTTCCGATCGCGGCGCGGGGCCGAGGCGATGGGGCATAAAATGGAGATGAAACGGTACCCCCACTCCGTAGATACCATACCGGGGGTGGGTATTGTCAAGGGGAGGGTTTCCATGGCCCAGCATGAACGGGAAAAGATGAAGCTGCTGCAACGGGTGCGGAAGCTGCGCGGGCAGTTGGACGCGGTGGAGCGGTCGCTGACGGCCGATGAGGATTGCGGCGGACAACTGATGCTGCTGGCGGCGGTGCGCGGGGGCGTGAACGGGCTGATGGGCGAGGTGCTGGAGACGCATATCCGTTTTCATCTTGTGGACGGCGCCAAGGAGCAGATTGCGCCGGAACTGGCCGAGGACCTGATCGACCTGGTGCGGGCGTATTTGAAGTGAAGGGGTCAGTGGTCAGTGGACAGTGGACAGTGGTCAGTGGACTGTGGTCAGTGGGGCCGAGTGGCGCTGTGCTTATCGTAATTGGGCAGATGGGGATTGGATTGTTAAGGTTCGGCAAAAGCAGGGACCAGTGAACAGGGATTGAGAGTCGGCTTGCCAGCGACCGGAATATAATCGTGCTTTCCAAAAACTGCGGCTGATTTAGGGAATCTGCGCGGAAGGGAAGCTGGCTGCGCGTGGCGAGCGAGTTCTCACTGGTCAAGTGGTACATGGACTGCGTCACCGGCAGGGGCGATGCCGTCATTCTTTATTGCGCCGAGCTTCGCTGGCGCGCCATCCATATCACGTATAGCAGCGTGCTTTCGGTCCTTGCAGGCGCGATTGATTCGCGTTCCTCGATGGCGGGCTATGGGCTGGAGTCGAGCGGCGGCCGGATTCTGGTGGAGTTTCCCAAACTGAAGGTTTCCGGGCAATGGCAGGAGGAGGCCGCGCCGGTCGAGCGCGCCGTTTACGAGAACGGCTCGGGGGCGGTGGTGTGGAACTGCCTGCAGCCGAAATCGCGTGTGAATGTCCGGGTGGGCGAGCGCGAGTTGAGCGGCGCGGGCTATGGGGAATGCCTGACCTTGACGCTGCCTCCCTGGCAGTTGCCGATGCGCCAACTGCGCTGGGGCCGGTTCGTTTCGCCGGACGACTCGCTGGCCTGGGTTGACTGGCAGGGCGAGTACGCGACCCGCTTCGCTTTCCACAATGGCCGGGAGTGTGAAGTGCTGGCGGTTTCAGACTGCGAAGTCGCGATTGCCGGGGCCGCGCTGCGCATGGAGGAGAGCTTCAGCCTTCGCGGGGGGCGATTGGGCGCGACGATTCTGCCTGGCGCGCCGGCGCTGGGCCGGCTGCTTCCTGGCTCGCTGTTCAACATCGAAGAGCAGAAGTGGAGAAGCCGGGGCAGATTGACGGCCGAGGGGAAGAGCAGCGAGGGCTGGGCGATTCACGAGGTGGTCCATTGGAAGCTGTAAGCCGGAGATTTCTTCCCAAGGTGCTTTACGGGGCCTTGTTTGTCGTCGTGGCGCCGATGGGGCTGGTGTTTTGGGCTCATGGCGCAAACGATGCGATCCCTCTTGAAGCATTGCACGCACCCGCATGGGGAGCGGCGCTGGCTGGGCTGGGCGCAGCGGTGACGCTGGTGGGCATGCTGTCGCTTTGGCGCTACGGCGGGGGCTTGCCGATGAACGCATTTCCTCCGGCGCGATTTGTGACGAAGGGAATCTACAGCCTGGTTCCGCATCCGATTTATGGCGGATTTGTGATGGCCTGCGCGGGCATCGCTATTTTCTCTGGCTCGGCCAGCGGATTGTGGCTGGTGACTCCGTCGGTGGCGCTGGGGAGCGCGGCGCTGGTTCTGGGCTATGAATTGCCCGATTTGCGGCATCGCTTCGGAGTGCCCAGCGGCTCCGCGTGGCTGGCTCGAGACCGCGCGGAAGCACCGTCGCTGCTGGAGCGCCTGCGGGTCTATTTTGTAGTGCTGCTGCCGTGGCTGGCGATTTTTGAGCTGCTGGGGGTTCTCGGCAAAGCCAGCGATGCGGCGCCGACGTACATGCCGTTCGAGAACCGGCTGCCGGTGGTGGCAGAGACCGAGGCGATTTATGCCAGCACGTACCTGGTGGTGCTGGCGGCGCCCTTGCTGGTTGGCTCCGGACACGCTCTGAGAAGGTTTGCCGAGCGCGGGCTGAAGGCGATGGCGCTGTTGTTCCCGCTCTACCTGGTGCTGCCATTCTTTGTTCCTCCGCGGCCGTTCAGTGCGGTGACGCCGTGGGGCCTAGTGCTCTTGTGGGAGAGGACGCCGGCTTCGGGGATCGAGGCGTTTCCGTCCTTTCATGTGGTGTGGGCGCTGATCGCAGCTTCCGTGCTGGGCGAGGGTGGGCGGGGGAAGAAGCTTGGCTGGTGGACGTGGGCGGCGCTGGTGGCGGTGAGCTGCGTGACCACGGGGATGCATTCGATCGCCGATGTGCTGGCGGGGGTGGCGGCCTTTGCGCTGGTGGCGCGGATGGGGCAAATCTGGAGGGCTATTCTGCGCGCCGCCGAGTGGGTCGCGAACTCGTGGAAGGAGTGGCGGATTGGGCGGGTGAGAATCATCAACCACGGTGGGTTTGCCGGGGCTGCGGCTCTGGTTGGTGTGGCGCTGATCGACGCGCAACTCGGCCCAGGGCGCGCGGGGTTGGCGGCCAGTATTTTTCTCTGCGCCGTGCTGGGAGCGGCGCTGTGGGCGCAATGGGTGGAAGGGTCGCCGGCGCTGCTGCGGCCCATGGGGTTTTACGGAGGAATGCTGGGAGCCGCGGTGGGAGCGATACCGGCGCTGTTTTTGCATTTGAATTTATGGGTTGCATTCGCGGCGGTTTGCGTGGCGGCGCCGTGGATTCAGGGCATCGGCAGGCTGCGCTGCCTGGTGCAGGGCTGCTGTCACGGGCGGGCTACGGAGACGGTGGCGGGAATTCGCTACACGCATCCTCGCTCGCGGGTGTGCCGGCTGACGCAGCTTGCCCGGGTTCCGGTTCATGCCACGCCGGTGTATTCGATCGCTTGGAATGCGGTGGTTGGGGTTGCGCTGCTGCGGCTGGTCTCGCTGCATGGTTCGGCCACGCTGCTTTGCGGCGTTTATTTTCTGCTGTCGGGCGCGGGCCGATTTGTGGAAGAGGCGTATCGCGGCGAGCCGCAGACGTTGACTGTTTTTGGACTGCGCCTGTACCAGTGGCTCGCGATTTTGACGGTGGTTGCCGGAGCCGCGGCGACCACGGTGAATGGACCGGCGATGCCGCCGATCTGCCTGCCGCAGGTGGGCTCGATTCTGGTGGCGCTGGGGTGCGGGCTGGTGGCGTGGTCTGTGACGGGAGTGGATTTTCCCGAGTCGATGCGGCGGTTTGCGCGGTTGACGTGAGGGCGGTAAAGACGAGCGGGTGGGTGTTGAGGTTTCCCCGGTCCCTCCCCGGTCCCCAAGTGCGAGGGGGCACCCGGCACTCACACACTCGCACTCACACACTCGCACTCACACACTCGCACTCACACACTCGCACTCACACACTCACGCACTCACACACTCGCACTCACGCACTCACGCACTCACACTCGCGCACACACTCACACTCGCACTCACACCTGGGCCTACGCGGGGGTGCGCAAGGATTCCAGTGCGGCGGTAAGGTCGGCGGAGAGGGCTTGCTGGGCTTCGGGGGTCAGCTTGGCGTCGCGGCTGGTGAGGTAGAAGACGTCGATGGCGGTTTCGCCTTCGGTGTCGATGAGGGCGACTTTGATGTTGCAGTCGTGGGAGCTGAGGGTGAGGGCGATCTGGCGGAGCAGGCCGGGCAGGTCCTGGGCCACGACCTGAAGCAGCGTGGAGTGGGTGGAGGATTCCGAGTCGAACTCCAGGCGGGTGGCCACCTCGACCTTGAGGTTGGCGGCGTTGCTCATGTGGCTGCGGGCTTCGAGTAGTTGCTCGACGGGGACCTTGAGCGAGACCACGTCGTGGAGATAGGCCAGGAAGCGGTCTTTCTCGCTGGGGTTGAGTTCGAGGGTGCGGAAGACGTCGGTGAAGTGGAAGCTGTCGACGATGACGCCGGCCTCGTTGGAGAAGGCTCCGGCCTTGACGATGTTCATGCCCCAGGCGGCCAGGGCTCCGGCGACGTCGGCAAAGAGGCGGGAGCGGTCGCGGGCGATGACGGTGAGGTCGAAGAGCTGGCGGTGGGGGCGGAGGTCGAGCTGGACGGGGTCCTCGTCGAGCTTGGTGGCCAACTGGAAGTGGTTGCGGATCTGCTCGGGCAGGCGGGTCTGGAGGTAGCGCTGGGGCAGGCCTTCGAGGAAGCCTTTGAGGTCGTCGTACTGGGCGGGGGGCACCATGGAGCGGATGCGGTTGAGCAGGGTGGGGTCAATGGCGGCGCGGTAGCGGACCTCGTCGACGGAGCGGTCCATGAAGTTGGCGGTGGCCATGTAGAGCTGCCAGAGATTCTCGGCCTTCCAGGGGGTGAGGGCGTCGGGGTTGACGGCCTTGATGTCGGCAAAGGTCATCACGGTGAGCATCTTCAGCACCAGGGGGCTGCCGATTTTCTCGGCGAAGCCACGCACGTTTTCAAGGTCGAAGATGTCGCGGCGCAGGGCGTTGGACATTTCCAGATGGAGGCGGATGAGCTTGAGGATGGACTCGCGCTCCTCGGTGTCGAAGTCCAGGCGGGCGAGGAAGGCGTCGGCCAGCTCGACGCTCTGCGAGGTGTGCTCGCCGGTGCGGCGGGCCTTGCCGGTGTCGTGGAGCAGCAGGGCCAGCAGGAACAGGTCGAGGCGATCGATCTCGGGCAGCAATTGGGCCAGGCGCTGCTCGGTGTCCTGGGTGGGCTGGCGGAGGGAGTGGACGTTGTCGATGGTGAGGAAGGTGTGCTCGTCGACGGTGTAGCGGTGATAGCTGTCGCGAATCACCAGGGCGTCGATGCCGTGGAACTCGGGGATGAGCATTTCGAGGACGCCGAGGGCGTGCATGGTGCGCAGGGCGTGGGCCGCGTGGGGTCCGAGCAGGACTTCGCGCAGGGCGTTCCAGAGGTAGGGCCCCTCGGGGATGTGGATGGCGAGAGCCGGTAGGGCGTCGGTGATGCGGTCTTCGGCGGCTTGCGAGAGGGCGTAGCCGTGGGTGGCCATCAGGGAGAAGATGCGCAGGATGGCGCCGGTGTCGTTGAACTGCGCGCCGGGCACGATGTCGATGCGGCCCTGGTCGAGGAGGAAATCGGTTCCGGCGATGGGGGTGCGGCGGCGGCGGAACTGGCGATAGAAGCTGACCGGGGCGGGCAGATGCTCCATGAGCAGGGCGGCGCGGCGATAGACGACCCGGGCATGGCGGTAGTAGGTGCGCATCCAATACGCCGGATCGGCTGTCCCGCGGGTTTCAAGGCCGATGGAGTTGGCGGCGGCTTCGTCCTGGGACTGCCAGTCGAGGGTATTGTCGTCGCGGCCGTGGCGGAAGTGGAGAAAACATCGCGCCGCGGCGAGGAAATCGAAAGCCGCCTCGGCGTCACCGCGGGCACTCTGGAAGACTCCGCCGCGCTGGCGGGGCCACTCCTTGGTCTCTTTCAGGTGGAAGAGCAGGGCGAACCAGACGGCCAGGTGGTAGTCGCGCAACCCGCCGGGACAGTCCTTGAGGTTGGGCTCCAGGTGGAAGATGGTGTTGCCGAAGCGGGCGTGACGGGCGCGGGCAATTTCGCCGAGCTTCTGGGTGATGGTGTTCCACTCGCTCAGGACCAGGCCGGGCAGCACCGTCTGATGGAGTTGTTGGTAGAGCGGAAACTGGCCGGCCAGGAAGCGGCGGTCGAGCGTGGCCAGGGTGAATTCCAGGTTGTCGGGGTCGAAACGGCCGGCTTCCTTGAGGGTGCGGGAGCAGGGGCTGGCGCGCAGGCCGATGTCCCACATGCCCTGGATGATGGCGCGTACCGCTTCGCGGGACAGCTCCTCGGTTTTCTCGTCGGCGAAGGCGAAGAGCACGTCGATGTCGGAGTAGGGGAAGAGATCCTTGCGGCCGTAGCCGCCCAGGGCCAGCAGGGAAACGTTCAATGCGGGCTGGCCGGCGAAGGCCCGACGCCACATTTCAATGAGGATGCGGTCCACCACGGCGGAGCGGCGGCGAATGGCGGCCGTGCCGTCGCCAGTGCGCTCACAGGTCTGGCGGACAAGCGCCATCTCCCGCAGATACTGCTCCCGAAGATCGTCAACCGCCAAAGCGACTGGATTCATGAGTGATATCGTGTGGCTCTGCTGAGTGTGGCTTGCCGAAGCAAGAAGGATGTCTTACCAGCACAAGCGATGCTAGTGTCCAAACCAGCATACCACCAGCGTTCATGCGGCAAAGCCAAGCAAACGTTGGTGTCCAACGGTGTCCGGGCCAAACAGCGGACCCGGCTACAATTCCAACCGAAAGGGACACGATGTTTGAAAAAGCTGGAAAGTACTACGCGGATTGGAGAGACAACGGCGGCAAACGGCTGCGCAAAAGTTTCGTAACGAAACGGGCTGCACTTCAGTTTGAAGCCGAGCAAAAGGAACGTGCCAACCCAAAACAGCAAGCACGGGGAAGGACATCGCCCAATTACTCCGTGCGCGGTACCTCGGGCTCCCGAACAGCTACGCTCTCTATCGCGCCGCCGTCCTCATCATCGCTCAAGCTGGTTCGCTCAAACCGTACCAACTCCGCGCGGCAAACGTCGCGGACATCGACCAGCAAATTAGGGACTCCAAAAACTCGCAAGTAACAAAGTATCTTCAAACAACCGCACTCCGAGCCGTCCTTAGATGGCTGTGGGAGAACCATGGGGCACCCCGCCTGGATGCTGAAGTTCATCGCGTCAGTAGGCCGCGCCCGCGCGGGGTCACGGCAACACGGGAAGAAATCGACACCCTGATCGATACCGCCCCGCCCTACATGAAACTGTGGATATTGCTCTGCTCGGACCTCGCTATGCGGTCCGGCACAGCCGAACGAGTCAGCCCGTTCCAATACGACGCGGAGCAAAGAATCCTCCGGTTCACAACCAAACGAAACGCCCATCTAACTCTGCCGGTGACCCAAGAGATAGCCGAACTCCTCGCCGAATGCGACCCCCACTCGAAAAACTCATTCGTCCGTCAACTATGGGCGAAAGATGAGAACCCGCAAAAGAAACACGCCCGCGCAGAGAACAAAGGCGCGGACAGACTACGGGTCAAATTCCGAGAGCATTGCATTGAACACGGAATCACCCGGAGACTCATCCCGCACGATCTCCGCAGAACAGCAGCGGTCGCCATGCTGGAACAAACCCACGACATCCGAGACGTGCAAGCGCTCCTCGGACACAGCGACCTCGGCTCCACTTTCTGGTACTTGGACCATGACGCGCGGCCGGTGTCGCGGTCAATCCTCGAAATGCTGAAGCGCCCCGCCTGGAGAAAGGAAAAATCCGCATGAGACTCGCCCTCATCGCCTATCCGCAGCTCATCGCCCTGGAAGCCGGAGCCGCGCCGCCGCGCGACCGTACCAGCCGCGTCGATAAGGCCCTCGCGCACTGCAAGGCCGAATGGTCCCACGCGTACCAACTCGCCCAAACCAAAGGCCTCACCGCCTCGAAGGCCCTGCGCATGGCCTCGGTCGCCTACAAACTGGCCATGCCCAAAATGGACAGTCTGCCAACCATCCGCGCCTATGTTTCCTGCATCGCGCAAGGCATCCAACTGGAAGTTTTCGACGGGCGCGACGGCTCCCAACTCCTTTATGCGGCACAGGTTGCAATCAGTGTCCTCCACCAGAAAGGCGAGAAAAAATGACACCCCCCACCCCACCCGTCGAAGTCCACGGCGTGGCCGATGAGCAAGGCCCCCTGGTGCGCCAGCCGATTCCAGCCGCCCGCCTCGCCCGAATCCTCCATCACTCGGCCACGGAACTGTGGGACATTTGCACCCTGCAGGACCCGGCCCAAATGTGGGAAGAGGCCCGCGCCATCGCCAGCCGCATCCTAGCTTCTTGCCCTGGGGACTGACCATGAAAGCCATCGCCAAAACGAAGCCCGCCGAACCAAAGACCATGCGCTGCCCGGTCTGCGCCCGGTACCATGCAGAGCACCCCGAGTTCGGCCCATTCTGCTGTGCCTCCTGTCTTCA
>Ga0302190_10001699_pt1 | contig 14622 bp, 13 predicted proteins | sample II_Bog_E2_3_FD_198784 | JGI IMG/M metagenome (GOLD analysis project Ga0302190, IMG submission 198784) | Peat permafrost microbial communities from Stordalen Mire near Abisko, Sweden - II_Bog_E2_3 | ecosystem: Environmental > Terrestrial > Soil > Wetlands > Peat | place: Sweden: Abisko... | reverse complement strand
CCGACGCCGCTTTCGCCTAAGATCAGCACCGTGGTCTTGGTGGCCGAGATCTTCTGGATCAGGCCATAGACGTCCTGCATCGGCTTCGAGGAACCGATGATGTTGCTGGGCTTGAAGCGTTCCTTCAGCTCGTTATGCAGCCGGCGATTTTCACTCTCTAGGCGCACATGGTCGATGTTCTCGGTCAGGTACAATTCCACCGCCGGAGCGATCATCGAGGCGATGGTGGCCATCAGCTCGACGTCTTGCTTGAACAGGCGGCGGTTTTCATAGACCCGCTCGGCGCTGATGGTGCCCAGCACCTTGCGGCCATGCAGGATCGGCACGCAGAAAAACGACGAATTCATATCGGCGCCGCCCATGCGGCTTTGGGTCCGGTTCAGGAAGCTGGGATCGTCGCGCAGGCGGGGGATGACGATGGCCTTACCGCTTTCCACCACCATGCCGGTGACACCTTCGCCACTGGAATAGATGCCGCGCGCCACCTGCTCCTCGGTCAGGCCGAAACTTTCATGGATGAAGATGCTGCCGCTTTCCCGGTCGAACAGACTGACCATGCCGCGCACGATCTTCATGCGCTGCTCCATCACCTTCAGGATGATGGCCAGGGTCTGGGACAAATCCTCGGTGCTGGTGATGATCTGGCTGATTTGATAAAGGGTCGGCAGCACATTGACCCGACATTCGCCGGTCTTGCAGTCGGTGAAATCGTCGGAGATGCCTTCAAGCTCGATGGTGAAGCCATGCTTGCGCCCTTCGCTCTCGCCGGTGCGGGCGGTGGAAACGGCAGGAAGCTCGGGTTCACCCCGACCGGGAAAAGCAATCGCCATGGCTGGCCCTCGAAGCGCTATATACTGAATATTCATATGAAAAGATCAGCCTGGGATTCAATTCAATATAAAAATCAGATTCCTTTCATTTTGTCAGATTCCGTACAGAGTGATTTTCTTCACTTTGAGCAATGATAAGTATGTCGCGTTTGCGACAATGCCTACCATGTACAAAAAAATGCCTGTTCGTACGAAAATGTACGTCGTTTTCGGATATTGACTGGAATATAAGCCACTCTCTGTTGGCCCGGCTTTTGCTGTAGTCCTTTGGCGATCACATCCGCCCGGAGGGAGCCCATGAAGCCCGAGGATATTCTGGCCCTGCAAAACGAGCCGGCCTGCGCTCACAATAAGAAGAGCAAATCCGGCTGCGCCCGCCCCCAACCGGGAGCCACCCAAGGCGGCTGCTGCTTCGACGGGGCGCGCAACGCTCTGCTGCCCATCGCCGACTGCGCCCATATCGTCCACGGCCCCATCGGCTGCGCCGGCTCCTCCTGGGACAATCGCGGCACCCGCTCGTCGGGGGCGGATTTGTACCGGGTCGGCATGACCACCGATCTGAACGAGATGGACGTCATCATGGGCCGGGGCGAAAAGCGCCTTTACCGCGCTATCCGTCAGGCCGTCGAGAGCAAAAAGCCCGCCGCCGTCTTCGTCTATGCCACCTGCGTTCCCGCCCTGCATGGCGACGACATCGAGATGGTCTGCAAGACCGCCGCCGAGAAATTCGATGTGCCGGTGATCCCGGTGGATGGGGCCGGCTTTTATGGCAACAAGAACCTCGGCAACCGGGTCGCCGCCGATGTGGTCTATAAATATGTCATCGGCCAGCGCGAGCCTGACCCGGTTCCGGAAAGCGCCAAGCGCCCCGGCATCGTCCCTCACGACGTCAATCTGATCGGCGAATGGAATGTGGGCGGCGAGTTCTGGAACGTTGCCCCGCTGTTCGATGAATTGGGCCTGCGCATCCTTTGTACCCTTTCGGGCGATTCCCGCTTCCGCGAAGTCCAGACCATGCATCGGGCCGAGGTCAATATGGTGGTCTGTTCCAAGGCCATGCTATCGGTGGCGCGGCGCCTGAACGAGGATTACGCCACCCCCTTCTTCGAGGGCAGCTTCTATGGGGTGAAGGATACCTCCCAGGCCTTCCGCGACTTCGCCCGGCTGCTGGGGGACACCGATCTCACCGCCCGCACCGAGGCCCTGATCCAGCGCGAGGAAGCCCGGGTCGAGGCGGCCCTGGAGCCCCTGCGCCGTCAGCTGACCGGCAAGCGGGTCCTGGTCTTCACCGGCGGCTATAAAAGCTGGTCCATCGTCTCGGCCATGCAAGATTTGGGGATGGTGGTGGTCGCCACCGGCACCGAGAAATCCACCGAGGAAGACAAGGCCCGCATCCTAGAGCTGATGGGCCCCGACGCCCGCATGATCTCGGACAATGACCAGATCGGTCTCTTACGCACCTATCACGAGACCGGGGCCGACATCATGGTGGCGGGGGATCGTTATATCTATCCCACCTTGAAGTCGCGCATTCCCTTCCTCGACATCGATCATGTGCGCAGCATCGGTTATGCCGGTTATGCCGGGATGATCGAGCTGGGCCATCGCCTCTGCTCGGCCATCAAAAGCCCCATTTGGTCTCAGGTAAGAAAGCCTAGCCCCTGGCAGAAGGGAGCGGCGTGAATGGCCACGGTCATCCCCAACAGCAAGCCGCTGACGGTCAATCCCCTGAAGGTCAGCCAGCCCATCGGAGCCTCCCTGGCCTTCATGGGCCTGGCCCGCACCATGCCGCTGGAGCATGGAGCCCGGGGCTGCACTTCGTTCAACAAACTGTTCTTCATGCGCCATTTCGACGAACCGATCCCCTTGCAGACCACCGCCATGGATATGGTCACCACGGTGATGGGCCCCGATGACAATGTGGTCGAAGCCCTGGCCACCATCGCCGAGAAGAACGCCCCCGAGATCGTCGGGCTGATCACCACCGGCCTGTCCGAGATGCAAGGGGCCGACATTCCCCGCACCATCAAAGCCTTCCGCGCCGCCTATCCCCAGCATGACGGCATGGCCGTGGTGCCGGTGAATGCCACCGACACCATGGGTTGCCTGGAAAGCGGCTTCGCCCTGGCGGTGGAGGCCATCATTGCCGAGTTGGTGCCCGACCGCTGGGAAGCCGTGCATCGTCCCTGGCAGGTCAATGTCCTGGCCTCCTCCATGCTGACGCCGGGTGATCTGGAGGCTTTGCGCGACTGGATCGAGATCTTCGGCCTGTCGCCCATCTTCCTGCCTGATCTGGCGGATTCCCTGGACGGCCACCTGATCCCCGAAGGCTTTTCCACTCTGACCTATGGCGGCACTGGGCGCGATGCCATCGCCGCCATGGGCCAGTCGGCGGCGACCTTGGTGATCGGCCCCTCGCTGTTTAAAGCCGCCGACCAGTTGAAGCAAAAGACCGGCGTGCCCGATGTCCGCTTCACCAGTCTGATGGGCCTGGAGGAATGTGACGCCTTTACGCAAGTTCTGGCCGATCTGTCGCGCCGCCCGGTGCCGCCCAAGCTGGAGCGCCGCCGCACTCAACTGCTGGACGCCCTGGTGGACTGCAATTTCCATTTCGGCGACACGCCTGTGGTCATCGCCGCCGATTCCGATCTTTTGGGCAGCTTCTGCCGCTTCCTGCATGGCTTGGGAGCCGATGTGGTCTCTGCCGTTTCCTCCACCCCCTCGCCGCGTCTGGCCGAGCTGCCGGTGGAGAGCGTGCAGGTGGGAGACCTGGAGGACATGGAGAATGCCGCCGCCGCCAAAGGGGCTCAGTTGCTGATCACCAATTCCCACGGGGCCGAGATCGCGCGCCGCCTGAAGCTGCCGCTGCTGCGGGCCGGGTTCCCGCTCTACGACATCGCCGGCGGCCATACCCGCGCCTGGATCGGCTATGGCGGCAGCCGCCAGACGGTCTTCGAGATTGCCAATCTGCTGCAAACCCACCGCCAGGAAATCCAGCCTCACCGCTCGATCTTCTGGGATGGCACCCCCCGTATGGCCGAGACAGGAGAGGTCCGATGATCCGTGTCGCCTTCGCCACCAGTGACCGCTCCCGCGTCGATCTGCATTTCGGCGCCTCGGAAAGCCTGATCATCTATCAAATCGCCCCCGGCGAGGCTGAGTTGGTGGGAATTGGCAATTTCGCCAAGGCCGAGATGAAGGGCGAGAACAAGGACAAAGGATTGTCCCAAGACCAAATCGCCACCACCGCCCCCATCACCATCACCGATCCCGAACTAGCCCAGATCGAGGACAAGGTGATCGCCAAGCTGGAGTTCCTGCAAGGCTGCGCCGCCGTCTATGCCGCCTCCATCGGAACCTCTTCCATTAAGCGGCTGATGGCCATCGGCATCCAGCCGATCATCGTCGATACCGGCCATGACATCCTGGATCTGCTCAACGAGGTCAGTCTGGCTCTGGCCCATGGCGGACTGGCCTGGGTGGATAAGGCGGTGGCCCAGCAAGGCCGAAAGGCCAAGCCATCCAGCGCCCCGCCGGAACTGCGCCAGAAGCTGATCGCCTCCATGGACGAACTGCAATGAAGCTGGCCGCCTCCACCCTCGCCCTGCCGCCGCTGCAGCATGGCTTTCTACTGCCGGTTCTGGCCCAATTGGGCTTTTCCGGCATCGAGGTGCGGCCCGAGCGCTGCTGGGACCACAGCCCGACGGCGCGGGACGCCGTCCATTATCGCCATGGAGCCGAGGAGGCCGGGCTTGCCATTCTTGGCCTGGATATGGAAGACGAGATCAGCCTGATCGACGAAGACATACAGCCGTCCCTGGTCCGGCTGGAAAGCCTGTCGCTACTCTGCCGCGATCTTGGCGGCCGCACCATCGTCCTGGGTGGCCCCCGCCATCTGAACGGGGCATCGCTGGTCACCGCCTGGAACCGCTGCCGCCTGTTCCTCGACGCCCTCCTGCCGAGGATCGAGGCCCATGGCACGGTGCTTTGTCTGAAGCCGCTGGGCTCCTTACGCGCTGACTTTTGCGGCCCGGCCCGGGAATGCCGGCTGCTGACCGACTATGTGGATCATCCCTCCTTCGGCCTGATGCTCTCGGCCCGCTCGCAGGTGGAGCTGGGAGACCTTGGACATGCCTCTTTCTCCGCCGTGCGCGGACGCCTTGAAGTCTTCCATGCCGACGAGCCCGAGGATACGCCGCTGGGGCCCGATGCCATCGGCGATCACGAGGACTTCCGCCGCCATCTGGCCGCCATCAGCCATCGCGGCTGGATTGTCCTTAAGCAGCGCCAGTCCCAGGATGTCCTGGGCCAGTTGGAAGCATCTGCCAGCTATTTCCGCACCAGCTATCTGCGTCAGGACAATCTGAGCCTGATTCGCCGTCAATCCCGCATCGCCAGCAACATGGGGTCCCTGACATGACTGAAGACGCCCGCCGCAAGATCATCGAAGACACTCTGGCTGAAGTCCGTCCCGCCGTGCAGCAGGATGGCGGCGACATCGAACTGGTGGTCATCCAAGACGATGTGGTCCGGGTCCGCCTGACCGGAGCCTGCACCCATTGCTCCATGGCCGGGCAGACCCTGGGCGGCCTGCGGCGGATGATCAACCAGCGACTGGACGTTCCAGTCCGCGTTCTGCCGGCGGCTTAAAGATGCGCCCCGTCCTATCCTTGCGCCAGCCGGTCACCGTCAAGGTGCCCGTGGCTCCCCTGCCCAAACAGTTCGCCCCGGCCCAAGCCCCTTGGATCAAGCCCGGCGTGGTGGTGCATGAGGCCTCGACCCTGGTAGATGCCCTGCTGGCCAAATTCTCCCGCGCCATCCGCGACCGCGGCTTCTCGGTTTCGGGCTGTGTGCGCTGCGGCGATGGCGATCAGATCCTTGATCTCGCCAGCGACCAGCGCATCCGCTTCGATTCCGCCACCGAAGGCGAGGCCGTCGCCAAGCGCATGCGCATGGCCATGCGTGACGATGCCGATCTGGTAGTGGTCAGCCATTTCGCCGCCATGGAGCAGGCCGCCAAGGGTCTGATGGCCACGGTGGACGGCCCCAGCAAGGGCATGCCGGTGCTGACCTCAATTCCGGGCGAGTCGATCCAAACCTGGCTGGATTTCGCCGGTCAGGATGGCACCATCATGCCGCCCAATATGAAGGCCCTGTGGCGTTGGTGGGGGCCGGAACGGCTCTACCGCGACCTTGCCCTGGGTGTGGCCGAAGACGAAGTCCGCCAGATCGCCTGCGGCCAACGCTGGATCATGGTGGAAGGCCCGCACGGCACCGGCCTCGCCTATCTGCCCCGTTATCCGAAGGAGCTTCTTCACCGCCTGCCCTTGCTGGCCAAGCAGAGCCTGAGGAGCCTTGCCGATCTGTCGGCGTCCTGGGACCCGGTAGAGATGGCTTTGGGCATCGCCGCCATCAACGCCCACTACAACCGCTATGACCTGGAAGGCCGGATGGGCAATGGCGCCGATCTGTTCGCCAAGGAACAGGGCCGGGTCGTGGCGGTGGGAGCCTTTCCCGGCCTGGGCAGCATCCTGCCCAATTGCGCGGTGATCGAGACCGATCCCCGCCCCGGCGAATATCCCACCGTAGCCATGGATAGCCTGCTGCCTGGCTGCGCCGCCGCCGTGGTCAATTCCTCGACCATCATCAACCGCAACCTGCCCCGCATCCTTCGCGCCGCCCAAGGATCGAAGGTGGCCCTGGTCGGCCCCTCCACCCCCATGACCGAGCGGCTGCATCACTACGGCGTCGAGATCCTGGGCGGGCTGGTGGTCAGCGACCCCAAGAACCTGGCGATCATGGTGAAGAACGGCGGCCAACCCCGTGAATTCGGCCAGTTTGGCCAGTATCTGCATCTGCGCAAGGACAGCAGCTCGGTCCATAACCCCTGCCGCTTCCGAATGTCTTAAGACGGAGTCCCCCAATGTCCGCTCCCACCCAGAACCAGACCTTTCACCTGATCCTGGCCGATATCGCCATGGCCATGGCGGTACAGACCCTGAAAGCCGGGGAAACCGCCATTGGAAACGTTTACATTCCCGGCAGCATCCGCGATTCCTGGCTGGAAAAAGACCAGGACCGGCTGATGCGCCAGCGGGTGATCGCCCTGGCCAATGCGGGCTTAAGCTCGCTGTCCACCCTGGACGCCCCAGCTTTGCTGGAGAAGGCCCAGCGCTTCGGCGTGCCCATCGACAGAGTCCAGTCGGAAGAGATCGCCCAGCATTTCGTCGATAAGCGCAACGCGGTCCTGACCTACAATCACTAAAGCTTGAGGGAGCCGAGGCTCCCCCTCATCCCTTACTTCAGGATGGACGTCGCATCGGGGCTTTCCTTGGCGATGGCTTCGATCCACAGCCGCACCCGATCCACATCGGAATCGACGCAAGGAATAAAGGATTCCGCCCGGAACACTTCCAAAGCCTCGGGATCATTAACCTCGATGAAGGCCTTGCGGATCTGTTCCTTGAAGCTGGGATCGATGCCTTCGCGGAAGGTCCACATATATTCCGGGATCGCCGGAGAATCCGCCAGGATACGCACGGCCTTGGGGTCGATCTTGCCTTCCTTCAGCAGCCGCTCATAGATGGGCTTGGATAGGCCGCCCGCCGCCACCTTGTGGTTGGCCACGGCCAGAGCCACGGCGTCATGGGCGCCCAGCACCCGCAAGGTATAGTCCCGCTCCGAAACCAGTCCGGCGGCCACCAGCATATAGCGCGGAACCCAGGTCCCCGAGGTCGAGGCCGGATCGCCAAAGGCAATCTCTTGGCCCTTCAGATCGGCAAAGCTTTTGGCCGGGCTGTCGGCAGGGACGATGATCACGGCCTGGAAGGTGGGACCGACCACTTCGTGGGAAGGCCGGGCAAATGGTTCCAAATGGGACTTTCTGCTTTGAAGAATGTACGTCACCGGTCCCAAATAGGCGATGTCCAGGCGGCCGAAGCGCAAGGCCTCGCTGGTGGCGGCGTAGTTTGCCCCCACTACCAATTCCACCGGCAGCCCCAAGCGCTTTTCCAGATAGGCCCGCAAGGGTTCGTTCAAACGCATGACCGTGGGTGCTGATTCACCGGGAAGCAGGCCAACCACAAGCTTTTCGGGGCGATTGCCATCGGCCATGGCCTGATGACCAACAGCCGTCAGCAAAAGCACGGCCAGGAGCATAAGTTTGGGCAAATTCTTCAAAGTCAGCATCGCGGACACCTCTCAGCGATTTGCTCCGCAGGGCGCGGATCGAAGAGGTACTGCAATGCCTAAGCCAGGATCGGCATCCCAGACGGCGTAGCCAACAGGGGATAAGAAACGCCTATTCGATTTCGAAATATTTACTCAGCTTGGCGATCTTGGTCAGCTTCTCGACCTGGCCGGTGACATTTTTCAGCACGATGGTTCTATTTTCCTGCACGCAGGCGTCGCGCACAATCAGCAGCATGCCCAGCGCCGAGGAATCCAGAAACTCCACCTTCGCCAGATCGAAGACCACCCGCCGGGGATTGGTTTCATTCACCCGCCCCAGGATTTCGCGGAAGCTTTTATGATCGGCATGGGTCATGCGCCCGCTGATCTGCACCGTCAGGGATAGGTCGTGGAGATTGAAACTATGCTGCATGATCGTCTCACCATTTCACTTGCGGCGTCTGGTAAACCGGGTTTTCCTGGGGCCCAACCATCCGGATCTGGCCGGCGGGTAGTGTCGGCGACAAGGCCAATCTTGTCGAGGCTTCATACATGAATTTACCGTAAAAACTCCCCGGAGCAATCAGGCATGAACGTCGTTGCGGTTTTAAGCGAGCTGTCACCATCGCTGGAACGATACTTCCACCTGATGGGATGGCAGGTCGCCCGCAACCAGATGCCCGAGCTGGATCAAGCCCCCGTCATGGTGCGCGAAAGCTTCCAACCCCAGCAGATCGAGGACTGTTTGCAAGCCCCCTGGGTCGGCGGCGTGGAAATCTGCGAAGCTCGGCAAAAGCCCTTGGGCGACTGCCTGCTGCGCCATCTGGCCGAAGGCGGCATTGCCCTGGTACTGCGCTCCGACACCGCCTATGGCAACGAGATCGCCAATCTGTTCACCGATGCCCTGAGCCATCGTCTGATCGCCGCCGACAGCGACACCACCGAGCTGGAATTCGTCCTGCACGAGATGATCTCCAACGCCCTGCTGCATGGCAATTTCGAGATCCCCAGCGGCATGGCCTGCGACGCCGAAGGACTGGAGCTGTTCGGCGAACAGGTCGAGCAGGCCCTTGAGTCAGACATGGCGGCCCGGCGGGTGCAAATCTCCGCCCTGCTGATGGATGACATGCTGGAGATCGCCGTCGAGGACGAAGGCATGGGCTATGACCGCCTGACCATCCCCGTTGATCAAGTCCGCCCCCATGGTTTGGAGCTGGTCTCGGCCATGGCCGCCGACATCCGCATCGAAGAGAAAGGCCGCCGGGCCATCGCCCGCTTTCCCTTCCGCCCAAGGCAAAGACCCAAGATCACCGTCAGCATGAGCGGAGCCACGGTGCTGGTGGTCGATGACAAGTCTTTGAACCGCGAGCTGCTGGCCGCCTTGCTCACCGCCATCGGCGTCGGGCGCATCCTGCAGGCCGGAGACGGTCTGCAGGGCCTGGAGATGGTCCGCAAGGAAAAGCCCGACCTGATCTTGCTGGATGTGATGATGCCCAAGATGGATGGCCACGAGATGTGCCGTCAGCTTCGCCACCACTACAGCCTGTCGGAACTGCCGGTCATCTTCATCACCGCCCTGGACGGCCCTGCCGACCGCTTCGCCTGTTTCGCCGCCGGCGGCACCGATGTGGTCTCCAAACCCTTCAACAATGCCGAGGTCATCGCCCGGGTCGGGGTACATCTGCAATTGGGCCTGATCATGGACAAGCTGAAGGGCTTCCAGGAACGGGTGCATGACGAATTGCAACGGGCCCGCAGCGCCCAAATGGCCCTGGCCCCCACTCCTGTTCAGATCGAACAAGTCAGCCAGCGCACCGGCCTGCAGATCGAGGGGCTGATGAAGACCTCGTCGGAATTGGGAGGCGACTTCTGGACCATCCTCAATGCCGGGCCGAACCAGCTTTGCGTCCTGATGGCCGATTTCACCGGCCATGGCACGACGGCGGCTTTCAACGTCTTTCGCCTGCATCTGCTTTTAAGCCGCCTGCCGCGCCAGCTGCCGGCTCCGGCGGCTTTGCTGGAGCATCTGAACGACGAATTGCGCCGCGTCCTCAAGCCGGGGGAGTTTGCCTCGATCTTCATCGGGCTGATCGATCTGGAGCAACAAAGCCTGACCTTCTCTGGGGCCGCCGTGCCGCCGCCGGTGCTGACGGAAGATGGCTCTGTCAGACTGCTGGAATGCGAAGGCCCACCGCTGGGAGCCTTCTCAAACCCCGAGTTCGAAGAAGAAACCGTGCCCTTCCGCCCGGGCAGCCAGTTGCTGATCTATAGCGACGCCCTGGTGGAGAGCGTCGCCGGAGACGATCTGGCCTGCCGCGAGGAAACCTTGCTGGAATGGGCCGCCGAAGAGGACCGCAAAGGCCAAACCGGCATGGCCGCCGCCATTCTGGAGCGTTTCAACGCCATCCTGCCCGGCGACCCACCCGACGATCTGACCCTGGTCAGCCTGCGCTGGCCGAATTAACAGAAAACGGCGGCAAGTTCATCCAGCAAGCGCTGCACTTCCTTCGACGGTCCTTCGATGGCGGTGACGCATTCGACGGCTCCGTCGAAATCGCCATTCTTATAGCGCTTGGCCGCCTCGATACCCAGGTGATGCACTTTCTCGTGGGGGGCGATCAAGGCCCGGAAGGCGGGATGGTTCTTCATTTCCTGGTCGCTGACGGCGTCATACCATTTGCCCAACCGGCAATTATGATGGTTGGCCAGCTCGTTGGGATCGATCTGGGTCTTTTCCGCCAGCATTTCCGCCAAGCGGCGACGCCAGATCATATGGTCAGACTTGGCCAGATGAATAACGGCGTTCTTCATCTGCACTTGCGTAAGCTCGGTCAGCATCTCGGTCAGATTGGCGCTGGCGCGACCAGAAATATCGATGACATTGGTGATGGCAATGGTGTCATCGACCGAGCGGTTGGCCGCCGCTTCCAGATTACTGGAAATCTCCTTGGCGGCTTCGCGCTGTTGCCCCAGGTGGTCGGCGATTTCCTGCATCAAGGTGGTGACGTCGCGGATTTCGCGGCTGACGGTCTGCATCTTTTCCACCGACTGCAGAACCACCTGCTCGCCATTATTGACGATCTCGGCACCCTTGCTCATGCCGGTCAGGATGGCGTCGGTCTCGCTGCGCAGGCTGTCGATGCGGCTGCGGATTTCGCGGGTGGCGGTGGCGGTCTGGTTGGCCAGATTCTTCACCTCGGTGGCGACCACGGCGAAGCCTTTGCCGAATTCGCCGGCCCTTGCCGCCTCGATGGTGGCGTTCAGGGCCAGGATGTTGGTCTGGCCGGCGATCTGCTCGATCTGCTTGACGCTGGCGCCGATCTGCTGCGAAGCCTCGGTCAGGCGGGTGACGCGCTCGCTGGCGTCATTGACGGTGCCGACGATGGCCCGCATGGTCGAGACCACGCCCTCGGTGCTGCGAGCCCCATCATCGGAAACTTCCTGCACGGCGCGGGCATTCGAAGCGGCCAGTTCCGAGGTGCGGCTGATGGCCTGGACCGTCGCCACCAGTTCCTCGGTCGAGGCAGAGATGCTGGACATGCGCTGGCTCATCTCGCGGATGCTGCGCAGAGCATTGACCGCCTGGGTCACCGAATCATTCAGATGGACCGACATCCCCACGGATTTGACCAGCAACGAGGAAGATCGTCCCTCCAGCTTCCCGGCCAGTTGCCGAAGCTTATCGGCCAAAGGCCCAGCGCTGTCCGGCAAGGAAAGATAGGCCCCAGCGAGAAGCTGATCGACCATGCCGTTAAAGCTATCCAGATCAATATTTTCCCCGCTCACCGTGCATCTCCCTGAAATTTATGGGGCATCATATCACAGTGAATGGTAGTGAATAGGGGGAGGTTCATGACGGAACCGCCTAATCTGCTGACGCCCCCACGGACAGAGGCTAGACTGCCCCTATGGCTCGTCCCATGTTCCCTTTGCTGCTTGTCCTGGCGGCCATGCTCTTGCTGGCCGTCGCCCCCGCCGGCGCCTTTGCCTCGGAGGATATCCGTGTCGGCGTGCTGGCCTATCGCGGCGCCGAGCGGGTAGGGGACAGTTGGACCAGCAGCTTCGAGCATCTCAACAAGACTTTGGCGCCGCTGCATTTTCAGATGGTGCCCGGCGATCTGTCGTTCCTGGATGAAGAAGTGGCGGCGGGACGGCTTGACTTCATCATCACCAACCCCGGCCATTACATCGAGTTGGAGACCCGCTTCGGAGCTTCGCGCATCGCCACCGTCGAGACCATTGGCGGCCCGCCCCCGGCGGCGGCCATGGGGGCGACCCTGTTTGTACGGGCCGAACGCTCCGACATCCGCGACATCAAGAATCTGCGCGGCAAGACCCTGGCGGCGGCAAGCCAGGACAGCTTTAGCTTCCGCCAAGCCTGGCGCGAAATGGCGGAGCTGGGTATCGATCCCTTTTCCGCCCCGACCCACCTCAGCTTCCTGGGCTTTCCTGCCGACACCGTGGTCGAGGCCGTGCGCAAAGGCGAGGCCGACGCCGGGGTGGTCCGAGGCTGCCTGATCGAGGCCATGGCCGCCGAAGGCAATGTCCAAGCCGGCGAGTTCCGCGTGCTGGGGGCCCAGACATTGCCCTCGCCCGGCTGTCAGATCTCCACCCGGCTCTATCCCGACTGGCCCTTCGCCAAGCTGACCCACACGCCGGAGGCCCTGGCCAAGCGGGTGGCCCAGGCGCTGCTCTCCATGTCAGCGGGAGCCGACGGCCAAAGCTGGACCGTGCCGGTGGATTATCAGTCGGTCCATGATCTTTACCGCGTCCTGAAGCTTGGTCCTTATCAGTCGCTGGGGCATCACAGTCTCTGGACTCTGTTCTGGGAATACCGCCATTGGCTGACGGCCCTGGGGCTGGCCTTCCTTTGGTGGGTCCTGCATGTTCTGCGGGTTCAGGTGCTGGTGCGGCGCCGCACCGAGGAGTTACGCGCCGCCAACGAAGCCGCCCGCCTGCATCGTGAAGAGTTGGAGCATGCCGGACGCCTGTCCCTGGTAGGCGAGATGGCCAGCGGCCTGGCCCACGAGATCAACCAGCCCCTGGCCGCTATCGCCAATTATGCCACCGGCTGCCTGCATCGGCTGGAAGCCCAAGGCGAGGCGGACCAGATCGCCCACGGCCTGCGACAGATTGCCGCCCAGGCCCAGCGCGGCGGCGACATCGTGCGGCGCATGCGCGACTTCGTGCGCAAAAGGCCTGCGGCCCTGCGGCCCGTCCAGATGGAACAGATCATCGAGGACAGTCTGGTCCTGTTCGCCCCCATCGCCCGGCGCAAACAGGTGACGCTGCGCCTCGTCCCCTACCCGCCTTTGCCCCTGGTCCAAGCCGACCCGGTGCAGTTGGAAGAAGTGCTGCTGAACCTTCTGCAAAACGCCGTTGATGCGGTGGAAGGCCAACCCCGGCGCGAGGTTGCGCTCTCGGCCAGCCTCGGCCCCGACAGCGTCACCCTGAGCGTCAGCGACAGCGGCCCCGGCCTTGACGCCGACAGCATCCAGCGCCTGTTCGAACCCTTCTTCACCACCAAAGTCGAGGGTCTCGGCTTAGGCTTGTCTTTGTGCCACAGCATCGTGGAAACTCATGGAGGACGTCTGTGGGCGGAAAACGCTCCTAATGGAGGCGCCGCCTTTCATGTCCTGTTGCCCATAGCCTGAGGACCCTGTCGATGCCTGACTCCGCCCCTCTTGTCCTGGTGGTCGACGACGACCCGGCCATGCGGGACTCCATCGCCTTTCTGGTCACCTCGGTGGGCTATGACTGCCGCAGCTTCACTTCGGCCGAAGAATTCCTAAGGAATTGGCAAGACGACCGCCCGGCCTGCCTGCTGGTGGATATCCGCATGTCGGGCATGAGCGGCCTGGACCTGCAAAACCGTCTGGCCGAGGCCAAGAGCAGCCTGGGGGTGGTCTTCGTCACCGGCCATGGCGATGTTCCCATGGCGGTGCGGGCCATGCGCGGCGGGGCCATCGATTTTCTGCAAAAGCCCTTCAACGATCAGCTCCTGCTGGACCGTATCCGCGAGGCCATTGATGTCTCGATCGCAACCCGCAAGGTGGCGGCGGAACGTTCATCCATCGAAGCCCGGCTGGCCCGCCTGACCGGCCGCGAGCGGGAGGTGCTGGATCTGGTGGTGGCCGGCAAAGCCAATAAGCAGATCGCCGCCGAACTGGATATCTCCATCAAGACCGTCGAGGTCCATCGCCATAATGTGATGGAGAAGATGGAAGCCGCCTCGGTGGCGGAGTTGGCGAGACTGATCTAGGGGTTAACCCCTAACCCGTCCCGGCTCATCCCCAATACCCGCAATCTATCCCTGGCGATAGGCTGCCCGGATGAAATGTCTGGTGCTGGAGCGGGATATGACCCCCATCAAATGGCTATGCCTTGGCCTGATCCTGACGGCGACGCCGTCACAGGCGCAGGAGATTTTCCCTGCCGAACAGATCGAGCAGGGGCATGCCCTGGCGCTGGCCGGCGATTGCGTGGCCTGTCACTCGATCCCGGGCGGCAAGGCCTTCGCTGGCGGGCTGGGCATCGACACCCCTATCGGGCGCATCTATTCCACCAACATCACCCCGGACCTCAAGAACGGCATTGGCGCATACAGCTTCGAGGAGTTCGA
>Ga0302190_10001689_pt1 | contig 14655 bp, 13 predicted proteins | sample II_Bog_E2_3_FD_198784 | JGI IMG/M metagenome (GOLD analysis project Ga0302190, IMG submission 198784) | Peat permafrost microbial communities from Stordalen Mire near Abisko, Sweden - II_Bog_E2_3 | ecosystem: Environmental > Terrestrial > Soil > Wetlands > Peat | place: Sweden: Abisko... | reverse complement strand
TTTGCGCCGCAACCCGAAGGGACGGGGCCAGTTTTCCCCATTTCGGCGTCGCTCCTCGCTTCAGTAACCGGTTACAGCGCACTCGTCACTCCTTGAACTGAGAAAAACTGGTTCCCGTCGCCACCACTCAGGGAGCGTGAACAGGCCCTAATTGGTTGCTCACGCGTCTTTCCATGCAGGGGTATCGATTTTGGTTCCTCTTTGCCGCGGATTCCGATTGACGGCAGGCGCAGAAGCGTGAAGACTGGCTTCAGGTCGGCTGCTTTTTTCTCCCAATCCGCCGCCCGGGCAAGTGCTCTACTGCTGAACCCAATTTGGCTGCGGCGCCTGCGAAGGCCGCAACTCTGTCGCACATCCTCACCGGAGGGCAAGATGACAGCTGAGTTGCAGTTTCTGGAAGCATGGATCCCCGAGAAAATGGAACCAGGTACGGTCTTTCTGTTGCAGGGGCCGAATTCGCTTGGGCAAAACAGCAATCCTTTTGTAGCCGTGCTTTCCTGCCCTGGTTGCGGGACAGTGGGGTTGATAACCCGACGCCAGTTGCATGGTTTTGAGACCATGATCTGTGGGGGAGACAGTTGCTCGGCCGAATATGGATTTGACGGCGATAGCATCCGCTATCGGCCAGCGCAATAGAGCGCTGGCGTGGGCATATTCGAGGACGACGAGAGCCTGAAAATATCGGGCAGAACTGATAGTGCGCGGAAGTTTCCAGTTACGATAGGGGAAGGCAGAATCGCCTCCACACCAATGCCCGGATGGCGAAATCGGCAGACGCAGCGGACTTAAAATCGTCTAGGTCACAATCTAAGCATCTTGTAAATTATTGAAAATAAATATACTTGACCGATATTCACGCCAAGCGCTATCCTTACACAACCCTTCCACATTTTCGCAGTTTTGGGAGGGTCAGAAGGTGGGCCACGCATGTCCGAACATCACACCATCCTCGGGGGCAAAGTTCATGTCTACAGGCGTCCGAACAGTTCTAGCTGGCAATGCGCCAGCTATCTAGCGGGAAAGAATCGACGCACAACCACCAAAGAAGACAGCCTCTCGAAGGCAAAGGAAGTCGCAGAAGACTGGTATTTGCAGTTGCGCGGCAAGCTCCGCGACGGTGAGCTGAAAAGCGGGAAACTGTTCCGCGAAGCGGGTAAGTTGTACCTGCGCGAATTCGACATCATCACGCAGGGAGAACGGAGCCCGACCTATGCGCGCGGACAACACGCGCGTACGGACGGCCACCTGATCCCCTTCTTCGGCAACATGGTGCTTCCTGAAATAACCTCTGGCAAGGTCAACGAGTATCGTATCCGTCGGCTCGAAGAGAGCAAGGCTCTACGCGGCAAGCCACTGGCGCACAATACCATGCACCAGGAAATCGTGACTCTGCGCCAGATATTCAAGACAGCTCTGCGGCATGGATGGATCGATCATCTGCCGGATTTGTCAGAGCCGTATCGCTCGTCGCCGAAGATTTCCCATAGAGCATGGTTCTCACCGGAAGAGTACAAGCAGCTTTACGAGGCGACGCGAAAACGCGCCCTTGATCCCAAGCAGCCCCGCTTCCGTTGGGAAGCGGAGCAACTTCACGATTACGTTCTATTCGCAACCAATACCGGCCTCCGCCCGGATGAGGCAATGCGCCTTCAGTTTCGGGATGTCGTGGTGGTAGAAGACGAGGGCAGCGGACAAACCATCCTTGAGATCGAAGTACGTGGAAAACGCGGTGTTGGCTATTGCAAGAGCACTGCGGGAGCGGTGCATCCATTTGAACGGCTGAAAGCCCGCACAAGACCAGATGGTGGGCCGGGGAGATCGGGCAGTCGCACCGCATCCATGGCGAACGGAGAGTGGCACGAGCCAGGACCTACCGATCTTCTGTTTCCGAAATGGCCTCGCGATTTATTCAACGCAATTCTTGAGGAAGAAAAGCTCCGCACCGACCGGGACGGTAGGCCGCGAACTGCCTATAGCCTGCGCCACACTTACATTTGCCTGCGCCTGCTCGAAGGGGCCGACATCTATCAGATCGCCAAGAACTGTCGGACAAGCGTGGAGATGATTGAGAAATATTATGCAGCTCACTTGAAGACTAGACTCGATGCTTCCGCAATCAACATCATGAAACCACGTCCGAAGAAAAAGGCGATTTCCAAGAAAGGCCCTGGTCGTGTGGAAGCACTGCGCTTGGCGGACGAAGCATAGACCTTCGCTCCGTGCTTTATGATGGGGCTGTGGTAAACATCACGCGGGCGTGGTGAAATCGGCAGACACAGCGGACTTAAGGAAATTGAGTGCCCGTCAGGGAAACCGGCGGAGTAGAACTGCTCAAAGTCGGGGAAACCTTGAATGGCAATCCCGAGCCAAGCCCGGAATCACTTCTGGGAAGGTGTAGAGACTAGACGGGCAGCACCTAACCTCATACGGGGAATGGTGAAGGGATAGTCCAGACCACGAAGCCGCCGTTGGCGGTGCGGCGAAAGCCGAAGTGGTATGAAAATCCGCAGACCCTAACCGGTCGTGGGGGTTCAAGTCCCCCCGCCCGCACCACCACTTCCCACAGTGGAGCCAGGATGGAACCATCCTGAAGTGTTTTGGGGCCGGAACCGGCCCGCTTTGGCCCGGCACCGGGCTAGGCATTTGAGGCGCTTACATACGAACGTATGCAGTGCTGATCGTGTTATCGCCCTCTCCTACTTGTAGCCGTTTCGACATCACCACTGATGGAATTTGCGGTGGAAACCGACAAGAACGGTAGTCAGAAGTTTGTTGCATTTTTCTGACATTGCGTTACACTAAATAAGTCAGAAGTTTGTTGCATTTTTCTGACATAAGAATAGCCCATGTCCACTCAAGCATCCAGCATTCCAGCCGCCATCCGGGACCGAACCTCCGCCTCTGTGCAGCCGCACGTCTGGACCCCGGAGGACTTCGCCGACCTTGGACCGCGCACTGCGGTCGATCAAGCCCTCCACCGGCTAGTTGCTTCCAAGAGCCTGCGACGGATTGCACGCGGCTTCTACGACATCCCCCGAGATAACCGCCTTACCGGAAAGCCTACCTATCCAAACCCGCGCGACGTGATCGACGCGCTGGCCCGGAAGGGCAAGGTTCGGTTGGTGGTCGATGGCCTTACCGCTGCCAACGACCTCGGACTCACCGACGCTGTCCCGGCGCGCATCGGCGTTCTAACCGATGGTCGCCTGCGGCCCATTACCCTCGGCAACCTCACCCTCGATTTCCAAGCCGCCGCGCCCAGCCGTCTCTACTGGGCAGGCCGTCCCGCCATGCGCTTCGTGCAGGCACTCCATTGGTTGCGCGACATGCTTCCGTCCGACGACGGAAGCCTCCACAAGCGCCTCGTTTCCATCCTCAAAGACCCCGATCATGGACAGGCCATTCAGAACGATTTGCGCAGCGGCCTGTCGGCAATGCCGGAGTGGATGCGAGTGATCGTGCGCGACCTGCTCCAGCAGGTTAGTGCTGTGGTGCCGCCGCCGACAGAGAGAGCAAAGCCCTCCAGACGCGTACCGGCACCTATCATCAAGAAGGCGAGAGGTTCGAGCAGCCGATGACCGAGGGTTTCCAAACCGTACTGGCCGCGGGCGACGAGGAGCGCCGCGATCTCTTTGTCGGTGCTGCCGACCGGCTCCGCACCAATGAGCAGAACATCGAAAAAGACTTCTGGGTTTGCTGGACGCTCGACGCGCTCTTCAACGAACTGGAGGCCGGCGGCCCACGCTTGCTCTTCAAAGGTGGAACCTCGCTATCGAAAGGCTATGGCTTGATTGAACGCTTTTCCGAAGACATCGACATCACCGTCTTTCGGGAAGACATTGGACAGCCCGCGACCTTCGAGGAACTGGAAGCTCTGAGCGGCAAGAGACGTAACGCTCGCTTGGAGGCTATCAAAGCAGCCTGTCAAGAGTACATCCAAGGCCCGATGCTGGAGCGGTTGAGCGTGCTTCTACAGCAGACCCTACAGACCGCAAACATGAATCCTAATCGGGCGCGAGTGGAACCCGATCCCGATGACCCCGACCGTCAGAGCTTGCTTCTCTGGTATCCCACTGCGACCGCAGAGGGAAATGCTTACATCCGTCGCGCCATTAAGATCGAATCGGGCGCGAAATCGGCTCTCGATCCTCATGCGCCAGTGGTTGTGAAACCGTACATTGCAGACGACCTTCCGAATCTTGATTTGGCAGTCGGCAATGTGACCACTGTCGATCCCAGCCGTACCTTCTGGGATAAGGTCATCATCCTGCACGGCCTGCGCCGGTGGTGGGATCGCCGTGGCGAATTGAAGGGAGGTGGGCAGCGCGTCTCGCGCCACTACTACGATGTCTATCGACTCTTGGCTTCGGAAATTGGTCAGAAGGCAACCGGAGATGTAGACATGGCCGAGGACTGCGTTCGTCATGCCCGGATGTTCTTTAATCGACCCGATTTTGACCTCGCCTCAGCCGTTCCCGGCAGCTTCGCCTTGACTCCTCACGATGGGATGCTCACCGAACTACGACGGGACTATGAAGCCATGTCCGGCATGATCTTCGGCCCGATCCCTAATGTAGACGCGGTGGTTGTAGCGATCGCAGAGCTGGAACATCGCCTTAATCAGGGCCATTGATTTCCATGTAAGACCTGAAACGACGAGGATCTCGGATTCTTAACGTACCCTAACCCTAGATAAAAATGATGGATGTCGCCAATTCTCAGTGACATTGAGCCCCGCAAAGCTAAACTGCGTTTGGTTGCTGGCACCGTCGCTCTGTGCCAGACTTCTTGACACTCTGGCCACCGCAAAATTAGAGTTCGCGCTTGGCGCGTCCTGCCACGGTTGTTAGAGTACGCGCTTCGTCGGCCTGGAGGACCGGCGTCTTGCCGCGCCTCTGCGAGTGCTTCGGCCAGCGTACCGCATGGGCAGCGTTCGTGGGTATGACCTGGCCGACAACCATCCAATCGAAGAACATTCGCAGAGCGGCCAGTCGCAGCTTTACCGTGGGCTTGGAATGGAGCTTGAGTTGCGTCTCGACAAATGCAGCCACATGGATCGGCTCCGCCTGAGCGAGATCCCTTATGTCGTGCTCGGCACAGAAAGCGGAGAACTGCCGGACAGCCTCACGGTAGGCTCGGCGGGTGTTGGGGTTGCGGATGTGCGAGATGAAGAAGTCGCGCAGCCGCGTCCGGGCTTCTGGCCGCGCCGTGAAGATTGAGGGCGCTGTCTGTGTTGACTTGAGGATTAGCTCAGTCTTCAACCAACCTCCAGCATAGCCTTAGCCTTGTTTCGGAACCTCTGAGGAACCACACTTGGTAGTGCTTCGATCTCCCGAATCAACGTAGCTTTGGATCTCGTATTGAGCAGTTTGCGGGCAACGGCGAGGCTGACATCTGTCACACCATACTTGGCTATGACCACACCAAGGGTCACAAGTACGCCGATGCCTCCAAGCATTCCGGCTGGGCCTCCCAGGGACGATAGCGCCACAGTGATGGCCGCAGCTCCCGTAAACCCGGATATCGCCATTGCAGCTAAGAGAACCAGTCCCGGGATGCCTGCGGCAGCAAGCAAGTCGACCATTTTGGTAAAAGTCTTTGACTTTGGCTCCATCTCATACTGCGCAAGACGCTGAACCGCCAGCTCAAGCTGCTTCCCCAATTCTTCAACTTCTGCCTGGAGCACAACGTTAGCTCTCCACAGTCGCAGAGCCCACAACAAGAGTCCCACGAACGCTAGTGCCAAGAGAATGCTCAAAATCTGATATGTCATTTTCAATACTCTCATCACGCATGATAAAGGACATTATCATCCGTGAAAAGGAAGTTGCAATTAGGTCAAAGGAAAGTTCCCTTTACCGTATCTCGGACCCGCTCCCACCGGTAATTGCGACTCCGTCGCGGGCAAACCGAAAGCTCGAAGATTTACTGTTGTGTGCCGCCAGCGCAGACATCACATGCAGCCCTCAATGAAGGAAGAACTTGGCTACCACTAAACTCAATGTCAATAGAACAATGACGACCGTCAACGACAGTACATGATTAATTTTCTTCCGTAGTTCCTGGGATTCCTTCAGTGAGGCTTGCTCCCCTCGGGTCGCTTCGCGTTTGATCAATGCTTCCAAAGCAGAAAAAGACGTTCGGAACGAGTTCTCAATACCATTCAACTTGGATGTTAGATCGCTCACTTGGTCGCCAATTGCATTAATCGTTGCTAGCTGACGCGCCAATTCTTGCGAAGTTTCCGCGCGCGCCTGCAGATGCTTTGCTGCCATATCCTTGTTGGCAACAAGGACGATTTCCCGCATATCTCCCGCTTGAAATACCAGCTTCGTGACCTCCTTCTGCAGGCCCTCAAAAGTCTGATTGGTGCGGTCAGCAAAGGCTGTCAGCGCCACGCCTGCGGACTGCAGATTACGAGCGCCGAGCGCAAAGTCCTTTTGTACCGCAGTGGCGACTTCGCTGATGGCCTGGCGGCCAGCACTGATTTGGCTGGTGGCTGCTTCAAGGCCAGCTTGGCTTGTTCCATAAGATTCTTTTGCTTCAAGAGCAGCATCTGCCATCTCCACGGCACGTTGCAGATGTGCTGCAAGCTCTCGGATGACGCCCTCTGCTTCCAGGCATTGGGCCGCTATCTGTTGATCTTCCACTTTCAGCCCTCCAAGGCTGCTACTTGATGTGAATTGAGTTGGCCTATAAGGCCGTTGCAAAGGGTAGTCAACGCTTTGTGATAAGCCAGAGATTGTCTTGAGGCACTTACCAGTACATAGCGGTGAAGCGATACGTTCGCGCACAAACCCATGTGCAGTAGACTATTTCGAGTCTCCGGCGAAATTTGCGGCAACGCGTGCAGAACTTGATCAAACTCATCTGTGGTGCTCTCCCACAAGCCCATCGTTGCGCCCAACAGGGAGCCACTGGATGCATCATCCCCTCGCAGTTGTAACCTAGACAGTGCCCTCGCGAACGAAAGCGCGGGAAGGTCGGCGGTATTTACCAGGGCATCAAAAGCCTCTACGAGAGCCTCCAGTGGAGCGTTCGCATTGCCCAGTCGCAGAAGTTCTACGATTTGACCCGCAGTGTGATGATTCTGACTGTGAGACTCAATCGAGTGCCTGAGGATGTTTCGACACGCCTGGCCGAGCCTACCCATGGAGCCCGTTGGCTTTATCACCGCGACCGCCTCACACTGCTGGTAGCAGCGGTCAAGCGCATCGAAGATGAGACCACCGGGGTCCGCGTTTCCAAACGCGTTGGAGGCAGAGGTATCGAGACAGCGCATCTGCGTAGAAAAAAGTTTATCCACGGCATTAAAGAAGTTCTCACGATAGGACAGAGCCCACCTCCATACCCGTTTCTTTCTACGCAGAGCAAGCATCTGCAGCTTGTAAATGTTAATAGTGATTTGTAGTTCTTCTCTGCCGGTCTCCAGGATTGCAGTGGCCTCGACTTCGCACGCGGCCATTTGTGCTTCCATGTCGGATTGGTCGCTTTCCATTTCCCGCCTGCGTCTGGCAGCGTAATCACGATCCCGTTCCAGCGCTTGCTGTGCGGATTCAAGCTCCTGCTTAACGTTACCGAAGAAGAAATCGAACGTGGATTCAAGAAAACCCCTTTGCCCTTGTGCCCGCCTGCGTGAGTTGATCGACTCCTGTCGATCGCGAAAGTCTCCAGCCTGCTGTTCGAGTTCCTTTTCAACGGACTTTAGCTTCGTTGTGGCCTCGCGACAGTCTTCTACCGAATGCTTGAGACGCTGCAGACGGGCCTGCACCGGCGTGGATACAAATTTTGTGGAAAGCGCTGAAAGCTGCCTCATTGTGCTCGCATTGTTCCAGTGTACAAGCGTAGCCTTAGCCCTAATTCGCTCGTTGCTAGCGCGCTCGATAGGCCTCTCAATCTCATTGCGTTCGCTTGTCACTTCGATCACTGTCTGGTACAGCTTCTGCGCAAGAGACTCGAAAGCAACACAGGCGCGCTGCTCCACGCTTTGTCGTTTGGAGTCTGCGGCCTTCAACAGGACGACGCTCTTAAGTATCGCCTCGAAACTGGACCAATTACTTTCTTCAATTAGATCTTGAAGGGAATCATGCTTTCCTTTGTAGGCTAGACGGGCCGAAACGCCGATTGCGGCTTCGGGCGGATGACCAAAGCTTCGGGCAATCCGCGTAACCGCCTCTTCTCGGCTCTCGTTTTCTTCTTCAGGATCAAACGCATCCATTCTGTTTACGACAAGGAGGTCGATCGGCTTGCCGATGTCCCTGATTGATCGCAACTCGGTTGCAGTCCCAGCCTCGGTGACCGGTGTAATCCACACCAGTGCGTCTGCGCGGTGAAGAAACGCCTGGGTGGCGCGGCCGTGCGCGCCGTGTAAAGCGCCAAGGCCTGGCGTATCCACAAAATTGACTGCTTGCAACAAGGTGTGGGGAACGCCAAGCGTAAAATGGGTAAAGTCACTGCGCAGCCTGGCCGATGAGGGGTCGTCACCTTCAAAAGCGAGTTCATGGAATCGTTCAGGGTCGAATGCGAACGTCGAGCCATCAATGGCATACGCTAGAAGACTTGGCGTTTCGGAATATTCCAAGACCACCACGGATGCATTTGCTGGAAGAACATCAGCTTTGAGTACCGGGCGTCCAAGAAGAGCGTTAAGGAGCGTAGATTTTCCTGCGTTGAAGCCGCCTACGATGGATATCTTGGGCGGCCCAGCGGCGTCCGAGCCCAGATCTCTAAGCTCATGAAAGGATTCGGATAACTGTGAGACGCCTCGCAACGCCTCAGCCGTAGCACTAAGGGCGGAGCCAAATTCTTGGAGCGATCGGTCGGTATCAGTTTTGGCCGGCGGCATCTCTATCACATTAGGTCAAGGTCAGGAATTTCGTATTCCCCGGCATGCAACAGCGGGTCTGCATGATGCATTACCGTATGGAATCCGTTGCCGGTGCTGAAGTCCGCGCTGACGGTTCTCGCATTGGCATCCTGCAATTCGTGGCCAGTGGGAGTCTCTCGCGAGTGGCCCAGATAATGATGCTCTGTGCCCGAGTAGAGATCGTGGCCGCCCTCATGGTTTGGCATCCCTTGAGCGATTAGCTTTCCGTTCCCATCTTGATAATCCTTGTCACCGAACACATTCTTCTCGGTTCGCATGACCAGGTGATGATTGGGATCATAGTAGTCATCTCCGCCGAACACATTCTTGACTGCCGCGCTCACGTCGTGGCCATCTATGGCATGTTCAATCTGACCTCCACTGTCGGTTACCTGCTCAAACGTAGTATGCTCGCTCACTTGTCAGCTCCTTTGATTCGGTGCGGATGATTCGTCGTTCTTAGCTTATCAAGCTCCTGCAGAAGAACTTCCAATTCGTTTCTTCTTTCTGCGACGGTGGTCTGTTCCGCCTGCCTTGCTTGAATCGTACCCTCGGTTTCCAAGAGATATGCACTCACAAACCTCTCAAACTGATCTTCGGCCCTGCCTGTGATCTCGCGCATCTTCTGTTCAAGCATGGCATTCAGGTCATCGCTGAAGGTTTGAACCATTCTCTCGATGTCGCCTTGTAGACGCGGTAACGCAGTGGCCTTTTCCTTCTCCAGAAAATATTTGTGGAACCCATCACGCAGCGGCGAGACAGCTATCAAGCTGACTAACGGCACAAAGAAGGGTGCGCCCGCAAGCATTAAGGCTCCTCCCACTCCGGCGGCAACACCACCGCCAACCATGCCTCCGAGCATACCCGCATGGAAGAAACCAGTCTTTTCGTTGCCTGCTCTCATATCCGAGGGGGAATCTGAGATCCGCTGCAGGTCGAGGGTTTCACGGCTCAGCCGCCGCACTTTTTGATCGAACAGCTTTGCCATTGAGGTGGCGCAGTTATCGGAAACCCGTTGCAGAAAAGCATCGACCTGTCTGGCATGGCTATCGACCCAAACCCGGAACCTAGTTCGTATGAGTTTTGTCACCTGATGCTGTATGAAGCTGTTCAAGTCCGGACCGCTGTAGGCGGCGATCTGTTCTCGAACTTCCTCAATCAGATTTTCTTCAAAGCCTGCGAGGGATTTGCGGGTCATTCCACGAAGTTCCCGCTCGCGGTCCCGGCACCACAGGACCATCCGCTGCTTGCGTTGGGTCCTTTCGGTGCTGAGCAGGTTGAGGCCCTGCATTTGCATAGAAAGCTGCTCGATCGACATGGAAGCGATCTGTCGAGCAGCAAAGAGCTCCTCTTCAAACCGGTTGAGCAACCCTGCGAAACGGTTCCGGGCGCGCTCGTGCCTGATCTCAGTGTGACGCTCCTGTAGTTTTTCGAGTCCGGCATGAACCTCCGCCAGCCCCGAGGCTCTCAACTTTTCCGTATCGCCATCCTGGAGGGCGGTCAAAGCCTCTCTGGCCGAAACGATACAAACCTCACCGGAGTGGCCGGGAAGGGATGCTCTGATCCTGTTTGAAAGCCTGAGGCGAAATGATTCGCGCTCGTCTTCGTCCAAAATGTCACCGAAGTTTGCGATGAACAGGATGCGGGCGACTCCGCTTTCGAGCACAGCAGAGGTTAGGAATTCGACCTCGGAGCGAGTCAAAGCGTTTGTACAACTTAGAACGAACACAGCTACGTCGGCACGTGGAAGATAACGAGTGGTCACGTCCACTCGTTGACGGTTCATGTCGTCCACTCCCGGAGTATCAACAAAGACGACGCCTTCGCTCAAGACAGAGTTGGCGACGATCACTTCGACATATTGGAGGTTGTCGTCTTTGAAGTCGGGTCCAATTAGGTCTTTGAGAGAGCTGCCGTCAAAGACGGCTTCCTCAACTTCCTGGTTATTCCGATGAAACAGGAGCCTGCTTCTAACGCCCGACCGGACGATATTGATCGTAGCTGTTGTGGGTGTGACATCCATCGGTAGTATTGGCAATCCGATGAGCGCATTGACCAGGGTGCTCTTGCCGCGGTTGAACTCACCCAGGAACACTATGGTGAACAGCCCCAGCGCGACATCTTCCACCAAGCTCCGCAGGTCGGTCAGAATGTCGGAAGTGCCGAAAGATGAAGCCAGGGCGTCGAGTTGCTCCATGCTGGCGACGAGGTCCCCTTCATACATTGCCAAATTGTCCACTCGCGCTCCATCTGCTTAGCCGCAGCAGTTCATTCTCCGATACTTTCAGATCGGCTGCGAGTTTTGCTATTCGCGTTCGTTGCTCAAGCCGACTAATTTCGCTTTCGGAGGCCTGATGAAGCAATGTTTCCATGTTCGCCTCCAGGTCTCTTATGCGAGAGTTGGTCTCATCTGCTAACTTTGCGGCCAGCTCATTCGCCAACTTTGCCCATCGCTGATCAAAGGCTCTTAGCGATGCTCGCCCCTGCTCGGTATGCGCAGTTCTTACGTCGTTCTCAATACTTGTGAGTGTTTTGCTTCGAGCCGACTCTCTGAATCCCTTGAAAATTGTGCCTATGAACGGCAACGCGAAAGGAATGAGAAAAAAGAAGGGGAGTGCAATAAACCCCAGAACTCCAAACCCTGCCAAGCCTCCGCCCACCTTCAATGCCGCAACGAACTGTTCGCCAGCTTCGGCGTCTCCGAAGCCTTCCAGACTCTTGCGGTGGACGTCAGAGTCGCTAAAGAGATTTGAAAAGACAGCCTCTGTTGCGGTCTTTATAGTCTCTTCGGCACGGCCGTATTCTTCTTCGATAGCAGATTGGGACAGCTTGTTGAGTGACTCGCGCAAGTGAGTCTCCTTCGGGGCGACTGCACGCTCAATCGCGGTCGCCAAAGCAGATTTCTCCAGATCACCAGCATAGTTCCTTACCGCTAGTGCGGCGGCCTCCGCGATTTCCTCCAACTGTCTCCGCAACTCCTTAGTCAGCTTCGGAATTCGATCCTCCATCCCAGCGCGAAACTGGTTGATGGCGTAGTCTCTCTGCTCCTGAAGTTGATAGATTTCGGGATGGAGGGCGGTGATCTTTTTCTGTAAGTCGGCGTAGGCGAGATCCTGACCGCTAAAGATAACGGGGAGCACCTCTTCCTTCAGCGAACGGCACGCTCTAAGCGTACCGAAAACAGGTTTCCGCAACTTAATCGGAGTACGCTCCTCAACCAGGAACGTTGCCAGCTCGCGCTCTAGGGTGGGCAGGCCGGTACGTTCAAGCACGTCAGGAGCAACCGGTGCTTTTGTTCGGCGTAACCGCAGAGCCTCTTTCGAAGCGAGAAGGAACACCCTGGGTCTGTCGATAACAGAGCGCAATTGCGCCTCAACGTAGTGCAGGACACGTTCGCGGTCAAGGTCTGTCGAAAGCAGGTCGGCGAAGTTAAGGGCGAAGAAGATGCGCTGTACGTCTGTCTTGAGAATGCGATCTCTCAGGAAAGCAATCTCACTCTCGCCGATCGCGTCGAGGGCACTCAGCATAAACAGGATCGCGTCTGCCCTTGGGATGAAATCGTAGGTGATTTGCTCGCGTGCCGCGTTGATATCGTTGGTACCAGGTGTATCTACAATTTGCACCCCACTTTGGCACAATGCCGCTGGGTACCCAATCTCTGCCGATTCGATCTTAAGAAACTCGTCGAGTTCCAGGGCTCTTTGCCTGAGTGCCTCCTCGTCCGTTGGATCTGGCTCGGCTGGAGCAACGATGTTAAAGAACTGCTCCGCAGAAATGCTCTGTTTGTGACCGCTTCTATAGTGCAACGCATAGCCTGGCAAATCTTCGTAGCGAATACGCGTGAGGATCGCGGTCACAGGATGTATGCCGGCCGGGAGAACCCTATCTCCAAGAAGTGCGTTGATAAACGTAGACTTTCCCCGGCTGAACTCTCCGACAACTACAATCCTGAACTGCTCTTCGTTGAGTTCCCGTAGGGCTACGGAACATAGATCAGCGGCTGCAGCGGCTCCCAAGCTCTCAGCAATGTGCAGAATCGATTCGATTTCCTGCTCAGCCCGGGATTTCAGTTTGGCGGCTAGTCTAAGATCGAATGTCATGGCCGCAGTCTGGGTCACCATTGCTCCTAAACCTTCTAATTCCAGCGTTTTACAACGCTGAATCTATCTCAGTACAATGCTTTCGGAACTTCTACTTTAGCATGACCAGTCCCTCTGTGCCAACATCAGTGAGACAGGTTGCCCCTCAACAATTACTGTAGGGCGGGGAAAGAAATCTCACCTTGATGAGCACAAGCAAGATCAGTACTTCTTCCGCTGCGTTGGCAGCTTCGGAGCGTAGCGGAGAAGCTGCCAACGCAGCGGGCACCGTGGCACCAGGCCCCCGCCCACCGGTTCCCGATTCCGAAGTCATCGCCCGGCCCAGCCGGCGGCGGTTCACCGCCGAGTATAAGCGTTCGATCATCGACCAGGCCGATGCTGCTCAAGATGCCGGGGCTGTGGGTCTTCTGCTGCGGCGGGAGGGGCTTTACTCCTCGCATCTGGCCACCTGGAGGCGGCAGCGGCAGCAGGGTGGCATCGACGCCCTTACGCCCAAGAAGCGTGGGCCCAAGGTGGTGGTCAGCCCCTTGGTCAAGCAGAACCGCGATCTGCAAGCTGACGTTGCCCGCCTGACTAAGAAGCTGAAGAATGCCGAGCTGATCATCGAAGTCCAAAAAAAAGTGGCTGCGCTGTTGGGCAACCCGATTCCCAACATCCAGATCGACGAGGAGAACTCATGAGCGCCGCCTTGGAACTGGGCAACAGCGTAGGCAAAGCGGTTGCCTGTCGCGCCCTCGGTGTGCCGCGCGCCACGCTCTATCGGCGCATGCTGCCTGCCACTCTGCGCCGGGTCCGTCCTACGCCAGCGCGGGCTTTATGTGCGGCTGAACGGCAGGTTGTGCTCGACCATCTGCACTCCGAGCGCTTCTCGGACAAGGCTCCGGCAGAGGTCTACGGCTCTTTGATCGATGAAGGCACTTATCTCTGCTCGATCCGCACCATGCATCGCATCCTGGCGGAAAACGGGGAGTTGAAGGAACGCCGCAACCAGCTGCGACATCCGCAGTACCAGAAGCCGGAACTGCTGGCCACCGGGCCCAATCAAGTGTGGTCGTGGGATATAACGAAGTTACTCGGCCCGGCCAAGTGGACTTACTTTCACTTATACGTCATTCTGGACATCTTCAGCCGCTACGTGGTGGGTTGGATGGTGGCTCCGCGCGAAACCGCCGAGTTGGCCAAGCGTCTGATCGCCGATACCTGCGCCAAACAAGGCATCGAGCCGGGAACTCTCACCATCCACGCCGACCGTGGAACCTCGATGACCTCGAAACCGGTGGCCCTGCTGATGGCTGATCTGGGCGTGACCAAGACTCATAGCCGGCCCCATGTCTCGGACGATAATCCGTACTCGGAGAGCCAGTTCAAAACCCTCAAGTACAGGCCCGAGTTTCCAGATCGTTTCGGATCCATCGAACACTCGCGGGATTTTGGCCAGACGTTCTTTGCCTGGTACAACCATGAGCATCATCACAGCGGAATCGCCTTGCTGACGCCGGAGATGCTGCATTACGGCATGGCCGGGCAGGTCATCGAACAGAGGCAGCAGGTTCTCGACGCGGCCTATGCTCGCAACCCCGAACGCTTCCCACATGCTCGACCAAAGCATCCGCCCCAGCCCACCGCGGTCTGGATCAACCCGCCAAATACCAATACCGGCGACAGAAGAGAATAGACACTAAACTCTCT
>Ga0302190_10001687_pt1 | contig 14662 bp, 10 predicted proteins | sample II_Bog_E2_3_FD_198784 | JGI IMG/M metagenome (GOLD analysis project Ga0302190, IMG submission 198784) | Peat permafrost microbial communities from Stordalen Mire near Abisko, Sweden - II_Bog_E2_3 | ecosystem: Environmental > Terrestrial > Soil > Wetlands > Peat | place: Sweden: Abisko... | reverse complement strand
TTGGTCAATCGAGTAACGTTCACTCTTCCAAGTCTCTTAAAATGCTCGGCCTTGGGACCGCGCCGGCCCTCGCGGAACTCTTCAACTCAATCGGTCGCCGCAACCATGAATCCGCGACCAATGAGTTTGCGCATCATGGCCAGGCATTCACGCCGGACGGTTTCCAATGGCGCATCTGTCACGGCCGCAAATGCCTGGATCGCTTCGTCGGCGGTGCGGGTGCCATCGCAGGTCGCCAGAAATTCCGCCACCAGCGGTTGCAGGCTCAGGTAAAAGGGAAAGCCGCTGATGAGCCGCAGCGTGACCGATTCCGCTGCCCATCGGCCTCCGGACTGCGCGCAGATCTGCTCCAGCCTAGCATGGGCGGAAAGCTTGGGCCGGATGGCCAGCAGACTCTCGTCATCCTGCATCTCGGACAACAGATCCTGGGCCGCGAAAGTGGAAAGAATCAGATCGCCAAGATCGCCATTCGGCGTCTTGGGCACCTCTTCAATGCGCACCCAGTTGGCTCTGTTGCGGCGGCGCATGACCACCAGGCCGTCGTGGATGGCCTCTACACCGCGCTCGCGGTAATAGGTCATATATCCGTCATACAGTTTGGCATCGTCTTCCCGGTTCAGGGAGGTCTCGCGAATTCGATGCTGCGCGTATTCCGTTGGGTCCTGGGTTAGCCCTTTCATGACCCACGCATCGCAGCCCGAGCCTTCCAGCCACTCCGCGATCCGCTCTTCCCACGGCTGCCCGGCGACCTGCGCCCATTCGCAGAGCATCTGCATGTAGCCGTCCTCGTTGAGGTGTGCGGGCGCCTCTTTCACCAACAGGCGGCAAAGCCCATCCAGTTCCATCGGGTTGTCACAGAACAGGTAGCCGTGCTGGGGCGTAATGAAGAAGGGGGGATTGGAGAGAATCAGGTCGAAGCGGCGATTCGATACCGGCGCGAAGCCATCGCCACCCAGCACTTCGATGTTCTCCACTCCATTGAGCCGCGCATTGAACAACGCGAAGGCCACGGCTCTTTCGTTCAGGTCGATGGCCACCACGGTGTCGCTGTACTTGGCCGCGCCCAGGCTGAGAATGCCGCTGCCGGTGCCCAGATCCAGAGTGGCGCGCGAGTGTCGCCGGACGGCAAACCGGGCCAGGAATTTGCTGGTGGGGTTGGGCCAGAGCACCATCTCCGACTCCGTCCGCTCGATGGCCACCGGATGATCGGCGGCAACCAGAAAGCCGTCAATCGGAAGCAGCATGGCCCCCGCGGTCAACAGCCCCTGGTTTGCCTTGAGCAAATTGCACTTCAGCAGCAGGGAGAGGAAGTCGCTGGAAACCAGGTCCGCAACCGCAGCTTCTGCCTGCGGGTAGCCCAGCCAGAACCACCGCAGCAGTGCGTTCAGGAGCGTGGGATCGGAGGTGCGATCCAAAAGCCGCGGCTCGTTGCGCAACTCGCGGGACAGTAATTCTGCTGCGCCAAGGTGCTTGCGAATGTTTGCTTCCGTGTAGCCCGCTTCCTCAAAGAATGCCAGAAGCCGACCGGACTCCACTCTGGACAAGGGCTCTAACATAAGGACTCCACCTTACCATCGCTAACAGGCTGAGCAGAATATGTTTTTTGCAATATTCTTCCTGGTGCCCGCTCCTCCTTCTTGACCTGTACTGAGTCCCGCCTGCTCAAGCCACCTCGTTGGCCAATTCAATCTGCGGCCGGGCGCTCCGGCGGCGCCTCTGTCATAGGCGCCTCAACCATATTGATAGCGATAGCGCCCGGAATCCTCCTGAACAGGATCATTCTTGCCCCCGTAAGTGATTCATTACTGGCTGCTTATTCGCCCAAGAGCCAAAATTATGCAGAAGATTTATGTTGTTCGTTTCATTAGACTTCCCCTCGAGTATCCACCAAAGCATCGGTGGCTCGCCTTCTTCCAGGGCAGCGCCCTGCCTGCGAAACTCAGGCCGCGCCGCCGCCACTCGTGGACAGGAAGTTCCGCAGGCCGAGACCGAAGGACGTGACCCGTCTCGCCGTCAAGGACGTGACCGAATCAGGTCTGTGCCCCTTCAGAATCTCTTCCGATTTGTCTTGACCGGCCACGGTGCGTGTGGTATCAACATGAACGAACCGAAAAGGAACGGCACCTGCAAGATGTGTGCTCCCGACGTTTCGGTCTCATTCCCCTTGGGTAGGCATTGTTCTGAATTCACTTTGATCGTGGATGGAAGCACTCGTGCTTCCTGCTAACACTCGTTCGTCCGAAATACTCAGGTCAAATGCTCGTTCGTCGTTGATCGCCATCTATCAAAGGAAGGAAATATGGCTAGGCAAAGCGCACAGCATAAGTTGGACCGGGTGCGTCCTCCCCGGGTGCAGATCACCTATGACGTTGAAGTGGGCGGCGCCATCGAGATCAAGGAACTGCCCTTTGTGGTCGGAGTCCTCGGAGATTTCACAGGTAACCCGGAACAGCCGCTTCCCAAGCTCAAGGATCGCAAGTTTGTCGAGGTGAACCCCGAAAACTTCGACTCGGTCCTGGAGGGAATGAAGCCGCATCTCTCCTTCGCTGTCGAAAACAAATTGAGCGACGAACCGGATGCGCCGCAGCTGAAAGTCGACCTCAAATTTCGCAAGATGGACGATTTTGAGCCGGCGAACGTTGCCAAGCAGGTCAAGCCTCTCAAGCAATTGCTCGATCTGCGTACGCGGCTGTCCGACCTTCGCGGGTCATTGCAGGGCAACGACAAGTTGGAAGAGTTGCTGCTGGAAGCGGTCGGCAATACCGAGAAGCTGGACAAACTGAAGGGTGAAATCGGCGCCAGCGAAGGAGATTCCAATGCCTGACGCAGTCGCGAATCAACAGACCCAGGCAGCTGCCGTCGAAGCCCAGGAAGCCAGCCTACTCGATCAGATAGTGGAGCAGGGCCGGTTCGGCGTGGAAGCTGCGTCCCGTGAGCGCGGCAGAGACCTGGTCAAGGAGTTTGTCGCGCAAGTGCTGGACGGCTCAATGACCGTGGCCAAAGACGCGGAAATGATGATCAACGCGCGCATTGCGCAAATCGATCACCTCCTCTCACTGCAGTTGAATGAAATCCTTCACCATCCCCAGTTCCAAAAGCTCGAAGGCTCCTGGCGCGGGCTCGCCTATCTCCTGGACAACAGCGAGACCGGCCTAGGCCTCAAGATCCGGGTCATGAACGTGACCAAGAAGGAGCTGCTGCGCGATATTGAGAAGGCGCCCGAGTTCGATCAGAGCGCTCTCTTCAAGAAGGTTTATGAAGAGGAGTATGGCGTCTTCGGCGGCGCTCCTTTCGGCGCGCTGATCGGCGATTACGAATTCGGCAAGCACCCCGAGGATATGGCGCTGCTGGAGGGCATCTCGCATGTTGCGGCCCAGGCGCACGCGCCGTTCGTAAGCGCCGCGGCGCCCGACCTGCTCAACCTGGAGAGCTACCAGCAACTGGACGCCCCCCGCGACCTGGCGAAGATATTCGACAGCACGGAATACGCCAAGTGGAAGTCCTTCCGCCAGAGCGAGGACTCCCGCTATGTCGCTCTCACCCTGCCCCGCACCCTTGCCCGCCTTCCCTATGGCGCGGATACAAAACCCATCGATGAGTTCATGTACGAGGAACACGTGGACGGCACCGACCACTCCAAGTACTTGTGGATGAACGCCGCCTACTCGCTCGGTACAAAGATGACCCAGTCCTTCTCGCTCTACGGCATGTGTGTTGCCATGCGCGGCGCGGAGGGAGGCGGCCTGGTTGAGGGGCTCCCGACGCACAACTTTGCCACCGATGAAGGCGATATCGCCATGAAATGCCCCACCGAGGTGCCGATTACCGACCGCCGCGAGAAAGAGCTCGCCGACCTCGGCTTCGTACCCCTGGTGCATTGCAAGGGAACCGACTACGCCGCGTTCTTCAGCGTGCAAAGCTGCCAGAAGCCGAAGACCTGGGACACAGACGCCGCCAATGCAAATGCGCGCCTGTCTACCCAGCTTCCATACATCATGGCAGTTTCCCGGTTTGCGCACTATCTCAAGGCGATGATGCGCGACAAGATCGGCAGCTTCATGTCGCGTGAACAGGCAGACGTCTTTCTGAATCGCTGGATCACAAGGTATGTGACTCCGGATGACTCCGCCTCTGCTGCGACCAAGGCTGAGCGCCCGCTGCGCGAGGCACGCATCGACGTCACCGAGATTGCCGGCAAGCCCGGTTGCTACCGCGCCGTGGCTTTCCTCCGTCCCCACTTCCAACTGGATGAACTCACGGTTTCGCTGCGGTTGGTGGCTGATCTTCCGGCCCCGGCCAAATAGCAATCTGCAACGGCTTGTGGGCCCAGGGGCCGTATGACCATGGGTCCAAAATCAATTGACTTTTCAACATCGGATAACTAGGGAGATAGACAATGGCAGTCAATGCGTACCTGATCATTGATGGGCGCCCCGGACCGAGCACTAGCAAGAAAGATGCCATCGACATCCTTTCCTTCAGCTTTGGCGCCAGCAATACCGCGGTGATCGGCACAGGTTCGTCGGGCGGCGAAGCCCGCGCGGGCCGCGCCAACCTTGGTGACGTCACAATCATGAAGGTCCTCGACAAGACCTCTCCGCTCCTCTTCGATGATTGCTGCACCGGCAACTACCTGAAGAAGGTAGATATCATCTACGACAAGCCGATGGGTGACCAGCAGGAGGATTACTTCAAACTTCACATGGAGGACGCGCTAATCACCTCAATCCAGCTCTCCGGCTCCTCTGAAAACCCAGTGGAGTCAATCAGCTTTGCCTTCAGCAAGATCAAGGTAAGTTACAATCCCGAAGAAGGTGGCGCCCTGAAGGGGTTCATTGACAAGGGCTTCGACGTTCTGAAGTTGAAACCGTGGTAACTCGCGGGTAGGTAAGTGGAGACACGGTGCAAGTAACCGCCAAGGACCTGTTCGCGGCTGGAAGGGTGCGCGAGGCGGAGAAGGTGCTCACGGCTTATCTGCGTGAACACCCCTCCGACACGGCTCAGCGCACCTTTCTGTTTGAGCTGCTTTGCTTCTCGGGCGAATATGCTCGCGCTGAAAAGCAGTTAGCTGTGCTTGCCGCCGGTAGCGTCGATTCAGAAACCGGCGCGATCGTCTATTATGCCGCGCTTCACGCGGAGAAGACGCGGCACGAGCTATTCGAGAAGCTGGCTTTTCCGTCGGACCGCGTGTCGTCGCCGGCGGGCAAGCTCAACGGGAAAGCCTTCACCCATCTCCTCGACGCAGATCCGGATATCGGCGCCCGGCTCGAGGTATTCGCGGCTGGGTCTTATCTCTGGATTCCTTTCAAACATGTGGCCTCCATCGAAATGGGGCCGCCCAAAAAGCTTAGGGACACGCTTTGGGTTCCCGCGATGGTCAAAACTGCACCCTCGTTCAAGGGAATGGACCTGGGAGAGGTACTTATCCCGGCAATCTATCCGTTCCCCTGGAAGCATCCAAACGAGGCGGTCTGGCTAGGCAGAATCACCGACTGGGCTCTGGACCAAGAGGGCAGGGAACATCCATCCGGTCAAAAGACTCTCCTCGTTGATGGGGAGGAGATGCCCTTCCTCGCAGTTCGATCGATCGAATTTGCCCAAGCCGCAGGTGGGTCCACCAAGCAGCAAAGCTGATTCCTGGACCGGGGGCTCAATTCCTATGCCACTTCGCGAAGATATCCTCACTCCCATTGCCGGCGAAAACCCGAGCGGTATCGATCTGCGCTACGACACCCATCTGCTGATCCACGACAAGATCAAGGAAGCTCGGCGCCAAGACGATAACCTGGCTCAGGGAGACTGGCAGAGCGAGCGCAAGACGGCCAACTTCTCTCTTGTCGTGAAACTTGCGCAGGATGCAATTGCCACCGTCTCCAAGGATCTTCAACTGGCCGCGTGGCTCACCGAAGGGCTCGTCCAAACCGAGCACTTCGCCGGTTTGCACCAGGGCATCGGCTTGTGTTTGAGCCTGTTGACCCAATTCTGGGATACGGTTTATCCGGTCATTGAGGACGGAGACCGCGGGCTTCGCGCCAGGCCGATCGCATGGGTAGGCTCCATGTTGGACTTGCCGGTGCGTTCCGTACCGATTACCGCATCCGGATATTCCTGGTTGGTCTACAAGAATTCAAGGACGGTCGGCTACGAAGACCAGGTAAAGACCGACAAGGAACGAAGCACTCGCGCGAAGCTGATCGAGGGTGGCAAGATCGCGCCGGAGACTTTCGACAAGGCCTTTTCCGAGACGCCGAAGGCCTTCTATTTGCAGGCGGAAAAGGATCTCGATGGCTGCATCGATGCCCTCAACAGCCTTGAAAAATTCTGCGACGAGGCGTTTGCAGACGATGCGCCCTCCTTCGGAAAGCTTAGAATCTCGCTCACGGAAGTTCGACAAACGGTCCACACCCTGCTTGACAAGAAGAGGGAGAAGGAACCGGACCCCGTGGAAGCAGCGCCTGTCGTCGAAGGTGCTGCGGATGCTGGGCAAACTGGTCAGCAGGCCGCGGAAGGGGCGACAGCTTCGTCCGCAGCCCCTGCGGTATATTCAAGCGCTGAACCTGCGGATCGCCGGCAAGCTATGGCCGGCATCGCCGCGTCTGCGGCTTTCCTGCGCAAGCGGGAACCGCTCAGTCCTGCGCCATACCTGATGCTGCGCGGTCTCCGCTGGGGCGAGTTGCGCACCGCATCGCGGCTCGGTGACAGCGCCCTGCTGGAGGCGCCGCCTACGGAACTTCGCCAACAGATAAAACGGCTGGCCCTCAACAAGAAATGGAGCGAACTGCTTGAGACGGGAGAACAGGCCATGGCGCTGCCGTGCAGCCGGGCCTGGCTTGACTTGCAGCGCCTTTCCGTGGCTGCCTGTTTGGCTCTCGGCGCGGAATACCAGCCCATCGCCACCGCGATTCAGTCCGAACTTCGCGCGCTGCTGAACGATATTCCCGAGTTGCTGGATGTGACCTTGCTCGACGACACGCCGTCCGCAAATTCCGAGACCCGGGCCTGGCTGCAGCAGTTGATTGCCTCTCCACAGCCAGTCCAACCCGCGGACGATGCAACCCTTCCGGTTGCTCCAGCAAAATCGAATGGAATTCCAACCTGGCTTGCGCACGCCACCGATGCCTACGCGCTCGCCAAAGAAGCATTGGCTGCCGGTCAGGAAGAGAGAGCATTCTCCATCATGCGGGCCGAAATCGGCCGTCAACGGTCCGGGCGCTGCCGCTTCCGCCGCAAGATGCAATTGATCGATCTGGCAATCTCCGCCGGAAAAGACGCCATCGCTCAGCCCTTGCTCGAAGACATCGCTGAGAGCATCGAAGAGCATAAGCTCGACGCCTGGGAAGATCCTGAGATTGTTGCGGGCGATCTGTTAAACCTCATGCGCCACAGCAAGAAGATCCAGGGTAACGCCAGCGAAAAGCAAAAGCTCTTCGAACGTATTTGCCGCCTTGACCCCGTCCAGGCGTTGAGCGCGGGGTAAACCATGGCCAGGAGTCTCGGCGAAACCACGATCACCGTTTCCGTGCTTGACCGGCTTATCGATTTTGAGCCGGAGAACCGCGTGGAAAGCCCCCTCAGCCGTTCCCAATCCGTTCGAATCCTGAAGAACGCGGTGCGGCGAGATCTGGAGTGGCTGCTCAATTCGCGCCGCATATGCGAACCTCCGGATGAGGGGCTGAAGGAACTCAACCACTCGGCCTACGTCTACGGCCTTCCCGATCTTTCCGCTTTAACCATGTTGGCTTCAGGAGATCGCAATAAGCTGGTTCGCCAGATTCTGGCCACTATCAATCTATTTGAGCCGCGCCTTGCCAACGTGCGCCTGGTGATGATCGAAACTCCGGATTCGGCAAAAAAGGACGTCCGATTGCGTGTAGTGGCGATGCTTCGGATGGACCCGGTCCCGGAACCCATAAGTTTCGATACCGTGATTGAGTTGAAGACCGGCAACTGCCGCCTTACCGGAGGCGACGATGCGCGATGAACTGCTGCTCTATTACGAACGCGAACTCGACTACCTGCGCAAATCCTCAGCGCAGTTTGCTGAGAAGTATCCGAAAGTCGCTTCGCGTTTGGCCCTGGAGCCGACCAAGTGCGAAGACCCCCATGTCGAGCGGCTCCTTGAGTCGTTTGCCTTTCTCGCCGCTCGTATCCATCTCAAGATGGAGGACGAATTCCCGGAGATTTCCGACGGACTGCTCAGCATCGTTTATCCCCAACTGGTGCGTCCCATTCCGTCCATGTCGATCGTCGAATTTCAGCTGGATCCCGAAAAGGGCAAGCTCGCCAGCGGGATGAAGATCGAGCGGAACTCGCTGCTCTTTTCAAAACCGGTTGGCGGCGTGCCCTGCACATTTCGCACCTGCTACGACACAACCTTGTGGCCGCTGACCGTAAGCGCGGTGGAGTTCAGCGCGCCCAGCCGGCTCAAACCGGCGGTAAAGACCAGCGACTCCGCGTGGGCGGTGCGCCTTGAGCTTCGCTGCGCCCGCGATGTGACCTTCCCCGGCCTCAAGCCCGATCGGCTGCGCTTCTATCTGGATGGTGAAAGCGGGCTGGTCAATATGCTTTATGAGTTGCTCTTCAGCCGGGTCAATCGTATCGTTGTGCGCGATCTTTCTGAAGGATCGCGCCTGGCGCCGATCACTCTGCCCGCCTCGGCTCTGAGCGCCGTCGGTTTCGGCCCCGAGGATGGAATGGTCTCCTATTCTCCGTCCACATTCGCCGGCCACCGGCTGCTGATGGAGTACTTCACCTTTCCTGAGAAGTTCTTCTTCGTCGATCTATCGGGCCTGGAGTGCCTGGCAACCGCAGGCTTCAAGGATGCGGTCGAAATCATCTTCCTGATCTCCGAGATTGAAGGCGAAGGGCGCGTCCAGCGGCTCGAAATCGAACTCTCGAAGAAGACCTTTCGGCTGGGATGTGCGCCCGTCGTCAATCTGTTTTCACAGGTTGCCGAGCCCATCCAGTTGAACCAGCGCAAGTCCGAATACCCCCTCGTTCCGGATGTGAGGCGGCCTTATTCGATGGAGGTATTCTCGGTGGACGAAGTGAGCGCAATCAATTCCTCAAATCAGAAGATTACGAGCTACGAACCGTTCTACTCGCTGCATCATGCCGGAAGAAGAGAGGACCGGTCCTGTTTCTGGCTCGCTCGGCGCCGGCCCTCGACCCGTCTCAACGACGACGGCACAGACGTTTCGCTTTCACTCGTCGACCTGTCGACTGTTTCCGTGGATCCGGACGCGACCATCCTCTCTGTCCACACCACATGCACCAATCGCGATCTGCCTTCGCGTCTGATGTTCGGCAATCAGGACAGCGATTTCGAGATGGAAGGTGCGGCGGCGATGAAGCGGATCGTCGCGCTTCGCAAACCAACGCCGCCGGTGCGTCCCGCGCTGGGCAAGAGCGCACTTTGGCGACTCGTCTCCCATTTGTCGCTCAACTATCTCTCGCTGGTTCAGGGCGGCAAAGGAGCGCTGCAGGAGATCCTGCGTCTTTACGACGTTGGCCGCACAGCCTATTCCCAGAACGTAATTCAGAGCATTCTCAGCATCCAGAGCCACCCGCATTTCACGCGCTTGATCTCCGAGCAGGGCGTGAGCTTCGCGCGCGGAATCAGGATCGATCTCGAGATCGATGAGGAGCAGTTCACCGGGGGCGGCGCGTTTCTCTTCGCCAGCGTACTGGAGCGGTTCTTTGCCATGAGCGCGTCCTTGAACAGCTTTACGCAATTGAGTGTCACGACTCCGCAAAGAAAGGAGAAACTCCACGAATGGCCACCGAGATCGGGACGGAAAGCTCTCGTTTAGAGGAAACGGTGCTTGGCCACCAACTCCTTGAGGACGCGTGCTCGTTCGAGTTTTTCCAGGCCGTCGCTCTGTTGCAGCGGCTCAGGGCTGGTGCGCAGCCCGTGGGTTGTTTCTCCAGTCCCTCGGAAGAAGCCGTCCACTTCAAAGTCAATCAGCGCCTTGCCTTCCCCGCCAGCGAAATCCAGAGCCTGCAGGCCAAGGACGATGCCCCGCCAGAGATGACGGTCAACTTCATGGGACTTACCGGCCCCCTGGGTGTCCTTCCCTACACCTACAGCGAATTGATTCTGGAGCGTGCACGGGCCAAGGATCATAGCCTTGCCGCGTTCCTCGACATCTTCAACCATCGCGCCATTTCGCTCTTCTATCGGGCATGGCAAAGGTCCAATTTCCCGGTTACCTATCGAACTGGCGGCCGCGATCTCTTCACGCAGCACCTTCTCGACCTGATCGGGCTTGGGACCGCAGGACTGCGCGACCGCCAGGAAACTGAGGACGAAGCGTTGCTGCATTACGCCTCGCTGGTAGCGATGCAGTCGCCATCGGCAGTAGCCCTTGAGCAGCTCATCGCAGACTACTTTGAAGTGCCTGTAGAGATTCAGCAGTTCACCGGCGGCTGGTACGGTTTGGATGCGGCGACCCAATGTGCGATGAAAGAGTCGGAGTCTCCCTCCAGCCAGGTGGGCTCGGGAGCGGTCGTGGGCGATGCCGTCTGGGACCGCCAGGCCCGCGTGCGCATCAGGCTTGGCCCGCTGGGGGTTGAACGCTATTGCGATTTCCTTCCCGAAGGCAGCGCCCACAAGGCGTTACGCGCCATCACTCGCTTCTTCAGCAATGAATGCCTCGACTTTGAAGTGCAACTGGTGCTCGATCGGAACCAGGTGCCTGGTGTGGAACTCGATCCCGACTCAGCAAATCCGGCCCGGCTTGGCTGGGTCTCCTGGGCAAAGACCATGCCGCTTGATTTCGATCCGGACGACACAATCCTGACGATCTAAGGGGGAATCCATGGGACTGAATCTGAAAGCACTGATTTCAAAACTGAACGACCCCGCCCGCTCCGCCCTTGAAGGTGCCGCCGGACTCTGTCTTTCCCGCACTCACTACGACATCGAGATCGAGCACTATCTCACCAAGCTGCTCGATTCCACTTCAGGTGACTTTGCCGCCATCCTCAGGCATTTTGAGGTCGACAAGTCAAAGCTCGCTGGCGAGTTGTCGCGCAGCATGGACAAGCTGAAGTCCGGCAATGCCCGCACCCCGGCCATCAGTCCCACGGTGCTGAAGATGATCACTACCGCGTGGACCATTGGCTCCATCGACTTCAATGCGGGCCAGGTGCGCACCGGTTTCACCATACTCGCGCTCGTCTCTGATGAAGAGCTTTCCCGCCTGATCAACGACGTTAGCTGCGAGTTCCACAAGATCAATGCCGATGCGCTGCGCAAAGATATGCTGGGCATCGTTGCCCTCTCCAGCGAGACGACGACCGCCCCAGTCCCGGGCACGCCCGGCGATGGCGGCATAAACCCCGGTGGCGGCAAAACACCCAACCTCGACCAGTACACGGTGGACCTCACCGGCAACGCCCGCAAGGGCAAGATCGACCCGGTCCTCAGCCGCGATGCCGAGATTCGCCAGGTGGTCGACATCCTCACCCGGAGACGCCAGAACAACCCCATCCTCACCGGCGAAGCGGGTGTCGGCAAAACGGCGGTGGTTGAAGGCTTCGCTCTCCGTGTCGCGCAGGGCGATGTGCCGCCTCCGCTTAAAAACGTTCAGGTCCGCACCCTCGACCTGGCGCTGCTGCAGGCAGGCGCGGGCGTGAAGGGCGAATTTGAAAACCGGCTCAAAGGCCTGATTGAAGAGGTGAAGGCATCGGCAACACCGATCATTCTCTTCATCGACGAGGCCCACACCATGATTGGCGCGGGCGGCCAGAGCGGCCAGGGCGATGCCGCCAACCTGCTCAAGCCGGCTCTCGCCCGCGGAGAACTCCGCACCATCGCGGCCACCACGTGGTCGGAATACAAAAAGTATTTCGAAAAGGATGCCGCCCTCGCCCGGCGCTTCCAAATTGTCAAAGTCGAGGAACCCAGCGAGGTGCAGTGCCAGATTATGATGCGGGGGTTGGTGCCCTCTCTTGAAAAACACCATAAAGTACGCATTCTCGACGAGGCAGTCTATGCCAGTGTGCGTCTTTCGCACCGCTATCTCGCCGGGCGTCAGTTGCCCGACAAAGCGGTAAGCATCCTCGACACCGCCTGTGCGCGGCTTTCGCTTGCCCAGAACGCGACCCCGCCCGCCATTGAAGACCTGACACGCCAGATCGATGCCTTCGAAGTGCAGAAGCGAATCCTCGACCGCGAGGAGATTCTCGGCGCTGACCACCACGAGAAGCTGGCCGAGATTGATACGGAAAAGGCCGCTGCCGAAGGCAAGCTCCAGGCTCTGCGCGCGCGCTGGGACAAGGAACGTGAGTTGATCGGCAAGATTCGCGAGCTGCGCGACAGGATTGAAGCCACCCACGCCAAGGAGGCAAAGCCGGATGCGCCTGAAAAGGCGCCGGCGGAAGCTCCTGAAAAAGTTGAGACTGACACACAGGTGGACCCGGCCGCCCTTCGGACGGAGTTACAGGCACTGGAAGCGGATCTTGCTGCCGTGCAGGGCGAAACCGGCCTGATCCAGGTCTGCGTGGATGCGCAGATTGTGGGCGAGGTGCTTTCTGCGTGGACCGGTATTCCTGCCGGAAAAATGCTCAAGGACGAAATCGCGACCATTCTCACGCTTCAGGATCTTCTGGGAAAGCGCGTCATCGGGCAGGCGCATGCCATGGAGATCATCAGCCAGCGCGTTCAGACTTCGCGGGCGTCCCTGGACGATCCCAGCAAGCCGGTGGGCGTATTCATGCTGGTCGGCCCCAGCGGCGTGGGCAAAACCGAGACCGCGCTGGCGCTCTCTGACCTGCTCTACGGCGGCGAGCACAACCTGATCACCATCAATATGTCCGAGTTCCAGGAAGCCCATACCGTTTCCACGCTGAAGGGCTCGCCTCCGGGCTATGTGGGCTACGGCGAAGGCGGCGTTCTGACGGAAGCAGTTCGCCGCCGGCCTTACTCTGTGGTCCTTTTGGATGAAGTTGAAAAGGCTCATCCGGACGTGCTTGAGATTTTCTTCCAGGTCTTCGACAAGGGCAATATGGAAGACGGGGAAGGCCGCTCGATTGACTTCAAGAACAACATCATTATTCTTACCACGAATGCCTGCACCGACCAGATGATGAAGTTGGTGGCGGACGCGGAGACCGCGCCCAGCCCTCGTGCGCTGATCGAGGCCCTCAAGCCCGACTTGAACAAAATATTCAAACCCGCATTTTTGGGACGCCTGGTGCTCATCCCTTATTACCCGGTGAGGGACGAAGCATTGAAGCAGATTATCCGGCTGAAATTGGGCAAGATTCAGCGCCGCATTCTCGAAAACCACAAGGTGAAGCTCACCTACGACGATGCCTTCCTGAACGAAGTAGCAAACCGCTACACCGAGGTTGAGAGCGGCGCAAGAAACGTGGATAATATCCTCACAAATTCGCTCCTTCCGGATATTTCACGGAAGATCCTAGGCAGTATGGCGGAAGGGGAGAAGTTGACCGCAATCAGTGTTGGGATCGGGGAAGACGGGTCGTTTGTTTACGGCGACCCGACGGCAACTCCATTGGTGAAGGCCGCCGAATAGTGCTCGGTTCGGGGGAACGCAGATGGCCGGCAAGGGAAAACCAGGCCCCCTCGGTGGGCAAACCAATTCGGGGAACGCGGACGGGGGGGACCGGGCCAAGGCGCCCAACAGCGGTTCGGGCCCTTCGGCCGCCGGCTCGTTCTTTGCCAAGGCTGCGGATTCGATGGCGTCCGCGGTCGATGCAGTATCGACTACGCTGCGGGTCAAGGGCGAAGACCTCGAACACGGCATTCGCAGCAATCTTGAGGGCGCGTATTGCATCTATGCGGCGGGCATCCAAGCCGAGAGCTATGCCCCCGACGCAATTCTGGAAGAAACAGGATGCCAGATCGCCACACTGATCTCCGGATTAAAGTCCAGCTTTATCCAGATGTTGGAGATCGTAGGCGCCACAAGCGTCCTGGGGGCAGGAATCGGGGGAGCAGTTGGGCTTTTTTGCGGGGGAGCAACCGCGGTCCCCGGCCTGGTGATCGGAGGAGAGCTCGGATACGATGTTGGAATGGCCGCCCTCACCTGGCTGGGGCTCGGCTTCCTTGTATATGCCATCACGGGGGGCTTTGCCGAGTTGTACAAAGCCCTCCACGAAGGAGTGGAATGGGCCTGGCAGGCCAGAGACCTGAAGGGCGCGGCGCAGAAAGAACAGTTGGACAAGGCAGCGCATAAAATAGCCGACGCTGCCGGCATCCTGATGCGGCTGGTTCTGCAAGGCATTGTGGCGGAACTTCTGCGGCGGGCCGCAATCAGTTCCGGGCGCGGCGCGTTGGCCAGGGGCAAGGCTTTGGGCAACGCCGCGGCGGAAGGCACGGATGCGGCGTTTATCGCGCAGTTGCGGGACAGCAGCTTTGGCAGGCCGTTTGCCGATTGGATCGAAAAGAACAAGGCGGACCTCGAGAAAAATCCGAAGCTGAAGCCGAAGGCAGAAACGTCAAGCGGAGGGGGCGGTAGTGGGCCGGCCAGTGACGGAGGGGGCTCGGGCAGCAGCGATTCACCTGGACCGGGCCCGAAGGAACCGGCAGCCGAACGAGACGAGAATCCAGAACCTGACGGGCTGAGCAAGAAGAACCTCAATCAAAGCTTTACAAAGCAGAAGGCTTCAACAACAATTATCAGCGACGAGG
>Ga0302190_10001686_pt1 | contig 14666 bp, 10 predicted proteins | sample II_Bog_E2_3_FD_198784 | JGI IMG/M metagenome (GOLD analysis project Ga0302190, IMG submission 198784) | Peat permafrost microbial communities from Stordalen Mire near Abisko, Sweden - II_Bog_E2_3 | ecosystem: Environmental > Terrestrial > Soil > Wetlands > Peat | place: Sweden: Abisko... | reverse complement strand
TAGAGCCGCGCCATGAATTCCGGGACATTGACCATGATCCGGTCGCGCCCGAGATCGCGCGGCAGCCAGCGCCAGAATTCCATGTTGACCAGAATTTCGGATTCGAGCGCGGCGCCGCGCCGCCCGATCGAGCCGACGGCGTCGCTGGCCCTTTTGCTCGAGTCGCGGGCTGCGAGGCGCGCCACCGGTCCGCTCACAGGCTCGGCGCGGGTCTGGGCGAGTTTTTCGCGCAGGGCCATATAGCCCGGCTGGCGCGGATTATAATTTTGAAGCGCGGCGCCGGCGTCGGCGGCTTTCGAAATCTCGTCCAAAACCTGCGCGGGGGACGCCACACCGGCGCGGGGGGCGATCAGCCTGGAAATGCGCGCCGGATCGATGCGGCCGCCGCTGGCCTGGAAAGCATAGGCGGCCACGGCTTCCGACAGGGCGATGTCGCCAAGCGCCAGCGAGGCCTCCGGCCCCCGGTCGAGCGAATAGACGCGGGTGGCGCGCAGGTCGAGGCCGTCGTCGGCGGCGGTTTTCAATGTCTCGAAGACGGCGTGGGCGGCGGGCGTCCATTGGCCCTTGTCGAGCCAGACCGGCGCGTCGCCCCGGCTGGCGTAGAAGGCGTCAACGGCCTGCCGCCGGGCGCGCGACTCGGGCGTCAGGTTGCTGGAGTCTTCCGCCGCGCGCAAAAGCGCGGCGCGCAACGCGAGATTGATGGAGGGCTTTTCCGGGCCTTGAATCTGAGCCGGCTCAGCCTTGGAGGCCTCCGCAGGCGGCGCCGTCGGTTGCGGCGCGGACTCTCCCCGCGCCGCCTGAACCGCGATCAGGGCGGCAAAGGCGAATGCCGCCGCTCGCAGGGGTGAGGCTGCCGAGCCAAGCGAAACCATGCCGAAACCTTTCAAGCCAAAAAACCGGGCGGTCGCCCGGAAGTTCCCTGCGAAGCGCCATCCTTATCAACTCATGAAGACGTTTAGATTCAATTGGCGCAGCTTGCGCAATGGTGTGATTGCGCAAATTTATTTACTGAAGCCTTGCGGCCACAGTGCGGCGCGCTTCAGGCCGCGTGAACGCCGTCGTCGGCTTCATCGAGTCCGTAGTCCTTCATTTTTCGATACAAGGTCGAGCGACCAATGCCCAGCTTGCGGGCCATTTCCGACATCTGGCCGCGATAATGGGTCAGCGCGAAGCGGATCGTCTCTTCTTCCAGCGCCTCCAGCCGCCGCACGTCACCGTTCTCGTCGAGCATCCGCAGGACATTGGGGTCGCGCACCTCGATCCGCACGATCTCGCGGTGAATATCGCGAGGACCGACCGGCGGCGGCGCCGGGGGCACCCGCACGTCGAAGCCCGCGACATGAGCGGCGATCTGGGGAAATTCCGCGACCGTCAACTCGTCGCCATCGGCGAGCGCCACCGCGCGAAAAACCGCGTTTTCCAGCTGGCGGACATTGCCGGGCCAGTCATAGGTCGAAAGCATCGCCAGGCTTTCCGCGGAAAGTCCGCGCAGCCTCTTGCCTTCCTCGGCGCTGAAACGGGCGAGAAAGCGCCGCGCCAGGTCGGGAATATCCGCGCGGCGGGCGCGCAAGGGCGGCAAGGTGATGGGAAACACATTGAGACGGTAATAAAGATCTTCGCGGAAGCGGCCCTGCTTGACCAGTTCGATCAGGTTCTGAGCGGTCGCGGAAATGATTCGCACGTCCACCCGCGACGATTTTCGGGCGCCCACCGGATCGATCTCGCCTTCCTGCACGGCGCGGAGAAGCTTGACCTGTGTCTCCAGCGGCAATTCGCCGATTTCTTCGAGAAACAGCGTTCCGCCCTGGGCCTCGGCAAATTTTCCGGCGTTTTTTTCCGAAGCGCCGGAAAAGGCGCCTTTCTCGTGGCCGAACAGGATGGAGTCGACCAGAGTCGGCGGCAAGGCGCCGCATTTGACGGTGACGAAGGCTTTTCCGCGCCGGTCGGACGCCCCTTGAATGGCGCGCGCCATCAATTCCTTGCCGACGCCGGACTCGCCCTCGATCAGCACCGGTATATTGGACTTGGCCGCGCGCTCGCCAAGGCGCAGCGCCCGCCCCATTGCGTCTTCGCGTGAAAAGATGTCGCGGAAGGTCAACTGTCCCGCCGCCTTGCGGCTTCTACGGCGGATTTCGTCCTCGAGCGCATAAAAGCGCAGGGCGTTCTTGATTGAAACCTGCATCCTTTCGGCGGCGACCGGCTTGACCACGAAATCCAGCGCGCCGGCGCGCATGGCCGAGATCACCGCCTCGACCGAGCCATGGGCGGTCTGCACGATGACCGGCGTGTCGATCTTGCGTTCGCGCATGCGCTCCAGCACGCCCATGCCGTCGAGATCGGGCATGACGAGATCGAGGACCAGCAGATCGACGCCGGTCTTGTCGGCGGCTTGCAGGCGCGCCAAAGCCGCCTCGCCGCCGTCGACCGTCTCCGTTTGATAGCCGAAACGCCGCAGCATGACTTCCAGCAGGCGGCGTTGGATGGGATCATCGTCGGCGATCAGAACGGTCGTGATCATCAGAGTCTTTCGCGCGGTCGGAAGCGCCGCTTCGCGCCAATTTGCGCGATTAGGGTAAATGCGGTGTTAATGATGCGTTTCCGGGGCCTTGCGGCGGGGAATTAAAAGTCCCGGTTGAACGGCGCTGGTTGCGCGTCCATATGCAAGATGCGACTCATCAGACGATTTTTTCCGAAAGCCCGGCGCGCTCCATGATTTTTCCCTCCCAAAAACTTGTCCGCAATTCCCAAGGTTCGGGGACAGCCATGGCGGAAGCCAAGGCCGAGGATTTGCCGCGCTGGCGGCTGGACGACCTCTATTCCGGGCTGGACAGCCCGCAATATGCCGAGGATGTCAGGACGGCGGCGGATGAGTGCCGCAAGTTCGCCGCGACCTATCGCGGCGCGCTGGCCGGCCTGCTGGCCGGCGGCGACGCTGCGCAAAAACTCTTCGAGGCCATCGCCCGCTATGAAAAGATCGACGATCTGATCACTCGGATCATGTCCTTCGCAGGCCTTTCATATGCCGAGGACACGTCCGATCCGGCGCGGGCGAAATTTTATGGCGACGCTCAGGAAAAAATCACCACCGCCTCGACCGACCTGCTGTTTTTCCAGCTCGAACTCAATCGGCTCGACGATTCGGCCCTGGAAGCGGCGATGGCGCAGGCGCCGCTGTCGCATTACCGCCCGTGGCTCGAGGATTTGCGCAAGGAGAAGCCGTTCCAGCTGGAAGACCGCATTGAGCAGCTTTTCCATGAAAAATCGGTCACCGGCCACGGCGCCTGGAACCGCCTGTTCGACGAGACCATCGCCGCGCTGCGCTTCAACGTCGATGGCGAAGAGCTGACGTTGGAGCCAACCCTCAGCCTTTTCCAGGATTCCAACCCGGCCTTGCGGGAAAAGGCGTCCAACGCTATTGCGGCGACGCTCAAGGCCAATTTGCGCGTGTTCGGGCTGATTTCCAATGTGCTCGCCAAGGACAAGGCGATTTCCGACCAATGGCGCGGTTTTACCGATGTCGCGCAATCGCGCCACCTGTCCAATCGCGTCGAGCCAGAAGTGGTCGAGGCCATGGTCGCTGCGGTGCGCGCCGCCTATCCGCGCCTGTCGCATCGCTATTACAAGCTCAAGGCGAGTTGGTTCGGCAAGGACAAGCTCAAGCATTGGGACCGCAACGCGCCTTTGCCGGACGCGCCGCAGAAAAATTACGACTGGGGGCAGGCGCGGGCCGCCGTGCTCGGCGCCTATGGCGAATTCTCCCCGCGCATGGCCGAGATCGCGAAAAAATTCTTCGACGGTCAGTGGATCGACGCGCCGGTGCGGCCCGGCAAGGCGCCGGGGGCTTTCGCCCATCCGACCTCAACCTCGGTGCACCCTTACGTGCTGCTCAATTATCAGGGCAAGCCGCGCGACGTGATGACGCTGGCGCATGAACTCGGCCATGGCGTGCATCAGGTATTGGCCGCGCCCAATGGCCCGCTGATGGCCTCGACGCCGCTGACCCTGGCCGAAACGGCCTCGGTGTTCGGGGAAATGCTGACCTTTCGCGCCCTGCTGGCGGACGCCGAGGGGCCGCGCGAACGCCGCGCGATGCTGGCCTCGAAAGTCGAGGACATGCTAAATACGGTGGTGCGCCAGATCGCTTTCTACAGTTTCGAACGCAAGCTGCACGAGGAGCGCAAGCAAGGCGAGCTGACGTCGGAAAAAATCTGCGAACTATGGATGAGCGTTCAGGCCGAAAGCCTCGGACCGGCGATTGAACTCGGCGAGGGTTACGAGACCTTCTGGGCCTATATTCCCCATTTCATCCATTCGCCCTTCTATGTCTACGCCTATGCTTTTGGCGATTGCCTGGTCAATTCGCTTTATGGCGTCTACCAGAAGGCCGAGCCGGGATTTGTCGAGAAATATTTCGCGCTGCTTTCGGCTGGCGGCTCGAAACATTACAGCGAATTGCTGGTTCCTTTCGGCCTCGACGCGCGCGACCCCGGCTTCTGGGACATTGGCTTGTCGATGATCGAGGGGCTGATCGACGAGTTGGAGCAGATCCCCGCCTGAGCTGACGTCGAAGGAGAGGGCGCTTGCTGCTTTTGCTGCTGTGGCTGGTTTTCTATTGGCTGCTCGCTTTTGCGTCGCTGATCCTGTTCAATTTCGCGCTGGCGCGCTTCTTCGAGCGGCTGGTTCCCCCGCAAGGCCGTTTCATCGACGCAGACGGGGTGCGCCTGCATGTCGTCGATAGCGGCGTAAAGCCGGGCCAGAGCGGTCCGCCGCTGCTGTTCCTGCACGGATTGCTGGGCCAGCTCAACCATTTCAGCTTCGCCCTCGCGGCGCTTTTCCCCGAAAGACGGGTGGTGCTGCTGGATCGTCCCGGTTCGGGTTTTTCACAGGCGGCGCCGTCGCAGTTGCTCGCCGCGCAGGCCGATCTCGCCGCAAAAGTCATCGCGCTTTTGAATTTGGGCAAACCGCTGGTGGTCGGGCACTCCTTCGGCGGGGCCGTCGGCTTGGCGCTGGCGCTGGATCATCCCGATTCTGTCGGCGGGCTGGCGCTGGTTGCGCCCCTGACCCATCCCTTCGCGCCGTCGCAAATGATAGCCGGGCTCGGCGTCGGCAATCGGTTTACGCGCTGGATCGGCGCCTGGACTCTCGGTCCCATCGTCGCGCTGACGCGCATAGGGCTGACGCAGCGCATGGTTTTCGCGCCGGACTCGCAGATTGCAGGGTTTTGGACACGCGCGGGCGGTTTTCTGGCCCTGCGTCCATCGCCGATGATCGCCGCCGCGCGGGAGTTGCGCGTGGTTCAAAAGGAACTGACCGGCATGGCGGCGCGTTACGCCGCGCTGGCGCTGCCGGTCGGGGTGTTGTTCGGCGACGGGGACGTTGTGCTTGATCCGAAGGCGCAGGGTCCGGCTTTTTGCGCCAAAGCCCCGAAGGCCGAACTGACAAGGGTCCAAGGCGGCCATATGCTGCCCATGACCCAGCCGAAGACGACCGAATCCTTTATTCGCACTATTCTGGCGCGGCTCGACGCCGCTTGATTTCGCAGGAGCAAATCATGGTTTTGAGGAAAATTCTCGTCTCGGCGGCCTGTCTCGCCGTCTCGGCGGCGAGCGCCGGCGCTTTAGAACTGAAAAGCCCCGATGTCGCCAACGGCGGGACCATCGCGGAAAAATTCGTCTTTAACGGTTTTGGCTGCGCCGGAGGCGACCTGTCGCCGGCCCTGAACTGGAGCGATCCGCCGGCCGGAACCAAAAGCTTCGCCGTTCTGGCGCATGATCCCGACGCGCCGACCGGCGGCGCCGGCTTCTGGCACTGGGTTGTCTATAACATTCCCGCGACGGCGACAGGCCTGCCGCAGGGCGTTGGCAAGGACGGCAAGGGCCTGCCCGAAGGCGCAACACAGGTGGCGACCGATTTCGGCGCTCCCGGCTATGGCGGCCCCTGTCCGCCCAAGGGCGACGCGCCGCATCACTATCATTTCACCGTCTATGCGCTGAAAACCGACAAGATCGAACTGCCGCCCCACGCCACCGCTTCGCTGGCGGGATATTTCATCAACGCCAACGCGCTCGGCAAAGCGACCCTGACCGCAACCTACGGACGCTGAGGATTGCAACTCCGCCGCCCCCAACGGGGCGGCTAGGAGCGAACGCCAAAGGGCGTCGAAAGACGCCCGTCTACCGACGGGCTATGGCCGAGCTGACGCGAGGGACTCTTGACAAAAGATATTGAGGCCAACCGTTTTTCCGCCCGGGCGGCGCGCTATCTGGCGGTGGGCGCGCAGGCTGGCGGCTTTGCCGCTCGTCTGGCTGGCGGGCGTCTGCTGGGCGATGGTGGCGATGGCGACGCGCTGGCGCTGGCCCGGACGCTTGGCGGGTTGAAAGGCCCGCTGATGAAGGCGGCGCAATTCATCGCCACCATTCCCGAGGCTTTGCCCGCCGATTTCGCCGAAGCGCTCCTCACGTTGCAAAGCGAGGCGCCGCCGATGGGCGCGGCTTTCGTCAAACGGCGGATGGTCGCCGAACTCGGCCCCGGCTGGCGCGAGAAATTCGCCGCTTTCGATCTTCACCCCGCCGCCGCGGCTTCGCTCGGCCAGGTGCATCGCGCCACAACGCTGACGGGAGGGGACGTCGCCTGCAAGTTGCAATATCCCGACATGGCCTCGGCGGTCGAAGCCGATCTGTCCCAGCTCGACCTCGCCTTGTCGCTTTACCGGCGGCTCGACACGGCGATTGACGCGCGTGAGGCGGCGCAAGAGGTGGCGGCACGCTTGCGTGAGGAACTGGATTATCACCGCGAGGCGCGCAACGCGCTGCTCTACAAGCTGATGCTGGCGGAACGACCCGAGGTGCGCGTGCCCTCCGTCCACAAAAATCTTTCCACCGGGCGGCTCCTGACCCTCGACTGGCTGGAGGGCGGCAAGATTCTGGAGCTGGTCGGCGCGCCGGAAGCGGAGCGCAATACCGTGGCGAGCGCAATCTTCACCGCCTGGTGGGCGCCTTTCGCGGAATTTGGCGTGATCCATGGCGATCCTCACCTCGGCAATTACACGTTTTTCCGTTCAGACGGCGCGGCGGCCGGGATCAACCTGCTCGATTACGGCTGCATCAGGGTGTTTCCGCCCGCTTTCGTCGGCGGCGTGGTCCAGCTTTATCGCGGGCTGCGCGCGGGCGACCGCGATCAGATCGCGCATGCTTATGAAATTTGGGGCTTTCGCGGCCTCAACCGCGATCTGATCGAGGTTCTGACCCTCTGGGCGCGATTCATTCTCGGGCCATTGCTGGAGGACCGCGTCCGCACCATCGCCGACGGAGTCTCGGCCGGCGCTTATGGCCGGCGCGAGGCGGCGGAAGTCCATCGGCAACTGCGCGAAAAGGGCCCGGTGCGGATTCCTCGCGAATTCGTGTTCATGGACCGCGCGGCGATCGGTCTTGGCGGCGCCTTCCTGCATCTCGGGGCGGGGCTCAATTTTCATCGGCTTTTCGAGGAAAAGCTGGAAGATTTCGATCTCAAGGCGTTGGAGGCGCGCCAGCGCGACATTTTGGCGCAGGCGGGTCTTTGATCCTGTTTCCTACCTAATGCCAGTACCGGTAGAAGAAAACTTGTGAGAACTGAGAGATGGCGCGTCCCACCAGGCCAGCCGACGGAATTGGAAGCGCGACCTAATATCACTTGCCTTGGGCCTGACCTTTTGGGAGAAAGACGCGCAGGCTTAAAAAAACCAACAAGGGCTTTCGACCAGAAAACTGTCGAGGAGGAGGGGACAAGATGGCGGCGGACCAAATAGCGGCCCACAACGATTCCGGGGGCCATCCCGACATGGATTACGCGGCGCATCTTGCCACTTACCATCTTTTCACCACCCTGCTCAAATGGGGATCGATAGGGGTCGTTTTGGTCCTTGTCCTGCTCGCCTTCCTCACGCTCTGAATTTATAGAGACGCATGTCTGTCGCAAAAGCTTGCGGGAGATGCGTTAGCCATCGCAGGCGCGCCCCGGCGCGTCCGACCTTTCAAGACCCGCTGCCAAGCGGGCTGCCTGCCCGGAGTCACTCATGCGCATTGCCGTTCCAACTGAGGCCGCCGCCAATGAAGCGCGCGTCGCGGCGACGCCGGAAACCGTCAAGAAACTCATAGCCCTCGGCGCCGAAGTCGTGGTGCAGTCCGGCGCGGGCAAGGGCTCCGGCCTCCCCGACGCCGATTTCGAGAAGGCGGGCGCCACCATCGCCGCCGACGCCGCCGCGACCGTCTCCGGCGCCGATGTGGTTCTGGCGGTGCGCCGTCCCCAACCGGCCGCGCTCGCCGGCGCCAAGCCCGATGCGGTGGTTCTCGCCATCATGGACCCCTATGGCCAGGCGGAGGCGCTCCAGGCTCTGGCCGGCGCCAAGGTTCAGGCCTTCGCGATGGAGCTGATGCCGCGCATCACCCGCGCCCAGGTGATGGACGTGCTGTCGTCGCAGGCCAATCTCGCCGGCTATCGCGCCGTGCTCGAAGCGGCGGCGGAATATGGCCGCGCCATTCCGATGATGATGACGGCGGCGGGCACGGTTCCCGCGGCGAAAATCTTCATCATGGGCGTCGGCGTCGCCGGTCTTCAAGCCATCGCCACGGCGCGCCGCCTCGGCGGCGTCGTCACCGCGACCGACGTGCGTCCCGCCACTAAGGAACAGGTGGAGTCGCTGGGCGCGAAATTCCTGGCCGTCGAGGACGAAGAGTTCAAGCAGGCGCAGACGGCGGGCGGCTACGCCAAGGAAATGTCGAAAGACTATCAGGCCAAGCAGGCCGCGTTGACCGCCACGCATATCGCCAAGCAGGACATTGTCATCACCACCGCCCTGATCCCCGGCCGTCCCGCGCCGCAACTGATCTCGGCGGAAATGGTGGCGTCCATGCGCCCCGGTTCGGTGATCGTCGATCTGGCGGTCGAGCGCGGCGGCAATTGCGCTTTGTCGAAGCCTGACGAGGTCGTGGTCACCGCCAATGACGTCAAGATCATCGGTCATCTCAATGTCGCGGGCCGGCTCGCGGCCACCGCCTCGCAGCTTTACGCCAAGAACTTGTATAACTTCCTCGAAACCATGATCGACAAGCCAAACAAGAAGCTGGCGATCAATTACGAGGACGAACTGGTCAAGGCGACGCTTCTCACCCGCGACGGCGCCGTCGTCCATCCGGGCTTCGCGGCGGCCTGACGCCGCAGCGCCGTTTAAACCCATTCGATTGCCCAGGAGAGGGGCTTTTTCCATGGCTACTGACACTCAAATTCTGATCGACCGGGCGCAATCCGCCGCGCAGGCGGCGCGCTCCGCCGCCGAAGCGGCGCAAGGCTATGCCAATCAGGTCTCCGACGCCGCCGGCGCGGCGGCCCATGCCGCCAGCGGCGGGGCGATCGACCCCTTCGTCTTCCGGCTGGCGATCTTCATGCTGGCGATTTTCGTCGGCTATTACGTTGTCTGGTCGGTGACGCCCGCCCTGCATACGCCCCTGATGTCGGTCACCAACGCCATTTCCTCGGTGATCGTGGTCGGCGCGCTGCTGTCCGTCGGCGTCGACGCCTCCAGCGCCACGGATAGCGGCCCGGCCTGGGCGCGCATTTTCGGCTTCATCGCGCTGGTGCTGGCTTCGGTGAATATCTTCGGCGGCTTCCTCGTCACCCAACGCATGCTCGCCATGTACAAGAAGAAGGGCTGAGCGCCATGAACGTCAATCTCGCGGCCCTTCTCTATCTCGTTTCCGGCGTGTTGTTCATTTTCGCCCTGCGCGGCTTGTCGCATCCCACGACATCGCGCCAGGGCAATCAGTTCGGCATGATCGGCATGGCCATCGCCATCGTCACCACGCTCGCCTTGCGCTCGCCGTCCGGTTTCGGCGGCTGGCTGCTGGTGATCTTCGGCCTGGGTCTGGGCGGCGGCTTCGGCGCGGTGCTGGCGCGCCGGATCGAAATGACCAAAATGCCGCAGCTCGTGGCCTTTTTCCACTCGCTGGTCGGCCTCGCCGCCGTGCTGGTGGCGGCGGGCGCGCTGTTTGCGCCCGAGGCTTTCGGCATCGGCACGGCCCACGAAATCCATCCGGCCAGCCTGATCGAAATGTCGCTCGGCGCGGCCATCGGCGCGCTGACCTTCACGGGTTCGATCATCGCCTTCCTGAAGCTCGACGGCCGCATGTCGGGCAAGCCGATCATGTTGCCGCATCGCCATCTGATCAACATCTGCCTCGCCGCGGGCCTGGTCCTGTTCATGGCCGGTTTCTTCGGCACGGGCTCCGCCTTCCTGTTCCTGCTGATCGTGCTGATCTCGCTGGCGCTCGGCGTGCTGTTGATCGTCCCGATCGGCGGCGCCGACATGCCGGTGGTCATCTCGATGCTGAACTCCTATTCCGGCTGGGCGGCGGCGGGCATCGGCTTCACGCTGGGCAATCTGGCGCTGATCATCACCGGCGCGCTGGTTGGCTCCTCGGGCGCGATCCTGTCCTACATCATGTGCAAGGGCATGAACCGCTCCTTCATCTCGGTGATTCTCGGCGGCTTCGGCGGCGAGACGGCGACGGCGGCCGGGGCGGTGGAAACCCGTCCGGTCAAGCAGGGGTCGCCTGACGACGCCGCCTATATCCTCGAAAACTCGTCCAAGGTCATCATCGTGCCGGGCTATGGCATGGCGGTGGCGCAGGCCCAGCACGCCCTGCGCGAAATGGGCGACCTCCTCAAGAAGGAGGGCGTCGACGTCAAATACGCCATCCATCCTGTGGCGGGCCGCATGCCCGGCCACATGAACGTGCTGCTGGCCGAAGCCAATGTCCCCTATGACGAGGTGTTCGAACTCGAGGACATCAACTCCGAATTCGCGCAGGCCGACGTGGCTTTCGTGATCGGCGCCAATGACGTGACCAACCCGGCCGCCAAGACCGACAAGACCTCGCCGATCTACGGCATGCCGATCCTCGACGTCGAAAAGGCCAAGACGGTGATGTTCATCAAGCGCGGGATGAGTTCTGGCTATGCCGGCGTCGAGAATGAGCTGTTCTTCCGCGACAACACCATGATGCTGTTCGGCGACGCCAAGAAGGTGGTCGAGAATATCATCAAGGCCATGGCGCATTAGGAGATATGCATAAAGTTGCATAGGCGCTGAGGCGCTTCCGAGGCTATGTTTGAGGGCGCGGCGCAATGCCGCGCCCTTTCTTTTTGACAAGAGCATGTCCCTTCCACATCCGACATTTGATCAATTGCAGGTCATGCTCGCCGTGGTGGAAGAGGGCAGTTTCTCGGGCGCGGCGCGGCGGCTCAACCGGGCGCAATCGGCCGTGACCTACGCCATCCAGCGGCTCGAGGAGGAATTGGGCGCGGCGCTGTTCGACCGAGCCAGCTATCGCGCCAGCCTGACCGAGGCCGGCCGCAGCCTTCTGCCGCGGGCGCGGCTGATCGCCGAGGAAATGCGGCTGTTCTGCGATCAGGCCCAGGGCATTTCCGAAGGCCTGGAGCCGGAACTGACCCTGGTGGTCGAGGCCATGTTTCCGATGGACGTGTTGACCGAGGCGCTGCGCGCCTTTGGCGCGCGCTTTCCGAGCGTGCCGCCGCGTCTCTATGTGGAATCGCTCGGCGCGGCGGCCGAACGGGTGCTCAACGGCGATTGCGCGCTCGGCCTGCTGCTCGCCCAGACCAGCCAGTTCGAGGCGCTGACCCTCCACCCCCTGCTTGATATTCGCCTGATTCGGGTCGCCGCGCCCTGCCATCCGCTCGCCCGGATGGACCAGCCCGTCGCGCGCGAGGACATGCGCCGCGAGGTGCAACTCGTCGTCACCGACCGCTCGGCGCTGACCGGTCCCCGCGATTACGGCGTCATTTCGACCCAGACCTGGCGACTGGCCGATCTCGGCGCCAAGCACGCCATGCTTTTGGCCGGACTCGGCTGGGGCAGCATGCCGGAACATCTGGTCGCCGCCGACCTCGCCGCCGGGCGACTCAAGCGCATTTGCGCGCGGCCGCCGCGAGAGGAGGGAACGGATAGCGTCCTGCCTGATGACGCGATTGTCGTGCCGCTGTGCGCCGCCCACCGCCGCATCGCCCCGCCCGGTCCGGCCGGACGCTGGTTTTTGCAGCATTTGCAGGACAGGCTGCGGCCAGGCACCTGACGCGCGGAATGCAAGAAAAAACGGCCAAAAAGCCGATGCGCCCTTTATCCGCGCCCCAATTTCTTGTTTAAAGGCGCCATGACCTTCCGCGCCCGCACCAATTCCCGGCGAATTATCGGCCCGGTCCGCGCCTGAGCCTTTGTTTGGCCAGTCGCGCGCCGGGTTTACCTCGGCCGCTCCGCCGCCGTTTCCGATGCCGGGCCGCAAGGCCGCTTTGCCGCGAGTTTTCAGAAAATGACCGAAAAAACGGGTCCCGACTATTCCGCCACGCTCTATCTGCCGCGGACAGATTTCCCCATGCGCGCCGGCCTGCCCAAAAAGGAGCCGGAGCTTCTCGCGCATTGGGCGGAAATCGGCCTGACCGAAAAAATGCGCGAGTCCGGCGCCGGCAAGCCGAAATTCGTGCTCCACGATGGCCCGCCTTACGCCAATGGCAACATCCATATCGGACATGCGCTCAACAAGATTCTGAAAGATCTGGTGGTCCGCTCGCAAAGGATGATGGGCAAGGAAGCCCATTACGTGCCGGGCTGGGACTGCCACGGCTTGCCGATTGAATGGAAGATCGAGGAGCAATATCGCGCCAAGGGCCGCAACAAGGACGAAGTGCCGGTCGTGGAATTCCGTAGGGAATGCCGCGCCTTCGCCGAAAGCTGGCTCAACGTCCAGCGCGAGGAATTCATCCGCCTCGGCGTCGCCGGCGACTGGGCCGGGCGCTACGCCACCATGGATTTCCCCGCCGAAAGCATCATCGCGCGCGAAATCATGAAATTCGCCGCCAATGGCCTGCTCTATCGCGGCTCCAAGCCGGTGATGTGGTCGGTGGTGGAAAAGACCGCTCTGGCCGAGGCCGAAGTGGAGTATGAGGACCATACGTCGGACTGGGTTTTCGTCGCCTTTCCGATTCGCGGTCAGGACGCCAAAGTCGTCATCTGGACCACAACGCCCTGGACCTTGCCGGGCAACCGCGCCATCTCCTTTTCGCATCGCATCGCCTATGGCCTTTATCGCGTGACGGCGGCCCCCGAGGGCAATTGGGCCAAGGCGGGCGAGACCTATGTGCTGGCCGACAAGCTGGCCGAAGGCGTGATGCAGGCCGCCAAGGTCGAAGCCTTCGAGCGCCTGCGCGATGTCCCCGCCGCCGAACTGGCGGATATGGCCGCGTCCCATCCGCTCGAAAAACTCGGCTATGATTTCGACGTGCCCTTGCTCGACGGCGACCATGTCACCGACGATGCTGGCGCCGGCTTCGTCCATACCGCCCCCGGCCACGGCCGCGAGGATTTCGACATCTGGATGGCCTCGGGTCGAATGCTGCACGAGCGCGGCATCGACACGCGCATCCCCTATACCGTCGACGCCGATGGTTTTTACACCGATGAGGTTCCCGGTTTTGAGGGCGCGCGCGTCATCGACGACAAGGGACACAAGGGCGACGCCAATCCGCGCGTGATCGCGGCCTTGGTCGAGGCGGGCGCGCTGTTGGCGCGCGGGCGCCTGAAACACCAATATCCGCATAGCTGGCGCTCGAAAAAGCCGGTGATTTTTCGTAATACGCCGCAATGGTTTATTGCGATGGACCAGCCTTTCAAGCTGGCCGATGGCGCGAAAAGCAACGAGCCATCCTTGCGCGAAGTCGCGCTCGAAGAAATCGCGCGGACAAAATGGATTCCGGCGGCGGGCGAGAATCGCATCACCGGCATGATCGCCAACCGGCCGGATTGGGTGGTGTCGCGCCAGCGCGCATGGGGCGTGCCGATTGCGGTTTTCGTCAAAAAGGGCGGCCACGACATTCTGGTCGACGACAAGGTCAACGCCCGCATCATCGCGGTTTTCGAAGCTGAGGGCGCGGACGCCTGGTATAAAGAGGGCGCCGCGCAAAAATTTCTGGCGCCCGACTATGACCCCGCCGATTACGAGAAAATCGACGACGTTCTCGACGTCTGGTTCGATTCGGGCTCGACCCACGCCTTCACGCTCGAAGACCCGGTTCATTTCCCCAGCCTTGCGGGCGTCCGCCGCCGTCATGATGGCGGCCCCGACGAGGTCATGTATCTCGAAGGCTCGGACCAGCATCGCGGCTGGTTCCATTCCTCGCTGCTCGAAAGCTGCGGCACGCGCGGCCGCGCGCCCTATGACAGCGTTCTGACCCACGGTTTCGTCCTCGACGAAAAGGGCCGGAAAATGTCGAAATCGCTCGGCAACGTGGTGGCGCCGCAGAGCGTGATCAAGGATTCCGGCGCCGATATCCTGCGCCTGTGGGTCGCGGCCTCGGATTATTCCGACGACCTGCGCATCGGCAAGGAAATCCTCTCCACCTTCTCGGAAACCTATCGCAAGCTGCGCAACACCTTGCGCTGGATGCTCGGCGCGCTGGCCCATTTCAACCCCGCCGAGGCGGTGGCGAAGCAGGACATGCCCGAACTTGAGCGGGCGGTCCTCCATCGCCTTTCCGAGATCGACGCGCAGGTTCGCGAGGCCTATGCGCAGTTTGACTACAAAAAAGTCGTGGCTCTGCTATCGGGTTTCATGACCGGCGACCTG